>ERZ1034973.309-NODE-309-length-35157-cov-20.928580_pt1 | contig 35157 bp, 51 predicted proteins | sample MGYA00520686_ERZ1034973 | MGnify/ENA primary metagenome ERZ1034973 (study PRJEB33766, sample SAMN09781775) | gut metagenome | biome: gut microbiome | host: Homo sapiens | place: Madagascar | study: EMG produced TPA metagenomics assembly of the PRJNA485056 data...
CCGCCCGCACCCCTGCGCGGCGACCCCGACCCCAGCGGCAGCGGCAAAAAGGCCGCCTGGCGCAGTTTCGCAAACCAGCTGATGAACAACGAGTAAAGGAGAACACATCATGGCAGATATTCTGAGCAAAGGCTCCCTGTTCCCGGAGGAGCTGATCCCCGGCTTTATCCAGAAAACCACCGGCGCGTCCGCGCTGGCCAAGCTCTGCGGCGCAACCCCCATTGCCTTCAACGGCCAGAAGGAATTCACCTTCACGCTGGACAAGGAAGTGGACATCGTGGCAGAAAACGGTGCCAAGGGCAAGGGCGGCATGACCGTGGAGCCCATCACCATCGTGCCCATCAAGATCGAGTATGGTGCACGCGTGTCCGACGAGTTCCTGTACGCTTCTGAGGACGCCAGGATGGACGTTCTGAGCGCCTTTGCGGACGGCTTTGCCAAGAAGGTGGCCAAGGGTCTGGACCTCATGGCCTTCCACGGCATCAACCCCCGCACCGGCTCTGCGTCCGGCGTCATCGGCACCAACCACTTTGACAGCAAGGTCACCCAGGCCGTGACCATTGCCGCCTCCGACAAGCCCGACACCAACGTGGAGGCCGCCATCGCCCTGGTGCAGGGCGCGGAGCGGGACGTTACCGGCATGGTGCTGGCCCCCAGCTTCAAGAGCGCTCTGGCGGCCCAGACCACTACCGACGGTGCCAAGCTGTACCCGCAGCTGGCCTGGGGCGCAAACCCCGGCGAGGTGAACGGCCTGCGGGTGGAATCCACCTCCAACCTGTCCGCCGGTTCCAGCCTGGACCGTGCGCTGGTGGGCGACTTCACCAACTGCTTCAAGTGGGGCTACGCCAAGGAGATGCCCATTGAGGTGATCCAGTACGGCAATCCCGACAACGATGCGGATCTGGGTGACCTGAAGGGCCACAACCAGGTATACCTGCGCGGCGAGGCCTACATCGGCTGGGGCATCCTGGATCCGTCCGCATTCGCCCACATCAAGGCCAACGCCTAAGGAGGACACGCCATGCTGTACCGCAACAAGCGCACCGGCGCTGTGATCGAGACGCCCTGCCGCATTTCCGGCGGCGACTGGGAACCCGTCAAGGCAGAAAAGGCCGCCAAACCCAAGGCTGCCGCCAAGGAGAAACCGGAGGCTGCCGAATGAGCTATGCCACTGTGGAGGACATGACCGATCTGTGGCGCCCCATGACTGCCGCCGAGCAGGCAAGGGCATCCCCCTTGCTGGCCATCATTTCGGCCAGCCTGGACGTAGAGGCCCGCAAGGTGGGCAAAGACCTGTCCGCTCTGGTAGCCGCTGACCCCGCGCTGGCCATGGTGGCCAAGAGCGTGACTGTGGACGTGGCCGCCCGCACCCTGATGACCAGCACGAACCAGGAGCCCATGACCCAGATCACCCAGGCAGCCGGCGGCTACTCGGCGTCCGGGTCCTTTCTGGTGCCCGGCGGCGGCCTGTTCATCAAGAAGTCGGAACTGGCCCGGCTGGGCCTGCGCCGCCAGCGGATGGGAGTGATCGAACCCTATGGCTCTGATTAAGGGCATCCCCGTCATCCTCTATGAGCGCACCCAGACCGGCGAGGATGCTTTTCACGCCCCGGTTTACACCGAAACACCGGTCACGGTGGAAAATGTGCTCATCACGCCGGTGGACAATGCCGCCGTGGTCACCGACCTGCAGCTCACGGGCCGCCGGGTGGCCTACGAGCTGTGCATCCCGAAAGGCGACGCTCACCGCTGGGAGGGCTGCACCGTGGGGTTCTTTGGACAGAAGTGGCGGGTATATGGCGGTGTGACCCAGTACATTGAGGCGCTTGTGCCGCTGGACTGGAACAAGAAGGTGCAGGTGGAGCGCATTGAGTAACGTCAAGATCAAGCTGAACAAGAAGGGCGTCGGAAAGCTGCTGAAAAGTAAGGAGCTGGCCGACGGCCTGAACAGCCTTGCCTTTGCGGCCCAGAGCCGCCTGGGCGACGGGTACGAAGCGGTGTACTACACTGCACCCACCCGTGTCGTGGCCGAAGTGCGGGCGGAAAGCTACGCCGCCCGCAAGGAGAACGCCGACACCAATTCCATTTTAAAGGCCCTGAAATGATCGAAGAAATCATCCTGAACTACCTGCGGGAAAACGCTTTTCCCTGCTATTTATCCGTGCCGGAGAACCCCTCCGGCAATTTTTGTGTCCTGGAAAAGACCGGCTCCGGCTGCGACGAGGGCATTTACACCGCCACGCTGGCAGTGCAGTCCTACGGCGGCACAGACTATGAGGCCGCCCGGCTGAACCACTGGGTGGTGCAGGCCATGCAGGCTGCCGACACCCTGCCGGAAGTGGTCTCCTGCGACCTTGTCACCGACTACAATTTCCCGGACACCACCCGCAAACGGCCCCGCTATCAGGCCGTTTTTTCTATCACTCATTACTGAGCTTTGAAAGGAGAACTACACATGGCAGACGCAACCAAAGTAACCGCCGCGAAGCCCAAAGTGGGCGGTGCCATCTGGCGCGCCCCGCTGGGCACCACCCTGCCCACCGACGCCAAGACCGCACTGGACAAGGCTTTTAAGTGCCTGGGCTATGTCTCCGAGGACGGTGTGACCAACAGCAACTCGCCCTCCAGTGAGAACACCACCGCCTGGGGCGGCGACACCGTGCTGACCCAGCAGACCGAGAAGCCTGACACCTTCCAGTACACCCTGCTGGAGGCCCTGAACGTGGAGGTGCTCAAGTCCGTGTATGGTGACAGCAACGTCACCGGCACGCTGGAGAGCGGCATTACGGTCAAGGCCAACAGCGAGGAGCAGGCCGACTGCAGCTGGGTCATTGAGATGGTGATGAAGAACAAGGCGGTCAAGCGCATCGTCATCCCGGATGCCGCCGTCACCGCCGTGGGCGATATCACCTACGCCAAGAGCGCCGTGGGTTACAACACCACCCTGACCGCCGTGCCGGATGCCCAGGGCAACACCCACTACGAGTACATTCTGGGCGGCACTGCCGCCACCCAGGCTGCCAAAGACGCGGCCAAGGCCGTGAGCCAGGCAGCCGCCAAGGCTAAGGAGGTGCAGGCATGATCACTGCAAAGACTGAATCCGGCTTTTCCATCGAACTGGAGGATGACGCCCTGGAGGACCAGGAGCTGTTTGACGCCATTTCCGGCATGCAGGACGGCAACGTGTTCAGCATGAGCCACCTGACCGAGCGCCTGTTGGGCACCGAGGGCCGCAAGAAGCTCTATGACCATCTGCGCAACGATAAGGGCCGTGTGCCGCCCCAGGCGGTGGCGCAGGCTCTGAATGAACTGCTGACCAGCTTTTCTGCCGGAAAAAACTCTGCATCCTCGCCGAACTGATCGCATCGGACGAGGACGCCCTGATCTGCGATTTTGCCCAGTATTACCATGTGCTGGACTGGCGTGCCCTTCCGGTACGGCTGGCCGCCACGCTGGCGGCAGGCCTGCCAGAAACGAGCCGCAGCCTGCGCAAGGCGGCAGGCCGCACGGTGGACTTTGAGACCGAACTGCTGGCCTATGCCGCCGATCGCCTGACCCAGGTGCTCTGGTGGCTGCACCGCGACACGTCCAAGCCGCCCTCCGTGCTGGCCGACCTGCACGGCGAGGCGGACAGCAGCAACGTGCAGAGCTACGCCAGCGCAGAAGAATTTGACGCCGCCCTTGCGGCGCTGAAAGGAGGTTGACACCATGGCGGACGGAATCGAACTAGGCAAGGCGTATGTCCAGATCGTGCCCTCGGCGCAGGGCATCCAGGGCAGCATTGCCAACGTCCTGAATGGGGAAGCCGCCAGCGCAGGCGACAGCGCGGGTCAGACGGTCGGCGAGAACCTCGCCGGATCCATGAAGAAAGCCCTTGCCGCCTCCGGGGTGGACAAGACCGTTTCCGGTGCGCTGGATGCGTCTGGCGTCCTGAAGAAAAACGCCAGTGGGGTCCAGCAGGTACAGGAATCCCTGTCCGGCGCGATTGCAAAGGCCACCATGCTGACCTCTGCCATCCAGACCGCCGCCGCAAAGGTCAAGGACCTTGCCAGCAGCTTCATCCGGTCCGGCGTGCAGTACAACGCCCAGATCGAGACATACCGCACCGCCCTGACCAACATGCTGGGCGATGCGGAAAAGGCCAGCGCCATGCTGGACAGCATCAAGCAAGATGCCGCCCGCACCCCGTTCAGCACGGACGCGCTGGTGGAAGCCAACCAGTACCTGCTGAGTGCCGGTGAGAACGCCGAGTACAGTCAGAAAACCATCCTCGCCCTGGGCGATGCCATCAAGGCAACCGGCGGCGGTGACGCCGAACTGAGCCGCATGGCGCAGAACCTGCAGCAGGTAGCCAACGTCGGCAAGGCCAGCGCGGTGGACATCAAGCAGTTTGCGTTTGCGGGCATCAACATCTATCAGGTGCTGGCCGACTACACCGGCAAGTCGGTGCAGGAAGTCCAGAACATGACCGTCACCTATGACGTGTTGACGCAGGCGCTGCAGGCGGCAGCCGAAGAGGGCGGGCGCTACTACGGCAGCATGGAGACCCAGAGCGAGACCCTCTCCGGCCGCATCACCACCCTGCAGGACAACGCCAAGCAGCTGGCCGGTGAGCTTTCCACCGGGCTTTCCAGCGCTTACGGCACCGTGGTGGAAAAGGCCAACGAGTGGGTCACCTCCATCCTGAGCGATGATGAAAAGCTGCAGCAGCTCAACACTACCGTGACCGTTGTCACGGCGGCCATCGCTGCAGGCACCAGCGGATTTATCGCCTACCGCACGGCCATGGCCATCTCCGGCGTCATCAGCGCAGTGCGCAATGCCACCGAGGGCATGACTATTGCGCAGGCGGCCCTGAACGCGGTCATGGCAGCCAATCCCGGCGCCATCGTGGTGACGGCTCTGGCTGCCCTTGCGGGCGGTCTGGCAACGGCCTATGCCGCAAACGAGGACTTCCGGGAGGGCTGGAACAGCGCGTGGAGTTCCATCAAGGACTGGTTTTCCTCGGTGGCAGACTATATCCTCGACAAGCTGAATGTGATCATGGCCGTAGCTAACGGCGTCGGAAATGCGATCGCCGCACTTGGCCGCCTGGAAAGCCCTGTGGACGCCTACAACGCTGCCTATCATCAGACCCGGCAGAACTACGCGGACAACAAGGCCCAGCAGCGGCAGAAGGACGGCGGCCATGCACGGCGCACCTCCAACGGCGGTATGTGGTCGGATAAGCTCCCGAACACGGCCAGCAACGCGGTCATCAGCAGCATTGCGCCTTCTACCGGCGGCACCACGAGAAAGAAGAAAGCCACCCCCACAAAGTCCGCCACCGAGACCCTGCTGTGGTCCCTGCAGGACGTCGGCACCAGCGTTTCTCAGAACGCCCTGGGCAAGGTGACGACCCAGACCACCGAGCTCACCGAGCATCTGAAAAAGGGCTCTGAAGAGTACGACCGCCTGACCAAAACCGTGACCGAATCCGGTAAGGAAATGGTCAACGGTGTGGCCAAGAACTACAAGACCGTCACCAAGTATGTGACCGAAAACGGCAAGACCACCGCCCAGACCCAGAAGGTCTACGAGGAAATTGCCGCCACTGTAGCCAAGACCGTTACGTCTACAACGGATTCCGTCGTCAACGGCATTGCCACCAGCACCAAGACGGTCACCGAGACCTTGACCGACGGAACCGAGAGCCAGAAGCAGGTCATCAACGAGACCTACAACGACATCGTGGACGGGGCGCTGGTCACGGTGGAGCGGGTCAAGACCATTTCCGCCGACGGTGTCCCGCAGATCACCGAGGAGATCAAGAAAGCCTCTGCCAACAGCTTTGACGGCCTCGTCAAGGGCTGGCAGGACGAGGCCGACAATGGCGTGGTGGGCACCTTCAGCACACTGGTGACTGCTGTGAAGAAGCAGGACTGGCAGTCTGTCGGCGAATGGGTGCTGTCCACCCTGTACAACGGCCTTGCCCCGCAGGCAAAGCAGCTCATTGACGACTTCGGCAAGAACCTGATCCAGCAGGTCAACGGCTTGCTGGGCAAGGGCGTCAGTGCCGTCTCCAACGGCCTGTGGGATATGGGCGGAGACCTCGCCAAGGGCCTGACCAGCGGCTTTGCGGACGTGCTCACGCAGGCGCAGGGCCTTGGCACCACCCTCACCGGCATCTTTCAGGGGCTGAAAGGTCCGCTCACTGCGGCTGCCGCTGCCATCAGCACCGGCCTGAAGGGCGGGCTGATCTCCAGCTTCCCGGAGATTTTGGCCTCCATGGGCACCCTGATCGGTTCCATCGGCAGTGCCTTTGTGGGCATGCTGGAAGCCGTCGCGGCGGCACTGTTTCCCACCGGATTCGGTGCCCCGCAGGCCCTGCTCATGATCGCGGCAGGCGTGGCCCTGACCGCCGCCATTGCGGCCATCGTGGCCGGCGTCGGCGGCGCGTTCAAGCGCAAGACCACCCCCGGCATCTCCGGCGGCACTTCCGGCAGTACGACCTCCACGGCCTCCGGCTCCCTGTGGGATTACGAGAAGCGTGCTCCGCTGCCGCAGCGCACCCAGCGGCCCAACATCGAGGTTAACCAGTATATTTACAGCAAAGCGCAGACGGCTGCCGACCTGATGCGCGAGGCACAGTACGAACAGGAAAGGGCGGTGCTGCAGGGTGTTTGACGCGATCTTCAAGGCCAGCAACGGCCTGACCTTTTCCTTCGGCTACGCCGCCGGGGTGCTGTGGAGCATCACCCCGCTGGGTGACCTGCCCGTGGAGCTGGAGACCAGCCAGGGTTACCAGCAGGTGGGCTCCACCGTGGAGAGCCGGAGCATTTCCGGCGTGACCCGCACGGTCACCGGGCGCATCCTGCGCAATCAGGACTACTGCAAGCGCCAGCTGCGGGATGTGTTCGCGCCCTACGTCACCGGCCGGCTGACCATTGCCGGGGCTTATTGGTGCGACGCTGAGGTGCAGCGCACCCCGGACATCAGCGTGTCCGGCCTGTGGCCCACCTTCTCGTTTCAGCTCTACTGCCCGGACCCTTACTGGCACAGCGTGAAGGAGCTCACCGTCTCGACCTTGAGTGTAACACCCACCTTCCGCCTGCCGGTGTGCTACGATGTGCACAGCTACGGCGTGCGGGAACAGGCCAACTACCTCCGCATCGCCAACACCGGGCTGGACACCCAGGACTGGCAGCTGACGTTGGAGGCCCGCGGCCCGGTGGTAAACCCCGGCGTCAAGGATCCGGAGACCGGCGAGTTCCTGCGCTTTATCACCACCCTGCAGGACGGCGACAAGCTCCGGCTGTACCGCGAGAGCGGCCAGCTGAAACTGGAACAGATCATCGACGGCACCGGCTACAACATCATGTCCACGCTGGACGGGAGCAGCACCCTGTGGACTTTGCGCCACGGGACGCAGGCATGGCAGCGCACAGCGGATTCCGGCACGGAATGGCTGTTCCTGACCCTGACCTGCAGCACGGCGTTCTCCACCGTGGTCCTGGAGGTGGGCGGCAATGGCTGAACGGACAAGTCCCCTGACCGCAGGCGGCCACAAGAGCATCTGCGTCTACGACGGCCAGCTGAACCTGCTGGCCCGGCTGGAAAGCTGGGTGTCGCTGGTCTGGCCGGAGCGCTACAACGTGTACAGCGGGGTGCAGGGTGCACAGCTGGAGCTGAACGCCTCCACCGCCCTGCAGGCGCTGTGCCGCCCGGACCGGTACCTCTGGCTCGTGGGGTCTGACCGCATCATGCGCATCTGCTCGGCCCAGACCAACCAGTCCGAGTACAAACTGGTGATTGCGGCCAAAGACGCCGCCTGCATCCTGGACGAGCGGATCAGCACCCGGACCCTGAGCGGCTTCGCCGTGGAAAGCACCCTGCGCAGCCTGGTGTCCGGCGCAGCTGCATGGCCGGGACTGGAGCTTGGCGAACTGGCCGACCTTGCCGACACCTACACCGGCGAGGTCAAGCCCGGCAGCCTGCTCAGCATCGCCGAACAGGTGTGCCAGGAACTGGACATCGGCTTCCGGGTGCGGTTCGACCAGCAGGCCAAGAAGCTGCTGTTTGAGCTGTACCGGCCCAAGCTGGACCCCAACGCCCGGTATGCGCCCCAGTACGGCAACCTGACCGGCCTGACCTACACTGAGAGCATCACCGACTACAAGAACATCGTGACCGTGGCGGGCGCGGACGGCACCGTCACCGTGGGCGCCACCGGCAACACCGGCTCTGCCCGGCGGGAACTGTATCTGGACGCCACCTCTAAAAAGAAGAAGGACGGCCAGAGCCAGGAGGACTATCTGGCCGCGCTGCGGGCGCTGGGTGAGCAGGAACTGGCCAAGCACACCCGCATTGAGAACTTCCGCTTCACGCCCACGGGCAGCGTCACGGTGGGCAAGGTGGTGGCCGCCAGCCTGCCCGGCACCGATATTCAGGCGGCGGCCCGCATTACCAGCGTGACCCTGAGTTCCCAGAAGGGCGAAAACACGGTCACTACCGAGATCGGCACACCCATTCTCAGGAGGAAACCATGAGCATCATCACTTACCCGCTGAACGGCGTCACCTACGACGCGGAGGACGTGAGCACCTATCTGTGCACCCGCACCTCCGGCGTCTACGCCAAGAACACAAATTACGCGGTCAGCGTCACCGGCCCGCGGCAGATCACCGTAGCCCCCGGCCTTGCGTGGATCAACTACGACGACTTCAAGGGCGTCTCGGCCTGCAGTCGGGAGGCGGTCAACCTGATCGTCCCGGACGCCGACAGCACCCTGCCCCGCATCGACCGGGTGGTGCTGCAGTTCGACACCGCAGCCAACCTGACCGCCGTCAAGCTCAAACCTGGCACCCCTGCCGCCGCCCCGGAGCCGCCCGCCATCCTGCAGAACCACAACCAGTACGAGCTGGGCCTGTGCACGGTGAGCGTGCCTGCAGGCTCCTCGGTGGTCACCGCCGCCGACATCACCGACACCCGCGCGGACGAGGACGTGTGCGGCGTCATGCGGGACAGCGTGACCGGCATTCCCACGGCCCAGCTGCAGGCGCAGGCGCTGGCCATAATGACCCAGCTGTCCACTGAGCTGCACACCAAACTCGACGCCCTGGACGCTGCCATCGCGGCGGTGGAGAGCGGGAACTTTTACACCAAGAGCGAGGCGGACAAAAAGTTCGGCACGCCGTACAGCCTGCCCGCAGCCACCGTCAGCACGCTCGGCGGCGTCAAGGTGGGCGACTATCTGGACATTGCCCCGGACGGCACCCTGAGCGCAAAGACGCTCAATGACAAGATTGCCGCAGCTGTTGCGGTCAAGTCGGAGGCGAGACTGGTGTGGAACTATACCGGCGAAACGCCAAACCAGATCGGTCAATACAGCTATCAGATCCCGGATGGTGTGGACTATCTGCACATCACTGTGGGCAACGACACGATCTACACCAACGACCTTGCCCGTGGGAGCGCGGTAAACGGATCCTTTGGCAGCGGTTCTGCATGGACAACTACCGCAACCATAACTTTCCAAGCGAACGGTACTCTACAATTCAAGTGCAGCAAAAAGATCATTAACCAAAACTTTGAATTCACCGGCTACCACTACCCCACCCTTGCAGAGCTGCTGACCGAGACACAGGCCGCGCAGGCGGACACCGACGCCGTAGCCGTGGACCAGGAATACCGCCTGACTCTTTTGGAGCTGGGCGTGACCGATGATGAAACAACTGAAACAGCATGACCAGAAAGGAAGGAATACTATGGCACTTTATAACACCTGCAAGCGTATGATCGAGCGTGGCAAGACCGCCGGTATGGCAAAAAAGCTGGATATCTTCTACGCCGCCAACAAGCTGACTGATGAGCAATATGCCGAGCTTACCGAGATGCTGACTGAAAAGACCAGCGCCTGACCGGGCCGGGAAAGGACGCACCAAGGAGGTGTTGCTTTATGATCGAGTTCCCCATCACGCTGACATCCGGCGGCAGCGTATGCCTGCCCGGGTACGCCTCGGCGCTGGCGCTGGGCTACGCCAAAAACAAGAGCATGTACCGCCTTGCCGTTACAGCCACCGGCGAGTGGGAGGGCCTGACTATCCGGGCCTTTTGGCACGTGCCGGACGGCAAAGACCCGGCATCATCGCTGGTGACAGACGGCTATGTGGCCGTGCCTGCCAGCGTCACCGCCCAGCCCGGCAATGGGTGCGTGACCTTTGAGGGCAGCGACGGCACCAAGACCGTCACCAGCGCTGACCTGCACTACCGTGTCAGCGCCAACAGCGGCACAGAGGACGGCACGGCACCCGAGCCCGGCACCCCTGCATGGCAGGAGCTGGTGGGTGCCGTGCACACCGATGCCACCGCCGCAGAGCAGGCCAAGACCGATGCGCAGACCGCCGCAAGTGAAGCCGCCACCAGTGCGGGCAATGCAGACCAAAGCGCCAAGCAGGCCGCTGACAGCCTGAAAGCGCTCAAAGACGGCATCGCCAACGGCAACTTTAAGGGCGACAAAGGAGACAAAGGCGATCCTGGCCCCATCGGCCCGGCTGGTCCGCAAGGTGAGCGCGGCGAAGTCGGCCCTACCGGTGCGACTGGTGCCACCGGCCAGCAGGGCGAAACCGGTCCCCAAGGGGAACAGGGGCCCCAGGGCATACAGGGCGAGCGTGGGCCGCAGGGTGAGCAAGGCCCTCAAGGTCCCACGGGCGCTACCGGAGCCACAGGGCCTAAAGGCGACGTTGGCCCGGCAGGTGCAGACGGCAAGGACGGTCTGAATGCACCGCAAATCGACGATACCACCGTGACCGACAGCTCCCCCTGGAGCAGCAAGCACATCGTGGATATGCTCTGCCCGCCGCTGGAGGAGACCGGCAACCCGGTGCAGTGCTACCCTGTGGCGAGCTACCCGCTGGGCTGTAAGGCGAGCTGGGAGCCGACGCAGGAGGGCAGCGGTGACCCAAGTCCGGACAACATCCGTCCCATCAAGGGACGTGACAGCGTGACGGCCGAGCGGTGTGGGGAGAACTTAATTGATTCGGGTCGTGTTACGGAAGTAAGCGCAGCGTATGGTTTAACAGCGCAATATGTATCTGAAAAAATTACGATTAGCGGAGTATATTCTAATCCATCAGCAAACGCATCTTTTACCTTTATGACCTTGTCATACAAATTGCCTCCTACGACCAAGTTCATGCCTTTAGGCTTGAAAACCAGTGGATGCAAAATTGATGGAATCAGATTTACCAATAATAAAGTGCGCAATAGAATTGCTATTGATATAAAAGAATGTACCAATAGCGAAAAAGCTGAAATAAGTTTCTATCTTATCGCGTATGTCGGCTCCACAGCCCCCACCACCTACGCTCCTTACACCGGCCAAACCGCCACCCTCACTCTGCCCCGCACCATCTACGGCGGCACGGTGGATGCGGTGACGGGGGAGGGTCAGGAAAGCATAAAGCTCGTCATTTTAGATGGCGACGAGCTAAAGTTTACCCCAGGAAAGAACAACGCTAATTTCTGGAATATTTCACAGCACTTGGTTCCCGACATTGACAAAATCATTGTGACAAGTCACTTCCCCAAATCGGTGTTTTCTATAAATCGAAATTATGATTTTATTTTTACAACACTTAGTCAAATGCATGCTTTTTTTGCATCGGCGGATGAGCTAAACGCCTATCTCGCCGCTCAATACGCCGCCGGAACCCCTGTCCAAATCGCCTACAAACTGGCTGAACCCATCCCCTTCACCGCCACCGGTGCACAGCCCATCCCCGCACTGAGCGGCGTGAACACCCTGCTGACCGACGCGGACAGCGTGACGGTGACCGGCAGAGCAGACCCCATCAAACGCATCACTGACCTTGAAGATGCTTTGGCATCAATGACCAACACATAAGGAGGACTGACTATGGCAATTAAAAGCAGATCTCGCCATGACCTGACGCTGCGCAGCATCAAGCGGGAAATTGCAGCAGGACGCGACGTTGCGTTCTGGCTGGATAAAGCATACGTCCATTTGGACAACGGCCTTTTGACGGAGGACGACATTGCGGAGGTGGAGCAGCTGGCGCAGGCGTACTATGACGCGCTGGACAGTGCGAACGCTGAGGAAATGTAAAACTCGGGGTCTGACCCCGTGAAAGGATGTAATACATATGTCAATCAAACAGTACAGCCTGAAAGCAGACGGCAGCCGCCGCCTGGCTCCCAGCTTTACGGTCCGGGAGTTCCGGTGTCGAGACGGCTCCGACACCATCATGGTGGACCAGACCCTCGTGGTGCTGCTGCAGGCCATCCGGGAGCACTTTGGCAAGCCCATCACGATCACCAGCGGGTACCGCACGGCGGCCCACAACGCGGCCGTGGGTGGAGCCAAGAGCAGCCAGCACCTGCTGGGCCGGGCGGCGGACATCCAGGTGGCGGGCGTGTCCGTCGAGGACGTGGCCGCCTACGCCGAAAGCCTGCTGCCCGGCTGGGGCGGCGTGGGCCGCTACCCGGTCAAGGCGGGCCGCACCAAAGGCTGGGTACATGTGGACACCCGCGCCAAAAAGAGCAGATGGACGCAGTAAGGGGGAGTGAACTATATGGCCAGTTATCTGATCTCCGACGCACCCTATGCGGCGTGGCTCTCTGACGTACTTGCTACACTGGAGGAACACAAGGTCACCAAGATCGCAGTCGCCGCGCCCCTGCCCACCGGGGAGGTGTTCACCGGGTACTTCAGCATGAGTACGATGGATAAGGCCCTGGCGGCCACGAATATCCAAGCGGACGCCACCCTGGATGCCATCTGTGCCAACGGGCAGCGCATCCAGCAGGCGTGGGAGGACAACGCCGAGGACGAAAGGGGGTGATACCAGTGCAGCAAGTTTTTGCCTACATTTCTGCCCACTGGATGGAGGGTGCCATCTGGCTGCTGGGCATCGGCTGGGGCTACCTGATCAAAAAGGTCACCGAGTACCGGACCATCAAGGATGGTCTGCTGGCCATCATGCACGACTGCCTCTACCAGCGCTGCACCCACTACATCCAGCAGGGGCACATCGACACGGCAGGCCTAAAAAATCTGGAGTATCTCTACAAGAGTTACCATGCGCTGGGCGGCAACGGCACGGGCACCGAACTGTACAACCGTGCCAAGGCCCTGCCCATCCGCGATTAAATGCAAGCCCGGCGACGCCGGGAGAAAGGACACCCCATGAACGCACACATCACTACCAACACCAATCGCAACGTCTCCGCTGGCACTGTGGCCCGCACCGCCGTGCTCCTGCTGGCCCTGACCAACCAGATCCTCAGCGCCTGCGGCAAGCCCATCCTGCCCATTGACAGCGCCCAGCTGGAGCAGGCTATCACTGCTGGTTGCACCACCGTGGCAGCACTCGTCAACTGGTGGTACAACAACAGCTTCACCCAGGCCGCCCTCGCTGCCGATGAGGTCTACGAGCAGAAGAAGAACAGCGTGCACTGAGCGCACCGCTGTAAGTCCATAGCATAGCAACAGCCCCGGGAGCCATCTGGCTCTCGGGGCTGTTTTTGTTTGCGTGTGCTGCCATGTGTCGGAAAGTGTTGCATTTTCCCGCATTGGTAGTTATAATGGTTTGGTAGTAAAATATGGTAGTAGTTTGGAAGTTCTTCTATTTTATCCGTTTTCTTTCGCACGGGGTCATTCTGTACAAATGGAAAATCCCCCGCAGTTTTCACGAAACTACGAGGGATTTTCTTGGCGGAGTAGGAGGGATTTGAACCCTCGCGCCGTTGTTTAGACGACCTACGCCCTTAGCAGGGGAGAAAAATCAAGCACTTTCAAACGAACTGCCGCACAAAAAAGGAGTGCTCATGTAATGTTTTGGAAGTGCATTTTCTCGTCATCTGCCATCAATCCCCCATTTTATGCCCCGCCGCATTTCAGCAAATTCCGACCTTTTGCAACGCTTTTCAGCGCTTTTGGCACAATTCGACACTTTTCGTTTACACTCTTTCTTGGATATTCCACAAGTCGGAAAGGATGTGTTTAAAAGTGCCAATCACTGATTCTTCCACGCTCTCGCTGCGCATTGCTCAGACACTCCGGCCTCTGGGCATCATCCGCAGTATGCGTTCTTACTCCATCCTTGCCGACTGCCTGCAGCTCATCTGGGAGCAGGAGGACCGGCTGGAAGCTGTCCAGAAAGAGGTCTATGAGCCGATTGCTGACAAGCAATGCAGTGACTGGACGGCCATTCAAAGCACCATCCGGCGTGCCGCGCAGACCGCATGGCACACCAATCCTTCCCGTGTGCAGGAACTGGCGGGCTACCCGTTGGACGGCTGCCCCAGTGCTGTACAGTTCCTTGAGATGTTGTACAACGATCTTGCACGTCACATATAATATACCCCAAGCCGCTCCCCTGTAAAAGGGGCTGCGGCTCTTTTTATACAGTTGTTCCATCTGGAAATACAAACTCAGCACGCCATGTACATCCAAGTATGGTTGCAATCTGCTCCATTTCCTCATTAGTTAATGTTCCACGTTTTACTTTTTGATTCAGATTAGACGCGCTCTGCCCCATTTGACGTGCAAGTTCAGCCTGTGACATTCCCGAATATCCAAGCGCCATTTTAATTTTCTGTTCAATCGTCATTGCTGCCACACTCCTTTCCTATATTATACAGTATTTTCTAAATGTTAGCAACCCATTCAGAAATATTTTTTAGAAAATAATTCATTTTTTCATTGACATCATTTAGCAAATGCTGTATAATTGTATCAGAGCAAGGGAGCCGGAAAGGAGGACTGGATGAACAAAGAGTTCTTCAAACTTCCCCAGGCTGTCAAGCAGGCAATCTGGAACGCGCTCCATGAACGTTACAACAACAAAAAAGCGGCTAGTTGCTCCAACAACTAACCGCACAAGGTTAAGCCCCTAAGCACTGCCAAAAAGGCTCCCTTGCTCTTATTTTATTTTGAATTATCGAAAATGTCAAGAGAATAAGAGGTTTTTATCATGACTGCAATTGAATCCGCATTGAAAACCATTGACTACGAGAAAACACAGGATCACGGCAACTACGTCCCGCCCGTCTATGTGTTCCGTGCCGTGAACGAACGGAACGCCACCGACCCCTTCAGCTATGGCTATGAAATGTTCCTGCTGGGCGTTGCCAAAGGTCGCCGCATGGAGAAGGCCGCACGGAAAGGCGGTGCCCACGCATGAACGAGAATGTCATCGTTTACCAGCGTGACGGTCAGCCCGCCGTTTCCAGCCGGGATGTGGCAGAGCGGTTCGGAAAAGAGCATAAGGACGTACTTGAAGCCATCCGAAAGTTGATAGCGGAAAATTCCGCTATCCTCCCAATGTTCTATAAAGACGAGTACACGACCGTCCAGAATCGCAAGATGCCCATGTACTACATGAACCGTGACGGCTTTACCCTGCTGGCAATGGGCTTCACCGGGAAAGAAGCCTTGGCATGGAAGCTGAAGTACATCCAGGCCTTCAACATGATGGAAGAGCGGCTCAAGGCACAGGAGATCAAGGACGCTATGCCCGCCATGGATGCCCGTACCATGGAAGCACAGGCCCGGTTGAACAACAGCCGTGTGGACGCTGCCAAACTGCTCATGAAGCTGGGTGACAAGGCTGCCATGAACTACCAGCGTGAAGAGGTCTATGCTTATGCTCTGCACGCTTTGCTTGGTACTGCACCTGAAGATACAAAACGCATTGAAGGTGTCAGCCGCTTCTGGCTGAAAGACTAATCTATCAGCAGCCCCGAGACATCTATGTTCCCGGGGCTGCTATTTATTTCAACTTGTTCATCGCGTCCAGCTTTTCTTCCAGCGGGATGTGGGTGTAGCCCAGTGTGACCGCATAGTCCGTGTGGCCCAGCACTTCCTTTATAATGGCCGGGGCTACCTTCTCCACAGCCAGCAGCGTGGCCGTGGTGTGGCGCAGGCAGTACGGCGTCATATCCGGCTGCAGGCCTACACGCTGGGCCATGTCGTGCCACTCGGCATAGAAGGTTTTCTCGTCCGCCTCACACAGGCGCTTGGTGCCGCTGCGGTAGGCTTCCCGCACAATCGGCATGATCTTGTCCGGGAAAATGATCTGCCGGGCCTTGCCGGCGTCCGTTTTGATGCCGCCGGTGCAGTACTGTTCGGCCAGGTGAGTATTTGCTTTCAGGATCGTGAGCATCTCGCCGGTGCGCATTCCGGTGTAGGCCATGATGAGCCAGTACCGGCTAAACTCGTGGCCGGCATCGTAGTCCTGCCAGATCCGCTGCACCTCGTCCTCGGTCAGGGCGGTGCGTGTGCTGGCGCTGATCGGCGGCAGATCTAGCAGCTTGGAGTAATCCTTATCGGCATACTCGTACTTGAGGGCCAGCGTGTACATCTTGCCCAGCAGGGCCTTGATATCCCGCTTGGGGTAGTACCCGCCCTCGCGGGCGTCCACGATCGGCTGCAGGTGCGCATAACGCAGGTTCCGGATCTTGGCGTTCTTCAGCGGCTCCAGCGCCGCCCAGGCTGTGCGGTAGTGGCTGGCCTTGTCCTTGCTCAGCTTGGGCAATGTCTGCGCACAGATCATCTCCCACAGCTCCTGCAGGGTGGCATCCTGGGCAAATTCCTGCCCGTTCAGCACCAGCTCCCGCATCTCCGGCAGGGCCTGCACGGCATCCCGCTTGGTCTTGAAGCCGCTGCGGATCTTATGGTAACGCACACCATCCTTATAGATGTTGATTTCGGCACGCCACTTGCCAGCATTGCCGTACTGGTAGACACTCCCCTCCCCGTTCGACCGGGCACGGGGCTTCCGTGTGGTCACCAGCTTTGCGCCGCACCAGCAGCACCATGCTGCACCGTCCGGCAGCTCCTTGTGGCATTTCGGGCATTCAAACATTCTTTTCACCTCCAGAAGGGTACACTTTGACAAGCCTGCCCTTTTGGAGTACAATAACAGTTGGTTAGGTTGTCTTGTACCCTTGTGGGCAAGCCATTCTGCAAACGCTCTCGGTGTTGGTAGCACCGGGGGCGTTTTTGTTTTGTTCAACTACCGAGGATTCCTCGGCAACTCATAATAAAGCGACCCCGCCATGGTACGCATCATTGAGAGGCGTGGCGGGGTCTGTATCATGCATTTGCATTATATGCCACGCAATAAAGCAAGCGGAAGAACGGTTTTACTCCTCAATAAAATTTCACGCATTCTTGAACATCATAAACCTTTTCACCCCACCCAGTGGGTCCAGCCCACGGCCTTGCCCTCGATCTGCACGTCGTTCAGTTCCGGGCCGGTGTAGACCATGGGCGCATAGGCGGCGTTTGCGGGCATCAGGGTCAGGGTGCCGTTCTGGTAGTACACCCGCTTGAGGGTGGCTTCCTCGCCGATGCGCACCGCGGCGATCTCGCCGTTTTCCACCTCGGGCTGGATGCGGATATACACCACGTCCCGGTCATGGATGCCGGCACCCTCCATGCTGTCGCCGTGGCAGATGAGGGAGAAATCGCACCGGATGTTCTCCGGCACGTCCACGATTTTTTCAATGTTCTGCTGGGCCAGGATGGGCGTGCCGCAGGCGATGGAGCCCACCAGCGGGATCTTCTTCATCTTGGGCATCGGCTCAAACCCCTTCGGGATGGGACGAGGGGCGGGGGCAGCGGAATGATCGAGCACAATCGGATCAGCAATCTTAATATCCGTACGGCCATACAGATAGTTCATATCCACATTAAACAGGTCAGCGATTGCCTCCATGGTCTCAAACCCCGGCTCTCGCTCCCCACGCTCATACATGTTTACACTGCTCTTGGACAACTCCAACTCGTCCGCAAGCCGCTGCTGTGACCAGCCTTTTTCACGGCGCAGCGATTTCAGCCGCTCTGCAAAAGTTGCCATTTGGCCACCTCCCTATATTATTACAATCAAATAATAGCACATATCGTGCACAAATTCAAGCACAAAAAGTGCACTATCATTTTATGCACATTTTGTGCACTCTGCGAATAGATTTCTTTCTCCACTTTGAGTACAATAAGTGCACAGAAAGGAGGTGACCACCACGGATGGACAGTAAGACAATCGGCCATAAACTGCGTGCGCTGCGTGGCGAAATGGACGCAAAAACCGTTGCTGATGCGCTTGGAATCAGTACTTCGGCGCTTTTTATGTATGAGCGTGGCGAACGTATTCCCCGCGATCAGATCAAGAAGCGCATCGCCCAGTACTTCGGCCAGAGTGTCGAAGAAATTTTTTTCGCAGAGTGAGTACATATTGTGCTCATTTCAAAGGAGGTGAAGAAGATGAATCACTATCCCCGCACACCGGAAGAACAGGAGCAGCTTAACAAGAAGATGCCGGAACTCGACCGTAAGATGAAAGAGGAAGAAGAGAAGTACTGGGCACGTATCGAAAAGAAAGAAAGGGCCGCAGATATTCTTTCTACCCTTTCGTTAGTGTTTAGCATCATCGTCCTTCTGATTACTTTAGCAAAGTGACTATAGCGGCAATGATAGACACTACAAGGCTGATTCTTGCACGAACTTCTGCCTTTTTGGCGCGAATTTCTGCGTTTTGCGCACGTTTCTCAGTTTCTTCAAAGTGCTGCTGTCTGCGCAGTTCCGAACGCCCTCCAGCGTTGATTTGATACAGATACTCAGGATCTTCATACGGAAAACTGAACATTTCTTCATCTTCATATCGAAAGACCATATCACGATTGTGCAGCCAGTCAAGCGTTTCAAAGTTGGCTTCTATGCCATGCTGGTTCATCTGATAGATAGAGAATTGCTCATCCGGGTGCTCGTTCAGAAATTCAAGAACTTTCAGCGTTTTTGCATCAAGCATTTTTACACTTCCTTCCGCCCAAGTATACCGCAGAAAGGAACCGCTCACAACCCACCTGATGATGACCTCCGGCAAAGGTCGAAACCGCCCTGATCGGGGCGGTCGTGGGAGCCACCCACAGAAAGGAGTGCTACATATGGCACGCAATAAGAACAACACCCTGAACCCCGCCATGTATGACCTTACCCAGCAGGACGTGGATCGTGTGATCCGCATCCACAGCATGTGCAAGGGCATGGACGAGGACGCATTCGAGCAGATGGAGACCGCAGCCGAATCCATCAAGCTGGTTTCCAGCCTGAAGCAGCTGGCAGGGCGGCCCGTGGCGTGAAGGGAGCTTGACTATGGAAAAGACCCCGTTCCCCACCACGCTGGATGAGCTGGAAACCTACCCCCAGCAGACCCTGACCGCCGAACAGGTGGCGCAGTTCCTGGGCTGCAGCGTGCAGTCCATCCGCAGCCAGGCGCAGATCGACGCCGGAGCCCTGGGCTTCCCGGTGATCCTGTACGGCAGCACCATCCGCATCCCGCGTCTGGGCTTTATCTACTTCATGCGCTACGGCCGCACCAGCGTCCAGAAGCGCAGCTACAAGTAAGGAGGACATTATGACCACCACAATTATCCCCGCCAGAGAGCGGGCGCAGGCCCCCATCGGCCTGCCGTACATTGCGCCGCTGATGGCGCACGCCTGGTTCCGGTGCGACATCACCGCCGGGTCTGGCATCTACAAGCTGGGCCGAGATGTGGCCGGGCTCAAGTCCGTACCCATCCAGATCTTTGCCGACGGTGAGTGGCACACCGTCGTGGGCTGGGACACCGATAAGTGCTCCCCCTCGTGGCAGCGGGGGCTGAATCTGGAAGAGGAGGAAGAGGCATGAAAATCAAATCCACCGTTTTGCAGGTGCTGGCCGCCGCCGCTCTGGGCGTGGGCCTGCTGTACGCCCTGGGCATTGAGGGCACCGCGCAGGTGGGCGGCACCATCTCGGACAGCCAGTTCATCACAGCTATGGCGCTGATCCTGGCAGGCCTGGCCCTGATGCGCATCAGCTTTGCCGTGCAGGACGCCGAGGAGAAAGCCGGCAAGAAGGTCCACAAGGAGCCCCAGAACACCGTCAAGGGCAAGCGGAAGGTGGGGTAACCCCCATGCCTGACCTTGTCAACAATGCCTTTTGGTATACGGTCTGGGACGCCAAGAGCGGTGACCTGATTGCCAGCGGCACGGCTGCCATGTGCGCCCGGCGGCTGGGCTACGCCAGCGCAAATTCTTTTGCCGCTTCCGTCTGCCACTGGTTCAAGGACGGCAGGCAGCACGTCAAGTACATTTGCCAGCGGGAGCTCATCCCGCGCAGCGAGGTGGACAGCCTGCCACGCAAAAAAGAGTAACTGGAGGGAGAAAATGAAAATACTTATTGCCTGCGAAGAATCGCAGGAAGTGTGCAAGGCGTTCCGTGCCCGTGGGCATGAAGCCTACTCCTGCGACATTCAGGAGCCGTCCGGCGGGCATCCGGAGTGGCACATCTTGGGAGACTGCTTAAAGGCCATTGAGGGGGGGCAGATTGTGACGATGGACGGAACTGTGCATGATGTACCCCGCTGGGATATGATTATCGCATTTGTCCCCTGCACCAAGACTAGCAATGCAGGGGCAAGGCACCTGTACAAAGGCGGGAAGCTCAACCTTTCCCGGTACTATGAGGGTTTATGCGGCAAAGCGCTTTTCCTTGCTGTTTGGGCGGCAGACTGCGAAAAAGTGGTGATTGAGAATCCCACTCCCAGCAAGATTTTTGACTATCCGAAGCCTACGCAGGCAATCCAGCCCTACGAGTACGGGCACCCGTACAGCAAGAAAACGTTGCTGTGGGAACGCGGAGTCCCGCCGCTGCACCCAACAAATATCGTAGAGCCTATGGCAACATGGTGCCCGTCTGGCTCCTACTCGCATAAGCATGGTGAGCAGCACAAGGGGATGTTTACCACGGACCGGGCAAGGAACCGCGCAAAGACCTTTCCGGGTGTTGCAAAGGCGATGTCTGAACAATGGGGCTGAGAGCGATTCAACACAAAAAGGCCCGCCCGTGTTCGCAGCACGGACGAGCCCAAGGGTGATGGATTCTCTACTCCCCATCACCCCGAAGAATAACACACTTTGGAGGTTTTTACAAGAAAATGCTGACAGAAAAGCAGAAAAGTCTGCTGCAGTACATCAAGAATGTGCCCGAATGGCACTCCGGCCTGATCTATGAGCAGCTGGCCGCACTGAACAAAGCGGCCGCAGCACTCTCCATGGCCGCAAGTAATCTGGAACGTGGCTTTGCCGACGGAGTCCTGCGCCCGGATCGGTATTATATCGCAGATCCGGACTACCAGAAGGACTGCCGCACCGAGATTCTCGGCCGACCCGCAAGAGAATTGGGCCAGGCACTGGCGGCACTGGAGATCCTCGGCGTTTTGTCGGACGCACGCTCCATGGATTTCCAGCACGACGTCCGGTTTTTGCACGATCTTACCTACATCGAACTGGAAAAGCTCTGCGTCAAACATGGCTACACAACGGAGGAACCACAATGAAAGGCATTTTGATCGAGCCGGGCAAGTCCCCGGAAGTCACCTCTCTGCCGGACACCCTGCAGGGCATCGAGGCCCGTCTGCAGTGCCCCTGTGAGCAGAAGGTTTTGCCCCGCACGCCGGCAGTTCTGGTGTACGGCATCCTCGGCAAGGGGCTGAACCGCATCTACCGCGGGCAGAACATCTACGGCACCATCCTGTGCTACGGCTGGAAGAACAACAGCCTCGTGCCCATGAGCAAAGACCTGCAGGCCGAGATGCTCGACCGGCTCAAGGAAACGGAGGTGCGGGTATGATGCCGACCAAACTGGATGCCGCCGCTGCGCTGGAAAGCATGGACAGCATGGACACTCTGCAAAGCAAGCCTCTGACCACGATCCCGGACGAAATCCGCCCGGCGTTCGATTACTCCGGGCTGGATGCACAGACGGTGGATGACCTGCACTTTGCAGAAAAGGAGTACCAGCACGGCAAAAAGCTGGCCGAGCGCGGCCTTGTCCACATGGGCAATGCCATTGCCGCCGCTCATGATGCACTGTGTGGCACCGTTGTCCAACAATTGGACAACGGCCAGTTCGCAAAAAAAGATGATACGTTCCGGGCATGGTGCTGCTCTATCGGTATCACCAAGTCAACCGCCTACAACCTGCTGCAGGTCTCTGCCCTGATGGACGGCAGCAGCCCCCGCCAGCGGGCCATTCTGGAAGCCCTGCCGCCCACCTTGCTGTACGCCGTGGCAAAGCCCAGCGCCCCGGTGGAGCTGGTGGAGAAGGTCAAGAACGGCGAGATTCCCACGAACAAAGCCTATCAGGACTTGCTCAAGGAAAACCAGCAGCTCCGCACCGACCGGGTGGAGGCCATGAACCAGGCAGACCGGGAACGAGCCCGTGCCGACTTGGCCGAATCCGAACGGGACAAGGCCCGTGCCGACCAGCTGAGCACCGCCAAGGACTGCAACCGGCTGGGTCTGAAGGTCTCGCAGGAGAAAGACCGGGCGGATAGAGCCGAAGCCCGCGCCAAAGATGCCGAGGACGCCCTGAAGCACCAGCCCATCACCGCCGTTGTGGACAAGGACGAAGTGCAGGAAGCCCGGCGGCAGGCCGCCGAAGCGCAGGCACGGCTGCGGCAGTACCAGGAGGACGCCGAGGGCCTGCTTGCCCCGGCGCAGGCCTGTGCCCAGCAGGCACAGTTCATTGCGGACAGCGTGCGGACCATGTACCTGAAATGGTTTGGCAATGCCGTGGCTGCCGGCGCTTCGCTGGCCCAGATGGGCACCCCTTTGTATGCCGTCTGCGGGGAGATCATGTCCTCGCTGGAAGAAGAAAACACCATCAACCCCACTGCCGCCGGCAGTGAAGAGGACGCGGAACGGGAGGCGTTGTTTGAATGAAATTCGACTATAAAGCATTGATCCGGCTCATGAAAAAGAGCTACAAGGGCGGCGGCATCAAGATCATCCGCACCGAGCGGGAGCTCCGGGACTGCTTTTTCCTGTCCGGTGCCGGCTGGGCCCTGCTGATCCCCAAGGAAAAGTGCCCCGGCGAGGTCACCGGCCAGATCGTCACCTGGCTGGCCGACCTGCCCCGCATCGGGTATGCCGCCTGGGTGGTCAAGGGCTTTGACCCCAAGCCCCTGGAACCTGCAGAGCGGGACCTTGCTATTGCGGACTGCACCGCCCTGACCTACAATCTGGGCATGAAGCCCCTGCCCCTGCGCACCGAGACCGAGTTTCTGGTGCAGCTGGGCAATTTTGAGACCGCCGCTTTTGATCTGGACGCTTTTGCCGTGGTGGACGGCGGGGCAAACCTGGGTGCCTTTGACCCCGGCGTGATTTTGGCCCGCTGGACGGATGAGGACACCGAGGCATGGTTCTGGATCTGGAACGATATCACCAACGTGCCCGAGATTGCCCGCACGGCGGCAACCGCCTGCCGCGTCTGGCACACGGAAAAGGAGAATTGACATGGTAGAAGTAACTGTCGCCACCCGAGAAAAATCCAAGCTCCGCATTGCGCTGGCCGGCGTGTCCGGCGGCGGCAAAACGCTGGGCGCCCTGCTGCTGGCCTCCGGCATGACCGGCGGGGATTTCAAGAAGATCTGCCTCATTGATACTGAGCACAAGCGCGGCCAGCTGTACGCCAACCGTTCGGATCTGGGCATCGGGGCCTTTTATTACATCGAGCTCACTCCGCCGTACTCCCCGGCCCACTACAAGGAGGCTGTGGACGCCGCCGTACGCACCGTCGGGCCGGAGGGCGTGGTCATCGTGGACAGCCTGTCCCATGCCTGGAACAGCTCCGGCGGTGTGCTGGAGATCAAGGCCGGCATTGCCGCCCAGCCCAACAAGAACAGCTATACCGCCTGGGACGAGGCCGGCCGCATCCAGAACGATTTCATCAACTACCTGCTGTCGGTCAACTGCCACACCATCTGCACCCTGCGGGTCAAGCAGGATTATGTGCTCACCGAGAACGACCGCGGCAAGCAGGTGCCGGTGAAGGTGGGCATGGCCCCCGTGCAGCGGGACGATGTGGAGTATGAGTTCGACCTGATGCTGAACATCGGCCGTGACCACATCGCCACCGCCAGCAAGGACGTGACCTTTCTGGACGGCCTGAACACGGTCATCACGCCGGAGCTGGGCAAGCAGCTGGCCGACTGGGCCAACGAGGGCAAAGAGCCGGTGCGCTGCGAAGCCTGCGGGCATCTGGTGTCTGCCACCGGCAAAATGACCCTTGCCCAGCTGGCAGAGTTCACCCGCAAGACCTACGGCAAGTGCCTGTGTGTCGCCTGCGCCAAAAAGGCCGAGCTGGCCCGCCGTGCCGCCGAGAAGGACAAGGAGGCCGCCTATGAAGCCCAGTGACGCCCGTGTCCGGCAGAAAAAGGACCAGCTGCAGCAGGCCCGCAACGCCCGGGGCAAAAGCTGGCAGGACGATCTGCTGGCGGTGCTGGGCGGCATCCCGCAGGCATGGGCAAGGCTCTGGCCCGCCGACTGGGGCGGCCAGCCCTATGACATCGAGGCCACCATCGACGGCCGCAGCTGGGGCATTGAGTGCAAGCACATTGCCAAAGGGAACCTGCCCTTTTCGGCCTTCCGCCCCAACGAGGTGGAGAACCTCTCCCGCAAGGAGGACGCCGGCGGCGTTGCCGTGGTGGCCGTGCGGCGGGACGCCCCTGCCGTGGACTGCTTCTTCCCGTGGTACTACATCCGGGACGCCATCGAGAGCGGCGAACGCGGCAGTGTGAAGCTGGAGGGCCTGCCCACAGACCTGCTGAACGTGCTGGAGGTGGTGCACCCGTGATCTACACCCTGGACGGAGAGCTGCACCTTTCCGATGTGCCCACCCCGCTGCTGCACCAGCTGATCCGGGAGCTGACCGTGCCGAACCCCCGCTACGAGAACGCCCTGCGGCTGGGCCGCCCGGCCTGGAACATTCCCAGGACCATCATGCTGTACGAGATCAAGGGCAACGCCCTCACGCTGCCCCGGGGCATGGCCGAGGAAGTCTGGCGGCAGCGCCCGGCAGGCACCGTGTCCAAAGACAGGACCCTGCGGGGCGAGCCCTGCGCCTTTGAAAAGGCCGGCTTTACCCTGCGGGACTACCAGAAGCAGACCGTGGACGCCGCCCTTGCCTGCAAATGGTGTCAGGGCGTGCTGGTGGCCCCCTGCGGGGCCGGCAAGACCGAGATCGGCATGGCGCTCATCGCCCGGCTGGGGCGGCCAGCCCTCTGGATCACCCACACGCTGGATCTGGCCCAGCAGGCCAAGGAGCGTGCTCAGCTGCGCCTCGGTCTGGACGACCGGGAAGTAGCCGTGATCTCCGGCAAGAGCAAGCGCCTGGGCACCAAACTTACCATTGCCACCGTGCAGAGTTTGTACCGCATGGAGCTGGACGAGCTGTCCCGCACCGCGGGCGTGGTGATCGTGGACGAGTGCCACCATGTGGTCAACAACCCGGAATCCGCCAGCATGTTTGCCGCGGTGCTGCGGTGCCTGCCCGCCCGGTGGCGGTTCGGCCTGACTGCCAGCGACCAGCGCAGTGACGGCCTGAGTGAGACCATCTTTCAGGTGCTGGGCCCAAGGGTGGCGGTCATCGACCCCGGCCAGCTGGAACAGATCACCATCACGCCCCGGGTGGAGACCGTGCCCACCGCCTTCGTGTACACGCCCCGGGCCAACGAGAGCCCCATCGACTATGTGCGCCTGATGCACCACATGGCAGCGGACGAGGCCCGGATGCACACGGTGGAAACGGTGCTGGACCGTGCCGTCACCGAGGGCACCAGCTGGCTGGTGCTGGCCGCCTCGCTGGCCGTGCTGGAACGGCTGCACCGGTACGCGCTGGACCTGGGCCTTGCGGCAGAGTTCGTCTGCGGCAGCACCAAAAAGGCTGACCGCCAGCAGGCCCTTGCCCGCATGAAGAACGGGCAGGCACGCATCCTGTTTGCCACCTATCAGCTGGCCAAGGAAGGACTGGACATCCCCCGGCTGGACCGGCTGGTGCTGGCGACCCCCACCCGCAACAAGGTGATCGTGCAGCAGAGCATTGGCCGCATCCAGCGCCCGGCCCCCGGCAAGACCGAGGCCCTGGTGCTGGACATCGTGGACGAAAAGACGCCCCAGCTCCTGACGCAGTACAAACAGCGCCGGAGCCTTTATAAAAAGATGAACATCACAGAAAAGGAGTAACTACTATGAGCGAACTGAACTATGCAAGCACCCTTGCCGCACTGGACAACGAATTTGCCTCGGCCAGCGCCAGCACCGGCTCCGGCAGCGTGCCGGTGGGCCGTTACAACGCCATGATCAAGGAGGCCAAGATCGTGGCCCGCACGGGCGGCGGCCTTGCCCTGAGCGTGTCCTTTGTTGTGACCGAGGGCGAGTACAAGGGCCGCTACGCCTTTACCAGCTACGGCCTGCACAAGAACGGCCTGCCCTACTTCAAGGGCTTTTTGCAGACCATCCAGCTGCCGCTGGAGCGCCTGAGTGAGCTGGAGCAGATCCTGCCGCAGTTCACGGGCCGCCGCTGCGCCATCAATGTGCAGACCGACAAACAGAACCCCCAGTACACCCGCACCTATGTAGACAAATATCTGGGCATGGGCGACATCCACGAGGTGCTGGGCGCATCCGCTCCGGCAGCCGACGCGGACGGCTTTACCCCCGCCGACGATGACGGCGACATGCCCTTTTAACCGGAGGTGCTCATGCTCGAACAGTTCCCGCAACCCTTGAAAGAGGCGCGCCGCTGGGTCTGTTTCGATGCTGCCAAAACTCCCATCAACCCCGCCACCGGCAAGAACGCCATGCCCAACGAGCCCTCCACCTGGGGCACGCTGGCAGCGGCACAGGCCGCGGTCACCCGCTATGGCCTGCGCGGTGTCGGGGTGCTTTTGGGAGATGGGCTGTGCGGCATCGACATTGACCACTGCCGGGATCCGGCCACCGGGGCCCTCTCCGATATGGCGGTGCAGATCATTGCCCGGATGGACAGCTACACCGAGGCCAGCCCCAGCGGCACCGGCGTGCATATCCTGTTCACCGGCACAAAACCCGCCGGCCCCTGCCGCAAGAGCAGCATCGGGCTGGAAATGTACGACGGCGGCCGGTATTTCACCGTGACCGGCAACGCTCTGGAAGCAAAGCCCATTGCCGAGCGCACCGAAGCCTGCGCCGCCGTCCATGCACAGTATCTGGCCAAGACTGAGCCAGTCGGCACGCCCGCCCCGGCTGTGGTGTGGCAGGCCGTGGACCGCTCCGACGAGGAGATCCTGCACACCGCCTGCAGCGCAAAAGACGGGGAGCGCTTTGCGGCCCTGTATGCCGGCAGCTGGCAGGCCTACTACACCAGCCACAGCGAGGCGGATCTGAGCTTCTGCAACCTGCTGGCCTTCTGGTTCGCCGCCGACAAGGCCCGCATGGACCGGGTGTTCCGTGCCTCCGGCCTCATGCGCCCCAAGTGGGACCAGCGCCGGGGTGCCAAGACCTACGGCGACGCTACCCTGGACCGTGCCGTGGCCGACTGTCAGGAGGTGTACACCCCGCCCCCGCAGACAGCAGACGGCGGCCCGGCCTTTGCGGATCAGGACGAAGCCCTGCGGGCCCTCAATGCCAAATACACCGGTGTCGGCAGGGAGCAGGCCCCGGCCAGCGCGCCGGCCCCCGGCGTCAAGAGCTACTCCATGGACGACACCGGCAACGCCCGCCGCTTCCGTGACCGGTACGCCGACCGCCTGCGCTACAACCCCACCGACAAGTGCTGGCTGGTGTGGGACGGCACCCGCTGGCAGCGGGACGACCTGGCCACCGTCAAGCGCTTTGCAGACGAGATGCTGGATCAGATGGACAAGGCCTGCTTTGGCATCCGTGATACCGACAACGCCGCCGCCCAGCGCAGACACGTCCAGAAAAGCCGCTCCAGCCGGGGCAAGGAGGCCTTTCTCAAGGAGGCCCAGCACCTGCCCGGCATCCCCATGCTGCCGGAGCAGTTCGACCGGAACCGGGGCCTGCTGAACGTGCAAAACGGCATCCTGGATCTGGCCCGCCGCAAGCTGCTGCCCCATGACCGGGAAAAGTATATCACCCGTCTGGCGCAGGTCATCTATGACCCGGACGCCGCAGCGCCCACATGGCGGGCGTTTCTGGATTCCGTCACCGGCGGGGACAGGGCTCTGGCCGAATACCTGCAGGTGATGACCGGCTACTGCCTGTCCGGCTCCACCCGGGAGCAGTGCATGTTCTTTCTCTACGGCGACGGCTCCAACGGCAAATCCACATTCCTGGAGGCGCTGGCCAAGCTGTTCGGCGATTACGGCATGAACGCCCAGGCCGAGACCATCACCAGCGCCCGCAGCCGCTCCTCCGGTGCCGCCCGCAGCGACGTGGCCCGCCTGAAAGGGGCCCGCCTTGTCACCATCGAGGAGGGAGATCAGGGTGCCATGCTGGACGAAGGTCTGGTCAAGCAGATGACCGGCGGCAACACCATCACGGCCCGTTTCCAGTACGGCAAGGAATTTGAGTTCCGGCCCGAGTTCAAACTGGTCATGGCAACCAACCATCTGCCCCGCATCCATGGCACCGACGTGGGCATCTGGCGGCGCATCCGGCTCATCCCGTTCACCCAGTGCATCCCGCCGGACAAACAGGACATGCTGCTGCCCCAGAAGCTGGAAGCGGAGCTCTCCGGCATCCTCAACTGGGCGCTGGACGGCCTGCAGAAGTGGCTTGCCCTCAGCAAGGGCGGCAAAAAGCACGGTCTGCCCGCCTGTGCTGCTGTGGATAAGGCCGTGGACGCCTACAAGCAGGATCAGGACCGCATTGCCGCCTTTCTGGCCGACTGCACCGAGCCCGCCGAGGGCCAGACCGTGCAGGCCAGCGTGCTGTTCCGCACCTATCTCAACTGGTGCAGCGACAACAACGAGAAGTGGCGCATGGCCAACAAGCAATTCGGCATCGAGGTCAAGAAGCACTACGAGGTGCGCAAGGGCATGTACTACAACGAGTATGTGGGCATGGCCCTGTCTGAGGAGGGCCTGCGCTGCATGGCGTTGAACCGCGGTGCAGAGCTGCCCGCCCGCAGCACCCAGGGCCCGCCACTGTACGAACAGACCCGCCTGAAGAACTGAGTATGGAGGGAATGGAAGCAAAGGAGCCTTTCCGGGGACTTTCCTATATATTCTATTTTTTTGTTTCCCTACTAGGGAGTTTTCGGGAATAGGTTCCTACCCTCCATACCCTCCATAGAAAGGAGAAAACGAGTTTGACCTACGAAGAGAAAAAGGCCTGGCTCTGGCGGTACCGGTCGGCCAAACGGTTCGAGCGGCTGCGTCTGGACGAGCTGGCCACGCTGGAGTCCGAAGCCATGCACACCACCCAGCGCTATTCCGCCATGCCGGGCGGCGGGGGCGACGGTCAGGCACTGCCCCGCGCGGTGGAGCGCATCGAGGAAGCCCGGCAGGCTGCCGAAGCGCAGTCCACTGTGTGCGACGCCATCCGGGCCGAGATCATGGACGTGTTCAGCCAGCTGGACGATGAGGTGGACTTCATGATCCTGTTCCGCCGGTACGTCCTGCTGGAGGACTGGGACAAGATCGCCGTTTACGTCCGGTTGTCCCGCAGCCAGATGTTTCAGCATCACAGCGCCGCCGTCCGCCAGCTGGACATCAAAAGTCCGGAGCAAACCGGAGCAGACCGGACTTGATAACACTGTCAACCTCTGCTAAAATTTAAACTGCCGAAGCCCGCAGGAAAGGTCCCTTACTCCCTTCAATCCTGCGGGCTTTGTGCTGCCCGGCTGCGACAGGGGAACACACATTTACTCACCCAACAGCCTGAATGTACCAGCCGGGCTTCTTTGATATTTCCGCCGTCCGCAGGGGCGGCTTTTTTCATACCCCCGGGGCCTGCAAAGACCCCCGGGGTCATTTTGTACCCCGGCCTTTCAAAACACCCCCTGCCTGCAAAAGGCCTCCTCCCCCTTGAGGAGACCGGCAGGCAGCACACCCCAAGGAGCTGCCCATGGCAAAGACTGTTGCACGCCCGGATCGGGACGGCACCCACCGGCTGGCGTTTGAACGCAACAAGAAAAAGATCTACGCCACCCAGACCGTGTGCGGCATCTGCGGCAAGCCTGTGGATTTCAGCTACAAGTTTCCGCATCCGCTTTCGCCGTGCATCGACCACATCATTCCGGTGGCCAAGGGCGGCCACCCCAGCGACCTCGCCAACCTGCAGCTGGCGCATTTCTGGTGCAACCGGCAGAAGAGCGACAAGCTGTTTACGCCTGTGGAGCAGCAGACGGAGCCGGATGCAGATGCCTCCATGGCCCTGCCGCTGAGCACCGACTGGACGGCGTACCGCAGCCGCTGAGACGGCCCGCAGCGCCGCCGGGACACGCACGCAGGGACGGGGGGCATCCCCCTCCCAGGGGGCCCTCTGACCTTCCCAGACCGTACTGTGAATATTTTCTCGTGAAAGGAGAATCCACCGCCCATGACCGACCTGAAAGGCATGGCCTATCTGCGCCGCCGCCTGAACCAGAAGCGCAGCCGAGTGCTGACCCGCTACAAGTATTACGAGATGAAGAACGCCGTAAAGGACTTTGGCAAGGTCACCCCGGATGAGTTCCGCTTTTTCAGCGAGACGCTGGGCTGGTGCGGGAAAGCTGTGGACGCTCTGGCCGACCGGCTGGTCTGGCGGGAGTTCCGGGATGATAACTTTGACCTGAACTCCATCTACCAGATGAACAACGCAGACACCCTGTTTGACAGTGCCGTGCTGTCGGCCCTCATTTCCAGCTGCTGCTTTCTGTACATCAGCCCGGACGGCAGCGGCTACCCCCGGCTGCAGGTCATCGACGGCGGCAACGCCACCGGCATCCTGGACGAGGTGACCGGCCTGCTCATGGAAGGATATGCCGTGCTGTCCCGTGACCCGGAGACGGACAAGCCCCTGCTGGAGGCCTACTTCACGGCGGACAGCACCTGGTATTACCCCGACGGCCAAAAGCCGTATCAGGTGCCAAACCTCGCACCGGCCCCGCTGCTGGTGCCCGTCGTATACCGCCCGGATGCCAAGCGGCCCTTTGGCCACAGCCGCATCTCCCGTGCCTGCATGGGCCTGCAGCAGGGTGCCCTGCGCACCCTCAAGCGCAGCGAAATCAGCGCCGAGTTCTATTCCTTCCCGCAGAAATATGTGCTGGGCACCTCCAGCGACGCCGAGCAGATGGACAAGTGGAAGGCCACCATTTCCAGCTTTCTGGAGTTCACCAAGGACGAGGACGGCGACAAGCCGGTGGTGGGCCAGTTCACCCAGCAGAGCATGAGCCCCTACACCGAGCAGCTGCGCACATTTGCCGCCCTGTTTGCAGGCGAGACCGGCCTGACGCTGGATGATTTGGGCTTCGTCACCGACAACCCGTCCAGCGCCGAGGCCATCAAGTCCAGCCACGAGAGCCTGCGCCTGGCTGCCCGCAAAGCACAGCGCACCTTTGGCAGCGGCTTCCTGAACGCCGGGTATCTGGCCGCCTGCATGCGGGACGGCATTGCCTACCAGCGTCAGCAGCTCTACCTCACCCGCCCGGTGTGGGAGCCGGTGTTCGAGCCGGACGCCGCCACCCTGTCCGGCATCGGGGACGCCGTGGGCAAGATCAACACGGCCATCCCCGGTTATTTCGGTGCGGAGAACCTGCGGGACCTGACCGGCATCCGCTCCGAGAGCTGAGGAGGCACCCATGGCCGACAAGGACATTGCCCCGGAGCTGCTGGAGCGCATCCGGGCCGACTTCCGGGCGCTGCTGGGCGACGCAAAGCCCGCCGCCGACACCTACGCTGCCGCTGCAGACTATGCTGAGCTTGTGGGCAATGCCCTGGCCGAGGCGTTCCGCCGCAACCTGACCGCCGACGCCCTGCCGGAGGGCAGGCTCTACTGGAACATTGCCGACCGGGTGGTGCGCCCCCTGCTGGAAGAGGAGCACCTGCTGGTGGCGGACGCTTCCGCTGCCGTGCAGCAGGCACTGAACCAGCAGGCAAATCTCGGCATTGCCCCGCAGCGGGCCGTGCTGCCCACCGACGCTGTGGACGACCTGCTGAACAAGGTGTCCACGGCGGAGCAGTTTGCGGATGTGGCGTGGGCACTGGACGAGCCGGTGCGTACCTTCTCCCGCATGGTGGTGGACGACACCCTGAAACGCAACGTGGATTTTCAGGGCAAGGCCGGGCTGCGGCCCCGTGTCATCCGCACCGCCGAGAGCCACTGCTGCAAATGGTGCAGTGCGCTGGCCGGCACTTACGATTACCCCCGTGTGCCCAAAGACGTTTACCGCCGCCACGAGCGCTGCCGCTGCCGGGTGGAATATGACCCCGGCGAGGGCAGGCGGCAGAACGTGTGGAACAAGACGTGGACGGAGGATGAGGACGCCCGGCAGGCACGCATTCAAAAGATTCAAAACCCATCGACAAACCGAGACGATTCTGCTAAGATAGAATCACGAAAACAGATTGGGCTGCCGCCGGTCGATTCACCTGAGATCAAGGCCATCAAGGCCGCAATGTCCGAGCAGGTGCTTAGTCTGCCGGAAACCGCACAGGAGGCTCTCCGGCAGTATACCGGCTTTACGGCGACCCGTGTGAACTTTGCCATCCGGAACGGAAAAATCACACCGCAGATCCAGGAGACCATTTCCGCATTGGATAACGCGCTGGCTTCCGGCGTGATGCCGCAGAGCGTCACCCTGTACCGGAACACAGCGCTTTCTTTTCTAGGGTTCGGGCTTCCCAAAAATCCGACCCTGCAGGATCTGCAAGACCTTGTGGATCTCACACCGGAATTTCCGATATTTATATCAACCAGTTTTCAGGATCTGCATCTTCCGGGCCGTGACACGCTGATTCAGCTGCATGTTCCGGCAGGATATAAGGGCTGCCAGTTCCTTCAGCCTGTAGCGCTTCCCAAATTCAAAAGTCAGGACGAAGTCCTGTTTGCCCGTGGGATGCAGTATCGTGTGCTGGATGTTGGTAGAAAAGACGACCGATATTTTTTAGAGATCGAGGTGCTCCAAAATGTCTAAATTTTTGCGTGAAGAGGATATCAGCATGGGGTTCCGTGCTCCACTTTACAGCGTGCCGGTCTGTATCCCGGAATGCAATGTCTGTATTCACCGGGATGGACCGGGCAAATGCAAAAAGTTAGGAACTCCCTCCGATGATCTTCGTTTCGGAAAGCGCCACGATTGCCCGGACGCCGTCCTGAATACCAGCCATTTTTTATATCCCGAATACCAAAAATTGTACCCGGAAGAGTGCAAGGTCTCTGCCAAAAAGTAAACTTTCATCCACGGAATATCCTAGTTTAACCACTGTATGCCCTCAAAAAGGCACAACAGTGGTTTTTTCATGCCGTTTTAGCTCATGTTGGCAGGGCCGTGGTCTCCAAAACCACAGGTCACTGGTTCGATTCCAGTAAACGGTGCCATCATTTTCATGCAAAGGAGGAACCCAGCCCACCATGCCGCGGACGCGAAAACAGGCAGCCCCGGCAAGGCTGGGGCGTCAGACGCCCACCGCTGCCGTGGTGCTGCCCTACACCAAAACCTTCGGCCAGGACGCCATCGACCTGTACAACTCCACCGGGCGCATCGCCCAGCAGTGGCAGGAGCTGCTGCTGTATGACATCCTTGCCCGCAACGAGGAGGATCTGTGGGTGCATACCAAGTTCGGCTATGCCGTGCCCCGCCGCAACGGCAAGAACGAGATCGCCGCCATCCGGGAGCTGTACGGCCTGCAGCAGGGCGAGAGCATCCTGCACACCGCCCACCGCACCACCACCTCCCGGGCCGCCTGGGAGCGGTTGTGCCACCTGCTGGACAAGGCCAAGATCCCCTATAAATCCATTCAGGCCGTGGGCCGGGAGCACATCCAGCTGGAAGAGGGCGAGGGCCGCATCGAGTTCCGCACCCGCTCCTCCAAGGGCGGCCTGGGCGAGGGCTTTGACCTGCTGGTCATCGACGAGGCCCAGGAGTACACCGACGATCAGGCCAGTGCCCTGAAGTATGTGGTCACTGACAGCGAGAACCCGCAGACTCTGTTCTGCGGCACCCCGCCCACGCCGGTGTCCTCCGGCACGGTGTTCCTCAAAATGCGCAACGCCGCCCTGCGGGGCGACACGCAGAACACCGGCTGGGCCGAGTGGAGCGTGGAGCAGCAGACCGACCCCCACGACGTGGAGGCCTGGTATCAGACGAACCCCAGCCTCGGCACCATCTTCACCGAGCGCAGTGTGGCGGATGAGATCGGCGATGACCCCATCGACTTCAACATCCAGCGTCTGGGGCTGTGGCTTCGGTACAACCTCAAATCGGCCATCAGCCGGGCAGAGTGGGACGAACTGAAAACCGACACCCTGCCCAAGCTCACCGGCAAGCTGTATGCCGGCATCAAGTTCAGCACCGACGGCACCAGCTGTGCGCTGGCCGTTGCGTGCCGCACCAAAGACAACGCTATCTTCGTGGAAGCCATCGGCTGCCATCCTACCCGGGACGGCAGCGGGTGGCTTCTTGATTTTCTATCCAAAGCCGACCTAGCCGCCGTGGCGGTGGACGGGGCCAGCGGGCAGCAGCTTCTGGCCGACGCCATGAAGGCCGCCCACCTCAGGTCCCCCGTGCTGCCCACGGTCAAGCAGGTCATCACCGCCAACGCCGCCTTCGAGCAGGCCCTTTTTGCGCAAGCCCTGTGCCATGCCGGCCAGCCCGGCCTTGCGCAGGCTGCTTCCAACTGCGAAAAGCGGGCCATCGGCTCCAACGGCGGCTTCGGTTACCGCTCTCTGACCGAGGGCGGCCACATCGAGCTGCTGGACAGCGTGATCCTGGCCCACTGGCAGTGCGCCGAGGGCAAGGGCAAGCGCCGGCAGCGCATCCGCTATTAACAGGCCACCCGGGCCTGTTTTTTTGTTGCCATAAAGGAGGGTATTCCATGGCAGAAGCATTTGAACCCATTACCACGCAGGAGGCGTTTGAGGCCGCTGTCGCTGACAGGCTGGCCCCTTACGCCGACTACAACGACCTCAAGGCCCAGAACGAGGCCCTCGTGGGGCAGGTGGCGGAACTGAACACCCGCTGCCAGACCTACGAGACGGACGCGCTCAAGACCCGCGTTGCCCATGAGGTGGGCCTGCCGTTCGACCTGGCGGGCCGCCTGACCGGCTCCAAGGAGGAGGACATCCGCAAGGACGCCCAGAACCTGCTGCAGCTGATCAAGCCCAAGACCCCGCCCGCACCCCTGCGC
>ERZ1034973.310-NODE-310-length-35094-cov-40.342333_pt1 | contig 35094 bp, 36 predicted proteins | sample MGYA00520686_ERZ1034973 | MGnify/ENA primary metagenome ERZ1034973 (study PRJEB33766, sample SAMN09781775) | gut metagenome | biome: gut microbiome | host: Homo sapiens | place: Madagascar | study: EMG produced TPA metagenomics assembly of the PRJNA485056 data...
CGTCTGCTCCTCATCTGACGCTCGTCGCTTGACCGTTGTGCAAGGAAGATTTCTCACTTCGCTTGAAATGACAATACAAGGAGTCTGATGTCTCTTAGTCTCTTAGTCTCTTAGTCTCTTAGTCTCTTGTCACTCCCACGCCTTAAGCCCCTGCGACGAGTGCCCGCCAGCCTTTGTGTTCAAGGCGGTAGAGCAGGACGGTCGCGCAGGAAGCACGGATGATCTGATCGAGGAGGAGCGCACACCAGCAGCCGATGAGGCCAAGATCCAGGACATAGAGGAAGAAGGCGGTCATGAGCGGGCGCAGGAAGGTGATAGAAAGGAAAGAGTAGCCGGCCACCTGTGCAGCCTTGCCCGATCCGCGCAGGATGCCTGCAGAGAGGATCGCGTGCGCTTCCGGGAAGCTCACGACTGCGACGAAGATCATGATGACAGAGGCGATCTCCAGCGAGGAGGTATCATTCGAGTACAGTGCGAAAATGTCAGATCGGAAGAAGAAGATCGCCGCGCATACGATGGCCGAGAGGATGAGACTCCACTTGATGCCGCATCTCTTGTAGCCGCGCCAGTCCTCCTCACTGCCCTTGCCGCAGGACTGCCCAGCCATGACCATGCTTGCCTTGCCGAAGCCCATGATGAAGTCATAGTATACGTCACAGATGTTCATGCAGATGCTGTGTACGGCGAAGGGGATCGTGCCGAGCCCCGCCGCCATGCGTCCGAAGAGCACCATGCCCACGCGCTCACTGCCCTGCTCCGAAAGGATGCTGAGAAGGATCGGCATGATGCGGTGGAAATACGCGCGGTCGGGAAGGTAGCTCCCGCCAGAGAAGAACGATTCATTTTTCAGGATCCACGCAGTCCATGTGAGAGTGAAGATCGTACTTGCCAGCGTACCGATGGCTGCGCCCGTCACGCCGAGGGAGGGGATCGGGCCGAAGCCGAAGATCAAGAGTGCATTCAGCGCAAGGTTCACCACATTGCCGCAGACATTCGTCTTCATGATGACGCTTGTGCGTCCATAGCCCAGCTGCACCGCCTGCAGGATGAGCGTGAGCGAGGTCACGTAGACTGCGGCAAGCGCGATGGGGCCATACGCCATGGCTTCTGCCATGTATTCGTCATTGGCGCCCATGAGGTAGAAAATGTCATCTAGGAAAATGTAGAAAAGGATGTGCAAAAGCCCCATGAAGATCGCGCAAAGCGTGAGCGACTTCTTCATGATATCCGCCGTGCCTATCGTGTCGCCGGCGCCCGCTTTTTTTGAAACGAGCAGTGTCACCGAGGAGGCGAGAGAGCGGGAGAAGCAGAGCAGGATGAGACGCGGCTGCAGGAAGATGCTGACGGCTGCGATGGACAAAGCTCCCAGTGCGCCGACCATGATGAGGTCGGTCGAAGCGAGGAGGATCATGAAGAGCCCTTCCAGTGCGGCAGGAAGGGCGATCTTGAAGTAGTTTCTGTCGTAGGTATGCATGAGAGTTCCTGTGGGATTCTTTGGAGTAAAAACCTTTTTGATTAAAAATTCTTTTATATTTTATATAAGGAAACGGCGAAAAGCAAGGAAAAGAGCGTAAAAAATTGCTTAGGCGCGCCAAACTTTAAAAATTCAAGTGGGGATCAGTGGCTAGTGACTAAGAATTAGCAGCTGGGGATGAGGAATTAGACTAGGAGACATCAGACATCAGACATCTGATTTCTATCCTCCAGCCTTCGGGCATTGCCCTTTATAATAATCGACGCTCGGGTGCTTTCATAAATCGCCCGCTTGAGACGTTTCTTTCCATTCTCTTTCATACCGCCAGTGTCCTATCCGCCCCTTCGGGGCACCTTCCCCTCGAGGGGAAGGCTATTCATGACAAGCGGCGAAGCTGACACCGGAAACCATTGAACCCTCTGAACCTGTAGAACCCATTGCCATAGAACTCGCTTCCTTTCCTTGCGCAATGCTTTTTATTCGTTTAGAATGAAAATGAAATAATTGGAGAGGATCGCAGATTTCTATGAAAGATGAAAAAAATTTTCTGATTTGCCATGGGAAAAAGTTCTTTTATACTTGCATGATGATTATGATTTCGGCTGTGATTGGCGCATTGGCATTGATGGTGGTATATACGCTTCCGACTACCGGAAATATGTTTAAAAATGCACAGCAGGGGCGCTTGATTTATGAAAAGGAAGAGGTGTACCCTTCATGGGCACCTGGAAATACAAGCGCGTATTGGGATAATTATACGGACTCCATCATGCTTCGAACGGCACTTTTCCCTGAAGCAAATGGTGTCGTACATGATGCCATGTTAAATCCCAGGTATTGCCTGTTCCAAGATCTTGACTCAACGTGCTCAGAAGATATGGATACTGTATTTGGAACATTCCAAACGAATAAAGATGAGGATGTTATAGGGTCGATCCTTGAGGAACTAAAAGGGAATATCCAAAATATGCAAGTATCCTACTATTCAAGATATTGGAATGGATATTTGGTGTGGCTGAAACCTCTGCTGCTGGCAATGCCGATTAGTCAGATTCGCATGTGGAATGGCATGCTGCAAATTTGTCTGGCCTGCTATTTATTTTGCCTGATTTTTCAAAAATTGGGGATCAGGTATAGTTGGACTTTTTTGCTGAGTTATTTAGCACTGAATCCGATCAGTGTGGCGATCTCGTTTCAGTTTTCAGATATGTTCTATTTGCTGGCAGGCTTTTCTATATATGTGCTGCATCACGAAGAGATGATATTGGCGCAAAGCCGTTATATATATATGATGGCTATGGCGGGAATTTTGACTGCGTACTTTGATTTTCTGACATATCCATTAGTTTCCTATGGGTTTCCTATGACTATGCTCATCCTTTTGGCATATAAAGGGCATCGCATGAAAAGAAGGGTGGATGGTGCGGTTTTCGCTGTGACGGGAGGCACTTTTTGGTGTCTGGGCTATGGTGGTATGTATATAAGCAAATGGATCATGTCATGGCTTTTGACGGGACACAATACTTGGGCAGAAGCTGTGGGGCAGACCATGTACCGTATGTCCGGCTCATTATCTGGGCTGGAGGGGAGTCAAGTCTTTTCCGTATGGGAAGTTATTGATCGAAATGTGGGGATATTAGCAAAAGATCCGGCCATTTTATTGTTCTTGGCATTTCTGGCGATTCTTTTATGGAAGATGCGGAGATATCACCAGAGAAGGAGAGGACCAGAGTGCATCAGCGCAATGTTTGGATTGTTGCTCTTGTCAGTGGCACCCTTTGTGTGGCTGGCGGTTTTTGCAAACCATTCATGGTTGCACTTCTGGATGACATATAGGGAACTTAGTCTTTTCATATTTGCTTTTGTCTCTTTGTTCATTGTTATTCTGGAAGATAAAGAAACACATGGCGCACGAGGGATGTAACTGTTTTCGAGCAGATGAAGTAAACGGGGGAAATGATGAATAAGAAGGTGGAATTGGTCGCGGCGCTCGGTCTGATCTTTTTCGTGATCTTTATACTGAACAGCTTTATGGCGCGCAGTGCGGGGGATGACTATGTGTATTCCTTTATGTGGGAAGGACACTCGATGTACGAGCCGCTGTCAGCGGACGCGCGGCGCATCGCGGGATTCTCGGACATTGCCGTGTCAGCGTGGTCGTATTTCCTGACGTGGGGCGGACGCATCGTCGCGCAGTCGATGGCGATGTTTTTCCTCTGGATGCCGCGAGGTGTCTTCAATGTGGCTATCGCGCTCACAGTGGTGCTCCTCGTCCTTCTCATGCAGTGGACGGCACGCGGCGGGGAAGTCACGATGGCTCTTCCTGCGAAGAGCGTCCTTATCACCGGCTTCTTTCTCTGGGCTTTTCAGGCGAATTTTTGCGGCATCTTCCTCTGGCTGGACGGCTCGTGCAATTATCTCTGGCCGATGGTTTTCCTTCTGGCGTGGCTGCTGCCTTACATCCGGCATTACATGACAGATGGGGAAGCGCGCTATGGAGGCTGGCTCTCGCCACTCCTCTTCCTTCTGGGGCTTCTTGCCGGGAACGGAAATGAAAATACGCTCTGCTGGATCGGGCTTTTCGGACTGTTTTATCTCTATCACATATATAAGAAGGGGGAGATGCAGCTCTGGATGCTGGCGGGCTTCCTCGGACTCTCCATCGGCTACGGGATTCTCATGCTGTCGCCGGGGAATCTGGTGCGCATGGAAGAGAGCGGAGAGAGTTTCCAGCTCTTCCAGTTTCATATCAAAGCCTTCGTGGCGATCTGGTTTCATACGCTGCTGCTTTCGCCCTTCTATTTCTACCTGATGAAAGCCTTTCAGAAGAGGAGAGAGCTCTGCGCTTTTTCCGGCGGCAGGAAATATGTCCGTCTCTCGCTTTGGTTTCTATCGGCGAGCCTGCTCTTTGAGATCATCATGTGCCTCTCGCCGGAGTTCCCCTTCCGCAGCCTTTTCCCGAGCACCGTCTTCTGCCTGACGGCGGCGCTCCTCATGCAGCACGCCGCTGATCGCGCCGGCGCATCGCCGGTCCGTTTGCCGGGGGCAGGGGTGATGAGGCGGCTGGCCACCCTCTACTTTGCCTTCACCTTCGCCATGACCTTCTGGATATTTGTGGAAAATGCCAGATGGTTTGACCGCTGGCTCGGAGAGGCTGAGGCCATGCGCGGGACACCGGCAGTCCTCTCTATCACCGAGCGACCGCCGTATGAGGAGGAGCTGTGGACGTACCTTACAGGCTTTCACCATTACGCCGTGGGATTGAAATCTGATCCAGCACACTGGGGCAATGCCGCGATGGCACGTTTCTATGACATCGGCGGCGTGACGATGGCGGAGAAGAAGTGACGGCATCTTTCTTAAAGGATCTGTACACCATGCATTTTGGACAAGCATGAATAGAAATTTCTTAATATATAGAATTTCTAAAACTGATGTGGTAGAATTAAAAAAATATGTACTAAAGGCTTTGCAATAACGGAAAAACAAAAGCTCCTTCGCATCGGCGGGGAGTGAAATAGATGGGTATCCCGAGAAGAGGGGGTCACATGAAACTAGCAGACAAACTGGCCAAGACCGCAGGGAAGATGTCGCCCAGAAAGCTCATCCTTCTCTGCGCTTTCTTTGCGCTCATGATCTTCATCATCCTGTACAGCACACTGTCTTCCTTCGAAGACAAGAAAGAAGAAAAGACACCGGAGGCAGCGGGCGTCGCCGTCATCGAAGCGGCGACGGATATCTCGCCGCGGACGGTCATCACGGATGATATGCTGAAAGCCTCTGTCGTACCGGAAAGTCTGCTCCCGCCGGGGGCTTTGACAGACAAGAAGCTCATTGTCGGGCATAAGGCAGGCGTCACCATCCTTGCTGGCGATGTCATCACCAGACGAAAACTCGATGTGTCGGCAGCCGCCGGTTTTCAGGGGCTCATCCCGGAGGGGATGCGCGCGCTGTCTTTTGGCATCAATGACATTTCCGGCGTCTCCGGCTTTGCGAAGCCCGGCGACCATGTGGATATCCTCCTGATCTCCAGTCAGGACGGGAAGAACCGCGTCACTTCGAAGATGCTGCTCCGTGATGTCCTGCTGCTTGCCATCAATAAGTCCAGCATGGGGCAGGGCTACGTCGCACCGAAGAAGGATGACAAAGACGGAAAAGATGAATCGAATGGAAATAAAATGCCGACCGCGCCGCGTCGCACGGATACCTCCTCCATGGGGACGCCCGCTGTCGCGACGGTCGCGCTCTCGCCCTATGATGCGGCGAAACTCACCGCTTCCCTGCAGGTCGGACAGGTACAGCTGATGTTGCGTCCGGCAGACGGGGCGGCTGAGACGGAATCGGTCGCCTACTACGTGATCCCGCTGCCGAAGCCGGATCCGCAGCCGCCGGCCGCTCCGTCCTATGCGCCATACCCTCCGCAGGGCGCGCCGCAGCCGCAGGTGGAGATCAGCGGGGGACAGACCGGCAGTGTCGGCAATGGTATCGAAGTCATTCGTGGTACAAGCGTAACGAGGGGGCAGTAAGATGAACGGAATGAAAAAAAGGATCGGACTCCTCCTCGCCGCTGCGATGCTCTCCTTCGGAAGCGCCTGCGCCGCTGAACCTGTCGAGGTGTCCCTGAATGAATCGAAATACATGGCCGCTTCCGGCATCACACGTCTTGCTGTCGGAAATCCTGCCATCGCTGATGTGCAGCTTCTCTCTTCGGGGGATTTCCTCCTCGTCGGGAAGAAAGCAGGGACGACATCCCTCATCGTCTGGTCAGATGGCGGGCGGCGCACCGAGTACACCGTGTACGTCGCGGGCAATGACCGCGGCATGGCGAGCGCCATTCAGGACGCCATCGGCTATCCGAAGGTCCATGTGCAGATGATCGAGGACCGCGTGATGCTTCGCGGCAAGGTCGAGAACCAGTATGAGCACGACGTCGCGATGAAAATCGCCGGTCTCTACACGGGCGGCGATGAATCCGGCGTGATTGACCTTCTTGAAATGGAGCATCCGAGCCAGATCCGCCTCGAGGCGCAGATCATAGAAATCAACTCGGACTACACCAAAAACCTCGGCATCCAGTACTGGTCGCAGACCCCGGGGAACAGCAGCAAATCAAGCAGCAGCTCGGATAATCCGAACAGCAACATCACCGTAGGCACCGCAGGCCTCTTCTACGGCGGGGAAGACTTCTCCTCCAGCAGAAAACACGGCGGCTGGCTGGGCTCTCACATCGCGAATGTGAATGTGACCCTGCAGGCGCTCATCAATGAAGGCAAGGCGCGCATCCTCTCCCGCCCATCCATCACGACCATGTCCGGGAAGACCGCAAACATCCTGATCGGTGGACGCATCCCGATCCCCGTCTCGGATGGCAATGGCAATGTATCCATCGACTGGCATGAATACGGCGTGAAGCTCAATATCGAGCCGGTCGTCGACTCGGAAGACAAGATCACCTCGAAGGTTCACGCCGAAGTATCGACGCTGGACTATAGCCATGGCGTCAAGATCGACTCCTTCAGCGTACCGGGCATCGCGACCCGCGAAGCCGAGTCCGAAGTCAATGTCCGCTCCGGCATGACCATGGCGATCGGCGGGCTCATCAATTCCGAAGACGCGAAGATCGTATCGAAGATCCCGCTCCTGGGAGATCTCCCCATCATCGGGCGCTTCTTCCGCCATACATCGAATACCCGCGACAAGCGCGAACTCATCATCCTCATCACACCGACCCTCGTTGCAGATGATACCCCTGCGCCGATGAGTCAGCGCATGAAGGAAAGCTATGAGGAAATCGAGCGCATCGCAAGAAATAGAGAGCAAGTAGAGACGACAAAGCCAGTCCCGCAGGGGACAGACACCGAAGAGCGTGACCTCTGGGGCGAAAAGCCCGGGGACGATGACACCATCATCCTTGAAGAAAAAGCCCCCGCCAAGGCGCGTTCCTACCTCCTCAAAACCACCGACATCCACGGCGAGCCCATCCTCGTCCCCATGACGGAAGAAGACTACGAGGAGCAGAAAGACCGCCTCACCGTCGCCCGTCGAGAGAAACCGAAAGTAGAGAAAAAGGCAAAGGCAACGCAGGACACTGCCGAGCCACCCATTCGGGTACAGAAGCCCACCCGCACCGCCGCTGACGCCGAGGCCCAGAGAGCAAGGATCAAGGCCGCAATGGACAGGTACTCCGGAAAGAGTACGACCTCGACAAGCAGGTAAAAGTGGTGGGTTCAAGGCTCAGGTTGATGGGTTCAGGGTTGTGGTGCGGCGCAAGAAATATGTGACTGGTGACTAGTGGCTGGTAGCTAGGGATGAGTAGCTAGGGATTAGGAATTGACTAGTGACTGGGATTTCTCCGGCATCGTCATCCCGAGCGCAGTCGAGGGATCTTTCTTGCACTGCGGGAATCGGCGTGTATGCGCTGAGGGAAAACGATGTCTTGGGACTGTCTCACATCAGGCGATGAGCGTTCTGCAATAAAGATTTCTCGGCTACGCTCGAAATGACGATGCGCGCGAAGCGCTATCGAAACTCCGCGGCGTTTCTATATTTTTATGCGCCGCACCACCACTTCTCACTCCTCACTCCTCACTCCGAACTGGCGAGCAGAGTTTTCACACATAATCAAAGGGCAGCACGCCCAAAGGGATGAGTAGCTAGGGATTAGGGATTGGGGATTAGGAGTGACCAGTGACTGGGATTTCTCCGGCATCGTCATCCCGAGCGCAGCCGAGGGATCTTTCTTGCACTGCGGGAATCAGCGTGTATGCGCTGAGGGAAAACGATGTCCTGGTGCTGCCTCACATCAGGCGATGAGCGTTCTGCAATATAGATTTCTCGGCTACGCTCGAAATGACGATGCGCGCGAAGCGCTATCGAAACTCCGCGGCGCTTCTATATTTTTATGCGCCGCACAACCATTTCGCATTTCTCATTTCTAATTTCTCATTCAAACGAGGCTTTCAAACGCAATCAAGGGACGGTACGCCCCTTGGGCTAACCCTGAACCCTGAACCCTGAACCCTGAACCCTGAACCCTGAACCCTGAACCTTCATTCTGGTAAAGAGTCCCTAGAGACTTTTTATATATTCCGTTTCTATACATTTCACGAAAAGGAGGTGAAATCATTATGATGAACAGAGCAAAACAGGTCTATGACTACTATGTCAGACCGGTACTCGGCGAAAAAGGCCAGGACATGGTCGAATACGCACTGATGCTGGCGATCATCGTCGGCATTGGCTGGCTGATCTATCAGCAGAGCGGAATTCAGGAATCGATTAATCAGGTATTCAAGGATTCCTCTTCCCTGATGACAGAGGCTGCTGGCAAAGCTGCTACGCCAGGCCCAAAACCCTAATGGTTCAATGGTACTTGCTATCTGGCAGGTACCATCGAGAAAGGACAGCCGTGGGCTGTCCCTTCTCGATGGTATCTACGGTAGACAGGTTCAACGGGTTCTATAGGTTCTATAGGTTCAAAGGGGTTCTCATCTTGTGTGAACAACGTGTTTTTCTAAAACTAAAAATTTTGCGGCGCTTTTCCATTTTTATGCGCCGCACCACCCCCGCCATCCCCATAGAACCTGCAGAACCCGCTGAACCTCTCGTCGAATCCGCCCAAACAACCAATAACTAACAACCAGCAACAACCAACATCCCCGAAGGAGGCGTGATGTCTATGGTAGGCCGCAAAGGCACGATCATTACTGTATTCAGCACGGCATACGCCGTGGGAAAGACGCTCATCGCCATCAATATGGCGGCGGAGCTGGCGAAGAGCCGTCATACCGTCTGTCTGATCGATCTGGATCTGCAGTTCGGAGATGTGGCGAGTGCGCTCAAGCTCACGCCGGAGAAGACGATCGCAGACGCAGAGAGATCCATGCGCGAGCATCCGGATGACACCGTAGCCGCCGAGTACCTGACGCCCTTCTCCTCCGGCGGCGTCTCCTTCGATGTGATGGCGAATCCGAAGCTCCTCGAAGAGGCGTACAACCTTGACACGACGCTCATTCGTGACCTCGTCGTCCAGCTCCAGCTCGAGTATGACTACCTCATCATCGATACGACATCGACCTTCAGTGCGCTCAACCTCTCCCTCATGGATCTTTCGACCGTGATCGACTTCATCGGCATCGTCGACTTCATCCCGACCATCAAGAACATGAAGCGAGGCTCGGATGCCCTGAAGGAGCTCGGCTATGATGACAATAAGATCCGCTACGTCCTGAACCGTTCGAATGCGCGCACCCGCATCAATGTCAAGGATGTCGAAGCGATCCTGGGCCACCAGTTCCACTACGTCATCCCGAACGATTTCCAAACGGCCGCCGAATCCATCAAGACCGGCGTCCCCCTCGTCCTCTCGGCGAAAGACACGCCGCTTGCCAAAGGCATCCGCACCATGGTGGATACCTATGAAGAAGACACCGCCTCGCCCCAAAAGTCACAAGAGGGCGGCTGGCTGTCGAGACTGTTCTCGTGATAAGGCAGGTTCAGGGCTCGTGCTGTTTGTGCAAAAGAGGTTCAGCGGGTTCTACAGGTTCTACGGGTTCTACGGGTTCATAAGGTTCAACGGGGGTGGTGCGGCGCAGAAAAATAGAAGCGCCGCGGAGTATTAAAATATACGTTGTTTACGAAAAATGAGAAACCTGAGAATCGTCAGAGCCTGTTGAGCCGACCCAAATTGGAGATGCATAAATGACTAGCTATAAAGAACTGCTGGCCTGGCAGGTGGCGAGGAAACTCAAAGACTTGGTATATCGAGCGGTTTTGCAGCTGCCCAAAAATGAAGAGTATGCCTTGTCCTCGCAAATGCGAAGAGCAGTCATATCGATTGGCTCTAATATTGCCGAGGGGCAGGGGCGTGGGACGATTAATGATTATATCCATTTTCTATATATAGCACGAGGTTCGGCTTATGAGTTGGAGTCTCAGATCATATATTGCGATGACCTTCATTTTCTGACGCAAGAGTTATCCACTGAGCTTCATGATCAAATCAGGTATGACGTGTATCTGATCAACCGATTGATTTCTGCCCTGAAAAGAAAGCAGCAGGCTTATTTCCATGATGCCCGAGAAATATATGGGCAGTTAGAGGAAACCAACGAGTGTGGGAAAAATTAAAAAATGCGGCGCTATATACATATGATGCGCCGCACCACCCCCGTTGAACCTTCAGAACCTCTAGAACCCGTTGAACCTTTTAACTGGAGGCGAATTCCATGTCTTATCGTACAGTCCTCATTGAGAACAACCGCATGATGCTTGAGCGGCTGTCGAGCGTGATCAGAAACAGCCCGGGCTTCGAGCTGTCGGCACGGTATCAGACCGCGGGCGATGCTCTGGGGCAGATGCAGGCATTCAGTCCGAATCTGATCCTTCTGGATATCGACTGCGAGCCCAATGTCAGTCTGCTTTCCGATCTCAAGAAGAATTGCGGGCAGGCCCTGATCATCTGTCTCTCCCGCCGCTGGGACTCGGAGGCGCAGGCCAGGCTGCTGCGCGGCGGCGCGCAGGGGTATATGATCAAGCCGTTCACGCCGGATGAGCTGCAGGCGGCGGTCAGGAATGCGGACCGCGCCTCGCTGCGCTCGTCTGCGCGTGTGATCTCCTTCTTCAGCCCGAAGGGAAAGAGCGGCAAGACGACATTGATCTCCAATCTCGCCGCGAGCATCGCCAAGAGGACGGGAGAGCCTGTCGCGATCCTTGACTGTGACCTGCAGTTCGGTGATATGGCGGTCTTTTTCAATCTGAATCCGCAAACGACCCTGGTCGAAGCGGTGCGGGATATCAAGTTCCTCTCGCCGGTGACGCTGAAGTCGTACTTCATTGATGCCAGAAGGAATCTGCAGATACTTTGCGGGCCGGCGAAGCCGGATCTTGCGGAGTCTGTCACGCTGGATGCGCTGACGCAGCTCATCCATATGACGCGGAGCCTCTACAGCTATGTTCTGATCGATCTGCCTTCGGGGTTTTCCGATATTTCCGCGATGGCGTGTGAGCTCTCCGATGAGACGGTCCTGATGGCGATGTACAATGGCGGCTACGAGACGATGCATATGAAGCGCGCGCTGGAGATCTTCAAGGCATGGGACGACTACCGGGAGCGCGTCTATCTGCTCTTCACCCGTGTCTCGCCGTTTGATGACGCGGAGAAGGAGCGTCTCTCCAAAGAGCTGGGCTATCCTGTCGCAGCCATCATCCCGAATGAATATGTCCGTGTCTCGGAGGCGGCTGACAATGGCCGCCTCGTCGTAGACGAGGATCCTGACAGCCCCTTTGCCAAGGCCGTCGATGCACTCGCAGAGAAGATCATTAGTAAGTAGTGACTGGTGACTAGTAGCTAGGGATTAGGTATTTTTCCCCAACTGAGCAGGCTCCTGGAGAGGGGGCGCGCCAAAGGCGGCGGATAGATTCCCATAGCGTCAGCCAGACAAATGCTGTACAACGCTGATTTCCAAGAAAGGAGCAAACCATCTATGATCTTTATCATCTCGCTGTTTTGCGCCTTTCTTTTCTTTTTCATCCTGTTCTTCCTGCTCGGTCATGCACTGAAAAAGAAGCAGGTGGTGTCTGAGCGTCTGCAGCAGTATGCGGACTATCTCGATGTGAAGGAGACGGAAGAGGAGCAGATCTCGACCGGGCAGAAGCTCCGCCGTGCCTTCCGCAAGCGCATGCGGAGGGTCGGGGGAAGGAAGACCGCTTCGAAGCTCGATCTCATGATGCATCGCGCAGGACTGCCGCTGCTCGGCTTCGAAATGGTCGTGATCTCCTTCGGGGTGAGCATTCTTGCTTTTCTCATGGCACTCCTGGTCACAGGGGAGGGCGGCGCTGCGCTGCTCTTTGCCCTCTTCGTTTTCCTTTTCCAGTGGGGCTATGTGAAATACCGGATCGATAAGCGGCTGAAGGCGTTTCTCTACCAGATGGCTGACTGTCTGACGCTGATTTCCAATTCTCTGAGGGCGGGCTTCTCCTTCCTGCAGACGATCGAGATCATTTCTAAGGAAATGAAGCCGCCCGTCAGCACGGAATTTGCCCGTGTCCTTCGCGAGACGAATCTGGGGAAGCCTTTGGACCGCGCGCTGACGGAGATGGACAGGCGTGTGGGCAGTCCTGACTTCTCGCTCATCGTCACGGCGGTGCTCATCCAGCAGCAGGTCGGCGGAAATCTGGCCGACATCATTGATATCATCCGCGATACCATCTTAGACCGCATCCGGCTGCGCGGCGAGATCAAGACCCTGACCGCGCAGGGGCGTATGGCAGGCATGATCCTTGCCGCTCTTCCGATCGCAATGGGGCTCTTCATGTACATCATGTCGCCGGAATATATGCGCCCGCTCCTCACGACACGCATAGGGCAGATCGCGATCGGTGTCGCTCTCGTGATGGAAGTCATAGGCTTCTTCATCATTCATAAGATCGTAGATATCAAGGTATAGAGGTTGTCGGGTTCAGGTTGATGGGTTCAGGGTTAGCCCGTGGGGCGGCTCGTCCTTTGATTCCGTTTGAATGAGAAATGAGAAATGCGAAATGGTGGTGCGGCGCTAGATCCTTCGACTCAGTTCTCACTGTTCCGCCTTTACATTATCGAACATCCGACATTTCACTCCGCTCAGGATGACGAAATGCGCCGTAAAGTATAAATTGTGGCGATGCCCGAAGGTGGCATTTCAGTCACTAGTCACTCCTAATCCCCAATCCCCAATCCCTAATCCCTAATCCCCAGTCACCATTCCCGCGAAAGGAGAAAGGAAGCATCATGAAACGACAAAAAGGGCAGGATATCGTCGAGTTTGCGCTGCTGCTGCCGATCTTTCTCCTCGTTCTCTGCGGGATCATCTATTGCGGCTTCATGTTCGGGGATTACCAGACCGTGCAGGGCATCGTGAGAAATGCGGCGCGCGAAGCGGCTGTGGTGGGGCATTATACAGAAAGCGCAGATCCTTCACAGCCAATAAATAATTACAAGATCATCGCTGACAAATACAATCAAATTTTGAAAGAGCAGAATGTCATCACGCATCTGTATGTGCCGGATGCCGCTGGCGTGCAGGTGACTGCCACCAATGATAACAATGAAAAGCCGGAAAACTCTGTTCATGCGGAGCTCAACTTGGTACTTACCAAGAGCGATGTATCATTTTTTAATTACCTGTCGCACTTTGCAGAACTCCCGTACTCGTATTCCGTGAGCTGTTATATGTACGATGAGACGACCGGAAAGAGCACGTAAGGCGCTCGCGTCTCGCTACCCCCACTATTCCCATTACACCCATCAACAAATCTCCAAGGAAGGTGAAGACTTTGAAACTTCTGGAACGTCTTGGCCGCCGTGACGGCACCGAGAAAAAAGAACAGGCCGCTATATTTGCCGGCCGGACGAACAACGCCCACGAAGAGGGATACCAGGAGCTGAAAAACGGAATTCACCGGCGTATCGTCGATGACATGACCGCTGAGCAGCAGCAGGTCTTGGACGGCAGGCATACGCGCCAGGAGGTCGAGGCGGTCATCACCCGCTATGTGCAGCGCGTGGTCGAGGAGGATCCCTTTGCCGTTCCGCGCGGCGAGCGTTCGCGTCTGGTATCGGATGTCTGTGATGAGATCTTAGGGCTTGGCCCGATCGAGCCATTCCTGAAGGATGATGCCGTGACGGAGATCATGATCAACGGGCCGAAGAAGATCTATGTGGAAAAGATGGGCAAGATCCATCTGACGCAGGCTCGTTTTCAGGATCAGGCACACCTGATGGCGATCATCGAGAAAATCGTGTCGCCGCTGGGCCGTCACGTCGATGAAGCATCGCCGATCGTCGATGCGCGTCTCGAAGACGGTTCTCGTGTCAATATCGTCATCCCGCCGCTTTCTCTGTCCGGGCCGTGCGTGACGATCCGTAAATTCTCCCGGATACCGCTCTTGATCGAGGATCTGATCTCCTATGGCACCCTTTCGGAGCAGATGGCCTCATTCCTTCGCGCCTGTGTCAAGGCGAAGCTGAACATCATGGTCAGCGGCGGTACCGGCTCTGGTAAGACGACCACGCTGAATGTCCTTTCTTCCTTCATCCCCTCCGATGAACGCATCGTTACCATCGAAGATGCCGCCGAGCTCCGCCTTGAGCAGCCGCATGTCGTGACGCTCGAGTCCCGTCCGCCGAATATAGAGGGCAAGGGCGCGGTCACGATCAGAGACCTTGTGAAGAATGCTCTCCGTATGCGCCCGGACCGCATCATCGTCGGCGAAGTCAGAAGCGGCGAGGCACTCGATATGCTGCAGGCGATGAATACCGGCCATGACGGCTCACTCACGACCGCGCATGCGAACAGTCCGCGCGATGTGCTCTCGCGTCTGGAAACGATGGTCCTTATGAGCGGCTTCGATCTGCCGGTCACGGCGATCCGCAGCCAGATCTCCTCCGCACTCGATCTCATCATTCATCAGTCCCGTATTCAGGACGGTTCCCGCAAGATCACCTACATCACCGAAGTGCAGCAGATGGAAGGGAATGTGATCGTCCTGCAGGACCTTTTCCGCTACCATCAGACCGGCTTCGATGAAAACGGCAAGTCGCAGGGCTCCTTCGTGTATACAGGCCTCCAGCCGCAGTTTCTCACCAAGTTCAAGATCCACGGCGTGGACGCACCGAAGGACCTCTTCGGCCGCGTGCCGGAAGGGGACTGGGAAGAATGACGTGAAGGGTTCAGGGTTCAGGTTGGCGGGTTCAGGGTTGTGGTGCGGCGCATAAAAATCAAAAGCGCCGCAAAATTTTGATAGCGCTTCGCGCCGTCGTCATTTCGAGCGAAGTCGAGAAATCTTCCTTGCAGACCGATGACTGGCGCGTGTTTGAAAACAGAAATAGGCAGCACCAAGTGTCGTTTCCTTATGGAAACACTCCTTCATTCCCATTTTCGGGCATCGCCCTGTTTCGTCATCTTGAGCGGCGAGAAACGTCGTATGTGAGATAACGAATGCCAGAACAGCTGCGACCTGAGCCCTCGATCTCGGCGAAGCCGCCACCTTCATTTCTAATTCCTAATTTCTAATTCCTAATTCCTCGAACCGAGGTGACACTCCATGCTTGCATTTTCTATCGCGATCGCGATCTCCTTATTTGTTTTTATCATGATGACGCTCATCGTACTTCGCCAGTCGGACTCGCAGCGTGAGATGCAGCGGCGTCTGGATCAGTTTATGGATCCTTCTGCCGAAGAAGAGATGGTGGATCCGGACGATCTTCGGAAGATCCCCTTCCTGCAGCGTACGGTCGGCCGTGTGCTGGGCGATCTGATGGATACGCTCTCCTACTTCGCTCCGGCGGCGATCCCGAAGCTCATGGAGCGGCGCATCATGCTCGCCGGCAAGCAGGGCGTGTGGAAGGTCGCTCATTTCGCCGGCCTTTGGTTTCTGTGCTTTGCGCTCGGTCTCGCACTCGGCTTTTGGTATGCGGGGCGAGGCGTCTATACAGCGCCGCAGTTCTTCCTCATCGTTCTTGGCTGGGGATTCATGGGGGCGCTGCTCCCTTTCGGTGTCCTGAATCATATCATCAAGAAACGCCAGTCTCTCATCACGCAGCAGCTGCCGGATGTGCTGGACCTTCTGGCGATCTCTGTGCAGGCAGGGCTCTCCTTCGATGCGGCGCTTCGCAAGGTCGTCGAGCGCATGAAGGGGCCCTTGATCGATGAGCTTTCCCGTATGCTCCGTGATGTACGCATGGGGATGACCCGCCGCCGCTCGATGCAGTTCATGGCGAAGCGCTGCGATGTGCAGGATGTGTACCTCTTCGTCATGTCCGTCACGCAGTCGGAGCGTCTCGGTGCTTCTATGTCGGATACGCTGACGATCCAGGCTGACAATATGAGAAATGTCCGCCGCCAGCGGGCGCGGACGAAGGCGATGAAGGCGCCGGTCAAGATGGTCTTCCCGCTCGTCTTCTGCATTTTCCCTGCGATCTTCGTGGTGGCGCTCCTGCCATCGCTCCTCTCTCTCATGGAAACCATGGGGAAAAAATAACTGGCAGCGTGAGCTGGCAGTTATTTTTTTCGCAGGGGATGTATAAGCCGTGGCGCAGCGATGCCGACGGGAGCAGGGAGGTGCCGGCTTCGTCGCAGAGTCGGATGCGAGTCACGATTTTCCCAAAGGAGCTTTTATGATCGAAACATGGATACTCACGAATGGCGAGCGCGCCATCTCTGTCGAAGTCGAGACAGCTCGCTCGTGGTGGGCGCGGTTCAAAGGCCTCATGCTCCGTGCGCCCCTTAATGAAGGACGTGGACTGTACCTCGAGAAGACGAACAGCATCCACATGTGCTTCATGCGTTTTGCGATCGATGCGGTGTATTTCGATGGAGAAGACCGCGTGGTGAAGGTCGTCCCTCATCTTGCGCCGTGGCTTGGCCTCTCCGCCTGCCTCCGTGCGAAAGGATGTCTGGAGATGAAGGCGGGCGAAGCGAATCGACTGGGCATCCAAGTGGGAATGGTGCGGGCTTAGAAGTGTGGAAAAGGGCGCGCGCCCTGCGGGCTTTCTCTCCCCTTGCTGATTTCCCCTTTGCCCCTTATAATAGAAAGAACAACTCAGCAAAGGAGACATATCATGGAAGGATCCACCAGCAGTATCATCTTTATCGCTCTCATCACGACGCTCCTCGTCGTATTCAATTACCGCACCATGCGCTTCAAGAAAAATGTGGCGGACATCGTGCAGCAGATCCTTGCACATAACAAGCGGGACAGGATGCTTCGGAATCAGGAGTTCGTCCACTACTTCCTTTCGAGCGGAAATATCTGGCTCGCGCACATGGATGCGGACTTCAGAAAGACTGTCATGGTGCAGACCGGCGTCTCGGTACTCTCTATCGTGGGCGGGCTTGCGCTCATCGCGGCCTGCGTCTTCTGCGAAGTGTATCCGCTTGCACTCTACCCTGTAGCGATGCTCGTCTTTGCATGGAAGGTGGGATTCTCCTTCGAGACCATTTCCAAGGATGAGAAGGTAAATGCGCGCCGTGCGATGGAAAACTATAAGAAACAGTATCCGAATGATCCTACGGTGAAGCAGAATAAGTGCTTGGACAAGTCTCCGGCTTGGTACATGACGGCGAAGAAGCTGGCAAAGACCGGCAGTCTCGGCCGCGGCAAGGCGGATGCGAAACCGGAAGCAAAGACGGTCGTTAAAAAAGGAAAGAAATAAAAAAGGGAGCTGTGCAGCGCACAGCTCTTTGTTGTAAATGAAGTGGGAAGGGTCAGCCCATGGGGCGTGCTGTCCCTTCATTGGGGATTGAAGCCTCGCTTGAATGAGAAATGAGAAATGAGAAATGGTGGTGGCGGCTTCGCCGCGAGTATATATGAAGCGATGCCCGAAGGTCTGCGGAGATAGGTTTCCCTCGTATCGTCAGCCTTCCCCTCGAGGGGAAGGTGCCCCATAGGGGCGGATAGGGCACAGGCGGCAGGAAAGACAGATGCGGAAAGCGGAACAGCGCGGCACATGTGGAAAAAGCGTAAGTCCCTCGCCGCGAATGACAAAGATTTCTCGCTCTGCTCGAAATGACAGTGCGAGAGTGCCACCAGTCACCAGTCCCTAGTCCCCAGCTATCAGCCACTCGCGGATCCTAATCCCTAGTCCCTAATCCCCAGCCACCAGTCACTAGTCACCAGTCACTAGTTGCCATTGATACGAAAGAAGTGCATACGATGTCCTTTGAAAAAGTAAAAGAATATTTTGAGACCCTCGGCATGGGGGATCGCTGTATGGATCTTGAGGAGTCATCGGCGACGGTGGCGCTGGCGGCGCAGGCTCTCGGGACGGAGGAGGCGCGCATCGCGAAAACGATGTCCTTCCTCTTGGATGACAAGCCGCTCATCATCGTCGTGGCGGGAGATGCCAGGGTGGATAATCATAAATTCAAGATGAGCTTTCACAAGAAGGCGAAGATGATCCCCGGCGCTGATTGTGAGAAGTACATCGGCCACCGCCCCGGCGGTGTGTGTCCCTTCTGCCTGCCGGAGGGCGTGCCTGTCTATCTGGATGTGTCCCTGAAACGCTTCGATATCGTTTATCCGGCGGCAGGCACGGACCATAGTGCGGTGAAGCTCAGCCTTCCGGAGCTGGAAAGGGCATCCGCTTCGCAGGGCTGGGTGGATGTATGCAAGAATTGGGAGAGTGAAGAGGGTTAGCCCAAGGGGCGAGCCGCCCCAAGGGCTAACCCTGAACCCTGAACCCTAATCACTCATATTTTTACGGAGTATCCCTATGATCGTTTCACAGTTCGGCGTCGAAAGCTGGATGGACCAGTACGAAGAAGGCGCCAAGTACAATATCACGGACACCTGCGCGAAGCCTCTCTCGCTCGCAGAGCTTTTTTCGCTGGCGGGCGAGGATCGCACAGATTTTATGGATCGCTTTTTTGAAAGAGAGCAGACATACGGCACCATCTTCGGCTCGGAGAAGGTCAAGAAGGAGATCAGCCGTCTCTATACGAGTATCCGCCCGGAGGAGATCCTGACGGAGCATGGTGCGACGGGCGGGAACCAGCACATCTTCTTCTCGCTCATCCGCCCGGGGGATCGCGTGATCGCATTCTCTCCAAGCTATCAGCAGTTTTACTCGGCACCGGAAGCGCTCGGGGCGGAGGTGACGGTGCTGCGCCTTCGAAGAGAGAACGGCTATCTGCCGGACCTTGATGAGCTTTCGCAGGCAGCGGCGCGCGGCGTGCGTATGATCTGCCTCAACAATCCGAACAATCCGACGGGCACTCTGATCCCATCGGACATGATGAAGGACATCGTCACCATCGCGCGTCAGAGCGGCGCATACCTTTTCTGCGATGAAGTGTACAGCGGCGTTTCCATCGACGGAGCTCTCGCTCCCTCCGTTTGCGATCTCTATGAGAAGGGGATCGCGACCGGATCGATGTCGAAGGCCTTTTCGCTGGCCGGGCTTCGTCTCGGCTGGCTTGCGACCCATGACCGGCAGGCGCTCGCCCAGTTTCGCCGTGTGCGGGACTATGACCTTGTGAGCTGCGGGCTCTTCGATGAGGAGATCGCGGCGCTCGCCTTGGCGCACAAAGAAAAGATCCTCGCGAGAAACCGCGCCATTCTGGCAGCCAATCTTCCCATTCTGGATGCCTGGGTGAAGGGGGAGCCGCATGTCTCTTACGTGAGACCGACTGCCGGTACCATGGCACTCGTGCATTATGATCTCTCCATCGGCTCGCGCGATTTCTGCCGCCGCATGTATGAGGAGACAGGCGCCTTCTGCGTCCCCGGCGACTGCTTCGATGAACCATTTTCTTTCCGTGTCGGCTACGGCCATGAGGCGGACGTACTGAGAAAAGGGCTGGATGCGGTGAGTGAATTTATAAGGCGCGTGACCGGGGAGTAGATATCGGATCTCTGACATCCTTTACCGCTTTTCGGCCTGCCCCATCGGGGCCCCGCTCCTTGCCTAAACAGCGCAAAGCAAGTACAATAGAAGAAAGTTCCCCAAGGAGGCAAAGCTATGATTACACCAATGGACATTCATAATAAAACTTTCTCCAAAGGCCTGCGCGGCTACAGTGAGGAAGAGGTCAATGATTTCCTGCGCCAGATCGTCACTGATTACGAGCAGATCTATCGTGAGCATCGCGAGATGGAAGAAGAAATGGACCAGATGAAATTGAAGCTCTCCAACTATGAGAGGATCTCGGATACCATGACAGCGACGCTCCAGCTTGCCAAGGATACCGCTGAGAACGTCAAGAAGAACGCGAAGAGAAATGCGGATATCCTGATCTCCAATGCCAAGATGGAAGGAGACAGACAGGTGAAGGACGCGGAGGACTATCGCCGCCGCCTGGCTGAGACCATGATCCATACGGAAGGAAATATGAAGAACTACGTGAGCAAGATCCGAAAGGATCTGGAGCTTGCGCTGGCATCCATCGATGCGCTGGAAAATCTGAAGGCTCCCATCGTCCCCGGCTATGCTTATCCGGCTGTCGAGCTGCCGGAGGAGGAAGCGCCGGCAGAGGAAATTCCAACGGAAGAAGCACCGGATGAAGCTGCTCCTGTGGAAGAGACGCCCGTAGAAGAACCGGCGGAAGAAACCGCAGCTCCGGCGGAAGAACCGGCACCGGAAGTTGAAGAAACACCGACCGAAGAACCGGCTCCGGCAGAGGAAGAAGCCAAGGCAGAAGAACCGAAAACCGAAGAAGAACAGAAATAAAGGAACGCATAAGAGAAGAGGCTGTGAAATAATAGCTCCATGAACACAAAAAAGGACTTTTGATTTTTGCGAATCAAAAGTCCTTTTTTGCAGTCAGAGGTCAGAGGTCAGAAGTCTGAAGTCTGATCTCTGATGTCTAATCCCTAATCCCTAATCCCTAATCCCTGGCTACCAGTCACCAGTCACCAGTCACTAGTCACTACACTAGTCACCAGTCACTTCTTCTCTCCGAAGATCCGAAGCATGTAGATGAAGAGATTGATGAAGTCGAGGTAGAGGGTGAGCGCGCAGAGGATGGCGAGCTTCACACCTTCATCGGTGGTGTTCGTGTTGTTGGCGAAAGCGATCTCGCGGATGCGCTTCGTATCATAAGCGGTGAGGCCGACGAAGATCAGGATGCCTGCGTAGGCGAGGATCATTTCCAGGAAAGAGTTATCAAGGAAAAGATTCACCACGGTAGCGATGATGAGTCCGAAAAGCCCCATGAGGCACAGATTGCCCATCTTCGAAAGGTCAGTCTTCGTGAGGTAGCCATAGGCAGACATGACAGCGAAGGTGCCTGCGGTGATGAAGAAGACGCTCGCGATAGAGGTCATGGTGTAAACAAGGAAAATGGAGGCCATCATCGCACCGTTCAGGACGGCATAGATGATGTACATGGCCGCCGCTTTTTTGAGAGACATGCGGGCAACCGCAGAAGAAAGGTGCCATACGAGGGCGACCGTCGCGATGAGGAGCGCCCACATCGTGAATTTGCCGGCGAAGACCAGAGAGAGCAGCATCGGGCTGCCTGCTACGGTGTAAGCGGTGAAGCCGGTGATGGCAAGGGCAATAGCGACCCAGAGATAGATGTCTTTCATGAGGCCGGGCATATTGATGGAGAGGGATTTGTCCCGCTCCCAGGCCATGTCGTTGTTGAACGAGTTCATAGGAAATCTCCTTTCAAAAAATAAGATCATCGGGAATCCGATGGAATATTCACTCCTACTATTATTATAGCATATATCAATTGGGGGATATAGAAACAATTGAGCAGCCGATGGCCGGGCGGCTTCCCATGGCCGGGCCGCTCCTTATCCGGGATGCAAGACTGTCCGGTTTTCCATCCTCTTCGTGAGAGGATGAGGGGTTGCACTTCTCAAGAGGGGTCCCCTGAAATATTCCTGATAGATTTTTTCTATAGCGACTTATGAAAAACAGGAATATCTCCGATACTATGTAGGTATCTATGGAATCTGACATGGCAGGCGGCGGGCTATCCGAAAGGCGGTCATTGGTTTATAATATAGATACAAACTTTTGAAATTTGTTTATGAAATATGTAGAGAGGGTTGGCGTGGAGAGAAAGAAACGACTTGCCTTTCTTCTGGCGCTTCTCCTGCTGCCGGAAGCCGTTTTCGCAGCTGCAGGGGGAAACGATCTTGCGATGGGGAATGCCGTAGAGTATCGGTATTCGTCTCATATCACAGGCGACCGGTGGATGCATGATGAGACGACGCTCTATTTCAATGATGGCTTTGGCCGGCTGATCGAGTTCCATATGACGGTGGAACACCAGATGACGGAGCTTTCCATTCGTCAGAATGGCTGCGTGGTCTGGCGGGGGCATCTTCCCGGGGCTGACCGCTTTTCCGTGGTACGTGAGGAGTCGATGGGGGAGGTCTATTTCCTGATCTCATCCGGAGAGAAGGAGTACCGTGCGGGCATCGACAGGGACGATCGATGGAGCGTCTCTGAATGCAGGAAAACGATCACACAGGACAAGAGCCCTCTTCCGGTGTGATCATTCCGGATCAGCATATTATATATAATTTCTAATGTGACTGAGGGTTGAAAATAGTGTATAATATATAAAAATATGGTTCGTGAAATTCAGGTATTCGTTTATCTGTTTTAGACAGCGGCAAGGTGAGGGGTATGAAGAGACAGATCCATTTAAAACCGGAAGATTTAAATAAGAGCGACAAGCTGGGGTTGACCTACAATCTGGGTCAGGCGCATAAGAGAATGCTCCTCAAGCAGTCCGGTATCATGCAGAAGTTTGGCTTGACTGCGCGCCAGTCTCTGATCATAGCCTATCTTTCTACCCACAAGAAGGATCTGGTCACACAGAAGACTCTGGAAGAACATCTGCACCTGACGAATCCCACCATCACAGTCATGGTGAAGTCCATGATCGACAAGGGCCTTGTGCGTAAGGAACGTGTGCCGGAAGATGCGAGGAAGTACCGTCTCTTCCTGACAGAAAAGGCCAAGCAGGTCGAACAGGCGAGCCGTCAGGCGGCCAAGGATCTGGACAAGACATTCTACGAAGGCGTATCGGAAAACGATATGCGCATCTTCAAAGGGGTCTTAGGGCAGATCATGAGAAATCTGGATATGATCTAAACGTAAAGATGCTTCGAAAGGAGCATCTTTTTTAGTATAATACATGTTGTTTAGAGATATTCGTAAGTGGTTTGAGGGTTAGCCTGTGGGGCGTGCTGCCTTTTGATTATGTGTGAAAGCGTCGCTTGAATTAAAAATGCGAAATGCGAAATGGTGGTGCGGCGCATAAAAATATGGAAGCGCCGCGGAATTTTGATAGTGCTTCGCGTCGTCGTCATCCCGAGCGTAGTCGAGGGATCTTTCTTGCACTGCGGTCAGTATCGCATAGGCACTGGCAGGGAACCGACGCTTTGCTGCTATGTATTCCTACTTTCACACATGAATCGTTTATCGGTCTACAAGAAAGATTTCTCGACTTCGCTCGAAATGACGATATGTGTTTCCTGCATCCTAAAATGCAGTGCTCTATGAATGGTGTGCCCCTTCAAACACTTCTCACTTCTCACTAAGTCCCCAAAATTGATAAATCGCAATACCAGTCCCTAGTCACTAGTCACTTTTCATTCATTAAAGGAGTTTTTTATGCGTAAACCCATCGTCGCCGTTACAGCAGACACGCTTCTGGCGGATATGAAGCCGATCAATCAGAGAATGGCGGACTACGCGCCGCGTCCGCTTTTGAATGCGCTGGGGCGCGCCGGCCTGCTCCCCATCATTCTGGCCTATGACGACTACGCCGACCCAGAGGAATATGTGGATAGCTTTGACGCACTCGTCCTATCCGGCGGGCCCAATCCCGCCCCCCGTTTCTACGGAGAAGAGCCGCTTTGGTGCATCGGGCCGACCTACGAGAAGAGAGATATTTTCGAGATCGGGCTCATCAAGGCCTGCCTCAAAGCGGACAAGCCGATCCTCGGCATCTGCCGCGGCCATCAGATCCTGAATGTCGCCTTGGGCGGCAAACTCTGGCAGGACATGCAGGCACAGAATCCCAAGGCTACCATCCAGCATATGCAGAATGCGCCGGGAAACATCGCGACCCATTATATAGAGATCGATCCGGAAAGCCGCCTGCATGATGTCTTGGGAGATGGGCTCTACGTGAATTCGCGCCATCGCGAAGCCATCAAGAAGCTCGCTGACGGTCTCCGCGTCACGGCAAGAAGCAGAGACGGCATCGTCGAAGCGACCGAGAGCGTGAAGAATGACCTCATCACCACCGTCCAGTGGCATCCGGAAAATATGGAGGAAAAGGTGATGGATCCGCTCTTCAAAGCCTTTGCCGAACGTGTCAAGCGTTGGATGGTATGAGCACGAGACATGATGGTGAGGCGCTTCATGCGGAAGCGTCGCATAGCTTGAAGTAGAGCTCCGAGTATAAGGGCGGCTTAAAATTCATGTTTAAGCATGCTTGCAAAACTAAATTCGTGTGGTATAATAATGAGGAAGACGGAAGAGAATGTACGGATTCCGTTCCGCCTTCACAATATAAGCCGCTTTCCCCGAGCGGCTTCTCCACTCCTTTATCTCCTTTTATTTTTACACTCTCACGGAAAAGGGCGGCCCGAAGGCCGCCCTTTTCTTGTGCGCAGGATAACGAATGTAATAAAATGGCATCAGACGTACTTTGGCGGTCCGAAGCTTCCTGTCAATCAGGAAGGAGCTGAGTGTCATGAGTACTTTTGAAACATTGTACCTGATGATTGCTTTTGCAACTCTCATTGTAATGATGTTGAAATAATGTTTTCCTGACATGAAAAAAGCCGCCTGATTCACAAGCGGGTTTCAGTGTCAGCGGACGGCCTTTCTCACCTTTATTTTCCTGGGAGGCGCCGGGCGCTTGCACACGCTGAGGTACGCCTACCATTTGTTTATATTATAGCATAGCCATGCAAGTCATGGCTATGCTTTTTGTATGGTCGATGGGCGGCCACGCACTCCATTCTAGCCCTCCCTTGTGCTTTGTGGTAAAATAGGTTTGAAATGTTGTCTATTAGGAGGTGTTACGTTGTTCGCCTATGCGTTCACGTTTCTTGTGGCACTGGCTGTGACCTTTGTGCTGACGCCGGTGGTGAAGAACTTCGCCATCCGCATCGGCGCCGTCGACAAGCCGGATGCGCGCAAGGTACATCATGGACTGATACCGCGTCTGGGGGGACTGGCCATTTACGCCGGCTTCATGGTCTCCGTGATCGCGACCATCGGCTTTACCTATGAGATGGTCGGCATCATGGTGGGAGCGACATTTTTGATCGCGGTCGGCATCGCTGACGATGTGTACTCCCTGCCGCCGAAGGTAAAGCTCTTGGGGCAGATCATCGCTGCGGCCATCCCCGTCGTCATTTTCAATATCAATATCGAATGGATCGACGTGCCGCGCCTCGGCATTATTTATTTGCCGGAGATCATATCGCTGCCGCTCACCATTTTCTGGATCATCGGCTTCGTGAATACGGTGAACCTGATCGACGGCTTGGACGGTCTGGCAGCCGGCATTGCGACGATCGCATCCATCGCCATCGCCCTCCTTGCTTTTCAGATGGGGCAGTGGGTGGCTGCAGCGGCCATGGTCGCCATGACAGGGGCCTGCCTTGCCTTTCTGCAGTATAACTTCAACCCGGCGAAGATCTTCATGGGAGATACCGGCTCCATGTTCCTTGGCTATATCATCTCGGCCGTGTCCGTCATGGGCTCGATGAAGACCGTAGCGACAGCCGTTCTCATCGTGCCGCTTCTCGCGCTCACCGTGCCGATCACCGATACCCTCCTTGCGATCGTTCGCAGAAAGTCTAGCGGCGTGCCGATCTTCTCACCGGATAAAAACCACCTGCATCACCGTCTGCTGGCCAAGGGGCTGAATCAAAAGCAGGTCGTGCTCGTCATGTACGCGCTGACGGCCTTCTTCTCCTGCACTGCGCTCATCGTCATTCACCTGTCCCTTTGGATCGGCATCGCGATCGTAGCCATCGCCCTCGTACTCTTCGTCCTTTGGGCAAGAAAGCTCGGTGTCATGCAGGAGATCGTTCCATCGCCCTACCAGATGGAACAGAAGAAAAAGAAAGATAGTGACTAGGGACTGGTGACTGGTGACTAGGGATTAGGGATTAGGGATTAGGTTCTTTCTGTGTCAGCCATCTATCCCCTTCCTTTGGAAGGGGAATGCCCGAAGGGCAAGGGGTTGGCCGAGCGAGAAAGATCGAGCCAACCTCCGGCGCTGCGCGCCACCTCCTTCCAGAGGAAGGAGGGAGAAAACGGTTTTCGGGCATCGCTCCCCCTTTATAATTGCGGCGAAGCCGCTACCACCATTCCTCATTCCTAATTTTTCTGAACCATGAACCCCGAACCCAATTTCCACCCAACAACCATACAAATCTCACCCATTTAAGAGAGGAATGCAAGAATCATGATCAAAGTAATGACGATTTTCGGGACACGGCCGGAAGCCATCAAGATGGCGCCTGTCGTGAAAGAGCTTTTGAAGCGGCCGGGCATTGATACGAAGGTCTGCCTCACCGCGCAGCACCGCGAGATGCTCGATCAGGTGGTCGATCTCTTCCATCTGCCGGTGGACTACGACTTAGACATCATGAAGAGCGGGCAGTCCCTCTACGACATCACCGCCCGCGTGCTCCGCGGGCTGGAAGATGTGCTGAAGAAGGAGAAGCCCGACTACGTGCTCGTTCACGGAGATACCACGACCACCTTCACCGCAGCGCTGGCCGCTTTTTATCAGCAGATCAAGATCGGTCATGTCGAAGCAGGCCTGCGTACCGGAAACCTGCTTTCGCCCTTCCCTGAAGAAGCCAACCGTCAGCTGACCGGCGTCCTCTCGAATGTGAATTTTGCCCCGACGGAAACGGCCAGAGAGAATCTCCTGCGCGAGAGCAAGGACGATAAGAACATCTACGTCGTTGGCAATACCGTGATCGATGCTCTTCTTGCGACTGTCAAGAAGGACTATCATTTCGAGGATGCGGAGATCGAAGCCATCGAAGAGCACAAGCGTGTGATCCTCGTGACGACACACCGCCGTGAAAATCTGGGCGCTCCAATGCACCACGTCTACCGTGCGCTCCGCCGTCTGGTGGAAGCCGTGCCGGATACCGAAGTGGTCTTCCCGGTGCATAGAAATCCGCTCGTGCGTGAAGCCGTTTCCGAAGAGCTCGAAGGCGTGGCAGGCATTCATCTTGTCGAACCGATGGAATATGAACCATTCACAAACCTGATGGCCAGAAGCGCCATCGTCCTCACCGACTCGGGCGGCATTCAGGAAGAAGCTCCGAGCCTTGGCAAGCCCGTCCTCGTCCTTCGCGATACCACCGAGCGCCCGGAGGCGGTCGAAGCAGGTACCGTAAAGCTCGTCGGTACCGATGAAGAAAAGATATTCCATGCGGCCTATGAGCTTTTGACGGATGAGAAGGCGTACAAAGCCATGGCAGAAGCCGTGAATCCATATGGAGACGGCCATTCGGCAGAGCGTATTGCAGATGCCCTTCTCTACATCGAAGGATTAAGTGATAAAAAACCGACTAAATTTATAGCCAAGTAAAAAATCCTATGCTATAATGTACATGTACATTTGCATGTTTTACTTTTAACATGCTTTTTTTAGAAACCATAGCGAGAAACCAGATGGATAAGAAGGGGAAGCTGCCGAAGGACGATGACTGGCATCCGCTGAGAAGTGCTGCCGTCGCATCAGGAGCAGGTCTGACCATGCTGAGCTCGATCGCTTTGGGCGTATGGGCGGGCCTCAAGGCCGATGAATGGCTGGGCACCGATCCATGGGGACTCATTCTGCTTTCTGTCATAGGAGCGGTCGGCGGTTTGTGGTCTGCAATTACACAGATATTAGGTAAGAAATGATATGAACTTCGACTTGACTTTTCCTCACTATGCCAAGCGCATGAATCAGTACATTCTGGTCATCGCTGTCATCGGCGCAGGCATACTCTTTGCCTGGCAGGGCTGGGCATATGCGATTGCCTGGGGGTTAGGCTGCCTGTTTCATATCTTTTTTTTCAGCCTCATGCTGGTTAAGTTTAATCAGTGGCAGAGAGACAAGCGAGAAGTGGACTTCATCGGACACCGCCTTGTGGTATTCACGATGCTCCGCTTTATTTTGGAGATCGCAAGCTGCGTAGCGGTGATCTTCACGCCGCTCAATATATTGGCCTACTTAGGTGGCTTACTTACACTGCCTGCTGCAACTCTTGGGGAGCGGCTGGTCGGTTTAATTAAGGAGTAGTTTTCTTGATATCCTTGTAAGAGAAAGGGGGTGAGAATATGCATCTTCATACGGGTACACATGTTGTAGAGCAGCTCTTTGGTATGTCTGTAAATATGGATACGCTTTATACCACATGGCTTACTGCCATCATCGTCTTTATCGCCGTATTTGCAGCGACCAGAGGCAGATCCCTGATCCCGGGAGGCTGGCAGAATGTGATCGAAATGGTGATCGAAGGCCTTTGCTCTCAGTTTGAAAGCAATGTCGGGTCGAAATACCGTCAGGTAGCGACCGTCCTTCTGACACTGTTCCTCTTCATCTTCACTGCGAACCAGATCGGTCTTCTGCCGACGGAACACCTGACTGCGTCCCCGACGAATGACGTGAATACCACGCTGGGTCTGGCAATTGCCTGCTCGCTCATCACGCACTTCTACTTCATCAAGTGCAAGGGATTTGGACACTGGTTTTCCCATTTCTTCAAACCGTTCCCGGTATTCGTTGTCATGAATCTGCTCGAAGAAGTCTCTAAGCCAATTACGCTGGCTATGCGTCTATTCGGCAACATTCTCGCAGGCGAAATTCTGCTGGAAATCCTGTATTTCCTCTGCCCATGGCTTGTACCTATGATCTGGATCGCCGTTTCGTTATTCATCGGTCTGGTTCAGGCATACATTTTCACCACCCTGACATCTGTATACATGAAGGAAAGCATCGACTGACCGGCATCAGAAAACAGGGAAAGCGCACCGCCGCTTCAAACCGGTACGGCACCGTCCGTCCAAACGGCATCAGCACATGGCTCTGCCTGACCAATCCATTGGGCAGAGTGCCAAAACATTTTATAATTCTCTAGGAGGAATTAACATCATGGATCAGACTATCGTTGCACAGTATTCCCTTATCGCAGCAGCACTCATTGCCGCAGTTGCAGCTCTTGCAGCAGCATTCTCCGACTCCAAAGCCGCTTGCAAAGCTCTCGAAGGCATGACCCGTCAGCCGGAAATGGCAGGCAAACTCTTCACCAACATGCTCGTAGCTATCGGCCTTATCGAATCTATTCCGATCATCGCTATCGTTATCGCTCTCGTACTCGTATTCGCTAACCCATTCCTGAAATAATTATTCCTGTTTATCGATCGATAATTAAGGAATAGCCTTGAAGGAGGGAACGAATTGGTAGAACTGAATGGTACACTGCTGATTCAGATCTTCAACTTTATTATTCTCTGTGCTATTCTTGGCTTTTTCTGCTACAAGCCGGTACTCAAAGTACTCGACGACCGCAAAGCTCGTATTAAAAACGACCTGGACAGCGCTGCCCAGTCCAAAGCTGCTGCTGAAGAGCTGAAAGTCAGCTACGAAGCCCAGCTGAAAGACGCACAGGCAAAAGCGCAGGAAATTGTGGATAAAGCAGTCAAAGAAGCCAAGGTGCAGGCGCAGGCACAGATTGATGAAGCTCATGCATCTATCGCTAAAGCAAAGGAACAGGCCAGCCAGCAGATCGAAAGAGAACGCAAGGATGCTCTGGAAGACTTGAAGGCTCAGGTGGCAGTCCTTTCCTGCGATATTGCAGCAAAGATCATCAGCAAGAACATGACGCCGGACGCCAACGACCGGCTCATCGCAGAAAGCATCGCAAAGCTGGATGCTAAAAAAGCAGGTAAATAATCATGGATAAGAACGTAATCCTTGCAAAGAAATACGGTCGCGCCATCTATGAAATCGCTGCTGAACAGAACAGCTTGGAAAAAACAGAAGAAGAACTTCATCTGATCGCAGACGCCATCAAGGAACATGCAGATCTGAAGGAGCTTCTTTTCCATCCTCTGCTTGCAAAGGATGTCAAGAAAGATACGATTAAGAAATTATTTGCAGATAAGGTTCAGCCTGTCGTTCTGCAGTTCTGCTATGTCGTAATCGACAGAGACCGCATTACCGACTTCCCCGCTATGGTAGACGTATATACGACTCTTGCGCATCATGGCATGGGCATCGAAGAAGCTGTGGTGACCTCCGCACTCCCGATGACCAAGTCCCAGGTGGAAGCGCTCAAAGCGAAACTCTCCGAAATTACAGGGAAGAAGATTCTCATGAAGCAGAAAGTGGACACGGCGCTGATTGGCGGTTTCACCGTTCAAGTGGGCGACCGCCTGATCGATGGGTCCGTAGCCAGACAGCTGCAGACACTGAAAGCTATTATGATGCAAAGAGATTGAGGTGACTTCTAGGAAATGAAAATCAGTTCAGATGAAATTACATCTGTCATTAAAAAACAGATTGAAAACTACAAAGTAGACCTCAATGTCGATGAAGTTGGTACGGTTCTTGAAGTCGGCGACGGTATCGCTCATATCTATGGGCTCGAAAACTGCATGGCCGGCGAACTGCTTGAACTGCCTAACGGCGTATATGGCATGGCTCTTAACCTGGAAGAAAGCAACGTAGGTGCCGTTCTTCTGGGCCGCGCTGAAACCATTAAGGAAGGCGACACAGTCAAGAGAACAGGCCGTCTGATGCAGGTCCCGGTAGGGGACGCTGTTATCGGCCGCGTTGTCAATGCACTGGGCCAGCCGATCGATGGCAAAGGCGAAATCAAGACCGCCGAATTCCGCGACATTGAAATTAAAGCACCGGGCATTGCTGACAGACAGCCAGTCAATGTACCGCTGCAGACTGGTCTCAAAAGTATCGACTCCATGGTTCCGATCGGCCGTGGTCAGCGTGAACTTATCATCGGTGACCGTGGTACCGGTAAAACTGCTATCGGTATCGATACCATTCTGAACCAGAAGGGTCAGAACGTTATTTGTATTTACGTATCCATCGGCCAGAAAAACTCCAACGTCGTTCGTGTATACGAAAGACTGAAGCAGGCTGGCGCTATGGACTACTCCATCATCGTCCACGCAGGCGCATCCGAAGGCTCCCCGATGCAGTACCTGGCACCATACTCCGGTGTCTCCATCGCTGAATACTTCATGCATCAGGGCAAAGACGTCCTCATCATTTATGATGACCTCTCCAAGCACGCTGTCGCATACCGCGCTATGTCCCTTTTGCTCCGTCGTCCACCAGGACGTGAAGCTTACCCAGGCGACGTATTCTACCTGCACTCCAGACTGCTGGAACGTGCTGCCCGTCTTTCCAAAGAACTCGGCGGCGGCTCTATCACCGCTCTTCCGATCATCGAAACCCTGGCAGGCGACGTAGGTGCATACATCCCGACCAACGTTATTTCCATCACCGACGGTCAGATCTACCTCGAAACCGCACTCTTCTACTCCGGTATCCGTCCGGCTATCAATGTCGGCCTCTCCGTATCCCGTGTAGGCGGTTCCGCACAGATCAAAGCGATGAAACAGGTCGCAGGTACCCTGCGTCTGGACCTCGCTCAGTATCGCGAACTCGCAGCATTTGCTCAGTTCGGCTCCGACCTCGACGCTGCCACCAAGGCACAGATCGACCGCGGCCAGAGAACCACAGAAATCCTGAAGCAGCCACAGTACTCCCCATACCCGGTCGAAGACCAGGTACAGGCGATCTATGTAGCCGTCAATGGATACCTCGATGATGTAGAAGTCAATGAAGTCGTTGATTTCGAACATCAGATTCTCGCATTCCTCCACAGCAGCCATCCGGAAATCGGCGAAGACATCATCAAGAATAAGAAACTGACTGATGAAAACGAAGAAAGACTCAAAGCTGCTATTGCTGAATTCAAAGAACGCTACAACGCAAAAAAGTCTGAAACGGTAGAGGGGTGATCTGATTGGAAAGTACGCGTGATATAAAAGGGCGCATTAAATCTGTCACCAACATCCAGCAGATCACAAAAGCAATGAAGATGGTCGCCGCAGCCCGTCTGCGTAAAGCAGAAGAAAAAGCAAACGGCTCCCGTCCCTATGCTGAAAAAATCGGAGAGCTTCTGCGCCGTGCTTCTTCGGTAACACCCGGTTTCACCAGCCCGCTCTTTAGAACAGGCAAAGTGAAGAAGGTCGGCTATCTTGTCATCAGTGCAGATAAAGGCCTCGCCGGTGCTTATAACTCCAATGTTATGAAGCAGACCTTAAGTGAAATCTCCGGTAAGGATCGGTCAGAGTATGCACTCTACGTGTGCGGCAAGCAGGGAAGAAACTACCTGAAATTCCGCGGCTATGATCTGGATTCCTATCATTTCGGCTTTTCTGACAAACCGTCGGCACAGGACTCCATCGCTCTTGCAAAAGAAATGGTGGACTACTTCACCAAAGAAGAAGTCGACGAAGTCTACATTATTTACACAAAATTCATCACTGCTCTCCGCCAGCAGGTGAAGGTACAGAAATTACTTCCTGTCGAATCGCCGAAGGCAGAAGCAGGCGAAGCAGACAAAGAACCATCCGTGGATGATGAATACATCTTCCTGCCGGATGCAGGCACAGTCCTTTCCAAGCTGCTTCCTGAATATGTACAGGTGCAGGTTTACAACGCCATGCTCCAGTCCGCTGCTTCCGAACTTGGCAGCCGAATGGCAGCTATGTCCGCTGCAACCGACAACGCGACCGAAAGAATCGCCGACCTCAACCTTACGTACAACAAAGCACGTCAGGCACAGGTCACCAACGAAATTTCCGAAATCGTCGGCGGTGCAGCTGCGCTTGAATAAACCCGCATAAAGAATTTAAGGAGGAATGCTTCTTCATGGCAAATGAAAAGGAGATGCAGGTAGGTAAAGTAGTCCAGATCATCGGCGCAGTCGTAGATATTGCATTCGATGACGACAAAGAACTCCCTGCTATCTATAACGCAATCCATGTAAAAGATGATAAATCCGGCGTTCCTGTTGATGTTATCTGTGAAACCATGCAGCACCTCGGCGACGGCGTCGTCCGTGCCGTAGCTATGAGCTCCACAGATGGCATGGTACGTGGAATGAAAGCAGTCGACACCGGCCGTGCTATTGCAGCACCGGTAGGCGACGGCTGCCTTGGACGTATTTTCAACGTTCTCGGACAGACAGTAGATAACGATCCGGCCAAAGTACCGGCATCCGACTACTGGCCGATTCATCGCCCGGCACCGGCCTTCAAAGACCAGTCCCCGGCAGCTGAAATTTTCGAAACCGGCATCAAAGTCGTCGACCTGATCTGCCCATACGCAAAAGGCGGTAAGATCGGTCTGTTCGGCGGTGCAGGCGTAGGTAAAACAGTCCTGATTCAGGAACTGATCCACAACGTAGCGACCGAACATGATGGCTGCTCCGTATTCTGCGGCGTAGGCGAACGTACCCGTGAAGGCAACGACCTTTGGGGCGAAATGAAAGACTCCGGCGTCCTGAACAAAGTAGCACTGGTCTATGGCCAGATGAACGAACCTCCGGGAGCTCGTATGAGAGTCGCCCTGACAGGTCTGACCATGGCAGAATACTTCCGTGATAAACAGGGCCAGGACGTACTGCTCTTCGTCGACAACATTTTCCGTTTCGTACAGGCAGGCTCCGAAGTATCCGCACTGCTCGGCCGTATGCCGTCTGCCGTAGGTTACCAGCCAACGCTCGCAACCGATATCGGCGAACTGCAGGAACGAATCACTTCCACCAAGACCGGCTCCATCACATCCATTCAGGCTGTATATGTACCGGCCGATGACCTCACCGACCCGGCTCCGGCTGGCGTATTCACCCACCTGGATGCTACCACGGTACTGAACCGTTCCATCGCCGAACTGGGTATTTACCCGGCAGTCGATCCGCTGGACTCCACTTCCCGTATCCTTGATCCGAACGTACTCGGCGAGGAACACTACGAAGTAGCCCGCGGCGTACAGGCTATTCTGCAGCGCTACAAAGAACTGCAGGATATCATCGCCATCCTCGGTATGGAAGAACTTTCTGATGACGACAAGGTCATCGTTGCTCGCGCAAGAAAGATCCAGAGATTCCTGTCTCAGCCGTTCTTCGTAGCTGAACAGTTCACAGGCTCCCCAGGTAGATATGTACCGCTGAAGGAAACCATCAGAGGCTTCAAGGAAATCCTTGCAGGCCAGCACGATGATATGCCTGAAGGCGCATTCTACATGGTCGGCACAATTGATGAAGCAATCGAAAAGGCTGAAAAGATGAAGAAAGGGGAATAAGCCATGGCTGATACCCTTACTCACTCCATGCACGTGGAAGTCATCAGTCCGGATGGTCCGATCTTCAGTGAAGACAATGTGGACATGGTGGTGGCCCGCGCAGAAGACGGCGAATTCGCTGTCTTGAAAAACCATCTGCCTCTGGCAGCCGCTTTGGAAATGTGCGTCGTACGCATTAAAAAAGCAGCTGAAGAACAGAAGGTCGCTGTATTCGGCGGGTTCTTGGAAAATTCCAAGAACAACGTAAACATCGTGGCTCCGCTGGCTGAGCTGGCTGAAACCATCGATGTAGCACGCGCCCAGGCAGCGAAAAAGCGTGCAGAAGACAGACTGGCTTCTCACAGCGCAGACATCGATATGGATCGCGCAAGACTCGCTCTCATGCGTGCACTGACACGCCTCAAAGCGACTGGAACGATCTGATAGAGAAACAAAAAAGGAGCTGTGAAGAAATGAATCCTCATTTCTTCACAGCTCCTTTTTACTTTGCTTTCATTTGGTTCAGGGTTCAAGGTTCAGGGTTCAGGGTTCAGGGTTCAGGGTGCAAGGTTCAGGGTTCAGGGTGCAAGGTTCAGGGTGCAGGTGGCGGCTTCGCCGCCTTTTTTAGAAGATGGTATTCTCGTATCGTCAGCCTTCCCCTCTAGGGAATGCTATTAAGTTAAGGAAATCGTTAGCTGCGTAATGTCTTGCTTCCCCCTTCGGGGGAAGTGCCGAAGGCAATAGGGGCATGCCAGCGGT
>ERZ1034973.314-NODE-314-length-34958-cov-41.723978_pt1 | contig 34958 bp, 37 predicted proteins | sample MGYA00520686_ERZ1034973 | MGnify/ENA primary metagenome ERZ1034973 (study PRJEB33766, sample SAMN09781775) | gut metagenome | biome: gut microbiome | host: Homo sapiens | place: Madagascar | study: EMG produced TPA metagenomics assembly of the PRJNA485056 data...
GTTACGTAGCTAACGATTTCCTTAACTTAATAGCATTACCCATGCGGGGAAGGCTTGTTAGGAATAGGTGATGGTATGGAGGTCTCTCCCTCCAAGCTTTGCATGTGATCATGATCTTTCTAAAAAAGCATCAGCCTTTATGGCTGGTGCTTTTTCTGCGAGCGGGTGATGCCCTCCCATTTCGTTCTTGCCGTGGGATTTCATCCGTGTTTCTCTAGCTTTTTCATCCATTGTTGTATACAATAAAAGCAGTGATTGCCACTGCTTTTTCTGGCGCGGCATTTTGATTTTATGATAAAAAGTCCGATCGTAGGAGTGATAGTATGACAAACAGGCACTGGCTGAAGCGCGAGGTGCCCGCATGGGTGAAAGAGAAGCTCATCAGTGAAGAAGAGGGGAAGGCGCTGCTGGCCCGGTACCGGAAGGGGAAACCGGGGCCGTACAAGGAGGCCTTCTTTGTGATGGCGCTGGTCTGCCTTTTAGGCGGACTGGGATTTTTGGGAGCAGGGCTGTGGAATGGGCTCACGCAGGATGAGCGGTTTCTGCTGGCACTCGTTCCTTTGCTGGTCTCGCTTCTTTTCGTGGCCACCATGGTGCTGCTGGATCGGAGGATCCCGGATGATCCGGTCGCAGTGAAAGGGACAGCGATGCCCTTTGGCGCATCGGGGGTGCTCGATGAGGTGTCAGACTCGGCAGGGAGTCTGGAAAGGGCGCAGCGCATCGGCAAAAAGGCTGAGCTCTGGGGAGCGCTCATGGAAGAGGAGCGTCTGGAGCCGGCGAAGACGTGGCATCACAGAATGCCTGTCTTCCTGCGCGAGTCGGCTGCTGCCTTCCACGGTGTGAGCATTCTCGCTGCTTTCTGGATGGTGGCGGATTCTTTCAAGCTGACCGATGATCTCTACGTGGGTCTTTCGCTTTGCGGTTTGCTGCTTTTGGTGCTGACGCTCGTGACAAGCTCGGCGGCGTCCGGCATCTTGTATATGATCGTGTCCGTGGGGATCTTCTATACGGCGCCGGTGCGCGGCTGGCCGGAGTTTCTTTCGTGGTTTTACATGCTGACGGCGCTCGTGATGCTGGCGCATCTGCTGCGGGAGCGTCGTGACCGCGCGGTCGTGTGCTTCTCCTGGGTCTGGGCGGTCGGCATTCTCCTTTTGATCTTCTGGTCGGCGGGAAATATGCTGTGGCAGACGCTTTTCTTTTCGCTTGCGGCGTCGCTCACATGGATGGCGGGAGGAGCTTTCCGCTCATATGGCGTAGGCGCGGCAGCGCTCCGCTTCTTCGGTGGGATCGCGGTCTTTGCGGTGCTGCTCGAAGGCTCGTATGGGGCAGTCTGGGCAGATGTGTCGGGGAGCTACGCACTGTGGATCCTTTTCCTGCTCTTCCTTGCTGCGGATGCGGTGCTTATCGTGCGTATGGCGGTCAAGAAGGAGTGGCTCTCGATCCTTGCGGGGCTTACGCCTTTCATCATGGCGGTCTCGGCGATGATCGCGATCTTTGAATCCTCCGGGGCGCTCTCTGCGACGGTGGTCTCTATTTTCTGCGCGATTCTTTCGGTCGCTGTCATTGCCCGCGGCGTGCAGATGGATCGTCCGATGCAGCGCTGGGGCGGTGTCGCGCTTCTGGCGGCGGACGGCGTGATCCGTGTGATGGATTCCGCACTGTCGCTCTCTGAGCGCGGGCTCTTTTTCCTGATGGTCGGATTGCTCTCCGGCGCAGTCTGCTTCCTGCTGTACCTGCCTGCGAAGAGGAAGCGAAAGGTGGTTCCCGCAGAGGAAGAAAAGGAGGACGACCATGCTGAATAAGAAGCTGTCTCTCATTCTCCTTGCGGCGGTGGCAGTCGTAGAGCTGACGAGCCTTGTCTGGATCCGCGGCGAATATCGCAGTACGATGATCGATGGGGCAGAGTATCAGGTCCCTGCGGCGATCGATTTCAAGGGGGATTTCTATGAAAGAAATTATCTTCCCGTGACAGTGCCTCTCACCGAAGCTCCGTGGCACGGGGAGAAAGCACCGGAGAAGGGAGCGGAGATCTACCTCACGCTCACCAGAAATGCCGATGGCATGATGGAGATCACCGGGGCACAGGATACCCGTCCCAGTGGGGACTACCTCATCACTCGCGTACTGTCGTACATCGACGGCACCGTGCATTTCCATTTCCCTGCCGACAGGATGTACATGTTGCCTGAGCAGCTTGCCAAGCTCTCGATCGTCGAGCTCTCCGAACGTGTACAGGTGAAGAATGAACAAAAGAAGACCACGGAGACTCATAAGAAAAATGAGCTCTCGGCACTGATCCATATCAAGGATGGCCGCGCAGTCATTGCGAAGGTCCTCGCCAATGGTTCGCCCGTCGAGCAGACCTTCACCACGGTCGGAAAAAATATCAATGTGACCTATGCGAAAAGCGCCAAAGAACGAGATCAGTATAGTACGAGGATCAATAAAGAAGAGAAAACGCAGTGAGACTGAGAGACTGAGAGACTGGGAGACTAGGAGACATCAGATATCAGACTTTAGATTCATGCTTTCGGATTTGGCGGGCGCTCGGTCTACCGTCTTCTCGTCTTCGAGTCTCATTTACGATCATTACCAAGGAGGTTATCTATGTACATCATCCTTATGCGTCACGGCGAAGCAGAACCGGAGACAGAAGATATCGCTAATAAAAATCGTTCCCTGACGCCGAAGGGCATGCGTCAGGCACGAAAAAGCGCGCGCATCCTCAGCAAATTTCTGAAGGACAATCCTATCCGTATCTTTACAAGCCCCTACCAGCGCACGCGCCAGACGGCGGGGATCCTTGCGGAAGAGTGCTTTGCCGAGGAGATCCATACCGCCGAAGAGCTTCTCTCCTCGAACTGGCAGATGGTGCTGAATCATCTGATCTCTGACGGCAGTCCCATCGCGCTCGTATCCCACCATCCCTTCCTGCAGTCCTACCTGCTCTCCTCCTGTAGTGCGGCAGTGAAATTTGACCTCGCCGGTATCGCCGTCATCGATTACGACCTCCGCTGGCGGCAGGGGAAACTCGTTGGCTACTTTACACCGTCGCTGAAACTGATGAAGAAAGAGTGACTAGGGACTAGAATATTCCTCCCGCGAGTAGGCCCTTCTCCAAGGGCGAACGCGTCTGATGATAGTCGCATATTGCAGGTAAGCGGATTGGCATGATAACGGAGCAGGATATATCCCATGTAGCGGCATGAAAAACGATACGAGCTGATCCACTGACTGCTGATCGCCCACTGTAAGCAGTTCACTATTTCCAAGGAGGTACCTATGAAAAAATTACTCACCATCGCAGGCTCCGACTCCTCCGGCGGAGCCGGTATCCAAGCAGACCTGAAGACCTTTGCCGCCCTCGGCACCTACGGCATGAGCTGCATCTGCGCCCTGACAGCGCAGAATACGAAGGGGGTCCGCATGGTCGTGAATACTCCGATCTCCTTGGTCAAAGCCCAGCTCGAAGCCATCTACGACGACGTAGCACCTGACGCCGTCAAGACAGGCATGCTCGGGACAGCTGCCATCGTGGATACGGTTTCTGATTTCCTTGGAAATCACCGAAGCGCACCTCTCATCGTCGACCCTGTCATGGTCGCCACCAGCGGAGACAAACTGCTCGAGGACGATGCCATCGTACTCTATAAAGAAAAGCTCATCCCCCTGGCGGCACTCATCACGCCGAACATCCCCGAAGCCGAGGTCCTCTCCGGCATATCCATCACGAGCGAGCAGGACCGCCGAAAAGCCGCCGAAATGCTCATGACCTTCGGGTGCGAAGCCGTCCTCATCAAGGGCGGACATCACATCATGGACGCTGATGACCTTCTCTATGACGGCAAAGACTTCATCGCCTACCCCGGAGAGCGCATCGATACGAAAAATACCCACGGCACAGGCTGCACCCTTTCAAGCGCCATCGCGGCAAGCCTTGCCAAAGGTCTTCCTCTCGAAGGCGCAATAGAGGCCGCCAAGGACTACCTCACCGGCGCCATCGCGCGTGCGAAGACAGACTCCGTCGGTCACGGCCATGGTCCCGTCCATCATTTCTGGTTTTATGGAGATACATGGGGGAGGATGAAATGAGCTATTCCTTCTTTGCCTACATGTCGCGCCTGAAATACATCGCCCGCTGGGGTCTCATGCGCAGCACCATCCCCGAGAATGACGCCGAGCACACTCTCCAGACCGCCATGATCGCCCACGCCCTCGCCCTCATCCGGCAAGACATCTTCCATGAGCCGACAGATCCCGAGCACTGCGCCATGCTCGCCCTCTACCACGATGCCAGCGAAGTCTTCACCGGTGACCTCCCGACACCTGTGAAATACTTCACTCCCGGCCTCCACGAAAAGTATGAGGAGATCGAGACAGAAGCCAGGAAGAAACTCCTCGCGACACTCCCCGAAGAACTGCAGGAAAGCTACGCATCCTATCTCGTCACCCTCGAGCAGGATCCCCTCTGGCCCCTTGCCAAAGCCGCCGATACCCTCTCCGCCTTCCTGAAATGCGCCGAAGAAGTCCGCGATGGAAATCCGGAATTTCAAGAAGCCTATCGCACGACACGAAAAAAACTCGAAGACCTTCATATGAAAGAAGTCGACTGGTTTCTCGCCCGTTTCGCCAAGAGCTTCGAGAAGACGCTGGATCAACTGGATCAGTAAGAGCAGCCCCTTGCGGGCGGCTCTTTTTTGTTGTATGTTGTTAGGGAAATGCTGATTAAATCACAGGGTCAAATCTGACAACGATTTAATCAGTGTTTCCTTAGTTCTTTGGGCTCTGATAATAAACAACAAGCAATAAAACCTACGTTGAAGTGGTAAACTAAAATTGGACACAGAGGGGGTAATCTTTAGACATACAGTGTACACTGCATAGGCAGTGCCAAAGGCGCAGGATGGATCCGCGAAGCGGTGTGAAAGCCAATGTTAGCCGCCAATCGCTAACTGATAATCAGAATCATGGACACTCTTTGTCCCATGTAATGTGTTATACTAAAATTAGAAATGCCATTAGAAAAAACGCGCAAAGAGAGTGTCAAAAAAGTACGCCTAAAAATAGAACAGAAGTTCTACTTTTAGGGGGGGTAAATGGTTAACAATATAGATTTCGACGAATCAAATTGTGATTCGCCCAAAATAAAGGAATTCTATAATTTGCTGTGTTTTAAATTGAAACGTCCTTGTACGGATGCTATAATTAACATGTAATATTTCATTTTTTTTATTAACGATGTCCTATGGCGATTCCGTAAAAAACAAGGAGTAATTCTATGATAGATATCCATTCACATATCCTATACGACATCGAAGGAGATGACGGATCCCGTTCATTGGACATGTCGCTCGGGATGCTTCGGCAGGCAGCGGCTTCCGGTGTGACCGACATGTTCGCGACGCCGCACATGCATCGGCGTGGCGTCGTGCCCTCCTGGGCCTCCATTGTCGAAAGGGCAGAGCAGCTGCAAGAAGAATCGGACAAAGCGGGCATCCCCGTCCGTATCCATACCGGCGCGGAAGTCAGCTTCGATGCTGATACAATGAACTATCTTCCCGACGGCGGTACTGACTACTGCCTTGCAGGTACACACTACATCCTGATTGAGCTTCTGCCCTCGAGCGCGCCGGAGAGCACTGGGCGGCTCATCTATGAACTGCAGCTGCGCGGCTACCAGCCGATTCTCGCTCATCCCGAGCGCTATCCGCACATCATGGAGAAGCCTGACCATCTTCTGCACTGGATCGAGAAAGGCCTTCTCACCCAGTCGAATATCGGCAGCTTCTGCGGCCAATTCAAGGAAAAAACAGCTGCCTATGCGAAGTGGCTCTACGACCACAGGGCCGTCCATTTCCTTGGATCTGATGCCCATCGGACTGACTGGCGCAATGCAGACACTCGCGATTTCCAGGAAAGGCTCGATGCTTACACAGGAAATCATGATTTCATAGCAGCCTGCGATGCACATGCTGCTATGATCTTAAAAAATAGAATTTACTACGCAGATCCACCTTTGCCGAACAAGCCGCATAAGAAAGGCTTTTTTGCAAGGCTCTTCGGGGAATGATGCGTATGTATCGATAGGAGGAACTATGAAGAAGAAACTCATCGCCCTGACGCTTGCGATGACAGCCCTCACGATGGCAGCGGGGGCCGAAGACTACACCCTGCGCGCCGGTGACCAGCTGAACATCATCGTCACTCAGGATACAGATATCAGCTCGAGCACACAGAGCGCGACCCAGTCACCCTATCTCGTGCGTCCGGATGGGAAAGTCTCTTTTCCCCTTGTCGGAGAAATCGACGCGAAGGGCATGACTGTCGCCGAATTCACTGCCACACTCGAAAAAGGGCTCTCTCGCTACTATGTCGATCCTGACGTCGCTGTCAATATTGTGAAGCTCGGCACCGTCCGTGTCTTCGTCTTCGGGGAAGTGAAGAAACCGGGCGCTTACGAGCTCACCAAGGGTCACAGCGTCATTGATGCGATCGGCGCCGCCGAAGGCTTCACATGGGACACTGCGAAGAAGAAAATTTTCCTCATCCATCAAGACAATACGGACAAAGCCATTCCCATCAATCTCAATCGCCTCTTGAAGACAGGCAGTATGAAAGAAAATTACGAGCTGAGAGAAGGGGACATCCTCTACCTCACCAAGAACAGCCGCATCAGCTTCTCCAGAGACATCGCTCCGCTCATCAGTGCAGGCTACTATGTATCCAGGATTGATAAGAATGATTGATGAAAAAGGTTTGAAGGTTTACCGTTTGAGATTTGCGATATGAGAATGGCGTAGATGCTATACCGTTGTTAGAGAATGTGATACCAATGAGTACTTTTATGGACCTCAATGCATGGAAAGAAAGTTGTGCACTGTATCAAGCCGTGTATAAAGCAGCTTCCTGTGACCGAAACATACGTATATCTCCCAGACACGACGGGCTGCCATCTCGATTTCATAGAATATAGCGGAAGGACTAGATCCATTTCCTCTTTTCAATGCTCTCATCAAAGCACTGAAACAAGGTGATCCCAATACCGTGTCAGAAGGAATTGATCGCTATGAGAGGACGACATGCCAGATGCTGACTGGGAAGAGTGTCCCCAAACCCCAAACCTTAAACCTGTTTTACCTACCAATGTTTGACAGTAATTCATATAAAAAGGAGCTTCTCCCTTGAACGAACAAGAAATCGACTTACTCGAGCTATGGCAAGTCCTGAATAACAACAAGAGAAAAATTGCCTACATCACCGGCGGATTCATAGCCCTTTCCTGCGTGTACCTTATGATCGTACCGCCGACCTACCAGTCCACCTCACTCCTGCGCATCAAGCAGGATAAAGGCCTTTCTGACTCCATATTGAGCCAAATGCCGCTTGGCAATACCCAAATGACCCAGCAGAAGATGAATACGAATGCGGAAATTCTGAAAAGCCGCAACGTTGTCATCCCCGTCATCAAAGCCACCGAAGAGCTGAAAGACGGCAAATACCCTGACTACGACGCCTACGTGAAGTCACACATCACCACCAAGCCATTCAAGGATACAGAAATCCTCCAGCTCGACGTCACCGGCGGCACTCCGGAAAAAGCACAGGAAGCGAACCGGCTCCTCGTCAGAGGATTCCTTGCCCGCCTCGCTGATCTTTCCCATGAAGAATCCGGCAATACCAGGAAATTCCTCGAAAACCGTGTCGTTTCCGCCAAAACCGAACTTGGTCACGCCGAAGACAAACTAAAAGCCTACCAGGTCGCCCACAAGATTTACTCCACCGACGACCAGATGAAAGGCCTCGCAGACCAGATTTCCACCTTGGATAAGGCGAAAGCCCAGAACCAGCTCGACCTCGAGACCGCCCAGGCCGCCCTATCCAGCATCAATGGACAACTTGCCGGTGCCGGTGCGGCCATCGCAGACAGCCCTGCCATCCAGCAGTACAAGACCAGCCTCGTTCAGCTCGAGTCTACCAAGGCAGGCTACACCGGGAAATATACCGATCAGCATCCGAAGATGCAGGAAATCAACAAGCAGATCGCGGAAACCAAGTCGAACTTGGAAAAAGAAATCGCAGCCATCATCGCCCAGCAGGCGCCATCCAGCAACACCGTCCAGCAGAAACTTCTCGCGGACAAATTTGCCAACGAAGCCGCTGTCGCCGTAGCGAACGGAAAGAATAACGCCATTGCCAGCCTCGAGTCTAAGAACGACGAAGCCATTTCTCGCCTGCCGGAAGCCCAACAGGGCTACATCCGCGTCAAGAGAGACGCCGACGTCGCACAGGAGATCTACGTCATGCTCTCCAAGAGACTCGAAGAAGCCAAAGTCGCCGAAGTCATGGTACCGAACGAAGTCCAGGTCATCGACGAAGCCACACTTCCGGAGCGTCCTATCGAGCCAAGAAAAGCGCGGACCCTTGCCCTCGCTGCCATCTTGGGCCTTCTCGTCGGCAGCGGCTTCGTCCTTGCTCGTGAACTCCTCGACCGTAAGATCCGCACAGCAAACGACGTAGAAGAACAACTCGCTCTCCCAGTCCTCGGCGTCGTCCCCGATGCCGGCGGACAGAAAGAAGAAAAAGACGAACCCACAGACTTCTGGAATAAAATTAAACGCGCGTTTAAAATTAAAAGCAAGTAAAATCGGTTAGGCGGCAGTGTTGAAGGTATTATAAAATTGTTGCAAATGGGTTTAAGGTTTGAGAGTTGAAAACATTTCCAAACCCCAACCCCTAAACCATCACCCCCCATGTTAAATGCCTATTGCAGATAAAGGGAACAATAAACTATGGACGACATCAAACTTATCGTACAAAATAATCCGAAATCACCGATCTCGGAAACCTACCGCGCCATCCGCACGAACATCCAGTTCGCCGGTGCGGGCAAACAGTTGAAATATATCGCCTTCACCTCCAGCGTCCCTGGAGAAGGCAAATCCACCACCATCTCGAACCTCGCCCTCACCATGGCGCAGGACGGAAAGAAAGTCCTCCTGATCGACAACGACCTTCGAAAGCCCCGGCAGCATAAAGTCTTCGGTCTCCTCAATAAAGGTCTAACCAACATCATCGCCATGGGCCTCACCTTTGACGAAGTCGTCAACAAAGACGTATTTCCAAACCTTGATGTCTTGACCAGTGGTCCGATCCCGCCGAACCCATCCGAAATCCTTGGTTCCGAGAAGATGAGCGACATCCTGAAAGAAGTTGGAGAGAAATACGACTACATCCTCTTGGACCTCCCACCCATCCTCGCCGTCACCGACGCAGCCATCGTGGGCCACATGGCTGATGGTATTGTCTTAGTCGTCCGCTCCGGCATCACTGCCCCAGAGGAAGCCAAGGAAGCCAAGAAACGTCTTGAAGCTGGCCACGCTAACATTTTAGGCGTCGTCCTGAATGGCGTCCCCACCGAAAAGAAAGGCTATGGCTACGGCTATTACTACTATGACTATTACGATGAAAACAACGAGAAACACCATGAAAAGCGTAAAAGAACCCACAGCCGGAAAGCTGATACCCTTATCAGCAAAGTCACCAGCCTCTTCGGCAGAGCATAAAAATGGCAATGTTGGATAGTCTCCAGCGAGTAGGTCCTTAGAGAAGGGCAGCGCCAAAGGTGCAGGATGGATTCCCTGAAGCGGCAAGAAAGCCTGCGTCGGACAGTGTCAGGCACGTCACCGCTACCGCTTATCATATAAACAAAGGAGTAAAAAAGCACATGAAAATACTTGTTACCGGCGGAGCCGGATTCATCGGTTCCCACTTGATGCGGACACTCGAAGCAGCAGGCCACGAAGCCATCGCACTGGACAATCTCTCCACCGGTCTTCGTGAGAACCTGCTCCCGCATATGAAGCTCATCGTCATGGACACCCATGACAAGGCGGTCGAAGACGTTTTCAAAAAGGAACACTTCGATGCCGTCGTACATCTCGCGGCGCAGACCCTCGTCTCCGACTCCATGACTGATCCCGAGCACGACATGCATGAGAACATCGCCGGCACAGTCCGCATCCTCGAGTGCTGCCGGAAATACGGCGTCAAGCGTATTATCTTCTCCTCCTCCGCGGCGACCTATGGGGATGTGGCCGATAGCGCGCTCCCGATTTCCGAGACCCTGCCGCAGCAGCCGCTTTCCTTTTACGGTCTCACCAAAAAGACAGCCGAGAATTATCTCGAGCTCTACCGCCTCGCCTATGGCATAGACTATGTCATCCTCCGCTTTGCCAATGTCTACGGCGAACGCCAAGGCGACGGCGGGGAAGGCGGCGTCATCAGCATCTTTGCGAAACGCATCGCCGAAGGGAAGGGCATCACCATTTTGGGCGATGGAAATCAGACCCGCGACTTCGTCTACGCCGGTGATATCGCAGACGGCATCCTTGAGGCGCTCACGACCGAAGCGGCCAATACCGTCTACAACCTCAGTACTTCCGGGGAGACCAGCCTGAAAGAATTGGTCGCCATCCTCTCCAAAGTCTCCGGCAAAGAGATCGCCCCCGCCTATGATAAACCCAGAGAGGGTGATATCTACCGCTCCTCCCTGAACAACGCCAAAGCGAAATGCAACCTTAACTGGGAGCCTAAGATCTCCCTCGAAGAAGGACTCCGGCGCACCTACGAAGACTTTGCGAAAAGAAAATAGTAAGCCGTCGGCGGTATGAAAGCCCATGTGAGATAATCCCTGGCGAGTAGGCCCTTGGAGAAGGGCCGCGCCGAAGGCGGAGGATGGATCCTCGAAGCGGTGCGAAAGTGAAAGTGAGATAGTCCGAAGCGAGTAGCCCCTTGGAGAAGGGCCGTGCCAAAGGCGGAGAATGGAATCCCCGAAGTAGAAAGAAAGTCAATGTAGGGCAGTCCTCCGCGGGAAGCTCCTTCGCATAGACAAAAAACGCAAACTCTCGACAACCATGTAAAGCAAAAAAAGCCACCATTTTTACAAAATAAAGGAGCGTATCAAAATCCCATGGATCAAAATGTATTCCATAAACTGCAGCTCGAAATCCTGAATGCGATCGATTTGCTATTACTGACAATGACATATGGAATCTGCTGGTACGCCTACTACGGAGACGAGATATCTACTCCTTTCTATGATCTGGGGAACGAGATCATGGTGGCACTCTTTGCGATCCTCTACTACTTCATCTCGCATCTCTACCATGGCTACCGGATTTCTATCAGCCGCATCTCAGACCTTGTTTACAGCCAGACACTGGCAGTCTTCTTTGCCGATGCCATGATGTACGTCATCACTGTCCTCCTCAACCGTCACCTCATCAATCCCATTCCTCTTGGTCTCGTTTTCCTCGTCCAGTTTGCCCTCATCATTGGCTGGTGCACCTTCGCGCACCACTGGTATTTCCGAAAATTCCCGCCGAAAAAGACCGTCATTATTTTGGGCGAAGGGCGTGAGGTGAACCCTCTCATCAAGCGCTACGGCATGGACATCCATTTCGAAGTCATCCGCACCCTCACCTTTGAAGAATGCCGTAGCAACTTGGACGAAGCACTTCAGGACGCCGAGTCCATCTTCCTCTGCGGCATCCACAGCCATGAGAGAAATATCATCGTGAAATACTGCGTTGCCCGCGGCATCGACTCCTTCGTCCTGCCTCGCGTCGGCGACGTCATCATGAGCAGCGCCGAGAAGATCCACCTTTTTCACCTGCCGATCCTGCGCGTCCGTCGATACTCCCCATCACCTGAGTACCTCTTCGGGAAGCGCATCATCGACATCATCCTCTCCCTTGCAGCCCTCATCGTCTTCGCCATCCCCATGCTCATTATCGGTCTCCTTATCAAAAGAGACGGCGGTACCGTCTTCTACAAGCAGAACCGTCTCACCAAAGACGGGAAGGTATTCCCTGTCTACAAATTCCGTAGTATGCGCATGGATGCCGAAAAAGACGGCGTGGCGAGACTCTCCACCGGCGAGAACGATCCCCGCATCACCCCCATCGGCCGCTTCATCCGCGCTGTCCGCCTCGATGAACTCCCGCAGCTCCTGAACATCCTGAAAGGCGACATGTCCATCGTAGGCCCTCGCCCCGAGCGCCCCGAGATCTCCGCCCAGTACGAAAAAGAATTCCCTGAGTGGAACCTCCGCCTCCAGGCCAAGTGCGGACTCACCGGCTATGCCCAGGTCTATGGCCAGTACAATACGACGCCCTACGACAAGCTCCTGATGGATCTGATGTATATCTCCGAGCCCAACCTCTTCGAAGACTTCAAGATCATGTTCGCGACCGCGAAGATCCTGTTTATGAAGGAGAGCACGGAGGGAATTTCTGAGGGTCAAACCACTGCTATGAGTGGAAAAAATCACTAAATATCGATGATTTTGTACATTTTGAACTGCTAAAAATTGGAAGAAATTCCAGAGTGGAGCCAGGTATAAATGCGACTCTTACAGTAGCGTTAAGCTAAAAAGTCAGCAGATTGCCCTGTATGAAGCCGAAATACTGCATTTGGTAGTGCAAAATGCCGAGAACGTGGGCGTAAGAGAGGACAAAACAAGTGTGAATTGAGGCTTTTATGCTCTGAAAAAGCACTTTTATGGATGCGATGGTAGCTATCAGGACTAAAGATGGGAACTATCGCAGCGTCAAAAATGGTGCAATTTAGAGCGTAGTAGAGATCAAATGCAGCGGCACAAGACATTGTGGCGGTACAAGAGACATAGCGGCAGTGTGGCTCACACTGCTGAGGACGATTAGTAGAGCTTTATAAGGAAAAACGGCTCAGACTCTTTGAGATGAGGCTGGGCTGTTTTGTGGTAGTAACAGAGGTGTTTATCAAATGAAAAAATACGCAATTATCACGATGGATGTAGAAGACTGGTACCATACATACTTCCCGGAGGCAAATGTGGATCGTTCTATTTCGCTTCTGGACGGTTTGGATGTGGCACTGGATATTATGAAAATGGATGATATCCACGGTTCGTTCTTCGTTGTTGGTGAGATTGCGGATAAGCTTGCAGATAAGCTCCGTGAGATGGACAAAGAAGGCCATGATATCGCAGTTCACAACTGCCAGCATCTTCGCCCTGTAACGATGACTCCGGACGAGTTCCGCAGCCAGTTGCTGGAGGCAAAGCGAAAGATTGAGGGAATTCTTGGACATCAAGTTCATGGTTACCGCGCACCAAGCTTTGGCATTGACGATGAACGGCTCGACATTGTGCGAGAGTGTGGTTTTAAGTACGACTCCAGTAAGCTGAAACCGCAAAAGAGTGCCAAGTACGGTGTACTGAATTTGAAGGGCTTTAAGGAAACTGTGCCCTGCATTCACCAGAACAATGGCTTTACTGAATTTGAAGTCAGCACCGAGAAAATTGGCGATATGAATATGCTCCTTGGCGGCGGGTATATTCGGATGCTGCCGTGGTTCTTTATGAAGCATATGACCCAGAAGTATTTGGACTCTGGTAAGCCCTATGTGATGTACATCCATCCGATTGATTTGTCCTCGAAACCTATGCCGAAGGTGGATGGTATCAGTTTAGACCGGTATCTTCGTACACATATTGGACGCCGTCATATGGTTTGGCGTTTCAAGAAAGTAATTGAGATGCTCAAAAAGAGTGGCTACGAGTTTGTGACTTTTGAGGAACTGCTGAAAATCTATCCTACCGAAGAATGAGGCAATAATGGATTCCATTCATGTTACGAATTATGAGCTGAACATAGGGCTGGGGCTAAGGATGGCACTTGTGACCGATATGCACAGTATGCCATACGATGATCTGCTGATGCTGCTCCCAAAAGAAGGCCCCGATGCGATTCTTCTCTCGGGTGATACATTGGAACGCCACGAGGAAGGAAAGAGTGAATGGAGCTTTTTGTCAATGGAACAGTGGCAGCTTCTGCCGAAGATGAAAGGCTCAATGGTTAGTCTGATGCGGGTGCTGGATCGTCTGGTCGAGCATAAGATGAAGGTGAAGAAGATCTCGGCTTAGCGTTTCTCCGAGATATAAGCAAGCTGGCCCCTGTGTTCATGTCGGTCGGAAACCATGAATGGTATTTTACCGCTGAAGATGAGAGATTCTTCGTAGACCACAATATTACAGTTTTGGATAATGCCGATGTACAGGTGACTATTACAGGTAAGAAGCTGCGCATCGGTGGATTGTCCACTCGCTATGATTTGGATTGGTTGGAGGAGTACGCACAAAAAGAAGGAACGAAAATTCTTCTTTTTGTGCCATCATCCAGAGCATTATAAATATAAGATTAAGGATAGAAAAACGGACACCTTCGACTTGGTTTTATCCGGGCATTACCATGAAGGGCAATGGCGCATTGGTAATGTTGGTGTGTACGTGCCAAGGATTGGGCTGATGATTCCAAAGGTCAAAGGAAAATTTGGAAAGCACATTATCAGCGCGGGCGTTTCAAATACGACCCTGTTTCCAAGATTGGGTAATCCCCGGGAACTGGTGATGATAAAAATATGAGGAGATACGGGAATGGACAGTAGATTTGCGGGGAAGAAAATCCTCTTACTGGATGGCTTGACGAGCCAGTGCTTGGAATATACAAAAGCCTTCAACGGTCTTGGCTGTGACACCACGGTGCTGTGTGATGACCGGTTTGATACTTGTTATGCATCGAAGCATCCTAAGCATAAGATTCTCGGTGTGTCGAATGTCCGGGACTTGAAAGGAACGGAAGAATGGATTCTGAAGCTGGTTAAGTCTGGTGAATACGATGTAGTCATCCCGTTTACTGAGTATTCAGCCACTATTTTGTCTCACCATAAAAAGGAATTGAGCACCTATGCACACCTGATCGTTAATGATCAGAATGTATTTGATTATGCTCAGGATAAAAATAATGTCATGAAGGTCTGCATGGAAAATAATTTGCCTTATCCGATGACTATTTATGATGCTAAATCCGTAGACGATATCCTTGCTTCTAATATCAAATTCCCAATTATCCTGAAGCCGAGCCATGGTTTTGGTTCACATGGATTTCACAAGATTGGAACTAAGGAAGAGCTTGCAGCCTGTGTTGAGAAGTTTGATATTGACGTGTCCAAGATGGTCGTACAGGAATATATCCCTCAGGAAGGCCTAAATGTTGCAGATAATTTGTTTGTTGATAAAAATGGAAATACGAAAAGCGCATTTACCTATGCGAGTTACCGATTCTATCCCATTGATGGCGGCTCTGGTGTGCTGAATGAAACGATTGATCGCAAGGATATCCACGATATTTCTACGCAGCTGGTAAAGAAAATGGGACTGCATGGCCCTGTGGGCGTCGATATGATAATTGATGCACGGGATGATACGCCCAAAGTGCTTGAGGTAAACCTTAGACCGATTGCCTGTGCAAAGCTGGGCTTTCTGTCTGGAATCAATACTGCACAGCAAATAATGGAAGACCTGTATGCTGACGAGGTGACGCCGATGCAGCAGTATAAAACAGGAATCCGAGTACGGCGTTCACAGATTGATTGGATGTGGTTTATCAAATCACCAAATCGGTTTAAAACAAAGCCATCGTGGTTTGACCGCAGGAATACCGTGGATCAGTTGTTTTCGTGGAGTGATCCGGGACCGTGGTTTGCATTTTTTATTTATGGTTTCAGGAAATTTCTAAGGGAAAGATAAAGGCGAATAAAATGACAAAAGAGGGTAAAAATAAACCTGTACATGTATTGCATGTTGTTGGCAATATGGGAATCGGTGGAATTGAAACCCTGATTATGAATATCTATCGAAATATCGACAGGTCAAAGGTGCAGTTTGACTTCTTGATTCATAATCCTACAGAGGGCGAGTACGCAGATGAGATAAAGCGAATGGGCGGAAAAATCTATCGAATGCCCGTGCTTCGCGATAAAACGCATACCTATTATTGGAGATATTTTGAATATAAAAGAGCATTAAAGCGATTCTTTTCCGAGCACACTGAAATTGAGATTGTACATGGACATATGACCAACACAGCGGCGATTTATATGCCGATAGCCCAAAAATATGGAAATGTAAAATGTTGTATTGCACATAGCCATCAAGCAGAGGCTACACCTGGACTGTCAGGCTTTGTAACAAATATATTGCAGCGTAATCTCGAAAAGTTAGCCACAGACTATTTTGCATGTTCAGAAGAAGCGGCAAAGTGGATCTATTCTCCTGAAGTGATAGGAGCCGGACGAGTTAAGGTAATCCACAATGGTGCCGATGTTGAAAAATACCATTACGATAAGGAAGAACACGACAGACTAAAATCAGAAATGGGTCATGCCGGCAAAATCGTGATTGGAAATGTTGCACGGTTTAAAAAGCAGAAGAATCACACATTTTTAATTGATATATTTGCAGAAATTCAAAAACTGAACAAGCAAACGGTCTTAATCCTTGTGGGGCAGGGAGAGCTTGAGGAAAAAATGAAGAAAAAAGTATCTCGCCTCGGCTTGGAAGATTGTGTGGAATTTCTGGGCGCAAGAAGTGATGTGCCCACATTGTTAAAGTCGTTTGACTTGTTCCTTCTTCCTTCGCTGTCTGAAGGACTCCCGCTGGTTGGTATTGAAGCGCAGGCAGCAGGGCTACCAATGGTAGCATCGGGTACAGTAACCCCTGAAACAGATATTACAGGCAACGTAACATTTCTCTCTTTGGATCTTCCTGCAGAGGTATGGGCACAGAAAATTCTGGATGTTTATTCGGACTTCGAAAGAGTAGATATGACAGAAGCAGTGAGAAATGCAGGGTACGATATTAAGCAAACCGCACAGTGGCTACAAGATTTCTATCTAAGTAAAACACTGTAATTACTAACAAAACGGCACGGAGAACAAACAATGGATGGAACAGGGATAAAAGTACCGGTAAATAGATTTATTCTTTATGCGCTCGATACTGTTTTTATAGCTATTACGCTTGTTTTACAATTTTTTAACGCAGATAATATCATATGGACAATTGTCGGATTAGTGATATTAAATATTATTTTTGCTTCCAATAAAGAAAAGAACAGAATGTCTTATATGCTGTTTACTATCACTTTTTTTACCTTTTTGCTAAGTCGCCTTGTCGTTCTAAGAATGGAGGGGGAACCGCTACTTTATGCGTACTCTGATTTGACTAAAATTAGAGTATATGCATATTTGATTCTTGGACTGACTATGATAACAGTTGGGCAAGTAATCTATGAAAGGAGACACAGGGGAGACTTTTGTGCTGAAATTATTCCGAATTCAAAGGATGAACACCGGTGGAATAAGGAGAACAATGCACTGCTCTTTATAGTTTTAGCTCTTTACTTTATAACGTATCCGTTTTCATTTCTCGACTTGTTGGACAAGGCAATATTTGTCGGCAATCATTCTTATTCAGCATATTATCTTGAGTATACATCTAGGCTTCCGTATGTTTTAACAAAGTTAGGAAGTTTGAACAGAATTGCATTTGTTTTGCTTTTGTGCGTTGAACATAGAAAAAGAAAACTTGTAATTCCATGCGTACTGTATGGAATTACGGCGATTATATCTCTTGGAATGGGTCAGAGAAATGTATTTGTTCTCGATGCTCTTATGTTTGTTGTACTAATAAAGCATGCAAACGATAAAAGTCTGGAGTATACTGGTGAATCGTTGTATTCTAAGAAGCTTGTTGCAGTGATATTTTCAGCTATCCCATTGATGATTGTATTTCTTGGGTACTGGAAATATGCACGTGCAGGTCAAATATTTGAAAGTGATGACATTTTTTTGTATTTCAAGGACTTTTTCTATAGACAGGGAGAGCAAATAGGATTCTTTGCAAATACAATAGAGTTTGAGTCAGAAATATGGGTGCAAAAAGTCCCCTATACCTTTTCTTCGGTATATAACTACTTTAGGAATCTATTTGGCTTGATTGATTTTGGAATCTACACAAGAGAAAACGCATTTTATGGCAATTCCTTGGCAGCAACTCAGTTTTACATAACATCTCCCGGCAGTTTGGAAAATGGAAGCGGAAGTGGTTGCTGTTATCTATCAGAATTATATTTTGATTTTGGGACATTAGGAGTCATCCTTGGAAGTATTTTAATTGGCTATGTTTTGGGTGCATTAAGATTGAAGGAAGATAAATCGTGCTATGTAAATACTTTTGTTGCGTTAATGATTAGAAGCATCATATACATCCCCAGAGCAAGCTTTTCTGACTGGTTAGCTACACCGTTCAATATTTGGAATGTTGCAATTGTTCTTTGCGTTATAGCAGCTGTAAATGTAATAACCAATAAGAATAAGACTAGAGCGTAGGATTAATTATTGAGGAGTAAAGGTAATAAATGGAGAAAAAGGGGATCCTAAAACACTTTGCGACAATTGGTATCGGCACGATCTTAAATATGGCATTTGGCTTTTTGGCTACTATTTTAATTACAAGAATGGTCAGTCCAGGCCATTATGGTGAATTGTCAATATTTAAAATGTACGGTAGTCTTGCAGGCTCTATTCTCTTATTAGGATTGGATCAGGCACTTATACGATTCTATTACAATTCTGATGCGAGGGAATATAAAAGCACCTTGCTTCGATTTTGTGTCCGATGGCCATTGATTGTGACAGCCATAATTGCTTTGATGGTTATTGTAATTGTTGGCACGGGAGTTGCTAAAACAGAATATTCACCAGTTCGTTGGATCGCATTGGCTGTATATACAGCAGGAATCATATATTCAAGATTTAGCACAACGGTATTAAGACTTGAATGTAAATCAAAAGAGTATTCTTGGTGCAATGTATCTCAGCAGATTGTATATATTGTATTAGCCATTGTATTACTTAGGATTTACAACAGTAATGAAGTAGCTGTCCTAATTATAGCAACAATTATAGGGCAGTATTCTGTTGCCTTTTTTAGTAGACTTGTAGGAAAAACATATTGGGATAATTCAAAATGTGACTTATCCATGTATAGTGTCTCCAAGAGAGAGCTTGTTCAGTATGCATGGCCGTTTATTATAACCACTAGTGTGGCTACACTGTTTCAGAGCATTGATAAACTCTCTCTAAATTATTTTTGTGACTATAACGAAGTAGGCGTGTACTCCTCTGCATTATTCTTAATGAATGTTTTTGCGATTTTACAGAGTACTTTTAATACTCTTTGGACGCCCTTATCGGTAGAACATTATAGCAAAGATTCGGAAGACCGCGCTTTTTATAAGAAGGCACAAGAAATTATTACTGTATTGATGTTTGCATTTGGCTTGACAGTAATTCTTTTTAAAGATTTTTTTGCTATAATTTTAGGACGTGACTATAGAGAAGCCGCATATTTGATTCCTTTCTTGGCGTTTCATCCCATAATGTACACTATATCAGAAGTGACTGTAGGCGGATTGGTATTTAAAAAGAAAAGTAAGATCCAGGTTATTGTATCAGTTGTGCCTTGCGTTGTAAATTTTATCGGAAATATCATTCTGGTTCCATTTTATGGCGGACGTGGAGCAGCAATATCGACAGGCATCTCCTACATTTTGTTTTTTGCAATGCGAACGATTTTGTCGAATAGGTATTACTACATTGACTATTCAATTAAACGTTTTTCTTTCCTCACAGTTCTTTCAATATTGTTTGCTGCTTATGCAACATTTCACGCTGCCAATATTGTGCTGATTTGCTTTTATATTTTCGTTGTGATAGCTATGCTGATTCTTTATAGAAATACCGTGAAGGAAATGATTGGCTATGGAATTAATTTTGTGAAAAAACATGGTAGATGATGAGGATTGCATGAATGAAAAGAGTAATATTGCTTTCGGTCGGATTTCCTTTTGGAAATCATGAACCTTTTTTGCGAGGCGAATTAAAATACCATAAGCAACTGACTCTTGCGTCGGCTTTTATGGGTGATGAGAGAAGAGTAAAGAACAATATGCCAGATGATGTTAATATAACACTTTGGCATTACCCATCACCTTTTTTTAGAGGAAACAAAGCTGCAAGAGTTTTAAGTGCGGTGGGGGCTTTTTTTACACCGGATTTTTGGAGAGAATTACACTCTGAGGATATTGCTCCGGTTCAGCCTCATAAGGTTCTAACTTTGCTTTCTTTTATTAGTAAAGCAAATGAGATTGTTTCCTTTGTATCTAGTGAGATTGAAAAATTGGATTACAAAAATGATGAGTTGATTTTCTATTCATATTGGATGGATCACCTTGCTTTTGCAGCAGTCAAATTGGCAGAAAAGTACAATGGCAAGGCGGTGACACGTTGTCATGGATATGATGTATATCCACGAGATGGTGGCTACGTTGTAATGCAACGCTATTTGGCGAGAAAGCTTGACCGTATTTTTCCCATTGCTGATGACGGAAAAAAAACCATTTGCTCACTTTTTCAATTTGATAAATCTATCGACAGCAAAATAACGGTTTTTAGATTGGGAACTGAAGACCGTGGAATTAATCCGCAGATAACTTCTAAAACTGTATTTACGATTGTTTCGTGCTCTAATGTGGTCCCCCTAAAAAGGGTGGAAATGATTTTTGATGCAATCAGTCAGATACATGAATTTAAAATTAGGTGGATTCACTTTGGTGACGGCCCCTGCTTGGATCATTTGAGGGATAAGGTTTCACATTCTGGGTGTATTCATCAGGTAGAATTGATGGGAAGACAAAGTAATCAAGCAATAATGGACTTTTATAAAAAGACACCGATTCATCTGCTTATTAATCTGAGTACATCTGAAGGCATACCAGTTTCTATGATGGAGGCTCTTTCGTTCGGAATACCTTGTCTTGGTACTGATGTAGGAGGAGTGCACGAGATAATAAAAAACAATGTAAATGGTTACCTTATTCAAGAAGGGTGCACAGTTGATGATGTGGCGAATGCAATTCGACGAGTACGACTTCTTCCAATGGAGGAAATGTTAGCCATGAGAGAAAGGGCTAGGTTTTTTTGGAAAGAAAACTACCGTGCATCTAAAAATTACACCATGTTTGTTGACTGCCTTGAAAAGGAGATGTGAAGATGGCGCTGAATGATTTTTTGAGAAACGCTTCCTCAGGAATGCGTCGATTTTTTAAAGGATGCTATAAGCTGCTGTATATGAAACCCGTTATTGCGTATAAGACATTGGGGTGTCCAGCGATTAACGAATTTCGTATCCATCCAGATTTTAAATATTCAACAAAATCGTATTACCCGGCTATTTTGATGAATGATGAGAAGAAGGCTAAAAAGATATATAGCCGAGTGGTAGATTTTGACTCAAACGGTATACCCATGTATAGAGGATTCGAACAGAGATACTGGCCAGTAACAATAACGCAATGCGCACTTTTAAATTATAATTTGTATCTATCAAGTGATTGTGGAGACAAGTATAAGAAAAGAGTCATTTCTATTTGCGATTGGCTTGTTGATAATATCGATGAGAAAACCGGAGCATGGCTTTGCAACATTAATTATCATTGTACTGTTGCAGACGAAGATATGAATCCTCCCTTTTGTTCAGCAATGGTCCAAGGGCAGGCTATTTCTGCCTTAGTTAGAGCATTCTATTTGACAAAAAATAATAGATATTTGGAGTGTGCGGGACATGCCTTGCAACCTCTGGTTACGCCAGTTAAAGAAGGAGGAGCATATCGCGAATTTGCTGGGCTTGCCTTCTATGAAGAATATCCGACTAAAAAGCCTTCGATGGTTTTAAATGGCTTTATATATACTCTGTTTGGACTGTACGATCTTGGATCATGCAATTGCAAGGACTCAGTAGCTGCATCTAAAATGTTTGATGCCGGATACAGTACTTTGGTTAAATTGATTCCCCTTTATGATGGCGGCTTTTGTAGCAGATATTCATTGAGCCATATAACGGTATTCCCTAATTATAACTCTAACCCACTTTATCATCCGATACACGTAAACCAATTGATTGCAATTAACTCGATAAGAAAATCACCAGTGTTAGAGTATTACATTAAAGAATGGAAGTAAACCTAAAAAGAAGGGGGATTAGGCCATGAAGGTTTGCTATTTTGTTTACCGAGAAGATAATGTGATGGTTTATGCTTCACAAGTACTGGAATACCTCCAGCAACTGAAGGAAAAGCCTAGCGTTGAAGAAATCGGTTTAATTGTTTTCCGACACGAAAAGAACCTATTAAAAAAAAATAGAGTAGAGGAGCGGGCTTTACAATACGTTGATTGGGTAGAGTCGTTTAGTTCGATGCCTGTCTTAACAACATTACAGTTGCGTTTAAATGCACTTAGAGCGCGCCGATTTGTAAGAAACAAGTATTCAAAAAACGAAAGCATTGCAGTTTTATGCAGAGGAGAATTAGCTACATACATAGCAGCAGTGGCATTTAAGGGATATGAAAATGTTCGCATTCTATTTGATAACCGTGGGCTTCCGGTTTTAGAGTCTGAAATGTCTTATGGAAATCAGATCATATACAGAATCAATCGAAAAGTAAAGTATTGGAGCATGTGTTATGCAAAAAACAACTGCGATGCATATAACTTTGTAACTAATACGATGCGAGAGTTTGATATTAACACATATAATTATCGCAATGATATTCCATATACGATAATTCCAACACTGTATAGACCGATGACAGTAGATCCGGTTCATTTGAGTGAAGTGAGGAAGAACGAAAATCTTAAAGAAGATGACTTTGTGGTAAGCTATGTGGGCGCAACACAAGCATGGCAATCCGCAGAGGAATTAATAAGAGTAATAGGTCTTATAGGAAGTAAATACTCAAAAGCTAAATTCCTTTTGTTGACAAATGGTGAGTTCGAAGAGCTCGAACAATTGGACAAGGATATACGGGATAGAATCATAAAAAAGACGGTTCCTCATAAGGAAATGCCTTATTATCTTGCAATGACTAATGTAGGCATCGTAATACGAGATGATAATATGGTGAACCGTGTAGCAGCTCCTACTAAAATTGCAGAGTATATTACAAATGGAGTAGCAATTCTCTACAAGGGACATATTGGTGTCATAGATGATTTGAAGAAAGTTGATCCGGCACTTGAATTGATTAACATTGATGATGATAAAAATTGGTTAGAAATGATGGGTACAGTGAAAAAGAAAACTGTTTCCAAGTCAGTTCTGGATTACTTTGATATGTCCCATCGACAGGAAGATACTCTCCAGATGATTATGAAATCTATGGCTCAGCCGATGGCAAGGAGAAAATAAGAATGCTTGGATGTATCTTTTACAAGATTAGCGTATTTGTAGACAAATGTATAGGAAAGTATTTGTCTTCTATTACTGGTGGAACTAGTAAATTCTGGGGAGGGGTCAGAATCCAACATCCAGAAAATATCTATATCGGTGAAGGAAGTTTCATTAATCCCGGAGGGATAATTTACGCATCAAAAAGTGCAAAAATTATTATTGGGAAAAATTGTATGATTTCATACAATGTCCATTTGAGGACAGATTATCATCGGTATTTGGATTCTGCGGTTCCTATGAAACAACAAGGAATGCTGGAAAAAGACATCCGCATAGAAGATGACGTATGGATAGGGTATGGAGCACAAATCATGAGCGGAGTGACAATCGGGACAGGCGCTGTTGTTGGCGCAGGAGCTGTAGTTTGCCATGATGTTCCATGCTATGCAGTTGTTGCTGGTGTGCCTGCTAGAATTATAAAGAATAGAATCGATAGTTCTGCCGGCTTAATTAAATAAAAAAATTGGAGGAAAGAAAAATGGTTAACGTAATTGGTCTGGGTTACATTGGTCTGCCTACTGCTTTGATGATGGCTTCCCACGGTGTGGAAGTTATCGGTACTGACTACAATAAAGAACTGGTTGCAACCCTGAATGCAGGCAAGACCACCTTTAAGGAAAAGGGTCTGGACGAACTGTTTCAGAATGCTCTTGCAGCTGGTGTGAAGTTCACCACCGAGTATCAGGTTGCCGACACATACATTGTGTCCGTTCCTACTCCGTATGACAAGTTCAGCAAAAAGGTTGATGCCTGCTACGTTGTTGAGGCAGTGAAGGATGTTATGCGTGTCTGCCCCAAGGGCGCAACGGTTGTCGTGGAGTCTACCGTTTCTCCGGGAACCATCGACAAGTATGTCCGCCCTGTGATAGAGGCAAACGGCTTTAAGATCGGAGAGGACATCAACCTTGTCCATGCTCCGGAGCGCATCATCCCTGGCAACATGGTCTACGAACTGCTGCACAACAATCGTACCATTGGTGCTGATGACAAGGCTATTGGCGAAAAGGTGAAGAAGTTCTATTCTTCTTTCTGCCAGGGCGAGATTGTTGTTACAGACATTCGTACTGCTGAGATGACCAAGGTTATTGAAAACACTTTCCGTGCAGTCAATATTGCATTTGCAAACGAGCTGGCGAAGATTTGCCGCCATGACAACATGGACGTCTATGAGATCATCAAGATTTGCAACATGCATCCTCGCGTAAACATTCTGCAGCCGGGTCCTGGCGTTGGTGGTCATTGCATCAGCGTTGATCCGTGGTTCCTCGTTGGTGACTATCCCTCTCTTGCCAAGGTTATCGATGAGTCTATGAAGACCAATGATGGCATGCCTGATTTCGTGCTGAACCGTATCTACGAAATCATGAAGGAAAAAGGACTGACTGATGTGAGCCGTGTTGGTCTGTACGGCCTGACCTATAAGGAAAATGTTGACGATATGCGCGAGTCTCCGACGCTGCAGCTGTTGGAGAGCCAGGAGCGTCATCTGGCAACTGGTCTGAAGGTCTATGACCCGTTCATCACCAAGGATGTTGTCAAGAACCAGTACCACGATCTTGACGCTTTCCTCGCAGATGTCGATATGGTCGTTGTCATGGTCAAGCATACCGAGATTCGTGAGAATGTGGACAAGCTGGCTGGCAAGGTTGTGTTGGACTGTCACAATGTCATTGATTTGCCGGGTGTGTATCACATTTAAAGTATGATAACAAATGCTGTGCAGAAAAGGCAGATAAGTTCTGCCTTCTCTGCACAGCATTTTCGTTAGGAGATTTTGTCATGAAAAAAGTAATGCTCGTTTTCGGCACTCGCCCGGAAGCAATTAAAATGTGTCCGCTTGTCCATGAACTGAAGAAACGCAAAGAATTGGAGACGGTTGTTTGCGTAACAGGTCAGCATCGTCAGATGTTGGATATGGTTTTTGAAGCGTTTGATGTTACCCCGGACTATGACTTGTCCATCATGAAGGATAAGCAGACGCTTTTCGACGTAACTACAAATATTCTGAATAGCATCAAGGCTGTTCTGGAAAAGGAAAAACCTGATGTAGTATTGGTGCATGGCGATACATCCACGACTTTCGTAACTGCATTGGCTTGCTTCTATATGCAAATTCCTGTAGGCCATGTAGAAGCTGGTCTGCGTACCTACAATATTTATAGCCCGTATTCGGAGGAGTTCAACCGTCAGGCGGTTTCCATTATCAGCAAATTCAACTTTGCTCCCACCGATCTATCTAAGCAAAATCTGCTGAAAGAGGGTAAAGATCCGGACAGCATCTATGTTACCGGAAACACAGCTATTGATGCGTTAAAAACCACCATGCAGGAAACCTATACGCACCCTGAATTGGAATGGGCAAAGGACAGCCGTCTGATCATGATTACTGCACATCGCCGTGAGAATCTCGGTGAGCCGATGTGTCACATGTTTAAGGCAATCCGCCATGTGATGGATGAGCATCCGGATGTTAAGGCAATCTATCCCATTCACATGAATCCTGCTGTGCGCGAAACCGCAAATGAGTATCTGGGAAATGACGACCGAATTCACATTATTGAACCGTTGGATGTTCTGGATTTCCACAACTTCCTGAGCCGTAGCTACCTGATTCTGACGGATTCTGGCGGAATTCAAGAGGAAGCGCCTTCTTTGGGTAAGCCTGTTCTGGTGATGCGTGATACCACGGAGCGTCCGGAAGGCATTGCGGCAGGTACGCTGAAATTAGTTGGCACGGAAGAAGAAACGATTTATAAAGAGTTCAGCCGTCTGCTTTCTGATAAGGATGAATATGAGGCAATGAGCAAGGCAAGCAATCCGTATGGCGATGGACATGCCTGTGAGCGGATTGCGGATATACTGGGGGAAAAACTCTAAAATTAAAGCCTTGCATTAGCATGGCTACGCTGTTCAAATATGCTACATCTTCGTGGTGAACAGCAGGCAACGGATTATACTCCGGCTAAAGCATATATTTGTTAATTCACTCTTTGGATGAGGAAAAGCTATAATGGGAAAATATTTTGGGACCGATGGCTTCCGTGGTGAGGCTGGAATAACTCTGACTGCAGACCATGCCTATAAGGTAGGTCGCTTCTTAGGCTGGTACTACAACGCCCTGCGTGAGCGCAACGGCAATAACGAGCCTGCCCGTATCGTTATTGGCAAGGACACCCGCCGCAGCTCTTATATGTTCGAGTACAGCCTAGTCGCAGGTCTGACTGCCTCCGGCGCAGATGCCTACCTGCTGCACGTCACTACTACGCCTTCTGCTGCTTACATCGCCCGGGTGGATGATTTCGATTGCGGCATCATGATTTCTGCCAGCCATAATCCCTACTATGATAACGGCATCAAGCTGATCGACTGCTATGGCGAAAAGATGCCCGAAGAAATCCTGCTGCTAGTTGAGGACTACATCGATGGCAAGCTGCACGTGTTCGATAAGGACTGGCCGGAGCTGCGCCCGAACAGAGGCGGATTTGGAGGAGGTAGACAAACAGCAGAGCTATCTGGAAAGAAATGCTCCCTATATCCCAAGCCTGAGCCAGCGTGGCATCCATACAGAAATCCACTTAGGCACTGCAGAAACGAATCACCGGTTCTACAGCTATCGCATAAAACGGCAGGGGCGGAGCTGGTCCGGCGAAGGAATGGAGTATATGGTCTGGGTACTGACCGCCCGGAAAAATAAGACGCTTACGCAAGCCCTCTTGTACCATGCTAATGGGAAGAGCTACCAAAAGATGGATAGAGCCATGCACAAAGCCGTGGTGCAGGCAGAGCGCAGAATGAGAAACTATAGGCCAGGATGCCTGGAAGGGCGTATAGGCGTTTATGGAGCTTCTTCTTCCCCCATGGGAAGACTTGCCAGAGCGATACAGAAATACTGATTAAACCGAAGCCACGGAGATAGTAATTATCGACAGTCAAATGAATTACCGAGGAAAACTTGACACTTACGTAGATCTTCTCCTGTTTTCCTTTTTGTTCATTATCCATGGGCAGATGACCGGCATATATAAGGCAGGGTATTTTGTCTTCAGATTTTTACTTAATTTATTCGGCGCTTTCAGTGCTTTTTCCATACTGGTTCAATGGTCCGGCCGGTATAAATGGGGACAGATGCCGATTTTCAAATATTTGTCTCACAGAACCATGATCGTTTATTTGCTGCACCAGCAGGTCATTTATTTCTTTATTACCTGGCTGAATGGTGCTGTTCCACCGATTGCACATGGAGTTATTAATTTTATAGGAACCATGATTATTACTCTTGCTCTTTCAGAAGTCGTTTTGGGAGTGAAAGTTCTCAGATATTTGACGGGAAATTAATTGATTGTTCTGAATTTTAAAGTACATTGTACTATCAAATGCCATTTTGGATGAATATTTTACGATATGTGTGGGCATTACGAAACAGGGAGGCTAAGGATGTCGATGAATCAGTTCAAAAAGCCAGATTCTGGTAACTTTCTAGAAAAATTATTTGATTATATCAGTCTATGTATCTACCGATATTGTTATACTGTTATAATGATGTGGAAAACTCCACAGGCCATTTATCCTAATGGAGCCCAAAATGATAGATGCCTTACACCTTCTTTGTTTTGGCTTATCAATTTGCTTCTTTTGGAATTGTTTTCCTACAATGTCGGTGGTAGCGATATTGCAAATGTGGTTTTCAAACATGATATTGAAAACCATTTGTATTGGCCTATCTATAGCTTTCTGTCTTTATTTTTAGGAACAATCATCTTCTCTTTGATCCTGATGTGGAAACTTCAGAAAAAGAGCGAAGAGTCATATTTTTTTAGGATTCTTGGTTGTGTCCAATATGCTAGTGTATTTTATTTACCCTATATAATATTAGCTGATATAATTAATCTTGTTTTTACTTTTTTCAGTTCCAGAGGACTGTTGGTACTTAATATCTTTTTTGGAAATGCCAAAGCCTCATTACAAAATACCGAGTTATTAGATGTAGTGCGGATTTTTGGGGAAATGGCGCTGCAGGATTATTTAATGGTGCTAATTGGAGCATTTTTATCTTTGGCTATTTGGATTGGATGTGTTTTAGGCTGGGGAAGAGCAGTATATCTGGCACTTGCCTTAAAAAATTCTGTCAGGAATTTCGCTTTGGCAATGATTATAATGGTTGGGATTGCATTATTACCGTTTGGGGTTGAAATGGGGCAGTCTGTTCGAAAGTCGAATCTTTTTATTGATGCGGTAGATGAAGTGAAAATAGAAGAATTGGATAAGGACAGGAACTATTTATTGCTTAGTTATTTGTGCCATTATATTAGTCAATCCATCCATGATGATGAAGCTAATCAGTATAAGTATGAACTTTTGTCAGTCCTCTATAGGCTGAGCTATATTTATTATGATTTAGGATATACTGATACTGGGGGTGATTTTTCCGTATTTAACACCGATGTAAATTCATTAAATACTTGTAAATCATATTTAGATATAGCGAAGAGTATCTATAAAATTTGTCAAGGTGAAATTGGCTTACTAGAGAATGAGGATAAGCTTGGTGTGAAACCGGGAGATACTATAGGAATAAAAGGGGATCCTAGTACGAATTTTAAATTAGAAAATCCAACACCAAATCAAGATTATTCTTATTATTCGTCAGAAATGGTGACTTTGAAAAAACGTTTAGATAATCTTGAAGAGTTAGAGAAAAAGGTAAGCGTAGAAAATGGGGATTACATTTATCCGGATTTTTATATTCCTGTGAATCAGGCATATGAGATTCCAGTATATGCAAGGCTGAGCCTAGCGTTCTTTCCTTTTTTCTTCTGCTTTTAATTCAGGAAAGTAATTTTGCATCTACAATCTTAATATAATCCCAATATCAAATTAAAAGTAAAAAGGTTTAACAGAAAAGGAGAATAAAAATGAATATTGCAGTTGCCGGTACCGGTTATGTAGGTCTTTCTTTAGCCACCCTTTTGTCACAGCACAATCATGTGACAGCGGTGGATATTATCCCTGAAAAGGTAGACATGGTAAACTATCGTAAGTCTCCCATCCAGGATGATTATATTGAAAAGTATCTGGCAGAGAAGGATTTGGATCTGACTGCCACGCTGGATGCAGAAGCTGCTTAAAGGGATGCCGATTTCGTCATCATCGCGACACCTACCAACTATGATTCCCAGAAGAATGTCTTTGATACTTCTTCCGTAGAAGCAGTGATTAAGCTGGTAATGAAGTACAATCCCCATGCTATTATGGTGATTAAGTCTACCATTCCGGTAGGCTATACGAAAGCCATCCGTGAAAGAAGAGTATCATCTTCAGTCCGGAGTTTCTCCGCGAAAGCAAGGCTCTCTACGATAACCTGTATCCCAGCCGCATCATCGCGGGTACGGATTTGAAGGACGAAAGGCTGGTGAAGGAAGCTCATGACTTTGCTTCTCTTCTTCAGGAAGGAGCCATCAAAGAAAACATTCCTACCCGCTTCATGGGATTCACGGAAGCGGAAGCGGTGAAACTCTTTGCCAATACCTATCTGGCCATGCGGGTTTCCTATTTCAATGAACTGGATACCTATGCAGAAATGAAAGGATTTCAGACAGAAGAAATTATCGATGGTGTCTGTCTGGATCCACGAATCGGTGAATTTTACAACAATCCGTCCTTTGGTTATGGTGGTTATTGCCTGCCAAAAGATACAAAGCAGCTTCTGGCGAATTATGAGAACGTGCCGGAAAATCTGATCGAAGCGATCGTGAAGTCGAATCGGACGAGAAAGGATTATATCGCTGATAAGGTGTTGGAAATCGCGGGTTACTATCACGACAACAGTGAGTATGATCCGCGCAGGGAAGAGTCAATGACGATCGGCGTATATCGTTTGATGATGAAGTCGAATTCGGATAATTTCCGCCAGAGCAGCATCCAAGGCGTCATGAAACGCATCAAGGCGAAGGGAGCGCAGGTCATCATCTATGAACCGACGCTAGAGGGTGGTACGACGTTCTTTGGCAGTCTTGTGGTGAATGACCTGGCAAGGTTCAAAGAGCAGAGTCATGGCATCATTGCGAATCGCTATGATCACTCGCTGGGTGATGTGAGAGGGAAGGTGTATACCAGAGATCTGTTTGAGCGAGATTGAGAAGTGTGGCTGATTCTTAAGGCAAACAAGGATATGGTAAGATAAAAATCGGGAGATAATAGTTGTAAAGACATCTCCCGATTTTTGTGGTGGGATATTGTGATATAATGAAAATGAGTCGAGAATCCAGTTAAAAGAGCAGAAATTGAGAGGGAGGGGGATCAGGAAGTAGAATGGATTTTGGGAAAGATAAAATTAGTACAAATTTAAATGTGATTCATTATGTCGAATATGATGCTCAGACTTTAATGAAATTTATCGAACATGGGGAGCAGGGAAATAATGCTTTGCTAGAGTTGTTAAAAGGAATATTAGGAAAGTGCTTTACCCTTATGTTCTCTCTTAATGGTGGCGCAGCAGTAGCTTGCTTGGCATTTTTAGGAAATGTTATAACAAAAGATTTTTACTTCTGGGAATTTGCTGCTCAATGGATACGGTGGGCATTGGTCTGGTTTTCTCTTGGCGCAGGAAGTGTGGTACTGAGTGCAATGATATCTTATATATCACAGTGTTATTTCTGTGAATCTTTAGGGATAAGCATAGCTAATGCAAGAGAAGCATTAAAACTAAAAAATGTTTTTTTCCGGGGCAGGATAGTTGATGAGGACTATATAAGTCGGTGTAAGAAAAGCGCGAGCTTGCATGCGTTCGGACAATGGTGCAGGCTGGGAGCTATATTATGTGCAGTGTGTTCACTTGTATTGTTTGGAACTGGCGTGTATTGCTTTTATTGCGCGTTTGAGAGGCTTTAGATTCTGAGTCAATGAATGGTGTGTTCTATCGGTTTTTAGCTGGTATGGTGTTTGCTCGAAGAGTGCTATTGGCTGGGGAAATAGTGAGGTGATTGGCATGAATATTGATGTAAGGCCAGATGTTTTGCAGTGGGCGTGCGTTTATGCTCAAAAGGATGCAGAGGCAGTATCCCGAAAGTTCCCTCAATACAAAGAATGGGTCAAAAAAGAGAAAAAGCCAACGTTACATCAAGTGGAGGAATTTGCCCGTTTTACTAATGTTCCATTCGGGTATTTAATTTTGGATGAAGTTCCTTATATTGCTGTTAACCCGGTCAAGGATTTTCGCACTTTAAAAAATCGAGGTGTTGATTTGGCGGAATATAGTCCAGAGCTTCGGGATACGATCGGTATGATGCGTGATCGTCAGGAGTGGCTTCATGAGTATAAAGAGGAAAATGGGTATGCCGAGGTGGATTTTGTTGGGACTATCCACCAAGATATGAAAATAGAAGAAGCATTAAAAATAATACGAAAAAAATTAGATATATCTGTGCGGTGGCAGGAGGATTTAGATAAGGGGAAGAACGCATTTTCTTATTTTCGTAAGCGGATGGAACGATTAGGGGTCATTGTTTTTGTTAATAGTATGGTGGGAAACAATACGCATAGGTTGCTAGATCCGGAGGAATTTCGTGGTTTTGCATTGGCGGATCTTTATGCGCCTCTCATTTTTATTAATGGAGAAGATGCTCCTGCAGCTCGTCTATTTACGCTTTTACATGAACTTGTTCATTTATTCTGTGGTCGGGATGGCCTTGATGATGGTACAGAGGCCTACTGCAATAAGATAGCCGCATTGCTTTTGGTGCCAGAGGACGCTTTCTTGGAAAAATGGAAGGAGTATGAAGGCAGTTTTGATCATTTGAAAGATTATTTTAGGGTTAGCCTATTGGTTGTCTACAGGGCTGCTTTTACATATGGCTTGATCACAAAAGAGGAATGGGCCGATTACCATTTTTCTTTTCTGGAAAAATGGAAAGCGGAAAAGGCCGGTAAGCAGCGAAAAGGAGGACCGGATTTTTACAAATCTTTGCCAAACAGGATTGGAGAAAGCTTCAGCCATTATGTATTTAGAGCCGTTAAAGAGCGGAGTCTTCTTTATAAGGAGGCATACGAACTGTTGGGAATCAAAGGTGATACATTCCAACGTGCGCTGAAGGAGGCGGGAGTCTGATATGGCGGGAGAGTACCTAGTAGATACGAATGTTTTCATTACAGCCAAAAATGATTTCTACGCTTTTGATTTGGCTCCAGGCTTTTGGGCAAAGATGAAAGAGCAAATTCTTAAGGGAAGGTGCTGTGTGATTGATGCAGTGGATATGGAAATTAGAGATGGGAAAGAGGAGGAGCTGGTGAAATGGTGGCTAGAAATTAGAAAGACGTATCCTGATATTATAAAAAGAGCAAAAGAAGATGAGGAGGTTTTCTTCTGCTATAAGGGAATCGCTGAAATGGTATATAAAGATCCTGTTTTCGCTGCCAGAGAAAAGGTACGATTTCTTTCACGTGGGGATCCATGGATTATTGCTGCAGCTAAAACTTGGAATATGAATCTAGTAACGATGGAAAAAATGGCTGGATCAGGAGCAAAGAAGGTAAAAATACCAGATGTTTGCCAAAGAATTGGGGTTACATATATGACTCCGTACGATATGATGAGGAACTTAGGAATCAAGTTATTCTGACTTACCGCGTAACGCACTGTGAGAAATGGGGGCGCTTATGTAAAGAAAATAGATGACATTAACTATCGTTTTAATGAGATCAAATAGCTTTTGTCATCAGAAGGAGAAGCTATGCCGAAAAATTCTGAGAGGTTCATTTTGGAGCTTGAGGAAAAAGTATGTGAGATTAGCCATAAATACCAAAAGCTAAGCCCAGTGGAAAAGGCTGAAGTAGAGCAGTACTTGAGAATAAGACTGCAGGGGGCTGCGTCTGGCTCGATGCTGGATTTATTGAGAAGGTTATTTATTGGATGAGATATTGGCAAATAATCGATGGCATGCATCACTTTCATTTTCAAAAGAACTATTTTTTGAAAATGAAAGTGATGCATGTTTTCAAAAAATGGCTTTTTTGAAAATGAATGGGAGGAGGCGATGGTATGAAGTATATGACGTTAACCAAAATATATTACGCGATGCCTGCGTCATATGAGGAGATGTATGCGGTGAGGTATCAATCGCCGTTTACCTTTCATCTGGGAATTCATATCAAACAGTATCATAGAGAGAAAGCATATCCTTCTTTCTTTTACTATACAAGAGAGTATGCTCTTGTGACGGAGGAGATTTATTCGGCTTATGAGCGTTTTTTATACTTGGTGAATAGCGTCCCGCCTGTCATTTTGCATCAATTCACTTTACTTAGTATCTTGGATGAGGTAAAAGCAACCAATGATATAGAAGGGGTTCACAGTACACGGAAAGAGATACAGGATATTCTAGATGGAAATGTGTCCAAATCGGAACGTTTGGAAAGTATTGTGCACAAGTATGAGAGCCTTATGGGGAATTCAGAAATTCCATTTTTTACTTGCCAGGATATCCGGCGGTTTTATGATGATTTCGCTCATGAGGAGATAAAAAAAGAAAATCCGGAACATGCTTTGGATGGGGTTATTTTCCGAAAAGATCCGGTCGATATTGAGTCGGAAACAGGGAAAATCATTCATCGCGGCTTATCCCCTGAGGCGAAGGTGATAGAGGCTATGGACGCAGCATTGAAGATTTTGCATTCGGACGATTTCCCTCTTCTGGTTCGTTTGGGGTTATTTCATTACTTCTTTGCATATATTCATCCATTTTACGATGGCAATGGGCGGACGGATCGGTTTATTACTTCCTATTTTTTGAAGAAAAATTTTCATTTGCTTTTGGGACTTCGACTGTCGGTATATATTAAGCGTAACAGGAAGGCTTATTATAAGCTATTCGAAGAAGCGGATAGTGAAATCAATCGAGGCGATTTGACGCCTTTTCTTCAGGGATTTTTAAAGATTCTTTTGGGGACGATTGAGGATACGATCGGGGTGTTAAAAAGGAAAAAGGATCAATTGCAGCGATATGAAAAGAAAATCGATGCACTGGGATTTCATGATAAACTCATGGAAGAGATTTATTACATTTTGTTGCAGGCTGCTTTTTTCTACGGTCGAGGGGTCACGATTACTGAATTGGCTGATATGGTGGGGAAGGCACGTAATACGATTCAAAAGCGTTTGGATGCGATGCCGGTCAATCATTTGATCGTTGAGAAAAAAGGAAAAACGAATTTCTATAAGCTGGATCTGTTGATGTTTAAAGAGTCAGGAAGTAGACGACCTGTATGAAAAAATATGTGTTTTTGCTCATGACGGCTGTTCTCATCGCTTTCATTTGGGGAAATTCGCTTCAGGATGCACCACATTCATCGGTGGAGAGCCGGTGGGTACTGGATTTGGTGCAATCGACGCTTTCGGTGATTCCTGGGATTTCTCATGTCACGATGTATGAGATCCGGAAGGCAGCGCATGTGACGGAGTACATGGCTCTTGGATTTTTTCTCTCGCTGGACCTCAGTGCACTGAATAGGCGTGGGCGGGCGAGGGATGTGGTGGCACTGGGGGTCCTCATTGCCTGCATTGATGAGACGCTACAGCTTTTTTCGTTTGGACGTAGCGGACAGATGACGGATGTCGTGATCGATACATGCGGGGTGATATTGGGGGTGGCAGTGGCTTTTGTTTTGAGAAAATGGATGGAGGAGTGAAGTGGTAAACTAAAATTGGACACAGAGGGGGTAATCTTTAGACATACAG
>ERZ1034973.315-NODE-315-length-34793-cov-19.472624_pt1 | contig 34793 bp, 34 predicted proteins | sample MGYA00520686_ERZ1034973 | MGnify/ENA primary metagenome ERZ1034973 (study PRJEB33766, sample SAMN09781775) | gut metagenome | biome: gut microbiome | host: Homo sapiens | place: Madagascar | study: EMG produced TPA metagenomics assembly of the PRJNA485056 data...
CGCAGACCAGCGAGGACAGGATGGCGATCTTGCGGCAGGCGTCGCGGCCGTCCACGTCGTCGCTGGGGTCCTTGGTCTCGGCGTAGCCCAGCTCCTGTGCGATCTTCAGCGCATCGTCAAAGCCCAGATTCTCGCGCACCATCTTGGTGAGCATGAAGTTGGTGGTGCCGTTCACGATGCCCTGCACCTCGGTGATGACATTGGCCGCCAGGCACTGGTGCATCGGCGTGATGATGGGCGTGCCGCCGCCCACCGAAGCCTCGAACAGGAAAGCGCAGCCATGCTCCTTGGCCAGGGCCAGCAGCTCGGCACCGTAGGTGGCCACCATCTCCTTGTTGGAGGTGCACACACTGCGGCCGCTCTCGAGACAGGCCTTCACATACGGGTAGGCGAAGCGGGTGCCGCCGATGGTCTCGACCACGACCTTGATCTCCGGGTCTTCCAGAATGGTGTCAAAGTTCTTGACGAACAGATGGGCTGCCGGGTGGTTCGAAAAATCCTTCGGGTCCAGGATATACTTGACCTCCACCGGTTCGCCTGCGCGGCGGGAGACGCCCGCGGCGTTGCGGCACAGCACTTCGTAGACACCGCTGCCCACCGTGCCAAAGCCCAGAATTGCAATTTTAGCCATTGTTGTTCTCCCTCGTTTCCCTATTTCTGCGATCAGAGATTGTATCCGCAGTGCACACCCACCACCATGTGCTGGCGCGAAAGCTTTTCCGTGAGTTCCTCCGGGGTCATCTGCATGGTATCGGTGCGGATGGTGACAGCCACCAGTGCGGCACCGTTCTCCGGCGTGGACTGATTGATGGTGACGATGCTTGCACCGGCGGCGCTGATGCCGGCCAGCAGGCTCTGCAAAGCGCCCGTCTCATCCCGCAGGGTGGCCATGACGGTGATGACCTCGCGGCCGTTCTCGGAATCAAAGATGCAGTCCTTATACTTATAGAAGGCGCTGCGCGAAAGGTCCACGGCGCGGGTGGCAGCGGAAATGCTGCGTGCTTCCCCGCTGGCCAGCAGTTCTTTGGCACGGACCACCTTCAGGAAAACTTCGGGCAGGACCTGCGCATCGACCAGATAAAAGCGGCGTTCCAACTTGTTCACCTCACAAACACAAGTGTTCTTGCAGTGAATATAATAACATCCGGTCCCCTGCTTTGCAAGAGGCCGGATGCGTTTTTGGCAGATTATCCAGTTTTGGCTTGTGAAGTGCGGTGTTTCCTTGCCGGAATTATGGGCAGAAGCCGAAGTTGTACGACTTTTGCCCGTTTTGTCCGCGCGCAGGCTACAGAATCACTCGGTATCCAGGGCACTTGTATCCGACGGGATGACAGTCTGCTCCGGGGCCGCATCACCTGCCGGGGCGGCGGTGTCGGCCGGGGGCTCGGCTGCCGCACTGGCGTGAGAGTAGTTGCAGGTATCGGGCAGATCGTCGGCGCGGTAGTAGCCCACTGCCGTGCTCGGGCAGGAAGCACCGGCCAGCAGACCGCTCTGGGTGCAGTAGCGGCGCTCCACTACGCCATCGGACGTGGGGAATGCCTTATAGGGCAGGTCTGCCTGCACCTGCTCCATCAGCGCCTTCCAGGCGTTGACGCAGGTGCGGGTCTTGGCCTGCTGCTTGCCCAGGGTCTTGGTCATATCATAGGGCGCGTCGTAGCCCCACCACACAGCGGTGACGTAGTACGGCGTGCCGCCCACGAACCACAGGTCCTTTTCGTCGCTGGCGGTACCGGTCTTACCAAAGGCTTCCATGCCGTTGGAGTTGGGGTAGCGGCCGCTGGCAGTACCCACGCTGGAGTACAGAACGTTCTTCAGCAGGCGGTTCATGACGTAGGCGGTATCCGGCGTCAGTGCCTGATAGCTGGTGGCATTGTTCTCCAGATAGATGTTGCCGTCACGGTCCAGCACACGGGTGTACAGGTGCGGGGTGGTGTATTCGCCGTCATAGAAGATCTGGAAGGCGGCCGCCAGCGCCGTCGGGGTGACACCGTGGGTCTGGCTGCCCATGACCATCTGGGCCAGACCCACATCGTTGGTGGGGTCCAGCGTATCCAGCTGCAGGGTGTTGTAAACAAAATTGAAGATGTTGCTTGCGCCCACCAGGTCGCCCACGCGGACGGCAATGGTGTTCAGCGAGCGGGCCAGACCGTTCCACAGCGGCACATCGCTGTTGTCGCCATAGCTGCCGCCGTAGTTGCGGGGCCAGCTGCGCCATGCGTTGGGGTAAGCACGCAGCTGCTTGTCGGTCAGGCCCATCAGGCCGTTCTTGCGGCAGTAGTCCTCATCGCGGATGACCATGTCCTGCTTCTGGTACAGGGGGGAGTTGTTGAGCATGGTGGACCAGTTCACCAGACCATATTCAATGCCCAGTGCGTAAGCACCGATGGGCTTGATGGTGGAGCCGGTCTGCCGGGTGACACTATAGGCGCGGTTCAGCGAAAGGCTCTTGGTCTTTTCGCCCAGACCGCCCACGATGGCGATGACGTTGCCGTCATAATCCAGCGTGACCATGGCCGCCTGGGTGCGGACGTTGCGGTAATAGTAGACCGTGCCGTCGTCGCCGGTGCGGGTCTTGGGGGTGCCGTCGTCGTTCATCACCTGGATGTCGTCGTCCGAGATGGAGGTGACTTCTTCCTCATGCCAGCCGGCCGGGAAGTAGGCGTCGTCGGTGTTCAGCATCAGGTTCTCCATGGCGGACTGCACCTTGGTGTTGACGGTAGCCTCGATGGTGAAACCGCCGGTGTACAGCAGCTTCTGCGCTTCCGACTCGGTGATGTTCTCCTTCGCCATGATGTCCTGCACCACTTCGGTGAACAATGCATCGGTGAAGTAAGAGGTGACGGAGGAAGTCTTCTTGGTGTCCTCCTCCTCGGCCAGCACCAGCGGCTGTGCGGCCGCATTGCGGTACTCGTCCTCACTGATGACGCCCTGCTGCCACATGTTGTACATGAGGAAGTTGCGGCGGTTGATCAGGTTTTCCGGGTTTGTATAAGGGTTATAGTTGGTGGGGTTCTTGGTGATGGAGGCGATGGTGGCGCACTCCCACAAAGTCAGCTGACTGACATCCTTGTTGAAGTACTCGTTCGCCGCCGTCTGCACGCCCTGGATGGTGCCGGTGAAGCTGATGGTGTTCAGGTAAGCTTCCAGGATGGTCTCCTTGGAGTAGCTCTTGCTCAGGCACAGGGCGCGGTAGATCTCGCGCAGCTTGCGCAGGGCACCCTCGATGCCGCTGGCGCTGTCATCCTCGGTCAGGTTCTTGATCAGCTGCTGCTCCAGCGTGGAAGCGCCCTGCTTCGAGCTGTAGATGGGCAGCAGATATTCGTTGACCATGGCACCGATGGTGCGCTTGAAGTTGACGCCGGGCTCATTGTAGAAGTCCTTGTCCTCGGTGCAGATGAACGCATACTGCAGGTTCGTGGGGATCTGCTCCAGGTCTGCCCACACGCGGTGGCTGTTGGAGGAGCGCAGGGTGGCATACTCCACCTGGGCACCGGTGTCCGGGTCGGTGGCCATGACCACGCTGGACTGGCTCAGCTGGATGTTGTCCAGGTCCAGCAGGTCGCCGTCGTTGGCGGTGGCCTGCACCACATAGTACACCATGCCCACGGCCACCAGACTGCCGAGCATGACGCCCAGGCAGATCAGGGTGGCGATGGTGCGGCCGATGAACCGCAGGATGGGATGGTTCTTTTTCTCCTTCGGTTCCTTCGGCGGCTTGACACCGCCCGGTTCCCGCGCGGGCTGCTCCCGGCGGCTGTTGTTCACGTTCACCCTACGGCCCGCCGGTGCGGCCGAATGTTCTTCGCCGCTGCGGCGGATCTTTCTCATCTCATTGTCAGAGATAGAAATCGCCTCCTATCATTACAGGCTGATGATCCAGCGCCACGCGCTGGGAATGTTTGTTTGCGGCGTGCACACTGCTGCACGCAATACCATATTATAGCACGCCCGCCGGACACGGGCAAGGACCAATCTTCGTCCGGAACGGTCCCAGTTATGGTTAGTATATCACATTCTGCCGGTCAAAGTACAGCATTCGGATGTGAAAAATGTTTACCTTTCCCCTTTTCCGGCCATACTTTTTCCTGAAAGGAGCGTGTTTTCCCCATGCGCAAGCTGTACACCTGCCTGTTCTACGGGCTGTGCGTGTTCACCATTGCATTCAGCCTGTTCTGGATGGCCCTGCCGCGCCTCACTCTGCCCTCCCCTGCCGGGAGCGAAACGCCGCCCTCCTCGGCAGAAGAAAGCCTTGCTGCGCAGGCCGTGCCGGAGCTTTCGGCCCAGGGGTATCTGCTGCAGGACAAGGGCGGCCGGGTGGCCGTGTATCGCTGCGATGCAGACGGCACCGCCGGGGCCCTTCTGACCGTGACTGGCATCTATACGAACCTGCTGCCGGAAAACGACGCGCTGCGCATCAAGCAGGGCATCCGGGTGCACAGCGAGCTGGAGCTGGACCAGCTGCTGGAAGACCTGGGGGAGTAAGCCGCGCCTTAACTTTATATGTCAAATCTGTCATTTTTTATTGACATCGTAACGATGCAATTGTATAATAATCAAAGAGAGTAAAGTTTCTTAGCCAGTGTGAGAAGAAGGAAGTGTGATCCCCATGTCCGAATCGATCCGGCTCCATTACCAGTGCCATTTCTGCGGGATGCAGACCAGCAAGGATCTGCAAAGCGGCCCGCCCAACCCCGGCGTGTGCAACAAATCGCCCAAAGTGGATGGTTTCCGCACCCACCACAAGTGGGTCATCATCCCGCAGCGTGCCGCTCAGCGCTGAGTATTCTCATTTTGTCTGCCTCATACTTTTTCAAAAAACAAAACCCTCCGACGCACGCCGGAGGGTTTTGCTTTTTTTGTCGATTTACCTTTTTATGCTTCCATGGATTCCAGCGGGATGAGGTAGGCCTTGCGGCACTCCTCATACTCCAGCATGTAGTCTTTGGTGGGGTTATGGTGCATGATGCTCTTGAGGGTGTGGGAGTCGTAGTCTTCGCCCGCATCCATGCCGATGAGCCGGGCCGCGATGTTGGAGCAGTGGTCCGAGATACGCTCGGCGTTGTTCAGCACGTCCAGGAACACCACGCCGGTGTCGATGGAGCACACGCCGTCCTTCAGGCGGCGGATGTGCTGGTCGCGCAGGCGCTCCACCATCACGTCGATGATCTCCTCCAGCGGTTCCACCTGAGTCGCCTTGTGCATGTCGTCGTTTTCAAAGGCATCGTTGGTCAGGTTCAGGATGCGCTCCAGCGCCTGCTCCAGCAGCTTGAGCTCCTTCTGGGCACTCTCGCTGAAGGAAGCTTCCTTCTCGTTCAGCTCCTCGGCCTTTTCCATAATGTTCACGGCATAGTCGCCGATGCGCTCGAACTCGGTGACGAAGTTCAGCAGTTCGGTCACCTCGTGGCTCTCGTCGTCGCCCAGCTCCTGGTCGGTCATCTTAATAAGGTAGTTGGAGATGGCCACTTCCATGCGGTCGATCAGGTTCTCGCGCACCTTGATGGCGCTGACGGTGTCTTCGTCCAGCTTCAGCAGCATGGGCGCGGCAAGGTTCACGTTGCGGGCGGCGCGGCGGGACATCTTCACCACCGCGTTCTTGGCCTGCTGCAGGGCCACGGCCGGGCTCTTGAACAGGCGTTCGTCCAGCACAGGCATGCTCAGCTCCTGGGCTTCCTCGGCGTTGTCCGGCACGGTGAGCATGGCCAGCTTGGACAGCACGCCGCTGCAGGGCAGGAACAGCAGCATGGCGCAGATGCTGGACAGGGTGTGGATGTTTGCGATGGAGCTCTTGTTCATCACGTCATGCCACATGGGGATGCCAATGGTGAACTGCACCGCATACACCAGCGCCAGCAAGATCACGCTGCCGATGACGTTGAAATACAGGTGGATGAGGGCGGCGCGCTTGCCGTCCTTGGAGGAGCCGCCGATGGTCAGCAGCGGAGTAAAAGCCGTGCCGATGTGGGCACCCAGAATGATGGGGATGGCCGAGCTGAAGGTGACAAGGCCGGTGCTGGACAGCGCCTGCAGGATGCCCACCGAAGCCGAAGAAGACTGGATGATGACGGTGACCACCACGCCCACCAGAACGCCCAGGATGGGGTTGGTCATGGTGACGAACAGGTTCTGGAACACCGCACTTTCCCGCAGGGGGGCCACGCCGGTGTCCATCAGGCTCATGCCGGTGAACAGGATGCCGAAGCCCAGCATGATCTGACCGATGTTCTTTTTCTTGGCGTTGCGCAGGAACACATAAAAAATGCAGCCGATGAACGCCACCACAGGCGCAAAGGTCTTGGGCTGAATGAGGGTCAGCCAGAGGCTGTCGCCGGAGATATCCGCCATGCGGATGAGCTGGCCGGTGACAGTGGTACCAATGTTTGCACCCATGATGACGCCTACCGACTGCGTCAGGGTCATGATCCCGGAGTTGACCAGGCCGACACAGATGACGACGGTGCCGGCCGAGGACTGAATGACACCCGTGATAAGGGTGCCGAAGATAACGCCTTTGATGGTGGAGGAGGTCAGCTTTTGCAGCACGCCCTGCATTTTGCCGCCCGCCAGCTTTTCCAGACCGGCACCCATGATGGACATGCCGTACAGGAACAGCGCGATGCCGCCCAGCAAAGAGGTGATGTGAGTGATATCCATAACGATACTCCTAGCAGATGATCTTCCGTTTAACGCTTTTTTGACAGCACACAGCCGCCGGGGCACGCCTTGCAGCGGTTTGTCCCGGCAGCCGTTCGGGCCGCCCGCCCATCCTTCCGGGCGGAGTGCACAGTTTTTGTGCCGCGGCCGCGCTTGCTGTTATTATATCATCTTTTCCCCTGCAACAACAAGGTTTATTTTACATGAAAACCACTTTTTCTACACATTTTTCCGCTTCTGAGCTTTTCGCAGACGGCTTCTTTTCAATTATTTTACATTGATTTTACAAACGTGCCAAACGCGACCGCAGTTAAGCGGCGCTTACCCCGCCAGTTCTTCCATGGCCTCGCGCACCGTATCCGCCGAGAACAGGAACATCCCATTGCCGGTGTATACCTCCACATGGCTCCCCACATAACGCAGTTCATACTCTTTCATTCCTGTTCCCTCCTGTGCTGTTTTGTGTTGATTTTTGGAGCGTTTTCGTTCCATGGCTGTATTATCGCACAGAAGCCATCCCATAAAACGGACTTTCAGGCTGTTTTGCGCAAAAAAGCTGCCCCGCACCGTTTTTCGTGCAGGGCAGCTCCCGTTACCTATTTATGATAATATATACCGTTTCAGTGCACCGCCGCATACTCCGGCAGGCGCTGGCTCTGCGGCTTTTGCTCGGTGCGGGCCTTCTCGTAGCAGTAGCGGATGATGGCCTGCCGCCGCACGATGCCGATGAAGCTGCCCCGGTCGTCCACCACCGGCACAAAGTTCTGGTTCATGGCGGCTTCGATCAGCTGGTCCATGCTGGTGGTGACCGTGACGGCCTTGTAATCGCGCTTATGGGGGAAGGCCGAGATGGGCACGTCCTCGGCGGCTTCCAGGTCCAGCCCGTGGAACTTTTTCAGCCCCCAGAGGATATCGCCCTCGGTCAGGGTGCCCACATACTTGCCCTGCCGGTTCAGCACCGGGATGGATGCATAACGGTTGTTCTCCCACTTTTCCAGCGTCTGACGAAGGGTGAAATCATCGTAAACGTACATCAGATCCTGCTTGGGAGAAAGGAAAAACAGAATGTTCATGACAACAGCTCCTAAAAATGTGATGATCTTGCAGCGCAAAAAACAGCGCAGTCTTTCCGCACAGCGGGACCCTGCGCCGCAGTCCCTATCCTTGGTTCCATTTTAGCACTTTTCCATAGACAGATAAAGCGTTCTCACCCACCTTTTATAATTTTTTAACAGATTGTTTGCTTTCTTTCGTCATACTTTCGGGTTTGATAAAATCGACTCGCGTCCGGTATCTTACCGCTTTTGCGGCGCGAAACGGCCCGAACGCCGCGCCGCGCACAAAAAATGCCGCAAAAAACTGCGATGCCAGCAATTAGAACTGTACAACCGGGCTTTGAAGTTGTATAATGGAATGGGTATCTCTCGGTGAGCGCCGTGCTTTCGCGCCCGGCCGGGCACCCCAGACCTTGCATGTGTTTTACGAAACTAACATAAAGGAGCAGAGCGACTATGATCACTTCCCGTTTCCCTCTGGGGGATGTCAGCTTTACCTCCGGGTACTTTGCGACCCTGGTGGGTGAAGCAGCCAAGCAGTGTTACGGTGTTGCCGCAATGGCACCCCGCGATATGACCGATGCCGTCAGAAGCATGGTGCACGGTTCCGATTACCCGGAAAAAGGTGTCCGTGTCACGCAGGAAGATGGGCGTCTGGTGATCGAGCTGCACATCGCCGTGAGCTACGGCCTGAACATCTCCACTGCTGCCCGCAGCATCTCCCACCGCGTCAAGGACGAGGTGGAGCAGGCCACCGGCCTGAAGGTCGCCCGCGTGGTGGTCTCGGTGGACGATGTGATCGGCTGAGCCTGACGTTTCATCCCAGTGCCGGGGCGCTTTTCCCCGGCGAGATACAAGGAGTAATAAAGAATGATTTCTGGTAAGATCCTGCGCGACGCCATTATTTCCGGCGCCAACAACATCAACAATCAGCGCTCCCGCGTGGACGAGCTGAACGTCTTCCCCGTCCCGGACGGCGACACCGGCACCAACATGGGCATGACCGTGGGTGCTTCCGTGCGTGAGCTGGAAGCCCTGGATGACAGCTGCACCGTGGGCGAAGCCGCCAAGACTGCCGCTTCTGCCATGCTGCGCGGCGCACGCGGCAACTCCGGCGTCATCACCAGCCTGCTGTTCCGCGGCTTCTCCAAGGCTCTGGAAGGCAAGAAGGAAGCCGACGCTGCCGACATCGTCGAGGCCCTGAAGAAGGGTGTCGAGGGTGCTTACAAGGCCGTCATGAAGCCCACCGAGGGCACCATCCTCACCGTGGCCCGCGTGGCCAGCGAGGAAGCTGCTGCCTGCGGTGCCGCCGATGTGCCCGCCCTGTGGGACGTGGTGATGACCGCGGGCCAGAAGGCCCTGGACGACACCCCGAACCTGCTGCCTGTTCTGAAGAAGGCCGGCGTCGTGGACGCAGGCGGTCAGGGTATCCTGATCATCTTCGAGGGCATGGGCAAGGTGTTCCACGGTGAGCCCATCGTGGCAGGCGGCGAGCCCGCCCCCAACAAGGCCAAGCTCTCCACCGAGAACGCAGGCAAGGGCGTCTTCACCGACGACCTGATGAAGGTGGAGGACATCAAGAACGGCTACTGCACCCAGTTCCTCATCAACAAGAACGAGGGCGCCAGCGCCGCAAAGATGCGTGCCTTCGCCGAATCCAACGGCGACAGCGTGGTGTGCATCGAGGACGACGACGTCATCAACCTGCACGTCCACACCGCCGACCCCGGCAAGATCCTGAGCGAGGCCATCAAGTACGGCTACCTGACCAACTTCAAGATCGAGAACATGCACGAGCAGTTCCTGGCCCGCCAGCGCCAGGGCAAGAGCCTGGAAAAGCAGGCTTCTGCCGAGAAGGCTCCCGCACAGGCCAGCGAGTTCGTCTACGCCGCTGTGGACCCCAGCCGTGACTACGGCTTTGTGGCCGTGGCTGCCGGTGAGGGCCTGAAGTCCGTGTTTACCGACCTGGCTGCGGACGCCGTGGTCTCCGGCGGCCAGACCATGAACCCCGCCACCGAGGACATCCTCGCCGCCATCCAGAGCGTGCCCGCCAAGACCGTGTTCGTGCTGCCCAACAACAAGAACATCATCATGGCTGCCGAGCAGGCGCAGAAGCTGGCTGACCGTCAGGTGGTGGTGCTGCCCACCCGCACCGTGCCCATGGGCATTACCGCACTGCTGAACTTTGACCCCTCTGTGAACGCCGAGACCAACACCATCAACATGATGGCTGCTGCCGACAAGGTGTCCACCGGTCTGATCACCTACGCCGCCCGCGACAGCGAGTACGACGGCAAGCGCATCCGCAAGGGCGAGATCATGGCGCTGGAGAACGGCAAGATCGTCTCCACCTCCAACGACATCACCAAGGCCACCTACCGTCTGGCCCGCGGCATGTGCAAGAAGGACTCCAGCTTCGTCACCATCATCTCCGGCTGCGACGTCAGCGACGAGGACGCTGAAAAGGTGACCGAGATCGTGAAGGCAAAGTGCCCGAACCACGTCGAGGTCAGCCACATCCGCGGCGGCCAGCCCGTGTATTATTATATGATCAGCGTGGAGTAAGCACTCCCCTGCCCTGATCTGGCATTATCGCAAACTATAAAGAGGCTGCTGCATGGTATTCCGTGCGGCAGCCTCTTTTTCTAGTAAAAAAGCAAGGCTGGAAGTTCCGCAGAACTTCCAGCCTTGGAAATTATAAAATACCTTTCCGCTGAAAATGCCCAAAGCACACGCGGCGGGCATTCAAAATCGTCCAGACCTGACAAAAGGCCGCTGCACAAAATCTGTGCAACGGCCTTTATTTCTCAGAAAAAGCTCACCTGGCTGCTCTCGGGCAGGTCGCCCAGAGCGCCCACCTGGCGCAGGCGGTCCAGGATGCTACTGCCGACGCCGGAGGCCTGCTGCAGCTCCTCCACCGAGATATACTCCTCGCCGTGGATGGTGGCCTTTTCCAGCGCATCGGCGGCCGCACCGCCCAGGCCTTTCAGCGCGCAGAAGGGCAGGCGCACCTTGCCGTCCTCCACGATATACTTGGAGCCGCGGCTCTTGCCCAGCTCGATGGGCAAAAACTCGAACCCGCGGGCCAGCATTTCGTTGACCAGCTGCAGGCTGACCAGCACATCTTCGTCCTTGGCGTTCTTTTCTTCCTTCAGGCGGCGCTTGACCTCCTCCATGTGGGCGCGGGCCACCGCTGCACCGCCCACAGCGGCCTCGTAGTCAATGTCGTCGCCGCGCACGGTGAAGTACACCGCGTAGAACTCGGGCGGGCGGTAGATTTTGAACCACATCAGGCGGATGGCCGACATCAGGTAGGCCACGGCGTGGGCCTTGGGGAACATATACTTGATCTTGCGGCAGCTCTCAATGTACCAGTCCGGCACATCGTGTTCCCGCATGGCTTCTTCCCAGCCGTCCTTGAAGCCGCCCTTGGCCACCTTGCCTTTACGCACGGCCTCCATGATGTCGAAGGCCATCTTGGGTTCCAGACCCTTGCGCAGCAGGTACAGCATAATGCTGTCACGGCAGCCGATGACTTCCGCGATGGTGCAGGTGCCGCTGCGGATCAGCTCATCCGCGTTGCCGGTCCAGACGTCGGTGCCGTGGGACAGGCCCGAGATCTGGATCAGCTCGGAGAAGTTCTTGGGCCGGGCTTCCACCAGCATACCGCGCACGAAGTTCGTGCCCATTTCCGGGATGCCGAAGGTACCGGTCTGGCTGTCGATCTGTTCCGGGGTCACGCCCAGCGCTTCCGGGCTGGTGAGCAGACTGTACACCTTGGGGTCGTTCATGGGGATGCTGTCGATGGGGATGCCCGTGTACTCCTCAAAATATTTGTAGAAGGTGGGCATATCGTGGCCCAGCTCGTCCAGCTTGAGCAGCGTATCATGCAGATACTTGAATTCGAAGTGGGTGGTCAGCAGGCCGCCTGCCACATCGTCTGCCGGGTGCTGGATGGGGCAGAAATCGTAAATTTCGTAGGTGTCCGGCACGACGACCATGCCGCCGGGGTGCTGGCCGGTGGTGCGCTTGACACCGGTGCAGCCCAGCGTCAGGCGGTTCTCCTCAGCGTGATTCACGGTGCGGCCGCGCTCGTCCAGATACTTTTTGACGTAGCCATAGGCCGTTTTGTCCTGAATACCGGACACCGTACCGGCCTTGAACACGTTGGCTTTACCGAACAGTTCCTCGGTGTAGCGGTGGACGTTGGACTGATATTCGCCCGAGAAGTTCAGGTCGATATCGGGCTCCTTGTCGCCGTAGAAGCCCAAGAAGGTCTCGAAGGGGATGTCGTGGCCGTCCACCAGCATCCGGGTGCCGCAGTTGGGGCAGTTCTTATCCGGCAGGTCAAAGCCGTCATCCACGCTGCCGTCGGTGATGAACTCGCTGTGCTTGCACTTGGGGCAGCGGTAGTGCGGCGGCAGGCTGTTCACCTCCGAGATGCCGGAGAAATGGGCCACAGCCGACGAGCCGACCGAACCACGGCTGCCCACCTGATAGCCGCCCGCGTTGGAGTAGGCCACCAGCTTGACCGCAATAACATACAGCACCGCGTAGCCGTGGCCGCAGATGGAATCCAACTCTTTCTGCAGACGCTTTTCCACGATCTCTGGCAGCGGGTCGCCGTAGTCGCGCTTGGCGTGTTCCCACGTTGCATCGCGCAATTGCTGCTCTGCGCCCTCGATGCTGGGCGGGTAGGTGCCGCGCGGGATGGCGCGCACCGTGTTGTCGATCATGGCTGCCACCTTGCGGGGGTTCTTTACCACCACCTCGTAGGCTTTCTCCTTGGGCAGGTAGTAGAACTGCGCCAGCATGTCCTGCGTGGTGCGGAAGAACAGCGGCGGCTGGTTGTCGGCATCCTTAAAGCCGTTGCCTGCCTGCAGCACGGCGCGGTAGGCCGCATCTTCCGGCTCGGTGAAGTGCACGTCGCCGGTAGCAATGACCGGCTTGTGCAGGTCTTCGCCCAGTTTAATAACCGTGCGGTTGAAGTTCTTGATGTCCTCCTCGCTGTCCACCTTGCCCTCGCGCACCATGTAGGCATTGTTGCCCAGCGGCTGAATTTCCAGGATATCGTAGTAGGATGCGATCTTTTTCAGTTCGTCGTAGCTGGTGCCGTCCACGATGGCGCGGTACAGCTCACCTGCTTCGCAGGCCGAGGTGAGCAGCAGGCCGTCGCGGTACTTGTTCAGCAGGCTGCGGGGCACGCGGGGCTTTTTGAAGAAGTAATTCACGTGGGCTTCGCTGACGATCTTGTACAGGTTCTTCAGGCCCATCTGGTTCTTGACCAGAATGATGAGGTGGTAATACTTCTTTTTCAGCACTTCGCGGTTGCCGCCGAGACCCGTGTTGATCTCGCTGACCTTCGTCACCTGCTTTTCGGCCAGATCGTTCAGCATCACGCCGAAGATGCGGCCCAGCGCCGCCGAGTCCTCACAGGCGCGGTGGGCTTCGTAGGCGGGCAGCTCCAGGTGCTTGTTGATGGTGCCCTGCTTGTAGTTGTGCAGGCCGGGGTACATGGCCTGTGCCATGGTCAGGGTGTCAATATAGGTCGTGCCTTCCAGCGTGATGCCGCTGCGCTTCGCGGCGGCCCGCAGAAAACGCATATCAAAGGAGTGGACATTGTGGCCCACAAGGATGCGGTCACCCGCAAACTGCAGGAAAGCTTCCAGTGCTTCCTTTTCGCTGGGGGCGTTGGCCACCATCTCGTTGGTGATGCCGGTCAGCTCGGTGATCTTGGGCGTGATGGGCTTGCCGGGCTTGACAAAGGTGTCGAACTCGTCCACCACTTCGCCGTTTTTGATGATGACCGCACCGATCTCGGTCATATACTCCACGCCAGGGTCCAGGCCGGTGGTCTCGGTGTCGAACACGCAGAATTCCCCGTCCAGCGGCTGATCTTTCACGCCGTAGACGCAGGGCACCATGTCGTCCACAAAGTAGGCTTCGCACCCGTAGATCAGCTTGAAATCCGGGTCGGTCTTGTGGATGTCGTCCGCCGCCAGCATGGCTTCCGGGTAGCCCTGACACACGCCGTGGTCGGTGATGGCAATGGCCGGGTGCCCCATGCGGTGGGCCAGCTTGACGATGCCGCCGGGGTCGCAGAAGCCGTCCATGCTGGAAAGCTTGGTGTGCAGGTGCAGCTCCACCCGCTTGACCGGGGCAGTATCCTCCCGCTTTTTGCGCTCCACGATGAGCACATCGTAGGGGTAAACGATATAATCGTGCTCGTATTTGTCGTAGGAGCAGTCACCGCGCACGATGAGGGTGGTGCCCTTGCCGAGAGACTCCCACTTGGAGCAGTCCTCGCCTTCCTGCGCGCGAATTTTCAGGTTGATGGAGCCCTGATAGTCGGTGATGGAAACGGTGTAAATTTTGCGGTAGTTGCCCTTCACCTCGGAGAAGAACACATCACCCCAGATGGTGCACTTGCCGCCCTCGCCGCCCAGGTCCTTGAGCGGGGTGAGGTTCTTGGGGGTGAACATCTTGCCGTGGAAAATGGTCACGGGCTTGTCGGTCAGGTCGAGGCCCTCCACCTTGATGGACGGGGCGGTGTTCTTCTTCTCGAACTTGACCACCGGCGGCGCGATCTTGCGCTCCAGCTTTTCTTCCATCTGGTGCTGCTCGGCTTCGCTCACCGCGCTTTGCAGCGTCACCTGCGGCTTGACGCCGGTATGGGCCGCAATGCGCTCAGCCAGCAGTTTTTCAAAGCCCATCTCCTGCAGAAACTTCGTGCCGTGGCACACCCCGATGGTGATCTTCTGGCCGGTGATGCCGATGGTGCACCGGTCCAGAAAACCGTTGATGGGCACACCGTCCCGCTTCATCTCCTCCATCAGGTCCCGCAGGGCAGCTTCGTCCAGCATGGCATAGCCGAACAGGTTTTCAATTTTCAGCTCAAAGCCTTCATAGTCCGGCTGCAGGGAAGCCAGCAGACGGGCGCACAGGCCCTTATCCAGCGGGGCGGCGCTGCGCAGCGTGAAGATGACCTGCTGGCTCTGCCGCAGCATCCGGGCATGCTCCACGATCACCTGCCCGAAGCAGGACGCAAAGGCCGGGTCCACCATGAACTGCGGCCAGAGCTGGGATACGAGTGGTGTCACAAATGGTACTCCTTTTTATACAGCACAAACTGCCGCGCCTGTGTCCGCAGGCGTGGCAGCAGAGAAAATACAGTGTTTACAGTTTATAGATCTCGTCCATGAACTGGTCCAGAATGTTGTCACCGGTGAGCTTTTTCACCGGCTTGCCGTGGAGGAACAGCACCGCTTCACCCTTACCGCCGGCAATGCCGATGTCGGCTTCGCGGGCTTCGCCGGGGCCGTTGACCACGCAGCCCATCACGGCCACCTTGATGGATTTTTTGTAGCCCTGCAGCCGCTTTTCCACCTCGTTGGCGATGGCGGTGCAGGGGTACTGGGTGCGGCCGCAGGTGGGGCAGGTGATGACCTCCGGCCCTGCCACCGGGAAGCCCACGGCACGCAGGATGTTGTAACCGGCTTCCACTTCCTTTTCCGGTTCGGCGGCCAGCGAAACACGGATGGTATCGCCGATGCCTTCCAGCAGCATCCCACCAATGCCCATGCCGCTCTTGAGCAGGCCCATCTGGTAGGTGCCGGCTTCGGTCACGCCCACATGCAGCGGGTAGTCCGTGACGGCGCTGAGCTGGCGGTAGGCTTCCATCATGCGGGGCACGTTGGAGTTCTTGATGGAGATGACGATATTATTGAAATCGAACTTTTCCAGCAAGCGCACATGATACAGCGCACTCTCCACCATGGCTTCCGGCGTGGGTGCGCCATATTTGGCAAGGATGTGCTTTTCCAGGCTGCCGCCGTTCACGCCGATGCGGATGGGGATGTTCTTGCGCTGGCAGGCGTCCACCACTGCCTTCACGCGGCTGTCATCGCCGATGTTGCCGGGGTTGATGCGAATTTTATCCACACCCACATCCGCGCAGGCTAATGCAGCCTTGTAGTCAAAGTGGATGTCCGCCACGATGGGGATGCTCACGGCGTTCTTGACCGCTTCGATGCACCTGGCGTCCGCCGGGCTGGGACAGGTCACGCGCAAAATCTGGCAGCCCGCTGCCTCGCAGCGCTTTGCCTGTGCCACATTGCCCTCGATGTCCTCCACCGGAACGTTCAGCATGGTCTGCACCGCAATGGGGTTGCTGCCGCCAATGGTCACGTTTCCAATTTTGACTTCCCGCTTTTTCTGCCGCATAAGGCTCCCCTTTCTGTTACATGGCACCGGTCACGAGCCGGATGATATCATTGTAGGTTGCAAAGAGCATCAGCGCGAACAGCAGCCCGAACGCCGCAACGGTCAACGCGCTCTGCAGCTTTTCGGGCACCGCGCGGCCCGTGATGCCCTCAATGATGAGAAAGACCACCTTGCCGCCGTCCAGTGCCGGGAAGGGCAGCAGGTTGAAGATGCCCAGATTGATGGTGATGAGGGCCAGCAGTTCCAGCAGGTCCTGCCAGCCATAGCTGGCGGCCTGGCCGATGGCCGTCACGATGCCCACCGGGCCGGAAAGGTTGTTGATGCTCTCGCGGCCCCGCAGAAGGTCGGCCAGCGAGGTGAACACGATGCGCCCATAGTACAGGGTGCTGTTCCATGCTTCCTTTAACACGCTGAGCGGTGTTTTTTCGATGCCGTACACACTGAAGCCAAGGGTCATGTGCGTTTCACCATTTTCGTCCTGCCAGGTATCGAACTGCACATCCGGCAGCTCCACCTTCTGGCCGTCCCGCTTCACGGTGAAGTCGGCACGGTAGGCTTCAGTGCGCACCAGCTCATACAGGATGTCGTTTGCCACAAAGCAGCGCCGACCGTTCACGGCTAAAATTTCGTCGCCTGCCTGCAGGCCGGTCTGGCCGCAGAGGGCACCGTCCTGCACGGCATAGACCGTCTTGCTGGTGATGGCATCGTCCTGCGCCGCCACCAGAATGATGAGCACCACAAAGCCCAGCACAAAGTTCATGAAGGCACCGGCAGCCATCACCAGTGCCCGCTGCCATACCGGCGCTTCGGGCAGAGGGATGCCAGTGCGCTGCTCGGGCGGGATGGGGTTTGCATCCTCTGCTTCCCGCTCGGCACGGGTGTCCTCGGCCTGCCGGCTCTCGGGGCTCTCCTCCCCTTCCAGCGCCACAAAACCGCCCACCGGCAGAACGCGCAGGCTATACTGGGTGCCCTTGTGGACCTTCTTCCACAGCGTGGGGCCCATGCCGATGGAAAACTCGTTGACCTGAATGCCGCAGAGCTTTGCCACCGCAAAGTGGCCGAACTCGTGGATGGCGATCACTGCGCTGAAAACCACCAGCGCCGCGATCAGGGTGATAAAAACTGACATTGCGTCTCCTAAAGTTTACAGATGTGCTCTCACAAATTCCCGTGCCATGCGGTCACACTCATACACATCGCTGAGAGTATAGTCGCCGCCAAAGCTGTCGCTGTCCACGACGGCTTCCACCAGACGACCGATATCGAGAAAACCGATCCTATCCTCGAGGAACAGCCTGACGGCTTCTTCGTTGGCACCATTGGCAGCGCAGGGGCCGAGACCGCCCTTTTGGATGGCCTTTTTGCAGGCCGCCAGGCAGCGGAAGGTCTCGTCGTCGGCCACGTCGAAGGTGAGCACCTTCAGCGCGGCAAAGTCCAGCTCCGGCACCACGCCCGGCACCCGCTTGGGGTAGGTGAGCGCGTACTGGATGGGGATGCGCATATCCGGCACGCCCAGCTGGGCAATGACCGAGTTATCGCTGAACTGCACTGCCGAGTGTACGATGCTCTGGCGCTGCACCACGATCTGAATTTTTTCCGGCGGCAGACCGAACAGCCACACCGCTTCGATGAGCTCCAGACCCTTGTTCATCAGGGTAGCGGAGTCGATGGTGATCTTCGCACCCATGTTCCAGTTGGGGTGCTTGAGGGCGTCGGCCTTGGTCTTGCCGCGCAGCTCCTCCGTCTTCATGCCGAAGAAGGGCCCGCCGGATGCTGTGAGCAGAATCTTGGTCAGGCTGGGGGCGCTCTCCTTATCCTGCAGGCACTGGAAAATGGCCGAGTGCTCGCTGTCCACGGGCAGCAGCTGCACGCCATGCTTCGCCACGGCCTGGGTGACCAGATGGCCGCCGGTGACAAGGCTCTCCTTGTTGGCCAGGGCCAGGTCGTGGCCGCTCTCGATGGCGCACAGGCTGGCACCGAGGCCCGCGATGCCCACCACGCTGTTCAGCACCACGTCGGTGCCGTCCAGTGCGGCCAGCTGCTTGAGACCTTCCGGTCCGATCAGCAGCCGGGGTGCATCGGCGCGGCCGGCCAGCTCTGCGTCCAGTCTGCGGGCAGCATCCGGGTCGGTCATGCAGACGTACTTCGGATGGAACTCCTCGATCTGCTGCAAAATTTTCTCCACATGGCTGTGGGCCGACAGACCGAACACCTCAAACCCCTGGGCCCGGATGACATCCAGGCTCTGGGTGCCGATGGAGCCGGTGGAGCCCAGCAGAGTGATCTTTTTCGACATCACACGCGCCCCCTTTTAGGAATAGAACACCGCCGTGATCACCATGGTGACGAACGGTGCAATGAACATCACGCTGTCAAACCGGTCCAGCACGCCGCCGTGGCCCGGGAAGATGGTGCCGTAATCCTTGATGCCGCACTGGCGCTTGACCACGCTGGCAAACAGGTCGCCGTAAATGCCCAGCACCGCCGCCACACAGCCCAGCAGCGCAATGACGACATACAGCGAAACGCCGATGTTGGTGCGGGTGAACTCCTCCATGCGGTCGGCCGCCACCGAGTAAACCAGCGTTGCGACCACACCGAACACCATGGTGCCCAGCACGCCGCCAATGGCACCCTCCACGGTCTTTTTGGGGCTGACCACCGGGCACAGCTTATGCTTGCCGAAGGCGCGGCCTGCAAAATAAGCGCAGGTGTCGCCGCCCCAGGCAAAGCACAGGATGAGCAGGATGAAGAACATGGCGTCGTAGCCATACTGTTCTACCGGAAGGCGCTCTTTGAGCAGGATAAAGGAGTAGAAACAGAAGATCACGATGCCCGAGAACACCAGCAGGCCGCTGGCCTTCTGGTAGCTGATGGTGCCGTTGCGCACCACCAGATAGATGGCATAGAAAGTCACCAGCACAAACGACACCGGCATGACCAGCCGCCGCATGACGCTGTAGTTGGAAAACATGACCAGCAACGTGTAGGGCACCATGGCCGCATACATGAGCCAGTCCTTCTTTTCAAAGCCGAGGGCATTGTAAATTTCGTGGATGGCGATCAGGGTGATGGCCGCGATGACCAGATTGAAGATCATGGTGTCAAAGGTGAACATCACGCCGATCAGGACGATGATGCCCACGATTGCAGTAATAATACGAGTTTTCATAGGTTTTGTTCTCCTTTGTTCTGCCGGAGGGCCGCCCCTCTATCGGTGTCCCGCAGCCCGAGGAACAGTCGGGCATTCCGGTCCCTGCGCCGTGCGCAGGAGTGAATGGGTGATTACAATCCGCCAAACCGGCGGGAGCGATGATTGAATTCCTCAATGGCGGCGTCCAGATCGCCACGGGTGAAATCCGGCCACAAAACGTCCATTTCCACCAGTTCCGAGTAGGCCGCCTGCCACAGCATGAAGTTGGAGAGCCGCTTTTCTCCACTGGGCCGCAGGATGAAATCCGGGTCCTTCTGGCCTGCAGTGTACATGGCATCACTGAGCATCTGCTCGGTGATGTCCTCCGGCTTCAGCTCCCCTGCCGCGGCCTTTGCCGCCAGCTGCTGCGCGGCCCGCACGATCTCCGGGCGGCCGCCGTAGTTGATGGCAATGTTCAGGGTCATGCCGGTCTTGACCGAAGACTCCGCTTCCAGCTTGTTCATCAGTTCCTGCAGCTTTGGGTCCAGCACGGTGCGGTCGCCCAGAAACTTGATGCGGATGTTGCGGTTCTTGTAGTCAAAGCCTTTCAGCAGATATTCGCCGAACAGCCGCATGATGGCGTTCACTTCTTCCAGCGGGCGCTTCCAGTTCTCGGTGGAGAAGGCGTAGAAGTACACCGACGCAACGCCCAGCTCATCGCAGTAATCCGCGATGTCGCTGAACACCTCCGCGCCCCGTTTGTGGCCCGCGGTGCGGGGCAGGCCGCGGTTCTTCGCCCAGCGGCCGTTGCCGTCCATGATGATGCCAATGGAAAGCCCCTCGGCAAATTCTTTCGGGTGAGCCATTGTTTCCTCCCGGCAGCCGCAGCCGCCTTCAACAAAAGTGCCGCGCACCATAGAAGTCTTGACTCCTCCACCAGCGCACGGCACCTTGCGTTCTTTTCAGCTTTCCGCAGCCGATCAGACGGACATGATCTCCTTCTGTTTTTCTTCCACGGCAGCGTCAATGTTCTTGATATACTTATCGGTCAGCTTCTGGACATCTTCTTCCATGGTCTTCTGGCTGTCCTCGGTAAGCTCGCCGGCCTTCTTCATGGCCTTGGCCTTGTCCATGGCCTCGCGGCGGATGTTGCGCACAGCCACCTTGGCCTCCTCGCCCAGCTTGGAGACTTCCTTTGCCAGCTGCTTGCGGCGCTCCTCGGTGGGAGCCGGGAAGTTCAGGCGGATGGTGGAGCCGTCATCAATGGGGGTGATGCCCACATCGCTGGCCATGATGGCCTTGCTGATGGGGCGCAGCAGGGTGCGGTCCCAGGGGGTGATGGTCAGAGTGCGGGCCTCGGCAACGGCCACGGATGCCACCTGCTGGATGGGAGTGGGGGCACCGTAGTAATCCACGCTCACCTTATCCAGCACGGCGGGGTTTGCACGGCCTGCGCGCACAGCGCCCAGCTCGCGGCCCAGATGCTCGACGGAGCTTTTCATCTTGTCTTCGTAAACCTTGGTGTTGCTGCTCATTGCGGTAGTCTCCTGTTCCTTTTTATCTCAGGGCTGCGAATGCCGCCCTATAAAATGTATGTCTGCTGCGGTCCGCTTAGCCCTCGTAGACCAGCGTGCCCACGTTCTCGCCCTGCACGGCACGGGCAATGTTGTCCGGGTCAGCCAGGTCGAACACAAGGATGGGCAGCTTGTTGTCGCGGCACAGGGTGGCTGCGGTGCCGTCCATGACGGCCAGCTGATCTTCCAGCACCTTGGTAAAGGTGAGGGTGTCGTACTTCTTTGCGTCGGGATACTTGTGGGGGTCCTTATCATAAACGCCGTCCACCATGGTGGCCTTGAACATCACATCGGCGCTCACCTCGACCGCACGCAGGGCTGTGGCCGTGTCGGTGGAGAAGAAGGGGTTGCCGGTGCCGCCGCCGAACACGGCGATCTTGCCCTCGTCCATGGCGCGCAGGGCGTCCTTGCGGGTGAAGGGCTGTGCCACCTGCGGCATGGTGATGGAGGTGAACACCTCGGTGGGCACGCCCAGCTGCTCCAGCTTGTCGGAGACAGCCAGTGCGTTCATCACGGTTGCCAGCATACCGATCTTGTCGGCCAGGGTGCGCTCCATCTTGCCGCTGGAACGGCCGCGCCAGAAGTTGCCGCCGCCGACCACAATGCCGATCTGCACGCCCAGATCGTGGGCTTTCTTCACGCCGCCGCAGATCGCATCCATGGTGGGCTCGTCAAAGCCCATGCCCTTTTCGCCGCCCAGGGCTTCGCCGCTGATCTTGAGAAGGATACGCTGATATTTCAATGCCATAATCCAAACACCACCTGTTTTATCTTCCGTCGGGGCACACCCCGGCATTTTTACTATAGCTTATTTTACAATAAAACGCGTCCAAAGTAAACAGGAAATCTGCGCGGAAATTCCAAAGCTTTTATGAACGGATGCGCAGGCCCCGCAGCAGCCGCTTCCTTTCGTCCGGAATGCGGTAGCTTTCCACAGCTTTCTGGATGGTCTTGTTGTGAGTCCAGACGTCCAGCCGCTTTTCCGTGAGCCATGGCAGAGTTGCTTCCGGCTGCTTTGCCAGTGCGGTGGCAAAATACCACGCCCGCATCATATTGATGTAGTATTCCTCCCTGTGCACCCCGGCCACCCAGGCAAGATACTCCGGCCGGAAGTCCGCGTCGAGGTAATACCGCATCAGCATCCCCATGGCATAGCGCATGGTGTAGGTCTCGCCCGTGCCCAGCCAGCGGCGGATGTGCGGGAGCAGTTCAGCCTTGTGCTTTGCAAACACCTTGGGGCAGAAGCAGTCGCAGGTGGCCCAGTTGTCGATATAGGGCAGGAATTTTTCGGTCTCGGCCAGCGCTGTGCCGTAATCCCGGATTGTCTCAATGAGGAACGTATGAAGGTTGTTTTCTTCATAGTAGTCGTGCGGCAGGCTGCGGAGAAACATCTCTGCCTGCGGGGTGCCTGCCAGCTGTTTTGCCAGCTTGCGCAGGGCCGGTGTCCGCACACCGATGACTTTTTCTTTCGGCACGGTGGGCATCAGCGCGCTTTGAAAGTCCCGGTATGTCTCATCCTGCAGGCCGAACAGCTGCGCCCGGACGGCCTGAACTTCTGTCTCCATTGCGTCCCCCTCCTTTTGCATCTCGCCTTATTGTACCAGACGCCGCCGCAAAAGCAAAGCGGTTTTGCCCGGTTTTTCCGCCGCTTTGCCGCGCGGCAAAATTCGGGCTGGACATTTGTGCCGGAACATGCTATAATACCGCTTGTGAATGCGGGCATCGTACATCGGCTAGTATATCAGCCTTCCAAGCTGAGGAGGTGGGTTCGATTCCCATTGCCCGCTCCATTAAAAAGAGCCTAGATTCGTTGAAATCTAGGCTCTTTTCTTTTGCTATAACACACTATTTAACACACTCTTGATTTTCAGTGTGTTATCAGCCCGGTTTTACCTCGATATGCCAGCTCTGTTTTTCGGGCGGCAGTGGTGCGCTTTCTTTGTCGTGGTTCCAATGCCTGTCAACGTCGCACAGCTCCAAAAAGCCATCCTTCAGCCGATAACAGGCTTCTTCATCCGGGGCAGTATGGCAGCAGGGGCATTGAAAGCTCTCGTTTTCCTCGCTGTCTCTCCATAGCTGCCAGTCATAGACAACAAAAGTCTTTTTGCAGTTCGGGCAGGTCAGATGCATTTCCAGCATGATTTTACGCTCCTTCGTTCTTGTTGAAAATAAGACGGTCAAGGCTGTATGCAACGCTGTCTATTGTATGGTTCTCCGCGTCTGGCACACTGGGCAGAAAATTGCCGTCCTTGTCCGTGTCATACTCATATTGTGAAAACTCACGGTAGATGTTGGGAGTGCGCCGGGGGTCAACTACAAGCGTCCGCTTCTGCAGCCACTTGATGCGGTAGTTCACACAGCCGGGGCGCTTGGTACAGGGCCGGGCCTGCAAGCCGTATGTACGCAAGTCCATGATGCTCTTGGGTTCGGCACAGTCGCAATAAATAACCTGTTCCGGGGCCGTTTCTGCGCCTGTGATGGGGTTCTTTCTGGTTTCGCCCACATGGTCAAGGCTGTGCGCCCTGATCTCAGCGGCAAGGGCCTCATTCGACAGGCCGCGCTTGTAAATCTCATCCGCAAAGTAGATGGTTTCGGTGCTGCGGTCGTAGTACAGAGCCACAACGGCGGCAGGGTCAGACGCAAAACCGAAATCACAGCCCACATAGCGGTAACACTGCATTGCAAGCTCTTCGTCCGCGATCTCTCGCACTTCCAGCGTGGTGAAAACCTCGCCGCCGCTGCCTGTAGGGATGCCCAAATACTCATGATCGTACACCTTCGGGTTTAGGCTCTGGATGCGCTGCGCTTCGTTCAGAAACACCTCTCCCAGCCATTCAGGCGGCACCTGGGTGTAATCCGTGTGCAGGGTCAATGCTTCCTCGTTGGGCTGCTGGATGAACTTATTTGCCCAGTTGTTCAGGGACACGGGCGGGTTGAAGCTGCGGAACACCACAGGCTTACCGCCACGGCCCACGGACTGCATCACGCTGCGGACAAAGTTTTCTCCGGGCAGCTCGGAAAATTCCTCGAACCACACCCAGCGGAAAAAGCCCTTTGCAGGCTTGATAGACTTGATCTTGCTGTTATCGTCCAGCCCTCGAAAGATGATCTGTGCACCTGTAGGAAGGTAGGTGCAGCGCATAGGGGACACGGTGCAGGCCCACAGATCGGACACGCCCAGCGCGTCAATAGCCCACTGGATCTGTGCAAATACGGATTCCCTCAAGGTACTGCCCCACCGCCTGAACACCACAGCAGAGCCGTTCCCTGTGGGGTCTTTCTGGATGCCGTCCACGATCTCCAACGACACAAAGGACGATTTGCAGGAGCCGCGCCCACCGGGAAGATTGTAGTAGGTGTGTGCATCGGCTTCTATATCCGCGTGGATAGCGTGGTACACAGCCGCTTCGTGCTCAGTTGGGTCAATGCCCTGCACGCGCTCAAACGTGGCAGCTCTGGCCGCTTTCCGGGCCTGTAGTGCCCGGATGCGCTTTTCCAGTCGGTCAAGCTCCATTCGCTTCCACCTCGTCCAGCAGCTTTTCCAGCTCTGCCAGCTTCTTCTGCTGTTCGTCAATGCGGATGCAGTTTAGAACGCTGTTGCAGCAATTTGTGATAGCCGTTGCCCGCTGTGGGTCGATCTGGTTATTCAGCAGCATATTTGCGATCTTGGACAGCGTGCGGCGTACCTCTGCGGGAGTTGAAAGTTTGATCTTCAAATATACTCACCTCGATACAAAAAGGGCGCACAGGTTGCCCCATGCGCCCAGATGATGCCATATCAGGCGATTGCCTGATAATAGATAGCCTTTGCCTTGTTTTCCAGAACAAACGCGTCGTAGTAAATACGGCCCTCCACCAGACTGCCGGACAGGAAAGGCGGGTCAAGGTGAACCTTGAACTCTGCCAGTTTGACCGGGGCCACGGTAGCCACGGGATGCGCGATCATAAAGCCAAACTTTTCCGGCAGGCGGTTGGACGCGATCTTGACCACGTTCAGGCCGTCCAGCTGGGCAATAACGCCCTTCTTGCGCAGTTCTGCACCGATGTCCTGATTGTCAAAGGTGGCCTTGGACTGCTTCAGGAGCGTGTATGCGGTGGGGGTCAGAATAAGCACGCGGTCAGATGCGGGCACTTCTGCATCATCCATCTGGGCGTTTGCCGTGATGATCTCGGTATAGATGTTCTCAGCGGTCAGGGCCTTTGCATCGGGCAGGATGCCGGCCTTTGCGGCCATCACGCCGTAAACATAAGCGTCAATCTCCGGGAACACCTTCTCACGCTGCTGGCGTGCCAGAGCGCTGGCGGCTGCAACCTGCATCTTGGTTTCGTCCGTGTCCATCTTGTCCACCTCGAACGTAAAAGAACGGTCTTTGGTGATCGTGAACGTCTCGGTGCTGGCCTGCAGGGTGCTGATCGTGCCGTACTGGCTCTTGTTTCCCTCGAGAATGGGGCCGTTGCGGTTGAAGTCCTCCATCTCGGTGGTCTTGACCTTATACAGCTTGATGGTCTTTGCACCGTCAAAGCTGAAATCCTTGTTGGTCACAAGGCTGGTCTTGCTCTCGGAGTAAAACTGTTCGTCTGTATAATTCTGGAACTGGGTCGCTAACTCAATAGCCATTTATAGATCCTCTTTCAGTTGTTCAGACCGAAAGCCCGCTTTAACTCAGCGTCTTTGTCTTTGCCCTGAGAAAGCCACATCGGCGGGGTGTCTACCTTTGCGCCGGTGGTCGTGGTGGTGACGGTGTACCCGTTGCCGGTGACGCTCTGCACCGCCTTTACAGCGGTCTTGAACGCTTCCGGGTCGCTGGTGTCCAGCTTATCCAGCAGTGCCGTGCTGATATGGTTATCAGTCAGATACTGCTTGCAGGCTTCCCGGGCTTCCCACTGGTTGAAGCGCTGGCTTTTGGCTTCCAACGCTTCCTCGCGGGCTTTCAGGTCTTTTTCTCGTTCGTCAAGGTTGCCCACGCGCTCGACACTCTTGGAGCGCTCACGGGCAAGCCGATCTGCAACGATGGTATTCAGTTCGGATTGGGTAAACATCCGCTCAGAGCCGTTATTTTCGGCCTGCTGGGCGGCGCTGGGGGTAGTGTTGGGATTCTCCATTGTTAGCACCTCATTATTCCGTATGAGTAGACGTAAAAAGCAGCAGGCGGCACCTTATTGCCGCGCATGGCGCACCGGGGAAAGGAAAAGCCCGGTGCAAGAGGTGTGTCCGCTCCTGCAATGCTGGGCGCTCTGATCGTGGGTCATGGCACACCCACAGCCAGACCGTGCAGCAAAGAGCAGTCAGGAGCAGGACGGTGTTAAAAGCCGCCTGCTATGGTCAGTATACCACATTCCGTTGTAAAATGCAAATATAATGCTATGCAATGTCATTTTGTTGCCACATTGCGTTTTTGCTTGGACAGCATCAGGCTGTATTGTCCGTAGGTCATGCCCATAGCATCAGCCATTGCGGCAGCTTCGCCCAGTGACAGCGGTTCACCGTGTTCCGCATGGTATGCGGCCCATGCCAGAATACGGACGCGGGCCCGTTCCTTTTCGTCCTGGGCTTCCCGTGCTGCACATTCAAGGCAGCGGCTTTCATTGGCAAAATGCCACAGCACAGCGCCGCATACAGGGCACTTCTTGAGCTTCGTTTTCGTCATGGTATAGAATGACCTCCGGCAAATAAAAAGAGCGCACAGCGGCTTGCTGGGCCGTCATACGCTCTCAGGGGTGGGGGTGGCGCTATGTACTCAACGCACCACCGTTAAATTTTACTCTTTGTAATGGCCAAAAAGAGCGTTTGTACTACGCTCATATTGTACCATAAAACGGACTTAACTGCAAGAATCTGGCCTTGCAATGTCATTCTTCAGCTGCTTCCTTCTCGTAGTCGTCCAGCCACGCTTCCACGGTGGGCAAATTCACCGGTGGGGGTACAATCACATAGTTGTTCTCTGCATTTACGATGCAGTAAGAATCCGTGCGCCGGTCGCAGAGCACTTTCAGCTTGAAGCGGCGTGCCCGTTTCCTCAAGGATTCAAGGTATTCTTTTTCGTCCATGTCCATGATGTTACCTCCATTCAATTACTTGCGTGCAGCTTCCATAGCTGCAATCTGCTTGTCTGTCAGCTCGTTGAGCTGGTCTTTCAGCCCTGCAATATCGCACATAGCAGCACCCAGGAGCGAATTATACCGCGGCGCAGCTTCCCACAGGAACATGATCTCATCGCCTGTGTGGCTGCGGTCAACATAATTTGCTTTGTGGCTTTCCTCAAACCATTCTGCAAAAATCGACAGCAGGTTGTGAATGTCCTCTACAGCTCCGGCCAACTGCCCATAATCTACATCATTCAGGCGCATACTGTCAAGCCCCCTTACCGAATGCCGCTGAACCACATCACAGCGGCGCCAAAGAAACAGAACAGTGCGAACGGTGCCACGCACGAAAATTGATAAGCGGTGTATCCAAACATTGAAAATCCCTCTCGTTTCTGTTACAATGAGGGCGGTACAGCCTGCAAGCAATACCGCCTATTTGCCGCCCGTCCCTGTTGGCGCAGGGAAAGGCGGCTTTCTGTTTGTCGGCGGTCTTGGTTTACTGCTGGTTCAGACTCTGGGTTTCCACCTTGATGATGGGCGTGCCGTCAACCAGTGCGGGAGTGATACGGAGCAGGGTGTCCGGGTTCTTGCCCTTGTAGTCAAGAAAAGTCAGCTCCATGCCCTCGCTGGGGTCCTCCGCTTCCATGCCGCTGGTGCTGCACATAAGGCTCAGCTTCTTATCTTCCAGCAGCGTGGCAACGTCCGTCATGGTCGGGTTGTCGTTGACGGTCTGGGGCCGCTGCTCCTCGTCACAGATGAATGTGCCGATCACAGAGCCGTCCGGCATGATGGTCAGCAGATCAGAGTAGCCCTCGTATGCGCTCTCAAAGGTCAGCAGGGTGTTGCCCTTTGCATCATGGTATGCGGTCAGCAGCTTCTCACCGTTCAGGCACTCGCTGATGGTGTCAACGCTGGCGGTGTTGAAAAAATGCTTCATTTCGTTCATGGTTTCGTCCTTTCTTCGACCTTTTGTGGTCGAAACAAAAATTATTATGAACACGGCCAGATTAGGCCGGGTTGCCAGTGTTCAGCGGGTCATGCGCTCCACATAGACCCAGATCAGGCGCAGTTTGCGCAGATCAGCCTTTTCCAGTAACTTCGTAATAGCGGCGGTGTAGCTGCTGCGGTCGGTGTTCTCGTTCATGTGCTCACCCCCTCACGCCGGACACTTCCAGCGATTTTCCCGGCCATCCGGGACGGCGAGAAAATACTGGCCGTTCCCGCTGGCCTGCTCAATGCGGCTTGCAATGGGCGGGGCAATGTCCTCAAGGCGCTGCGGTGTCCAGCAGCTCGAAATGATGGTGACTTTCCCGCTGCTGCACCGGGCGTCGATGACCTCTAAGGCCCGGTCAAGGTCGGTCGCGCTGGGTGTTCCCCTGCTGCTCACGACGTCCAAAAAGCCGTCCAGCCACAGGATGTTGCAGCCTTTGGCCGTCTCGATGAGCTGCCAATCTTTGGAGCTGCGCCGTGCAAAGGCTTTCCACGGCTGGTAGTTCAGGCCGTTGCAGTCATTTGCCATCAAATGATAATAGATTTTGCTGCAAAGGTGGCTTTTGCCGGTGGCGGTCTGACCGCCGATGTAAAACACCCCTTCCGGGTGCTGGGCGAATGCACAGGCTTTCAAATGCAAGTCCCGCTGCCAGTCGTTCAGGTCGATGTAATCGCCGTACCGGGGCGCATTGCCTGCCCGCCGGGCTGCATCATCCTGCTGGCGCTTATCACCGCATACGGGGCACGGCACCATCACATGGTGAAACCGTTCCTCATTCCACGGCACAAGCATCCAGCCGCGCCCGTGGCACATGGTGCAAGAGCTTCCACCGGCAGGGTGGTTGTACTCTCGCACCTGAATCTGTTTCATCTCGTCCCACGTCAAAATTCATCACTCCTTCTTCTCCGCGTCCGGTGGGGCTGCATCAGCAGCAGCCCACGCCGGGCGCTTCATGTTTTCAAAAAATTTGCGGCGTGCTTCATCGGTTGCAGCGTCATGGTCGTTATTGTCCATAATCGCACCTAGCACCGCCATGCCGCCGCCAGCGCCCTTCAGGGGCGCACAGGCGGCAGGCGGTGCGGTCGGGTGCTGCTGTTCTCCTTCTCTCTTATCAATATCTTTTTCTTTCTCTTTATGTAAACCGTTGGTTTCAGAATCAGGAAAACCAAAAGAATCATTTTTTGACGGTCTGCCGCCTTTTGCGCCAGCATCATAATGTGCTTTGGCTGAATCTAACGTAGGTTTGACTAACGGCCAGTAACCTGCAATGCTCTTTGGAAGTGTTGGCTCTTTGCCAGTTGCTCCATATTCAATGATAGCTTCATAGAACACGGCGCGCAGTCTTGGCGGCATTGTCTGTGCTGTCTCGCGGAACGTAAAATAGAACGGAAAATACTTTCGGGGCAAGCTATCACCCGGCTTTCGGTTTTGGAGCATCTTCAAAGAAATATGCGCCGATCTCACTTGTGGGAATGTCCAGAGCCTTGCACAGGCCCGCAATGTCACGGGCCGTGAATGGGAGTCGCCCTGTCATGCGTGCGGTCAGGGTGCTGGGCGGGATGCCTGCCCGCCGGGCGGCTTCCGCTTGTGACATATCCAGTTCTGCAAAACGGACACGCAATTTGTGGAATTTGCGGTACATCGTTACACCTCGCCTTCGAGAATTTCTTCCACAGGAACACCGAAAGCAGCCGCAATAGCTGCCACGGTAGGCGCTGAGCAAGTGCCGCGATTCTTCACCGCTGAATAACTCTGTGGCTTCAAACCGGCCTTTGCCGCCACTTGTGCACCTGTCAAGCCGGAACGACACTGCAAGACGCACAGACGTTCTTTGCTGATTTTCATTTATTTTCAGCTCCTTTCATCAATCGTTGATTGAATTATATATCAATCATTGATAGATTTCAAGGGGTAAATCTGTTAATTTTTTGTGAACAGAAAGGCAAATGTCCCCCTTTTCATGCGTGATATGGTATTCTATATCCTGAAAAGGGGGATTTTTATGCCGCGTGAAGAGTACATCGCTCAAGCAGTGATTGATGCAATGAAGCAAGCTCGTATAGGTCGAAATCTGACACAAAAAGAGCTTGCAAAGAAAATGAATGTAAGCGTACAGTTTATAAGTCAGTATGAAACGGGGAAAAGGATGCCCAGGCTAGAAACCGCCATGAAATTCGGAAGAGCTTTGAGGGTTCCTCTTTGGCTGCTGCATCCTGGGTATAACAGTGAGGTTGACGGCGATCAGATAAAAAAAGTCAGAGAATCTGCGGGAATGACGCAAGAAGAACTAGCAAAAAACATCGAAGGATTGCACTGGGAATGGTATCCAACTTCATACTCAGCAGACCTTATAAAAAGCATTGAAAGCGGTTCGCTTCATCCTTGTGGGGAAGTAGTCTTCGCCATCGCCTATATTCTCAATGTCCCATGGTGGACTTTATATAAAGACGGTGATGCCGAAGAAGATCGCGCCGATCAAGCAAGCCTTGATGCATATATTGCAAGTCCTGCAAACAGAGCTGACACAATAATTGATTGCTTAAACCCTGATGGGATAAAAAAATTTTTAGAGTATGGCGATATGCTCGTTAGTAGCGACAGATACCGCAAGAACGTCATAAAAATAACGCCAGCCGATAGCAGATTCCTGACCTATTTTGGTGGTTCGCCAGATGCGCCAACTTATCCCCCGTTTGATTTCTATAAGAAAGATTCCGATAAAAAATAAAGCCCACTGCGCAGAGCACAGCAGGCGGCGGGGTGGGCGGAAAATTCCGCTGTCAAGGTTTTTCGGATTTTTCGGAAAAACCCACTGATGGGCAATCATTGACATAGAAAGGGGGTGTAGCCAGATGAACAAGAGGACGAACACCGCGCAATGGGAAGAAAAATACCAGCGCTGGCGCATTGCCGTGCAGAAAGACGGCGTGCGCAAGCAGTTTTACAGCTCCACGCCCGGGCGCACAGGGCAGCGGGAAGCCAATGCAAAGGCTGATGCATGGTTAGAGAATGATATTGCAGTAAAAGCCGGACGGGTCGAGAACGTCTATCAGCTATGGATAGATGATCTCAAATTGACCACCAGCACAGGCAACTGGAAGCCCGTAGAAAGCCGCTGGCGCACCTGGGTGCTGCCGATCATCGGCAAAAAGAAGGTCAACACCCTGACTGACCGGGACTTGCAAACCATCATCAACAAGGCCGCTGCCGCCGGGAAGAGCCGCAAAACCTTGCAGCTCATTGCCAGCGATCTCCGGGCATTCTGCAAATATTGCCGCAAAGCAAAGCTCTCCACGTTCCTGCCGGAGGATGTACAGATACCCGCCAGCGCCCGTTATAAGGGCAAGAGCGTGTTGCAGCCTGCCGATCTGGTAAAGCTGTTCAGCATTGATACAACACTTTACAGGGGCAAGCGGGTGCATGATGACTTTATCCACGCCTACCGCTTCCAGACCCTTACAGGCCTGCGGCCCGGGGAGCTGCTGGGGCTGCGCTGGGCAGATGTGCAGGGCAACACAGTGAACGTGCGCCGATCTATCAACATCCACGGCGAGGAAACACAGGGCAAGAATCAGAATGCAATCCGGTCTTTCGTGCTGTCTGGCCTTGCCCGTGCCGTGCTGGAACAGCAGCGGGAAGCCACAGGGACGCGGGAAAGCGTGTTTGAAATCAGCAGCGAACTGTATTACTGGAAGCGCTGGCAGGCCTATTGCAAGGCAAACGGCATCGACAGAATATCGGTATATGAGCTGCGGCACACCTTTGTTAGCGTGGTCAAGACGCTGCCAGAGGGCGAAATCAAAGAGCTGGTAGGCCACAGCCAGAACATGGACACATTCGGCCAGTATTCCCACGCTCTCACCGGGGACGCGGAAAACACCGCCCAGGCCGTCAATGCTGCTTTCCTCAAGCTGCTGGGAAACGGCTGATTTGTAACACACTTTTTAACACACAGTTGCTTCCAACATTCTTGTATAGTGCACAGAATGATACACGATTCAAGATAAAAATAGCGCTGGCAAGAGGATAAAATCTGACGTTTTACGGCGTTAGAACGTGGTTTATTAGTTCGATTCCCATTGCCCGCTCCATGCAAAAAGCACCGTGGCTCTTTGGAGTCACGGTGCTTTTGTTTTGCTTTATCGGTCCCACTTGTCGCACAGGGCGTTGATCTGGTCGGCAAACTTTGCCAGGTCCTTGTTGGCACCACCCTCGTTGTGCTCGATGACCCGCAGCAGCCGCTTGCCGGCGCTGACCAGCCGCTGGAACACGCTGGCGGCGCGGCTTTGGCCCTCGGACACCTTGTGCTCGATGCGGACTTTCGTGCCCTCCTGCAGGCAGACGGCCCCTTCGGCCCCGATGGCCCACTGCGCGCCGTTGTAGGGTGCGCAGGCGGTGAAGCCCTCGCCGGTCAGGGTATCCACGAAAATGTTCTCCACCTCGTCCTCGCCGTGGATGACGAACACCCGCTTCGGCTTCTGTTCAAAAGCGTTCACCCAGCGCAGCAGGCCCTCCTTATCCGCATGGCCGGACATGCCGGTGAGCTGGCACAACTCGGCCTGCACCTCGATGGGCTCGCCGAACAGCTTGACCGTCGTGGCACCGTCCAGCAGGGTGCGGCCCAGCGTGCCCACGGCCTGATAGCCCACGAACAGGATGGTGCACTCCGGCCGCCAGAGGTTGTGCTTGAGGTGGTGGCGGATGCGGCCCGCCTCGCACATGCCGCTGGCCGAGAGGATGACCTTCGGCACGCGGTCCGAGTTGATCATGCGGGATTCCTCGCTGGTCACGCTGACCCGCAGCCCCGGGAAGGTGATGGGGTCGATGCCCTGCTGCAGCAGCGCAAGGGTCTCCTCGTCAAAGCAGTCCGGGTCGGTATCTTTAAAAATGCGCGTTGCTTCGATGGCCAGCGGGCTGTCAATGTACACCGGGAAGTTGCCGTGCCCCTTGACAAGGCCTTTTTCTTTGATCTCGCGGATGAAGTAGAGCATCTCCTGCGTGCGGCCCACCGCAAAGCTGGGGATGACCACATTGCCGCCCCGGTCGAAGGTGCGCTGCAGAATTTTGGCCAGCTCGTTCACATAGTCCGGGCGCGGGCCGTGGCTGCGGTCGCCGTAGGTAGACTCCATGAACACATAGTCCGCTTCCTGAATGTAGGTCGGGTCCTTGATGATGGGCTGGTGCAGGTTGCCGATATCGCCGGAGAAGACCAGCTTCGTGGTGGTCTCGCCCTCGGTGATCCACAGCTCGATGCTGGCCGAGCCCAGCAGGTGGCCCACATCCACGAACCGGATCTCGATGCCCGGGGCAAGCTCCACCCGTCGCTCATACGCAACGCCCGTGAACAGCTTCATGGCCGCTTCGGCGTCCTGCACGGTGTACATGGGCTCCACCGGTTCCGCGCCGGAGCGCTTGCCCTTGCGGTTCTTCCACTCGGCTTCAAATTCCTGAATGTGGGCGGAGTCCCGCAGCATGATGCCGCACAGTTCCACGGTGGGGTTGGTGGCATAAATTTTGCCCCGGAAGCCGTTGCGCACCAGCAGCGGCAGCACACCGGTGTGGTCGATGTGGGCGTGGGTGACCAACACCCAGTCGATCTCGCCCGGTGCCACCGGGATAGGCTGGTTCTCGTAGACATCCTTGCCCTGCTCCATGCCGCAGTCGATCAGAAAGCGCCGCCCGGCGGCTTCGATCATGGTACAGCTGCCGGTGACCTCATGGTTCGCGCCCAAAAACGTGATCTTCATGCAAAACACCTCCGGTCTGGTTTCTGCTTTCAGTATAGCATATTTTAAAGGTACACGCCACACAAATCGCGGGGCTTTTCTCAGGCATTTTGCCGAAAGCGTGAAAAAATTTTTATACAATCTTGACAAACCACCCCGTTCTGTTATAAACTTAGGATTGTATGACGTTCGTTCGTATTTTATGAGTTTTAATAATAGAGAGGTTGAATTTTATGGTTCGTAACGATTTGCGCAACGTTGCCATTATCGCTCACGTTGACCACGGCAAGACCACCCTGGTGGACGCCATGCTGCGTCAGAGCGGTGCGTTCCGCGACAATCAGGTCGTGGCCGAGCGCGTCATGGACAGCGGCGACATCGAGCGTGAGCGCGGCATCACCATTCTGGCCAAGAACTGCTCCTGCACCTACAAGGGCGTCAAGATCAACATCGTCGATACCCCGGGCCATGCCGACTTCGGCGGCGAGGTCGAGCGCGTGCTGAAGATGGTCAACGGCGTTCTGCTGCTGGTGGACGCTGCCGAGGGCTGCATGCCCCAGACCCGTTTCGTGCTGCAGAAGGCTCTGCAGCAGAACCTGAGCCTGGTGGTGGCCATCAACAAGATCGACCGTCCCGATGCCCGCATCAAGGAAGTCATCGACGAAGTGCTCTACCTGCTGATGGACCTGGGCGCTACCGACGAGCAGCTGGACTGCCCCATGCTGTTCTGCTGCGGCCGCGACGGCACTGCCAGCCTGGACCCGGATGTGCCCGGCACCGACCTGATCCCCCTGTTCGACACCCTGCTGAGCACTATCAAGCCGCCCGAGGGCGACCCTGAGGCTCCCTTCCAGATGCTGGTGTCCTCTGTGGACTACAACGAGTTCGTGGGCCGTATCGGCATCGGCCGCATCCAGAACGGTGTTGCCAAGGTGGGCGAGGAAGTGGTCGTCTGCGACTGGCACAACCCCGACCTGAAGATGCGCGGCCGTCTGACCAAGCTGTACGACTTCCAGGCCAACGGCCGTCAGCCCTGCGACAACATCACCGCAGGCGACATCGTGGCCTTCTCCGGTCTGCCCGATGTGACCATCGGCAACACCCTGTGCAGCCCCTCCAATGTGGAGCCGCTGCCCTTCGTGAAGATCAACGACCCCACCGTGGAGATGACCTTCTCCGTCAATGACAGCCCGCTGGCCGGCCGTGAGGGCAAGTACGTCACCAGCCGCCAGATCCGCGACCGCCTGCAGAAGGAACTGCTGAAGGACGTGGCTCTGAAGGTGGAAGACTCCGCCACCACCGATTCCTTCCGCGTCATGGGCCGTGGTGAGATGCACCTGTCCATCCTGATCG
>ERZ1034973.317-NODE-317-length-34788-cov-12.074454_pt1 | contig 34788 bp, 47 predicted proteins | sample MGYA00520686_ERZ1034973 | MGnify/ENA primary metagenome ERZ1034973 (study PRJEB33766, sample SAMN09781775) | gut metagenome | biome: gut microbiome | host: Homo sapiens | place: Madagascar | study: EMG produced TPA metagenomics assembly of the PRJNA485056 data...
CACTCTCGCCGGTGGCAGATGCTGCGCCCCTCAAGCCGGTGGCAGATGCTGCGCCACTCCATCCTGTTGCGGATGCTGCGCCCATCTCGCCGGTGGCAGATGCTGCGCCCCTCAAGCCGGTGGCGTGGTTTTTCTTCTCGTCGTTCGCTTTCTTGATTGCGTTATCAAAACCGCACCGTGCCTTAACGTACTCAACCTGGGCTTTGACCAACCCCGGAATACCGATCTCCGCGCTTAATGTCAGCTTCTTGCCGACGCGCTTCGTGTCATCGCTGCACTTCTCGTCGCTGACATCCTCCAACTCCGCTTCGAAGTACCGTGAACCATAACCGGGCGCGTAATAGCCCAGCACATCCAGCGGCATCTCACAGGCATGAAGCCCTTTCTCGCACAGTTCAATGTCGCCCTCGACCTCCGCCGTCTTGCCAAGCTCATACTGAAATCCACGGCATTTCATGTCCTTGTCTGTTGCCTTGTAAACCTTCATCGTCTCCACTCCTTCCCGATTTTCCTCCGCATTGCCTGCTCCAAGCTGCGCCACTTCCCGGCCTCTACAATGTTGGTATCCTGCACCGCCTTTGCCACGCGCTCATACTCTGCGTTCCGCTGCGCTTCGTACCTTGCCCACGCCGCGCAGCTCCCGTGGCACCCGACCTCGCGCCGGTCGCACCGCACCCCGCAGGGCGGCACAATCATACTCATTCCCACTTCACCATCGCTTTCACAACATCGACCTGCGCTGTGTGCTCCGGCTCGTCCTCTACCTCCGGCAGCGTCAGGCACCACGCCAGAAACGCCAGCAGCATCACCCACAGGACGATTGCCACCGCCCACAGCCGCCTGCACCATCGTCTGGTGCGGCATAGCCGGGAGTATTCCCGCGCCCGCCTGTTCCGCTCTCTCATCGCCCCAGCGCCTCCACGCCCTTAACGATAGCCCAGCTCAGCCACGCCGCGCCGATAAACGCCAGCGTCCATGCAAACCACGTCATTTCGCACCTCCGATCAGCATCAGCTTCTCCTCGTCCGTGAAATGCAGCACGCTGTCCAGCGCCCACACTTCCTCAATCGACCACTTGGTTTTTCCGCTCATCCGATAGGACATCTGCGTCTCTGTCATGCCCACAGCCTGTCCCAGCTCCTTGTTGGTTCGGATCAGCGCCCGTCCCATTGCGCCGCGTACCGCGCTCTCAAACCCGCGCCTCCGCTTCGCCGTCTGCTGCGGCCTAAGTGTTGCAATCCTGCCCATTTCGTTTCCCTCACCAAAATATAAATCAATCATTTTTTCGATCAGTTTGATCTTGTTGTTTACTTCCTGAAACCGTTCAACATAAGCCCACCTGATCGCGGCATTAGCCCCACGGGTATACTTCGGATTTCCCATTAAAAGACTCAGTAAGCCCTCTTGCGCCATGTCATACGAAAGACCTTCCCGCCCCTTGCCGTTAATGGGGCATATACACTCAACCTTGTGAAAATATTCCGCATTCCCCCGGTGTGCAATAATAAGCTCGATATCCTTCAGAACTTCGCTGTGCTGCCTGCCAAATCGGGCAGCAACGCTCAGGCTATTTACTCTTGCCGTTAAATGGTCACCCAGAAATACCCCGTACTCGTCCATAGGTATCGCGTTCATTTCTTCTTCCTCTCGATGATGGCGTCCAGCGCGGTTTCCATCCGCTTCTGGATGTCCTTCGGCTTCTTCACGCCGTTCAGGATCTGACACACATACGCCTTTCCGACCCCCAGCTCTGCGCCCAGGTCGGAATAGGTAATGCGGTTGTTGTGCATCCTCCCGATCAGTCGTCCCGTCCATGCTTCCGGCATTTCTTTTCTCCTTTCAAATTTATAGTTGCAAAAGTTTACTTTTCGTGATACCATAAAGCTGCCACACATCATGCATCACGAGGTGCTTTGCTATGACTGAGTTACAAATCTTACGCTACGTTGATAAATCTGGAGGCTCCGCTAATTGGGTGGAAATGCTGAACAAATGCCCAAAAAATTTGGAAGCAACGCAGAAACTCCTCAAGCAAATGACAAAGAGCCAGTTGATCTCCGTCTCTGACGTTCCGTCCACGACGATCACCATCCTTGAAGCCGGTCGTGTCCGATTGGATGAGTTGGGCAGATATTCCAAGGAATCTAAAGCCAATTGGATTCGCTGGGCTTTTACCACCATCATCGCGCTCGCCGCATTCATAAAATCCTTTTGGTTTTAGATTTCTTTGATCAGAAACAGAAGCCCGATCATTGCGAATATTGCGGACATAGCGGAAAGCGTCAGAAACACGGGACCGTCATCCAACCAGGAATCATCGTGGTGCCGCGCCACCGCATATAACGCCCACGACATCGCCGCAAATACGATTGTCGCTATCGCCCACTTCAATGCGCCCATTCTCTCACCACCTCTCTCAATGTTCTAACTTTTATAACCGCAATGCCAATTATACAGGCAACTTAGTTAGAAGTCAACGGCCTTTTTCTAACTTTTCTAATCTTGGATAACTGCACAAAAGGAGGTGCTTGTTTTGAGCGTTTTTTACAAACACTATTTGGCGCTTTGCTCTGAAAAAAAGGTTTCCCCATCTGGTGCCGCAAAGGCAATCGGGTTATCTAACGCCGCTGCAAGCGGTTGGAAAAAGGGAAAAGCCCCGTCAGACGTAACACTTGAAAAATTGGCAAACTATTTTGGTGTTCCGGTCGAAACCTTGACCGCTGGGCAAAAAGAAAAAGCCCTCGGCCGCATGGCCGAGGACTTGAGCGCCGAGGAGCTTGAAATTGTCTCTATTCTTCGCAAGATGTCTCCTGAACAGCTTGCGCGGGAGCTGGCGTATCTGCGTCAAGCTTCCGCAGATGGGCAAGGTAAGTAACTTTCCGTTCTGGTGTGAGCTTGCGGTATAGGTCGATCGCCGCGTTAATTTCCTGTTCAGTAATCTGTGTTTTCCCCATTTTCTTCCCCTTTCTTCCGTCAAATCGTCCAATTTATCTCTCGCGTTTTATTCAGTTGTACTAAAATCCCCGCCTTACCCTTGCAATTTCTTCACCAAGTTATATAATAGGTGCCAGAAAGGGGGCATATTATGCAAAATGTATTGGAAATAGTTTTGGGATTGCTTATTACTTGCTTGTTCTATAGTGCAATCCCAATATGCGCCGCTGTGTTTTGCCATACGCCAATATCTCAAAAGTATTACCGGACGATCTGTATTATCTCCATTGTTGAAGTCGCATTGTTGTTTTCTTTTATTACGGTATATGCCGGCTTCAATTGGAAAGCGTCCCCTGCAATAATTTGGGGCTATGTTTCGTATCGTATCGGCGTGTCCATTCTTAGCAAACACGGGATGCTGACTTCTGAACCAAAAGAGGACTTCAACCTGCTCAAAAATGAGCGGGTTCATAAGGGAAAAGTAAAACCTGCGGCAGAGCAAGTAAAACAGGCACAGCAAGAAACCTATTATATTTGCCCTGGATGCGGAACCCTTGTGCGCACCGGGGAGGTGTGCGCTTGTGGCTTTCGGAGCGAAACGCAAAATTTCGAAGAAAACCATTAACATCATTGTCGCTGTCGTGTTTGCTTTGCTGATTGTAGCGTCGTGTCTTGCAGGGTATACCATAGGGAAAGACGACGGTTACAAAAACGGAAAAACAGATGGATACATTGATGGAAAAGGCGCCGGCTTTTCTGAAGGCTATGATGCTGGTTACGATTACGGCTACACAGAAGGGAAATATGATGTCATGAAAAAATACAACATCACGCCTCGTGTAACATATCGTGGAAAGGCGGTAGGATAACCATTGAAGCGCTTTGTTTGTTCTGTCATGGCTGCGTCCATGCTGTTTTTAACCGCATGCTCAGACACAATTACAACACAAGCAAAAGCTGACAGCAAAACCGTTTATATCACAGAAACAGGGGGGAAGTACCACCGCTGGTCTTGCCGCTACCTAAAAGACAGTTGCTACGAAATATCTCTGTCCAAAGCCATTGCACGCGGTTACACCGCCTGCTCTGTATGCAAACCTTAGTTCAGGCGCCCCCGCCGCCTCCGCAACGGCGGCGGGGGCTTACAGCAGATACACCAACCATCACGCACACCTGCTGCGGTTTTACCGTAACAAAACCGCATTAGGCAGGTCAACGCCGGAACAGGGCAGACCGACCCGTCGCGCAAAACCGAAACGGGAAAGGCCATGCCCGGTTGAAGTAAGAAGGTAGGATTATGGAACAATCTTTACAAGAGATTTGCAGAGAGGCAAAATACCAAGCAAAGATGACGGCACAGGACATATCCGACAATTCCGATGTACCGCTGTCCAGCGTCAACAACTTTTTTGCATCGTCGTCCAAAATGCCGTCTATCTACACCGCTGGACCTATCTGCCGCGTCCTCGGTGTTTCGATAGACGCTTTTTTTGATATCCATCCCATCCCTGATCCGTCCCTTGAAGCGCAGCTCGCACACGAGCGGGAGATGAACCAGCTCCGCGCCGGAGCCATCCGTCATAAAAACAGCCTGATCCTCGGCCTGATGATCCTCCTTGCCCTTTCCCTGGCATACGGCATCACCATTGATATTATGAACCCCAATATAGGGCTGTTCCAAAAGTAAAACGGATGTTCTATTTGTTTCCTTATTGTATAACACAAGTATCTTGTTATCAAGTGGCGATTTTCACAAGATTCTTGTTATGTTTTTGTGTGCAATTCCCATTGGAGGTACCCCATGAAAATACCAAAAGCAACGCAGCTGCCCTCCGGCAGCTGGAACGTTAACGTTATGATCGACGGTCGCCGCATCTCCGTTACCGCACCCACCAAGCGCGAGGCGGAGAACGAAGCCGCCGCCCTGAAGTCCGGCGCCAAAGAGCATACTAAGGCGGAGCGCGTTATCCTCACTGCCGCCATTGACGACTACATTGAAAGCAAAAGCGCCGTCCTCTCTCCGGCTACTGTCCGCGGCTATAAAACCGCCCAGAAAAACAGGTTCCCGTCCCTCATGAATCGTGATGTACGCACCATCACCAAACAGGACGTGCAGATTGCTGTCAATGCGGAGGCAAAGACCGTCTCTGCCAAAACCGTAGCCAACGCCTATGGGCTTATTCGCCCCGTCTTGAAGGAATGCGGCGTGGACGTGTTCGGCGTCCGATTGCCGCAGGTGCAGAAGCCGGTCAAAAAATACCTTCAGCCGGAGGACATCGGCAAGCTGGTAGAGGCCGTCCAGGGCGATTCCTGCGAGATTCCAATCCTGCTGGCCGTATGGTTGGGTATGCGCCGTTCCGAGATCGTGGGTCTGTGCTGGGACTGCGTGGACACGGAGCGCAATCTGCTTCACATCCGCCGCGCCGTCGTCCCTGATGAGCATAACCACTGGGTTCAGAAGAACACCGCAAAAAATCTATCCTCCCAGCGCACCATAGACTGCCCGGACTATATCATGGATAAAATACGCCAGCTCCCGCACCGTCCCGATGGCCGCCTGTTTGCTATGCACCCCGACACTGTCCGAAAGCATATCCACCGCGCCTGTGACCGCGCCGGAATTCAGGACACCACCGTCCACGGCCTGCGCCACACCAATGCCGCCGTTATGAAGTCGCTGGGCATTGACGACCGCATCGCAATGGAGCGCGGCGGCTGGAGCTGCGAAAGCACTTACAGAAAAACATATTCCTATGTGTTTGACAGTGCTAAGACCACCGCAAACACCGCCATCAACGACTACTTTTCAGCGCGAATTACAGATGAAATTACAGATGTAAAATAAAAAACCGTGTGTTTATGCGCCCTTCCAACTTTTTTCTGTCGGGTTCAAATCCCTCCTTCCGCGCCAAAGAGAAAACCGAGGAAACACAACGTTTCCCCGGTTTTCCTTTTGTTTTCAACGCTTCCCGGCTTTTAACCTTTTGCGTTTATCTTGCGGTAATTACGTCTCATCTGTAAAAATCACAAGAATATTACATACGAATTACAGATGAAATTACAGATGAAATTCGCCCGTCAGGCGTTCTCCATGACGTGCACAGCCTGACGGAGCGCCTCTTTCACCGTGGGGTCGTCCGTGTCCTGCATCATGCGCTCGATGGCCTCCTTGCCGCGGCTTTCGCGGGAATACCCGTCATCGCGGCTGTACCGCCCCATAGAATCCCGCTTGCGTCGGTACGAGCTGCCGCGCCCATACGTACCCCGGATGCTCGCATCCCAGTCGCCGCCGCGGGAATACCCATCCTCGCGGGAATACCCATCGTCACGGCTGTACCCGCCGCTCTCAAACATGGCGATCTTATCAATGTTCTTGATAGAGGACGTCAGCTTGTGGATCACGTCCAGCTCTCCGGTGCCCATCTCCTGCTTGCCGGCATACTCGGAAAGCTCGTCACACAGCATCTCGCGGATGCCAAAAAGTTCCTTCATGTTCATGTCGTCCCTCCTCTCACGCAATTCTCTCAACGGTCAGATTGCTGTTGGCAAAGCTGACCGCCTGCGTACTGGTGTTCTTCATGGCGACCGTCAGGCAACAGCCTTTCGGCACGCACACCTGCGCGGAAACGTAGATATTGAAATAGTTTTCCACGGCAGCAGGCGTCACCGTCGCTGTGGCGCTGGTCAGCGCCTCGCCGTTGACGGCCAGCGCAGCGGTGATGGCTCCCACGGCGCCGCCGGTGGGAATGGCGATGTTGCCGCCGTAAGTGACTTTGTACAGCGATCTGCACTGGTTTGTCAGCCCGCGCAGCGTCACCACCCCGGCGCCCTCACGGTGCACGATGCACGGCTTGCTATTGACCGCGGTTTCCGTCAGAGGCACATTCTGCCCTGCGGCCACAGTCACGATATTGGCGTTGGTAAATTCGGCCAAAATAATCACTCCTTTCAAAATACAGCGGCGGGACTATTGCCCCGCCGCGTTGGTGTCAGTATCAGCACGGGGCTGAACAGTTCGGAAATCCCGAACAGCTGGTGCTATGCACTTTTCAGCAGCCGCAGCAGCCGGTATAACTGCCGCTTGCCCACGGGTTGCAGGACGGGTAACTGGGAATGGGTGTGGGGCGCAGCTGGGAGATCAGGTAGTTATTCTGCGCAGCCTGAGATGCCTGCAAGCGCAGCTCCTGATTGGCGCTCTGAAGATCCTGCAACTTGCTCTGCGTCAGGAAGTCCAAAATCGCGCGGGAATTGGCGTTCGCGTTTTCTACGATGTCCCGAGCCGCCGTCTGCACGGTGTTGCGGGTGTCGCAGGCCTGCGTTGCCATGTCGTACCGCACCTGGGCGATGGCCGCCCGGTTTTCGCAGCAGCACTCCTGGTTCTGCATCTGCATGGCATTGAGCTGCTGCATCAGCGCCGCCTGCTGGTTTGCGCGGGACAGTTCCGCCGTAGCAAAGCCGCCATTGATAGAGTTGTTCAGGGCAAACGTGGAATCGCAGATGCCGTTATTCACCGCGTCCAGCTTGCGCTCAACGGTGGCGAAGTCAGAGGCCAGCACATAACCGTCCATCACACTGCCGTTGTTGTTGCCGTAGCCGTTACGACCCCAGCCAAACATCAGGATGATAAACAGAATGACCCACCATCCGTTTTCTCCGCCAAAGCCGCCGAAGCCGCCGCCCATCATGCCGGTAGGGGCCACAGGCATGGTCATGGTGGGGCCGCCGTCAGTAATTGCCATTGTCGTCACTCCTTTCGGATAAAGATGTATTTCATCAAATCGTGGCCACGATATTGATCACAAAAGATTTTGGAACTGCCGCGCCATCGCCTGTGCCCGGTTCAACTGCTCCTGCGTCAGCGCGCCGCTCTGCAGCATCTTCTCTACCTCTGCTTTCGGGTCGCCCTGAAAGCTCGTTTTGAACTGCTGAAACTTTTGCACCAGCTGTCCAAAATTCCCCAGCGGGTTCACGTTCCCGCCCATCGCCTGATAAAACGGATTACTCATCGTCCTCGTCCTCCTCCACCTTGCGTTTTTTCTTGCCCTTCATTTCGCCCACAAGAGCCGCCAGCGCGTCGAACTCTTTACGGGTCACATATTCCGGTGCGGGCGCTTTCTGCGATTCAGGCGCGTTTGCAAGCCGCTCCACAAGGTCGTAGACCTTCAGCGTCGGCTTGCCGCTGGCGTCGGCCTGCTTCAGGTACACCGTGGGCGCCGTACTGTCCCAAAGAGCCACCGCCGCATTGGGTGCCACCATCCAGCTCCGCGCCTCCTGCTCGCCGGACACCCATTGAACGCCGCTCTGCGGTATAGGGTTTTGCATCTGCGGCATCTGCTGGGGCATCATCTGCTGCTGCCTGAGCTGGCCGAGGTTGTCCGGCATCGGCGGCATATAGGGGTTTCCGTAATAGGGATAGTTCATTCCTCATCCGTCCTTTCCCAAAAATACAAAGGTGTTTCGGCCCCGGAATCCCACGTGTCATGCCAATCTCCGTCTATCACGCATACCACGTGGGACGCCAGCGCCAGAAGATATGTCCCGCGCGGGTGTTCCCTTGCGAAGTCGCCCACGGAATAGCTGTCCGGGTAATCCTCCGGGATAATATGCCGCCTAAATCCCAATTTTTTCAGGTACGCGCCCCATACATTGTTGGCACTGGGCATATCCGCCAAAGCCAGCCCCTGCATACACAGCTGCACATACGTCTCATGCCATCCTTGACCCGTGGCCTTGCAGATAGCCCTGACCGGGCAATCTCCCACGTTTTTCCCCGCTGGGTTGGGGTTGTAGCGCACGAACATCACGACCACCTCTCTTTGATGTAAGCATACAGGAATATGCCCGTTTCAAAGTAGCGATAAAGTGGCTGAAAAGTGCGCGTAAAAAAATCAGCCAACTATATTGCACTTTTTTATATTCCGCTGTATAATCAGACTACACACCACTAACGCCGCCGTACCCCCTTTCGGCGGCAAATAAAAAGCCACACCTTTTCAGGTGTGGCTTTTTTCTGCGTTCAGCCCGTCTGCAATTTTTCGGTGTGCCCTGCGCCGGCATCGTTTTACCACGTCCACAGACACGTTCATGCGAAATGCCTGCTCCACGCAGCTCCGCCGCCGCACATCGCACTCCGCGATGCACTGGGCTTCCTCTTGGGGTAACTCAAAAGATTGGATCCATGCGATAGCCCTCTTGGGTGCCATGCCCTGCAGCATGGCGCGAATTTCCCTGTGCTCCTGCTTCATCCTGCTTACGCAGGCCTGCGGATCGCCTTTCGGCGGGATGGTGCCATAGGATGGTTGCGCCTATCGCCCGTTACTCCTTTCGTTTATTGGTTCCGCATTTTGCGAAGTTCCTGCTGTACCAGCGCCTTGTTGTAGTGGATAATCTTTTTCCCAACGCCCATTGCGGAGAATAGATATTGCCGCTGATCGCTTGTCAATCCACCAATGGAATAGATTTGCTCCATGACCAACAACCCCTTGCTGTTTGCGATGGTCTCACCGTTCTTGTCTTTCAGAGATTCCACGTCGCTTGTTTTCGCCCTTGCGATGACGTAATCGGTGGCGCTTATGCCCTTCTTTTCTCCGGCAATTGCCTTTGTCACCCACGATTCCGGCTCGTATTTGCTGACCTTTGATTTTGCAATCTGGTCTGTAAGCGTATAGAGATCCTTTACGCACTGCACCTTTTCCTCATTTGTCAGCTTTTTGTACTCGGAATCCCTTGTCAATGCTGTAAGACGCTTATACGCACCTTGCCCCTTTTGTTGGGCATACTTCACGTAATCGTCGGCACCGAGAGTGACCGCCTCTCCATTGACAGTAAGGTTTTTGCTGGCTCTGCTGGGAAATACAGATTCACCGGTGGCATTGTACAACCGCATGAGTTCCTTTTCCATCGGGCTTTCGTCGATCTTGGATGTATAGGCGGGATTCAGGAAGTTGTTGAACGCGCGTTCTCCCGGCTTCCCCGTCAGCTCTGTTCTGCCCCATGCGTCGATGTACGGTATCTGGTTGTAATCCCAGCCGGGGATCCTTGCGCTGGCTTTACCCACCGCATACTGCATATCAGGCGTGAGATACTTGTTGTTCTTGTTTGTGTACGTTGTGTAGCGCTTGCCCTCTCCGGTGCGCTCCGCCTGTCCCAGCAGAGTAGGGAACGCCTGTGTCAGGTAGCTGGTGGCGGCGCTGGCAATTGCCTTGGGCAGCGCGGCGATACCATCACTCTTTGCATAACCTACAACGTCAAAGATGGCGTTCAGGCTTTGCAGACAACTCATTTCGAGCAGCGGCTCCGACACATTGGAAATGGCTGTAAGCAGCTCGGAAAGCGTCAGCGATTCCTTTCCGCCGTTTGTCTCCTCCCACAGGTTCACACCGATAAACAGCGGCAGGCACTCAGGCGCCAGCCAGTCCAGTGTAATACTTGTGCCGTCCGGCAGCTCCAGCGAGTACGTCTGATGGCCTTGCAGATCTTCAAACTCGCGCTTGTCGTCGTCATCACCGCCGTGCCCACGCAAAAGCGCCTGCGACGCAAGATACACGCCAAGCCCCAGCAGGCCGGTGCCGGTAAGACCGGCAGAAATGGAATCAATGGCCTCTGCTCCTGTTTTCTTCCCGGTTCTCACGTCCCACAACGCCTGTTTAATGCCGTTCGCAAGCCCGAGGGGGCTGTACTCTACACCGCGCATAAGAATGTTGGCGGGAGTTTTGCGGAACGGGAGTATGCCCTCGATAATGCCAGTGGCGATTTTCTCCACGCCGGTCTTGCTGCCGCGCCGCCTTCCGATCTCACTGACAAACTGCGAAAAGGCGTTGGTGTCGCGGTATGTGGCCTTTTGCGCTTCTTTAATGGCATACTTTCGCGCTTTTTCTATGCCCTTGCCCTCGGCGATCATCTCGGCGGTAATGCCATTCGCCTTGCAGTATTGCGCCATAGCGTATGCGTAGTGCGGCTTGGAAAACCACATATCCTCCGTTTCAAGGGCGGCGCTGTTAAATCTTCTCGCTTTTTCCAGCCCCTCGCTTACCTGCTTGAGTCCCGGAATCTTGCTTCGGAAAATGACGCGCCCTTCCTCGATCGCTTTATTGGCGTTGGCAAACTCACTGTATTTCCCGCCGCCCATTGCTACGTCCTGAATTTTATCAAAGTCCGCAGCAGCAGCACTGAACAGCGCTTTCCCGCCTTTCCCGGAGACAAATGCCTTGCTGCGGTTCAGTTTGCCTCCCGAAACCTTGTTCACGCCCGCTTCAACGCCTGTCGCAATGGCATTTTTTACCGCTACAACAGGGGCAAACCCGGCATTGCCGACAATGTTTCGGATGTGTGTTCGCGCATTGCCCAGCATAGCCAGATACCGCCACGCGTTCCATTTGTCAATGAACCGTGAGGGCATTTGCCGGCCAATGTCGCGGTAGATGTCGGTCAGAACGTTATCCCGCTCCTTCTGATCTTTCGCCCGCAAAAACCGCTCCGCCAGCTCCCGATCGATCTTGAGCTTAGGAGACTTTTTATCCCCGTACCGCTTGTTGATCTCCTCCTGCAAATTCTTTACGCTGCGCTGTACCTGATACAGCTGTGTCTCAGGGCTGAGCTTTTTCAATATGCGCGTGGCTTGCAGGGCTTGTGCCGCGCTGCGCTGGTGCTCCACCATATTGTTCAGTATGGTTAGCGCTGTGGCGGTGTCTCCGCTGTTGGCTGCGTTGTTATACAGCGCCCAGCCCATCGCCGTATTTTCCTTGGACACATTTCCCCTGCGCACGTTGTCTGTCCACGAGGTAAGCGCTTGCGCCCAGCCCACGTCTTTGATTTTTGTCTCCGCGTCAGAAATGGCCTGCTTGTCAGAATATGTCTCATAGGAGTATTCGCCGCGCAAGGCCAGCTCTTCGATGGTTGGGACGATCTCATCAGGCGTGGCGTTTGCTTCAAGTATCGTGCGTACCGTCTGCGACACCTTTTTCTTGTCGCTGGTTTTGCGAGGGAGCCGTACCTGCCGTGTGGCATTTTCGCCCTCCGGGATTTCGCCGTATCTGCGAATATAGGTATCGCGCAGATCCTCCAGTTCATCGGGGAGACGCTGTGTCTCCCGCAGTTGATACCGGAACTTGCCCAACTCCGACACCTGCGGCATCGTCCCGGTTTCAAAGTACGCCTTTATGTCGTTGATAACCTTGCTGCTGTGCGTTCCCCTCGGATATTCCGTGCTGGACACGGTGTTCCCGTTGGTGTCGTCCAGATCCAGTACCACCTCGCCGCGGTTTTTACTGATGAAGTCAGCCAGTGTGTCCAGCTGCGCCTTTGTGGGCATGACCGACAGGTTGATACCGCCGCTTTCCGGGCTGATACGGATATTCCCCTCTCCCATAAACTGCACCATCGCGCCGCTGTAGTCGTCACCGCCGTAGTCAAGCCCCAGCGCATCGCGGATGTCACGGTGGTCCACCGCGCGGTAGCCGCCGGGCCCGCCATCATGCCGTCCGGAGAAGTCCAGCTTCGTGCCGTCCGTGGTAATGTACCCGGTTTCATTCCAGTTGTACGTCTTGCCGAAAAACTCCTTCGCAGATTTCACATGGTCTTTTTTCTCCGCCTCGGAGTACGCTTTCAGCGAAAACTTCGGCTTGACATTTTCGCCATCGGTGGGTATACTATTAACAGAAGCATTCCCCAACAGAGCGCCGGAGTTTCCGGAAGAGCCAGCAATTCGGGGGGTGCTTCTTTCTTGCATTTTCCCGATATTGTAAACAATGCTCCCATCCTTACCCAGCGCAACGGAAATGCGCGTTCGATAATACTTTCCATCGAAATCCATGAAATATGCCGTTCGATAGTTCCAGCCGTCTTTTGCCATGTCCCCATGTCGTCCGGCTTCATCAAGAACAGTCTCCCCACCTCGTACAGATACCTTTATCAATTCGTCAATATGCGATGCGGCGTTTGCCTTTCGTTCAAAAGTTTCATCGCTCATTGTCTGTCCGTAATTATTATATCTGCTGCTGAGTTTTCCGGCTGACGTCCTCGTAAGAATGAGGATGTCCCCATCTTCGGCTATCAAGCGCACATCTTCATTGTTCCGGATTTTTCCGTTGATGTAGTTCTCCAATTGTTCGCTCCATGCCACAGGATCATTGCCAAATAGCACTTGCCTGTCCGCCTGGACATATTTCATGCCATTGGGGAACTGCTTGATTTGATACTTTGCACCGTCGCCCTCACCGGCGGCGGTTTTTACGCGCCCGCTTTCCTTGATATCCAAAAAGTCCAGCGTGTCCTTATCGGTAACCCGGAGGGAGTATACAGCATCGTCATACTGCACTGTATCACCGCTGCGTACTGTCGCGCTGACGGTCGCCCGCTCCGCCTGTCTCTCCGCCGCGTCAAAGGCCGCCTGCCACTTCTGCGCAATGTCCTCCAGCTCACCAAAGGTCTTGCCGTAGGCATCCATCGCCGCGTTGTCTCTTGCCTTGCCGGTGAAGATGGACTTCACCTTTGCGATAAGCTCCTTCAGGCTGTCCAGCAGCTTCTGCGCCGCCGTGCGGTTGCTCTGGGAAAACTCACGGAACAGGTCAGGGTTCTCCATCATGTCCCCGGCAAAATCCGCCGCGATCTCGTCCATCACCTCGTCCTGCGTCAGCGTCACGCCGGAACTCTCCGCCTTTTCCCTGTACCACTCCACGACCTCGGCCATTTCGTCACTGCCCTTTTCGCGCATACGGTGCTCCATAGCTGCCTGGCGGAATTTTCTGTACTCGGCAGGGGAGAGGTCTTGCATACGGTGTGTGACCTCGTGCGCAGCTACGTTCAGATAGGGCTTGTTGCTGTCTACGGCGACCTGGATCAGGTTCTTATCCCTGATGTACTGGCCGTTGGCCTGACCGCCCATAACACTGTCCACGAACTCGATACGCACGCCCAGCTTTTTGCCCATCGCGTTCAGCGTGGCCGCCGTGCGCTTGCTTTTGGCGATGACCGCGCGGGAATAGACGTTATCCGCCAGACCGGCGCCCGCCGTGGTGGTCACGCTCTTGACCTCCGCGTTCTCCCGCGCCACCTGTACCGCCGCGTCCTCAAGCCCAGCATTGTACGCCGCGTATCTCTGCTCCGGTGTCAGCATGGCCGCATACGCGCCCTTCGCCTTGCTTGCTTCAATGCCGTTCAGCCCGGCATTGTACACGCTGGAGAATCCTGCATACAGGGCGGGCACGTCCTCCGCCGTCCGGCTCATTTCCTGATACGCTTTCTGCCCAGCCTCCAGAAAGCCGCCTGTGGGCTTCTGTGCGCGTCTCTGCGTGACAGGGGCAGCCGTGGTGCCCTGCGACTGCGCCTGCGTCGTGTCGCGGCTTGCAAGGGCGGCAATGTCACGTTTCAGCTGGCTTATGGGCTGCTGTGTGTTCAGCTTCACGCCGGTGTTGGTTTCCAGCGTCTCCACGGCCACAGGATTCTTGGCAATAGCCGCCGCCTGGTTGCCGGTGATGCTTTCGCCCCGCGTCACAGCGTCCACAGCCTGTGCCGCCTTGCTGTCCATCTCCGGTGCGGTGTTTTCCTGCACGACCGCCGCCTCGTTGCCGTACTGATAAGTGCCGGGGCTGATAACGCTGCCAGCCACACCGGCCATGCCGCCTACCACAAAATCATACAGAGAGTTGGCAAGCGTCTCCCCGGCAGTGTCTACGTCACCGCCATAAATGCGCGGCATCTGCCACTCCATCCAATCGCCGATCAGCTCCTCTAATCCCTCGCCAACGCCGGACGCCGTCAACTGTAATGCCGCATTCAGTGCGCGCTTGCCAGCCGCCGTTTTCCCAAGCTTGTCCACGGCCGTCTGTATAGCACGCTGCGTTACATCGTCAAGGGCACCTCCGCCATAGGCTTTAGCAAACGGCAAGGCCATGTTGAACATTTTTTCTGTCAAAACTTCCTTACCGGCCTGCACCGCGCCGTATGCGACCTGCTGCCCAAAATCCGCTCCGCTTTCACGCGCCTGCATGGTTCCGCCGCCAAACGCTCTTGTCGCAAAAGGAAGCATGCTTCCCGATGTCCCCATAAGCGCGTTTGCCGCGATGTCTCCGCCCATTTGTGCCATAGACGCACCGGCGTCTACCAACATTTGGCCGAATGTGCCCAGCCCGGTTTTTGCGGATTCAATGTCCCGGCTTGCGCTTTGCTGTACCTGCAACGCCAGATCCCGTGATGCTTTTGTTGCTTTCTGCTGTACGCCGGTAGTCGGGTTCACATTTACCTTGCCAAGACTTCCATACAGCTTGTTCAGGTCGGCGGTGCCCATCTGACCAGATGCGTCATAAGCTGCCTTCAAAGCCTGATCGTATGCGCCGTCGCCCAGAACAGTGGCATACGCTTTCATCTGCTTTAGCGCATTGTCCAGTTCGGCGGCGCTTGCCGGGGTCTTGTCGGTGTCATAGGCGTACTTGGCTCTGGCAACGGCCCATTGTGCGTCTTTCAGCGCCGCTGTGTTGCGCTGTGTTCTGCCGCCTTGTCCTGCTTGATAGGCGACGCCCATAGCGTCCATATTTCCAGCAAGACTTCCTTTCAGCCCACCGGTGACGGTTTTACCGGCACGGCTGAAAACACTTTGATTATCGTTCTTCTGCTGTTCAACCAACAAGGAATGGTCGGCCTTATATGTGGCGGGGGCTACATCAGCCGCCGTTTTTGCGTTGGTGCGGATGATGTCGCTCTCCATACCAGCCGCTTTCATTTTCTTCTGAAACGTTTCCTGCCAGCTCATAGCGCCCTCCTTATTTGCCGGGGTTTTTCAATGCGTACACAAGATCCTTGTATTGCTTTTCTGTGATGTTCCCGTTTTCGTACATCGCCTCCAGCGCCATGATCTGGCCGCTGGTGGAGCTTGCATTTTTAGCCGCCAGCCGCAGTGCCGCACCGCTGCTGTACAGCTCGCCGTTGGATTGGCCGTCGCCGATCACATTTCTGTTGTACGTTTTCTTGCTGTTATAGCTTGTGCCGCCATACACTTTTCGCGCCGCGCTCTGTGCCGCCTTCAGTCTTGCGTTGTAGTCGCTCAGGCTGTCGCGGTACCGGTCGTACTCGTCGTTGGCCAGATTGCGGTACAGGCTGGCGCTGTCCATCAGGTCGCCGCGCTCCTGCGAATACAGCTGCCGCGCCACTTCCTCCAGCTGCGCCATGTACTGGTTATACTGCTGCTGCGCCGCTGTGGTGGCGTAGGAGGACGCAAGGCCGCCCGTCCTGCTGGCCACCTGTCCCAGCACGTCCTGCATGCTCATCCTGCCGTTGGCGCCGTACCGGTCGGCCAATGCCTGGTACTGGCTGCCCTTTGTCCAGTCGTCGTAGTTCATGCTGGTCAGCTGCCGCGCCAGGGCGTTCAGTTGATCCATGTATTCGCTGTTGTAGGTAGGCAGATCGCCGACGCTTGTGGGCATAGTCACTGTCTGCGTGCTTTTTTTGCTTGTGGAGGTAGACGGCGGCGTGTAGCTTGCTCCGCCGCCCTGAATGCTATCGGCCACGTCATACGGCGATTTGCCAGCCGCCAAACCGCCAGCCGCATTTTTGATGATGGTGTCGAGTATTTTTGACGCTCCGCTTGTAACGTTGCGCCCAGCGTTATTTACGCCGTCAAAAAACCTGTTTACGTTATTCGCCATCGAACTGCCGCTGTTCGATACGCCCGATTTGCCGGAGCCAATAATGTCACTGTCATACTTCTTTCTTGTTGCCATGTTACACCTCCGTGTTTGCGTTCTCCAGCGCCGCCACTCTCTGTTCCAGCGCCGTGTAGTTATTCTCCAGCGTGGTCACTCTCCCGGCCAGCGCCGCGTAATCGTTACCCAGCGTGTTCACAGTTTGGCTCAGTGCCGATATGCTGGCGCTCTGACTGTTTACAGTGCTTTGCAGCGCAGACACCGTATTTTGCAGCGCCGTAAGAAGAATAAACATCTCTGCGCTGGACACGCCCGCCTTGCTGACGTTCTTTGTCACGTTGCCCACCGCCCAGTCTGTGCGCTGACACATGTATTTGATGTACTGCTCCACCATGCGCAGCGCTTCCTCCGGGTTGCCCTTCGGAAGCTCGTTCAGGCTTTCAGGGAAAACGATCATTTCACATCACTCCCTATGATGAACTCGCGGGAAATACCCAGAATGGTACATTCTCCCTCACCCTCAAGCCGCAGCTCGAACTTGTCACACCGGTTTGTGGCAATGCGCATGGCTGTCACATTGTAGTCCCGGCCGGCCACTCTGCCGCACTCCTGCCATGACTTCCCGTCAAATCGTGCCTTTGCGATCACGTGGCTGCCCGCAGGCAATTCAAGGCGCACCAGCAGCTTGGAGTACGTTTTCTTCCCGTCAATCGTCTCGTACATGGGCGTGAACTGCGCCACCCACCGCTGATCCTTTGGCGTCGGCGCTCCGTCCAGCAGGTACACGTCACCGCTGCCGTCCAGCATATAGAGATCCTTTCCGATCCTGGCGAAGTCCACCGCCTCCGTGCCGTCCTCCAGCACCCATATACCGGTCTTTGTCTCGTATACCATCAGTTTGTGCGCCGCGCCGTCCTTCACGCTGAGATAGTAGCTGTCGCCGTCGTTGCCTGCTATCGCATCGGTGAATTCCTTCTCACCAAAGTTGTCGCTGATCAGCGTGGGCGTTCCGCCGGAGTAGGCGTACACGCCGTGGTGTCCCTTGTAAAACAGCGTATCGTTGATGACCTGCTGGCTCTTTTGGCACCCGTCCTGCAAGCCCTCCATCTCGTATGTGTACATGGCGTACTCGGCGGGATAGCTGCCCAGCATCTTGTGCAGCTTCGTCTCCTTCCAAAACAGCACAGATGAACTCAGCTTGCAGCACCCGGTAAATTTGCCCTCTGTGCCCACCGCCAGCGTATACGCGTCTGTGCTCAAACCCTCATACACGTAGAAGTTGGTGGGATCGCCCAGGGCGCTGGCATAAATGGTTTGCGTATCGCTGTCACAGCCCCACAGCCGGTTCTCACTCTCGCATATAAAGTCGAGGTCGGGAATCTTTCGCTCCAGCTTAATGGATGTGCTTGCTTCGTTCACCGCCACAAACGTGTTGTCTGCCACCGTGATCGTGTTGGAAGTGACCGCCTTAATGACAAAATCCTTGTTGTTCTCCGTCTTGGAGGTGCAGCCGGAAAGTGTCACGCCGTCACCCGCCTTGAACTTCGTGGTCAAGTCCGCCCAGCCGTTCACAGTTATTTTGTTTGTGGCAAACGTGGCCTTGCTGCCAGCCAGCTCCGCCGCCAGCGGCTTTACCTGTTGATCCTTAATGTCCAGATATACCTTGTCCGGCCATATCACCATTTTGGTGTTGACCACGGCAAACTGCTTTTTGCCCGCCGTCACCGTGCCGACCATTTGCCCGTCGTACAGAAGGGAAGTGCCCTGCACCGCCACCAGCTTGTCCCACGACGTCAGCGCCGTGGCGTTCTGATACGCGGTCTGCTTCACCCGGCCTTTCCGCGTGGTGATATACGGCCACCGTCTGGCAGACAGGTTCAGGCTGTCCCGCAGATCGCCGTCCGCCAGCTTATCAGACCAGTTGATCCCGCGCATCTGCACCGTTTCTATTTTGTTCGGGCGCAGCGCATAGGGAAGCTCCGGCAAACGCATCACATCACCTGCACATTCCCGCTGTCATCGGGGCAATGATTTCTCCGCCACCAGCCCAGCGCCTCGTTGAGCGCCGCATCATACACCGCCTTGTCGTTGGCATACAGCGTCGTCTCGTTGTTATAATAGTCAATCTGGCCGCACAGATACACCACATACACCCAGTCGTGGGGCGCAGGCAGCAGCAGCGTATCATCCTCCGCAGGCCAGTTGTACTCCGGCATCTCATGATCCAACCGCTCCGCAAGCTGCCGGTCAATGCCTGTCACCCACTCCACCTTTTGGTCGTGGCTGATGGTGTTCAGCCGCAATTCATCCGCCCTCGAAATGGCCTGTGTAATGGTCATTCGCCCTCACCTCACTTCACCAGCTCCCACGTGCCGCACGTTCCTGTGCTGTTCATGATCTTCACCAGCAGCTCGCCGGGGGTCATAGGCTCCAACGGCTCCGCAGGCTTTGTCTCCTCCACATACGGAATACCAAACCACTCACACAGCCCCTTGGCCGCGCTCTCGGCGATCTCCTTCATGTGGGTGTGGAACCATGTGGCGTCATCCATGTTGTCGTGGAACACGTGCTCCTCGTAGAAGCTCACCGCCTTGGGCTTGTAAAGCTCATACAGGTTGCTCCGCGCCACCAACTTCACCGTGCGCGGGTAAATCTGCCTCCGGTACTTCGCCATAATCTGGCCAAGCTTCCTACCCTGGCTGGAGTACGTGTAGTACATAGGGAAGCAACCACGGGAGTTACCCTTGCCGTCTGCGCTGCCGTTGGTGTGGCTGACGTAATGCACGTCCGCACCCCACGCATCGCTCTCCACCACGTTCCGCTTCATGATGTCGTTGCCGTTGTCACCGTTCATAGGGGTGCGCCGGTAGCCGCGCTTGGTGGCAATGCCGCAGCGGTTCAGGATCGGCTCCAGAATGTCGATGTACTCGTTGTTCTCCAGCGCCTCATAGCACTGCTGCCCGTCATCCCGCGGATATACACAGGGGTTTGCCATGTGCATAGCCGGGGACAGGTAGACCTTCGGGGCGGCCATTTACATGGCCTCCTCGTCGTTGGTAGACTTCATCTGCTTAAAAATCTGATTAACGCCCGTTGCGGTCAGGCCGGACATAATGCCCACGGCGACCGCCGTAAAGTAATCCTCGGCGGGGAAATCCGGCATGTGGAATGCCAGTGCCAGCGCACCGATGATACCGCCGCACACGCCGCAAATGATGGGGATCCACTTGCTGTCCAGCGCCGTGGCTTTTACGATCATGCCGATCAGATAGCAGATGACGATGATAGCGGCAACAGTGGCCACTCCGATAGTGTTGATATCCATAGTTTTGTCCTTTCCGGCTTTACGCCTCTCGCTTGATGGGCAGCTTCCTCACTTCCTCCATGACCCTTTTTGCACTGCCGTTGCCGCCCATCTTTTCATACGGCTGATACAGATAGTCATTGAGGTTTTCGTACTCGTCCTGCGTGATGTACCCTCGTGTCACATACGCCATGCCCAGATGGATGATGCGGTCATGCGCCAGACCCACCAGCATCTTCCGCTCTGCGTTGTTCTTGTCCGCCCGCTTCGATACCAGCGCCCACAAGCCGCTGCTTGTCAGCATCGCTACCGCCAGCGGTACGGCGATCTGCTGTACCCACGGTTCCATTCGCTCTCCTTTCCGGGCTTCCGCCCTGTCTATTCTCACACGACCAGCATACCATTCTTCCTTCGGGGATCACCGCCCCGCAGCATACACAGGTGTCCATCATGTGATCTCCTCGTTGATAGTTGCGATCGGGCTGCTGTATGCGTCCTGTGCGCAAACAAATCTGACATAGGCCATCCTGTTTAGGTAAGTTGCAGGGTAACCAGACAGATCAACTGTTGTAACGCCAGCCGCGTCTGTCGTAAAGTATTGTGTCTCATTGTGAGCATTTACGCCCACGACGTAAGCCTTGCTGCTGTCGAACAACATCAATCTTCCGTTGTTTGCGCCGCCGTAAGATGCGGCTATGTCCATGTTTTTGAACCTGAGCACATCATCCTTCGTGCAGGCGACGTAGTTGCTTGTATCCCACCCGGGAGCATCCACAACAGCGCCGCTCGAATTATAGCGCTTGTTGGTGATCCAATCGGCGCTTGCGGTGTCCAGCAGATTGGTGTATGGCGGCGCGGATTCTACTGCCGTCACCGTGATCTCCAGATCGCCCGTTACGTTCGGAATGGCAATAATACCGTCCTTGTAATACGTTGACACATCAATACCTCCCATTAAAATAGTTGCGCTGGCACCGTCCAGGGTGTAGCCATCTGTCGCCGTCAGCGTAGCCGCGTAGCCCTGCCCGTCAATGACAGCCACTTTGCTGTTGTCGCTGGTGCAATGCATCAGGCTGGACATTATTTTCCGCCGCAAGACAGTTTGTGTACCGACCCACGCGCTGCTGGTCACGTCTACGCCGCCCATTTTTACCTGCACGGAACTGATGGCATAGCCGCTGGCAGGAGTGATTTTTGCCGTGTAGGGCTGATACTCTGTGGCACTGGCGGCGCTGTTATCGCTGGACGCATTAGCCAGCGTATTTGTAACGGTGTAGGTGTCAATACTGGGCGTCACTGTCTCTGGCGTCCCATCTATCATAGCAGTGCGAAATGCATTGATCTCCTCCGCCGTGAAGCCCATAGTGGCTACCCAGCCGACTACCTTATCCCTGAATGTGCTGCCCGGTAATGCGTTGATTTGGTTGATAAGCCCAAACCACTCGCTTTCGTTTCTGCGCCTTGCGTGGAGATCGGTATCTGTGCCCGTGAAGAACGATGTCAGTTCATAATCTTTATCTATGTTGCTCTGACTTACGCCAAGAAGGGCTTCCACAATACATGCCACCGTACCAGTTCTGTCTGCCCCTGCGGAGCAGTGAAAGATCGTAGGTCGCCCGTACTTTGCGCCATCAAACAGAAATGTCAGAATCTCTTTCCAGATCGCCTTATCAGCAATCGTATACCACTGATACCGGGGCGGGCGGCAATAGTCAATGTCGGTGCCCATTACAGATGTTGTCCGCGTCAAGTCCTGTCCTTGCAGATCAAGCTCGCGCTGTATGCGAAGTTGATCTACAAGCACCGATCTTGCGTATATGGTAGGCTGCCCGCAGCGAAACAGCAACCCATATCGCACTTTGCCACCATCGCACGGCCAACCGCCCAGATCGCGCATATTGGGGCAGAACGAATTGCCCTGACTATCAGCCTCCGCGTTGATCCACCGCAGGGCGTCCAGCGGCTTCAGCGTCCCCGCCGCGCTGTCCGCTGAAAACGGCGTTTCCACGTTGGGCACATCGTTGTAGTACGTCACGCCGCCCACCGTCTTGCCGATGGGCTTTGTATTGGACGCGACAGGCGTGGCCGGGGCGAAGTTGGCGATCTGCGAATTGCTGTAATCGCTGGGGTCGTAGGTCACATTGGCGCGGTAGTTACGCACCGCCTCCGGGCACTGGTGCCATGTGACGGACATCTTCGTGCTGATCCCATCCACCGTCGCCTGCATCTGGGCGATGGTCTTTGCGCCGGTCGTCCCGGCCTTTGCATTGATATGCTGGGCAAGGCTGTCCAGCAAGCTCTTTGTCACGACGACTTTAGCCATACGCCACCTCGTCTCCGTCAGGTATTTCCGCCAGCACCAGCGCGGCGATCTCGGATTTGTCGGCGGCGGTTAGGACGTAGTCGGTACCCGCTGCCTTCACCCCGGTATCTGTGTTCCCGATATACCAGTTGCCATTCTCCCCAATGTGGGGTGTGGTGCCATCGGCGCCTTTGAGTGTGCCTGTATAGGTTATATTTGCATGCCCGCTGCCGTCCGCGTTATCTGTGCGACTTGTGCATAGGCCGACATTGCCGTTGTCGGGGTTATAAAGCCAATCACCCTTGCCCCATTTAGGTGCTATAATCGAACCATCCCAAACAACGGCCTGTACGAGTGAGGTTCCCACATTTTGCTGATACCATCCACGACCGCGTGTCCCATCCTTGCCTATGGCCGTATACTCCGTGGCGACATACGCGTTCTTCGTCGCATCCCATAACTCCCACTTACCGTCGGCGTTTATGCGGGGTGCGTGCTTGATGCTCTCCGCCGCAGATGCAGCGCTGCCCGCGGCGTTATTTTCGCTCAGCTTAGCAGCAACTTGGCTGTCTTCCGCTTTGCTCTTAGCAGCTTGTGCATCAGATGCAGCCGTTATTGCATCACCAGCTTTTGAAGATGCAACCGATGCGCTGGTTGCAGCATTAGCGGCACTTTTGCCTGCACTGGTGGCACTGGCAGCGGCGTTCGCTGCGCTCCCAGCGGCGGCGTCCTCGCTGGCCTTTGCCGCCGTCGCACTGTTTGCCGCTCTTTGGGCAAAGGTAGCCGCATCATTTGCCGCTGCGCTTGCAAACGTGTATTTTTGGCTGGCATCCTGTGCGCTCTTCTCCGCCGCCTTTGCGCTCTCGCTGGCATTTTGCGCCGAATTTTGGGTAGCGCTCAAGATAACCGCTGCGGTTTCCGCCGCATTCTTTGCCGCCGCCTCGCTTTTCGCCGCCTCCGTCGCCGCTTTTCGCACGTCCACAATGGTGGCAAGAACGTTGTTGATCTGCCCTTGCAGCTGCTCCACGTTAGAGGCAGGTACATCCGTCTCTGTCTCCGCGTCGGCGCTCCATTTGCTCTCTGCCACGGTGAATCGACCGTACACAGCCAGCGTTGCCCGTGTTTCCTTCTGCGCGGACACCGAAGCACCCTTGATGCACAGCGTCATTTCACCGGCGTACTTTTTCGCCCCGCTGGGCACCGGAACAAGATACACGCTGGTATCGTCCGCCTCCAGCATGTCAGCGGTCAGAAGCACCTCTATCGTGGCTTCCCCCAGCGCATCGCGGAACTGCACCATTTTCGTCAGGCCGTCCCACATGCCGGAGAACTCCATGCGGAGAATAACATCGTTGTGGCTCCCGGCAGCGCCGATCATGCCCTTATCGCCGGTGATATATTCGTTCTGGATTTTCAGGGGAATTGTCCTTATCATGCCCTGTGTCCTTTCCGCTGAAAAAACGGCACAGCAAGCCGGAAGGATCACGCCCTCCTGCGCTTGCTGCGCCGTGTCACAGCTGTTTTTCGTGTCTCGCGGTGGTATGCAGTTGTCAGTTCAGCTGCTGCTTGACGGCCTCGTATTCCCGGCTCTTGCTCTCCAGATATTCCGCCGTCGCCGCGTCCTGCGCCATAGACTGCCGGATGATGTCATACACATCCTTGGGAATGCGGACATACTTGCCGCGCTGGATGCGATAGATCTTGCCGTTCAGCCCCACCACAATGTCGTCCTTGTACTTCCCGTCGTCCTTGAACGCGAAGAAGGAAACCATGCCGTCGTCCTCCGTATCCTTGGCGGACATGCCCTTCATCATTGCCTCCGCTTCCTTCGCGGCGTTCTTGGCCTCCTCGGCTTCTTTTCTGGCCTGCTCCAGCGCTTCATTCGCTGCGGCCAGAGCCTTTTCCATGTCTTCCGGGGTTCTCGGTTTCTTCTCTGCCATGTTCATTTCTCCTTTTGTCCGTGCGGAGGGGGACAGCGCCCCCCTCCGCTATGTGGTTAGTTCATGCTGCCGCTCTCAAAGGTAGAGGCGGATTCGATACGAACCATGTACTGCTCTACCAGACGCTCGGCCACCTTGGTCAGCTTCCAGCCTGCGGTGGCGCGCTGGTCCAGCGGGTCGGCGGTGCCGGCGGAGCCCCGCTGCTTCACGATGTGCTGCAGGCCGCCGCCCTCCAGTTCCGTCACGCCGTAGGCGTCAGCGCCGAGGATCAGCGTGGAGTACACGTCGCGGCCATCCTTGCCGCCCTCGCCGGGATAGATCACATCGTTGGCAGATGCCGAGATGGCCTTTTCCACGGTCATCTGGCTGGTGGTGTTGGCCGTCACCTGAACGGTGTTGCTGCCGATGGTGACCATACGTCCCACCAGTGCGCCCGCCGCTACGGTACCGCCGCTGAACTTGACGGTGGTGCTGGACGTCACCGCATCGGACACCTTCAGCGTGCGGGAATTGGACGCCAGATCAGCGCCGTGGAAGATCTTCGCCTCGGTGGTCTCCACGAAACGGACGCCCTCGATCTTGCCAATCTCGCCCTCGTAGATGCCGTCGGGGTCGGAATAGGTCTTCACGTCCACCCACTTCTTGTCGTTCATCAGGTCATAGGCCACGTCCGGATGGATGATACCGGCAAAGTAGCCGTTGATCTTCTGCGCGTTCATGACCTTCAGCGCGCGGACAGCTCTGCGGATGTCGTCCACGGTCAGATAGCAGTTGTTCGCCTCGGTGGTGCTGCCGCCCACCAGAGAGGCGCGGTTGGTCTTGCCGCCGGAGAACACCACATTGGTGCCGCCTGCCAGCACCTCACGGGTGATGGTATCGGCGGTGCGGCCAGCCTGAGACGCCAGCAGGCGGGTGGCCTGCACCAGGTTATTGTCAATGGCCGTCAGCTCCAGGATGTCGGACAGTTCGATGAATCCGCCGTACTGCTTGATGGTGGCGGTGATCACGCCCATGCTCAGTTTCTGGCCGGCGGGGGTCACACCTTCGGTCAGGGGAGTGAGCGCCTTGGGCAGGCTGTCGTACTTGCGGAACTCGATGGTCTTGCCGCTGTTCTTGGGGATGGGATGCTTCTGGGCGAACTGATCGTGGATCAGCTCAGGCTCGGCCAGATTAATCAGACGCATGCTGTAATACGTCTTCATCTCGTCGCTCAGGCCGGCATCCAGTGTGGTGTTGGTGTAACCGTCAAACAGGTTCAGCACCACGGGCATCAGGTACAGATCGTTGTAAATAGTATTCATACTTGCTCCTTTCAGCATATCGCCGCGGAGCGTAGATCAGAAGGAAATGCGTTCGCCTCTTGCTACTCTCCGCTCGATCTCCTCAAAGTCTGCTCTCGTCAGCTTCGAGGGGTCGGTTTTTGTGACAAACGCGCTGTTGGAGCTGGTTCCGTTCTCGGCGGGGCGGTTGCCCTTCGCCCGTACATTGTCGGCCACCTTTTTCTCCGTGCTGGCGGCAGCGGCCTGTACCGCATTGCCCATCAGCTCGTCAAAGTGCAGAACACGGTATGCGTGCTCCACCGGTGTACCGGCTTTCAGCAGATTCAGAAAGTCGGGATTCTGAAGCTCCTGCATCAGGTCGAAGCCCTGGTACATGGGGTTGCCCTTCATGGCCTCCGCCTCCTTGTACCACTTCTCGCCCTGCGCACGGAAAAAATCATTCTGCTGCTGCTCCTGCTGGTTTCTCAGCAGCTCGGCGTTCTCCCGCTTCAGCTTCCGGAATTCCTTGTACTGGTCTTCGCTCATGCCCGCTTCCTCTGCGGCCTCGCTCCAGTACGCATGATCGTTGTCCACGGCCTCCAGCAGACGCTTTGCGTCCCCGTCCTGAATGTTGTAACGCTCCATCAGCGTGTCCAGCACCGGCTGGTAGGACTTCATCCGCTGTTCCGTCTCCCGCGCCTCCTTGAAGCGCCGGTCGATCATCCTCTGCGTCTCCTGTGTGTACAGGTCTTTGTATTCACCGTAGATCAGCTCACGGAAAGCCTTTTTCTTGGCTTCCAGCGCGTCGGACGTGGATTCCACGCCCTTTACCTTCTCAGCCCCGGCGTCAGGCTGCTCCTGCTGTACCTCGCTTTCCGGCTGCTTGCCGTACTTTACGTTGTCCAGCGCGCCCGTTTTGCTCTGGCGGGTGTTACCAGCGCTTGCCTGTGTCTCGCCCTGTGCGGTGGAGGCTGCCGCCCCATCGCCGCCCTCAAACAGACAGAGGGTCATGTCGTAAAGGTACATATCGTTCCTCCTTAAAATGCGCGGGCATGTCGCTCCCGTGTGGCGTCCCTGTCCCTGCGGGATGGCAGCGTCTCATAACCGTCGCCACCCCGCCCGGAACAAAATGGGAGGTGCAGAGTTTCGCCTCTGCACCCCCCACGGTAACATTGATTTTTCCGAATTTTCCACTTAAAAGTGGAATTTTCAAAATTTTACAGAAATTTTTTCCGGTGCCGTCTTTTCCAGCTGTAAAAAGCCGACCTTCAGCAGGTCATACAGCCATTTCCCGCCGTGCCATCTGAGGTATGCGTCCCCGCTTTCCAGTCTTTCACACACAAGCTCCGCCTCCTGCGTGTTGTGCAGCCAGCCTGCCGCCGTATACATCAGGCAGCTGACCGCCGCACACACATCCGGCGCACCTGTGGCGTGTCCCCGGCACCTGACGGAGCAGCTGTCACCGCAATGCAGCGTTACCTCTGTCATACGCTTGGCACGCTCCTTTGCGCCAACGCCTGCCCGTACCCGGTCATGGGCGTCTGCGCCTCCATAATGCCGCTTGCAAGTTCGCTGTGCGCCTCCGCTTCACCGCCGCCGGTGTTATTGCCTCCTGTCTGCCGCGTCTTCTCCTGCGGCATCAGAGCGCCCGTGATCATGGCAAGCTGCTGCTGCATCTGCATGACCATGTTCAAAAGCGTCTGCCCCTGCATGACTTTCTCCCGCACCGTCTGTATGCCCTCAAAGTCCATCATCTCCAGTGCGATCAGACTGGCCTGCGCATTCTCCGGTGCGAAAAAGCCCAGGGAATACAGCTCCTTTGCCCGCTCGTTCTGCTCCATGCGGCTGAACGGGTTTTTCTTCTGCGCCTTGATCTTCAGGTCGAACACCGGACGGCGGTACATCTCGTTGCCCAGCGTGTCCAGCCCCGTCACCTGATCCTGCAATCCCGCGTTGTCGAAGGTGACAAATTGATACTCGTTGCCCTCGCCGGTAATGCGAAAGCTACGGCTCACGTCGTAGAACTGCCGCATCAGCTCCACGCACAGCGTGTTGATCTGCGTATACGCACGATAGCTGGCGGCGATCATGTCACGACTGGCCTTGTTGCCCGCCTCCTGCAAGGCCGCAATCGCCGCCGCCGCGGTCACATTGGTGGTGCCGCCGGAGTTTACATCCCGGTTGGCCGCCGTGTCCTTCATCTCCTCGATCTTCATCTGCGCCACGGTGACGTAGATATCGGAAAGGGGCTGTGTCACGATCTCCTTAACGCGCTGATCCCCCAGCTCGCCATTGACGTGTACCATCGGCCGGTTCCAGTCGAGAAATTCCTCCTCATTGATAGCCGTGCTGTCGCTGACAAAGAAACGCTTCTTGGTGGCCATCATCGCGTTTTCCAGAATGTTGGCGCTGAGCTTGTCAATGTACAGCTGCGGATCCTTGCATATCGCCACATAGCCGAAGCCGATGGGTGTACCCTTCTCCGGGTACATCACGTCCAGCACCACAGGGTACATGCCGTGGTCATAGAAGCCGCGCTCCCTGTACTCCGGGTCGTTCTGGCTGGCGTACAGCAGGGTGGAGCCTACGAACTTGACGTAGTGCAGCGCCGTCCTGCCGCTGGGCGTCTTGACCTTGTAATACCAGTCCACCACCACGCTCTTTTCGCTGGTGTCCACGCTGTCGTCATAGATGTACTCTTTTACATCAATGACCTTGCCCTTCTGCTTGCCCTTTAGCTCCGGGTATGCTTCATCCAGCAGGTCGTTGTCCACCAGATCGACGATGAACAGATTCCGGCTCTTCTGAATATCCGTAATGCCCGGCTCCCAGAACAGGTTCAGCAGGTCGATGTCCCTGATCTCGATGTCACCCAGCCCGTTGTCCTTCTGGCTGTCCCAGAACACACCGTAGGCCGCCGTGCCGTGCTTCAGCTTCTCCCACCAGTTGTCGGAATACACCTGCTCGAAATGGTTGTACTCCTGCACCACGGGAAGAATCTGGCTCAGCGTCTTGGCGCTCTGCTCGTCGCTTTCCTCACGCGGCAAAACCACCGGCTCCGGGTAGTTGTCCATCGCGTCTGCGTGCTTGTTCTGGATGGTGTTGAACAGCCATGCCGACGTGGGCTTTGGCTGCGGCGGTGTAGACTTGACCTCTTTGCCGCTCCTGTCCACTCGCTTGGCCTTGCTCTGGACGATGCCCTCCCAGTGCCGCAGCTCCCACCACAGCTCATCGTTGACGATGCGGCTTTCCAGATTGCTCTTGCCGTCCTTGTACTTTGTCAGCAGATCAATGCCGCGCTCCACGTCCTTGTCCGTGATCATGGGCGCATCCTCCGGCCTCGTCAGCAGCATAGCCGCCATCTCCGGCGACATGTCCTGCTCCTGATCCGTTATGCCGGGCACTCCGAATCTCTCCATGTGCTTCCTCCTCAGTATACTTGATAAAATGCGTACCGGCTTGGCTTGTACTCGTCCTCTGTCTCCAGCGGGGAGTATGGCCGCTCCACCGTCCTGTATGTGTCTCTGGGGCCTATGGGGTTTTTCATGCACACATACCGGCACATGTCGTAGATATGATCCTCTCCATCTGTGTCGATGTCCTCCACGTCCGTCTGGTCATATACCAGGTTCGGCACCGTCCGTATAAAGTGCTTGCATGTGTTAAACACATACAGCATGGGCACCCCGTCCTCGTCAAAGGCCAGCCGGTGATGCACCTGCATCTTGCCGTTGATCCGGGCGTGGTCGCCCTTTTCGAAGTACACCCGCTGCCGCTCCATCAGAGCGCCCACACTCTCCGTGCCGTCGCTTTGCCAAATGGCCGGGTCGCCCACACGGTGTATTTGCTTCCCTTTCAGGTTGGGTTCCTCGTCCTCGATCCTCCGTATCTCCTGCGCCACCCTTGACGGTTCCCACATCACGCCCTTGTTGGGCGTGCCTGTGCAGCCGTACAGCTCCCGGATATGGTACATTCGCCTGTTCCTGTCCACGGCAAACCACCCAACAGCAAAGGGGCGTGAATAGCCCCAGTCCAGCCCACACCAGATCACCCAGTCCTCCGGCACCCGGAACGGCGCGATCACATGGGTGTTCTTCCTGTCGATGTAGTGCTCGCTGTCGTTGCGCCACTCCGTAAAAACCTGCCCCTCGAAGCTGTCCCAGTTTCCGTACAGCAGGGCATTTCGCTCCGCCTCCGGCATGCTTGCCAGCCGCTGGACGTACATGGGGTCGTTTTCCATCAGTATCTTATTGTCAAACACCGAGGACGGCACGAAAATCCGCTTCTGCTCCCCGGTGTGCTGCCTGCCGTCCGGCGTGTACCACGTCGCCGTTTCTGTGATGGTGTGCATGGGCGGCGCCGCCGTGATAAACCGCTCCTTCACCCAGCCATGCCCAATCCCTCCCGGATTGGCCGTGGAACGCATATACACCCGCGTACCGGCTCCGTTTGGGCGGTTACGGGATTTCAGATACTCGTACTCCTCCTGCGTAAAGTGCGTCAGCTCGTCGAAGGCGATAAAGTCATAGGCCTGCCCCTGATATTGTATCTTGTCCTGCGGCCTGTTCATGCTGCCGAACACGATTTGCGCGCCGGACGGAAACCGCCATGTGTGGTTGCTGCCGTTGTATCTGCCTTTGGGGTATACCCGTGGGTAATAATTTAGCGTTTTGTCGATCAGCTCCCGCAGCTGCGGGAACGTCTTGCGCAGGATCAGCGCCTTGTACCACGGGATATGCACCTGCCGCAGCGCCTCTATCACCAGCGCGTCGCTCTTCCCTCCGCCTAACCTGCTGCCCCGCCATAAAGGGCTTCATACTCCGGTCTTGCCATAAAGACGGCTTGTCGGGCTTGTGGCTGCCAAACGACACTGGGAGCACTCATTCTGCATCACCACCTTTGACCTCCGGCATCAGCACCACGCCGCTCTCACCATTGTCCGCCGCCTTGTTCATCATGGTCCACTTGTCGATCAGCGTACCTATCGCCGTGGTGATCTGGCTTGGCGTGGCCTCCGTCAGCTTCGCCGGATCGTTCAGCACTGCCAGTCCTTTACCTATGATCTGGCACACCACGTCACGCTGGCTTTCCATGTACGTCAAAACGTCGGCGGTGTTCTCCTCTTTTTTTCTAATGAGTTTTTCCGCAATATCCGCATTTGTCTGCACTATTTTTTTGACAGTGTTTGCGGAAACCCCATTAAGTTTGGCTGTGGCGCAATAGTTGTTTGTCTGCACATAGTCCGCCAGTATTTTCTTTTTCTGCTGGTCTGTCAGACGCGCAGCCATGTTATCACCTCGTTTTATCTGACGCACCGGCCTCCCGCCACTGGCCTTTGTCATTGGCACGTCTGTACCCGGCTTTCGCCTCACCTGAATATTCTTCCACCGTGATTGGTGCCGCATGAGAGGTGCGACCTCCCGATCCCCGAAATGTGGGGTGGCATCGGCCTGCGGCATATTGCTCCCTCCGGGCGGAGCCGAAGCCCCGCCCATCAGGAAAAGAAGGGGGAAAAGAAAAAGAATGGAGATGCAGAGTTTGCCCCTGCATCTCCCATGATAAAGTGCGTTTTTTCAATTTTTCCACTTTTAAGTGGAATTTCCAAAATTATTTTTCGGCAATATCTACCACGCAGGAATAGTCCGTCCTGCCCATCAGATAGTCCACCGAAACGCCGAATTCATCCGCTATGCTTTTCAGCGCATCCATCGTCGGCTTCGCCGTGCCCAGCTCGTACCGGCGTATGGCGTCCGAATTCAGCCCGCAGCGCTCCGACAGCACATACCGCTTCAGTCTCTTTCTCTCCCGCAGCTTTCTAAGCCGTTCCGGGAATTCGCTCATGTCAGCACCTCCTCCGGGAAGAATGTCTCTCTTACCCCGCCGCACTCCGCCACGATGTACCGCCCCTTTGGATGCACATACACCACCGCGCCCTTGCGCATAGGGAATTTCCTTTCTTCGCACCCCTTACCGGGGAATAAGTCTGGCAGCGTCATAAACCGCGCCTTAATCGTGTCACCCTTCTGCATCTGCGCCGCTTTTTCAAAATATGGTGCAGCATCCAATAAAACCGCCATGTTTGCCTTTGCGCGTAAAATCGACAAGCACGTTTCTCGTTTGATGTATTCAGCCATTGCAGTTCCTCCTTATCTCTCGTTCCATAATGCCCAGCGGCGTGTGCTCCCGCATCCATGCGTACACCCACGCCCGGCTCTCCGCCGTGCCCATCGGCTTCTTCTTCGGCGGCAGTTCGCCGTTCTTCGCGGCGGTGGCCGTGGGGTTGTGCTTGTGTTCTCCCATCACTCCGTCCCTCCAGCCATTCGTGCCCCACATCCGGGGCAATAATCCGACAAAACGTATTCGTCGTTGCAGTCATACACCGCCTCATAACCACACTTCGAGCAAACGTAGCCGCCGATCGGGTCACGCCCTGCAAGCGCGGGGTCCCACCCGGTTATCTCGCTCTCGTATACCGGAAGCCACCCTGCCTGCGGCGTTCCATCTCCATCCGGCTTTCCGCCCCCGGCAAAGCCAAGCACCGCATCCAAAACAGCCTTGTTGATAACGCCCTGTATGCTCACTCTGTTCTCGCATATCACAGGCATCTCAGCCAAAGATTTGTTATAGTACGTTGCCTTGCGTACCCTCCATTTTCCGTCCCAGAAGTCAACGGAATAGCCGGTGCTTTTCGCCGCTTCCATTTTTGCCGATCTTGCCGCGCCGGTTTTTACGAAGTAGCTTTCCCGCGTCACCCGCGGGTTTTTGTATATTTTCATGCTACACCATCCATCTTTGCCCCACAGTGTGGGCAGTAGTCCGTCTTGGCCGCGAACCCTATCTCACAGGCGGAGCAATACTGAATATCTCCCGCGACCTCACTATGGAACTGCACCCATCGTCCGTGCCCTCCTCCCGCTTCATGCTTCAGTTCGTCATACAGGTCGCTGAACTTCTTGTTCCAATGCTTCAGCCAAACAAGGGCCTGAATGCCTATCACAATCCACAGTGCTGAAGCGATATTCTGCATCAGGTTGTCCATCACTCCACCTCCTCATCCGCATATCTCTGATACCACAATGGCAATTATTGCCGCTACGTAAACCGCGACAAAAGCGGCAAAGACAGTGCAGCCCCGTTTCTTATACATCGTGTATATGGCGGTAATAAGCAGCGCAATACAGTACACGCCGAGCAAGGCATAGAACCAGCCCACTACTCCACCTCCGTGTTTGAGCACGTCACTTCGCCGAACCCCACCTGCCGCATGGGGCACCGCTCATTTATCACCCGGCACAGTCCACAGGGCAGGCGATATTCGCAGATGTCCGTGGAGATATATCCGCTGGTCGCCACCGTGTGCCCTTTCGGCGGCGTATACCCTTCGGCAACAAGATAATTCTCGTTAGAATTGCAAGCTTCCATTACTTCTCCCTCCATTTGCACCCGTCACAGGCGCCCTCGTGTGCGTGTTTGTACTTCCCGCAGTATTTGCATAGCTCGTTGATAAGGTCTTTCCGGTCTGCCGCCAGTTTCTCGTTTGCGGCCATCAAACTACTATTGGCACCATCCAACTGCGAAATGCTGTTGTAATGCTCCTTGAGTTCTTCCCGTGCTTTCAGCAGCTCCGCATTGCTCATTATGAGGTCGCCTTGCAGCTTTGTGATCTCCTCCGGTGTGTAGCCGGTGTCCTCGTAGTCTTTCAGCCGCCAATAAATCTCCATCGCGTGTTCTCTCACAGCGTTCCCGTCGATTATGCTCCTACGGGTAGTGTGTTCGCCCACCCGCACATCAGGCACAGTCAGTCGTTCCATTGTTCTCCTCCTTCACCGCCACAGCCTTTGCCAGCTGTGCCATGCCCTTATTCATGTCCTCTATCTGCTTATCCCGCCGTGCAATGGCGTCCTTCAGGCTGTCGTTGGCTTTCATCAGCGCCTCTATGTGCCGCTGCTGGTTCTCGATCAGGTCAGCGGCGGAGGTATTTTTCTTCTGACTGCAATCGTTGTTGGGGCTGCTCATACCGAAAAACGCGCAATTCCCCTTGCAATTCACTTCCGGTCTTGCACAGCACCGCAGCGCGGTCACGATCTCGTCTCTTGTCATGTCATTTCTCCTCTCGCATCTCCGCCCCATTGCTCTGCCATTGCTTTGGCGATGCCGGGAAAGGTCTTTGCGCGGTTTTTGGCCCTATCCGTGGTAAACATACCTTTATGCTGTTCCCCATGCTTATGACTATAGCTGCCGCTCGGACACCATGTTGCTGTCGGCTCAACAATATTGGTCGGCTCCAACGGCTGGACACCACGCTCCCACAGCAAGGTTTTTTTGCTAAACGGGTGTCCGTATTGATAGGGCTGTATGGCTTGGGTTGGCTCCGGATACTCAAAGACTTTACTCGACGTCGGGTTTTCAATTACAACTTTTTCACAATCCGCTGCCAAAATAGCTAAAAACAGCGCTTTGCCGCACAAGCCCTCATAATACCTTTTGATATTGAGCTTGCCGCCCCTATACAAGTGCCGCGCTCCGGCGTTGCTGGTTTTGGTGCAGGGCGGAAAAGCAATAATCATATCCCACCGCCCCACATCATGCGTCTGCCCGTCCATTGTGGTCACTTGCCCCCCCTCGATGGCCTTTAGAGCGTCGCCTAAAATGTGCCATTCCGGGCGCCCGCCAGACGGCTCCTGTATGTCGCAGGAATACGCCTCATGCCCCCGCGCACGAAACGCAATACATACCACTTGGCTTTCCTCACACGCAATCAGAACTCTCATGTCTCAATCTCCAAACACAACGCCGCACTCGTCCTTTAGTACGTCCTTGATGTTCTTGCGCTTGATGCGGCCTTCGTTTATCTCCTCTGCCAGCTTTTCCAGGCACTCGTACAGGTATGCAATGCTCTGCGTGTCCCGGCTGTCCGATGTCTCCTCAAAGACGTGCCAGCCGCATTTGTCCATCAGCACCATTGCCACCATGTCCATGTTCTCCCGTGTGCCTTGCAGCTTGCCACGCATAAAGATGCGGTCGTCCCTGCTCAAATGCTGCTTGCCCATGTCAATACCTCACTCCGATGTAGTCCAGCACCCGCGCATAGCCGAGGCCGTCCTTCGTGGGCTTCCATAGCCCGTCCGTGTCGAATGCCCCGCCGCCGATGCAGAACGCATAGTGCTTCGGGTGCGTCAGCTTCATGCGTTCAAAGCGGTTTGTGCCTTTTTCGAGATGACTTCCAAATCCGCAGAACATGCAGCCCGTGCGTTGGCATCCCGTGCAGTGCAGCTTGCAGTCGATCAGCGTTGCGCCGTAGTCATTCTCGCCGTCGCTGGCTACGATGTCGCCGTACACGCTGGCGTAGGGTAGATTGCACTCCACGATAAACCGCAGCACATCCTGCTCCGTCCAGAAACTCATGGGCTTAGAT
>ERZ1034973.318-NODE-318-length-34785-cov-10.151166_pt1 | contig 34785 bp, 30 predicted proteins | sample MGYA00520686_ERZ1034973 | MGnify/ENA primary metagenome ERZ1034973 (study PRJEB33766, sample SAMN09781775) | gut metagenome | biome: gut microbiome | host: Homo sapiens | place: Madagascar | study: EMG produced TPA metagenomics assembly of the PRJNA485056 data...
CGAAACCGTGACTGGGAGCAAGTTTTTTGCTGAATACATTTATAATGCGTTTGCCTTGATTTGCCTTGTAATTTTATTGTCTAAGCGGCAATTTTTTTTTATAATGAACCTATGAGTACTCACAAACAAATTGACGAGGAGACGCTGAACAATCTCCTTTATCTTTCGCGCCTTTCTCCGGAAAGCACAAATCTTGAAACCCTAAAAAAGCAGGTTGACGAAATTGTCGGATATTTCGATATTCTTTCAAAATACGACGACAGCGAAAATCCGTATGATGCATATCCTTCTACAGAAGCCGAAAAGCTTCGCGACGATACAGTTGTGCCGGGACTTGATATTTCCGATGTAAAAAAAGTTACCGATGAATTTATGGACGGATATTTCCAGGTTCCAAAAGTTCTTGGCGAGGGCGCTTAATGTCATGCGGGGGAAAGTCTTCCCCTCGTTTGCACTTCGTTGCAAACTACCCCTTCTCCTAGGGGCATCGCCCCTAAAACCCCATTAATCTGAAGGAAAAACTATGTATACAATAAAAGAAACCGTTGAGGCTTTAAAATCCGGAAAGACAACCAGTGTAAATCTTGTAAAAGACTCGGTTGAAACTTTTGAAAAAGATAAAGCTTCTGAAAAACCGCTGAACGCCTTTCTTGAGCTTTACGCGGACGCGATTTTAAAGGCTGAAGAAGCGGACAAAGAAATTGAAAAAGCAAAAAACGAAGGAAACTTGGAAGAGCTTTTTGAAAAAAAGCCGCTTCTTGGAATTCCTTTTGCAAATAAAGACAACATCAGTTCCAAAGGACACAAGCTTACCTGCGGCTCAAAGATTCTTCAGGGCTACACAGCGCCGTACAATGCGACAGTTGTAAGCCGTCTGGAAGCCGCCGGAGCGATTCCGCTCGGCCGCTGCAATCAGGACGAATTTGCGATGGGTTCTTCAACCGAATATTCTTCTTACGGCGCAACAAGAAATCCTATCAACCGCGAGTATGTTTCGGGCGGTTCTTCGGGCGGTTCCGCGGCGGCTGTCAGCGCAAACCAGGCTTTGTTCTCGCTTGGAACGGAAACCGGCGGCTCGGTCCGTCTTCCGGCTTCTTACTGCGGAATCTACGGCTTAAAGCCGACTTACGGCGTTTTGTCGCGCTGGGGAGTTGTCGCTTACGGTTCATCGCTTGACCAGGTTGGAATTATGGGGCATACGCCTTCTGATATTGCGATTCCTCTTTCAGCGATGGCCGGCGAGGATTTTTACGATGATACTTCCGCGGAACTTCCTGAGGCGGAAAAATTAAAGAATCTTGAGCCGTACAAAAATATGGACTCACTGAAAGTTGCGATTCCAAGGCAGTTCCTTGAAACAAAAGGTCTTGATTCTGATGTAAAGGCGGTCTTTGACCAGACAAGAAAATGGTTCGAGTCAAAAGGCGCAAAGATTGATGAGGTTGACCTGCCTGTTCTTGATGCTTCGATTGCAAGCTATTACGTTATCGCGCTTTCAGAGGCGGCTTCAAATCTAAGCCGTTTTGATGGAATCCGTTACGGCGCGCGCGTTGACAACGGTCATGGCTATGATGAGCTTTTTGTTGATACGCGTTCAAATGGTTTTGGACCGGAAGTAAAGCGGCGTATTGTTATTGGAAACTACGTTCTTTCAGAGCAGTTTTCCGGCGACACCTATAAAAAAGGAATGACAGTGCGCGCCAGAATCCAGCGTGAAATGGCAAAACTTTTTGAAAGCTACGACATTGTCCTTTGTCCTACCTGTCCGACTCCGGCATTCAAGCTCGGCCAAAAAGTTGATAATCCGCTTGAAATGTATTTGAGCGATATGTATACAGTTTTTGTAAATCTTGCGCGCATTCCTTCTATTAATGTTCCGGCAGGCAAAGCGGTAAGCTCTGACAATATGCCGATTGGAATGCAGTTTGCAGGTCCTATGTTCAGCGAGGCAAAATTGCTTCAGATTGCTCAGGTTTGGGAAAACGATCATCCTGAATGCGGAATTCCAATTAAAAAATAAGCGTTAGGAAGAAAATATGGCTATTGATAAATATGAAATTGTAATCGGATGCGAAATCCACACTCAGCTTCTTACAAAGACAAAGGCGTTCTGCGCCTGCGAAAACCGTTACGGCGGAATGCCGGATACTCGTGTCTGCCCTGTTTGTCTTGGGCTTCCAGGCGCTATGCCGCGCATCTCAAAAGGTTATGTTGAGCTTGGCGCGGTTGCGGGGCTTGCCTTGAACTGCGATATTGCGCGCTTTACAAAATTTGACCGCAAGCATTATTTTTATCCGGACTTGGCAAAAGGCTATCAGATTACACAGTACGATTTGCCGCTTTGCACAGACGGTTTTGTTGATCTTCCGCTGATTCACTATCCAAAAGATGAGCAGCCGGGCGGCGAAAAATTCCGTTCAAAGAATTTTATTGGCGAAGACTGCATTGTTGACGGAAAGTACCGACGCGTGCGAATTGAACGCATCCACCTTGAGGAAGACGTAGGAAAATCCCTGCACCTTAAGGGAAACCATTCCTACATTGACTACAACCGCTGCGGAACTCCTCTTATAGAAATTGTAACAAAACCTGATATGACCAGTCCGGAAGAAGCCGCCCTGTTCATGCAGACTGTTCAGGAAATCCTGCGCTACGTGAAAGTAACAAAGGGTAACCTTGAGGAAGGAAATATGCGCTGCGACGCGAATATAAACCTTAATGTCTGGGAGGATGGAAAACTTTACCATACTCCGATTTCTGAAATTAAAAACCTGAACTCGTTTAAGTCAATCCGTGAAGCCTGCGCGTATGAGGCGCAGCGTCAGCTTAAGGAATTTATTGAAGACCGCCAGGAATTTAACCCTGGATTTAAAAACACAATGAACTGGGATGAGGTAAATGGCGTTACCCAGGTTATGCGAACAAAAAATTCTTTTGTTGACTACCGCTTTACAACAGAGCCGGACATTAAGCCGTTTACTGTAAGCACAGAGCTTGTGGAAAAAGCAAGCGGCCAGGTCGGCGAGCTTCCGGAGCAGAAAAGGGTTCGTTTTCAGGAAGAATTCGGTCTTACACAGTTTAATTCAGAAGTTCTTACAAGCACACGCGAGCTTTCTTTGTGGTATGAAGAGGCTGCTGATTCTTCAAAGAGTCCAAAGCGCGTTGCGAATCTTATAATTGCCGAGCTTCTTGCGGTTTTGAACGAAAACAAGCAGACTATAAACGATGTGAAAATCACGCCGAAGCACATTGCTGAGCTTGCCGATGCTCTTGAAGAAAAGAAAATCACTTCAAAGCAGGGAAAAGAGGTTTTTGCTGATATGCTTGCAACGAATAAAATGCCTTCTTTGATTATAAAAGAAAAAGGCATGGAAGTTGTCAGCGATTCTGGCGCGATTGAGTCGATTGTTGACAAAGTTATTTCCGCGAATCCGAAAGCAATTGAAGATTTTAAGAAAGGAAAGACAAATGTTGTGGGCTGGCTCATGGGACAGGTTATGAAAGAATCCCATGGCAAGGCAAATCCTGGTCAGGCTACAAAAATGATAAACGAAAAACTTGCAAGGCTGTAGTTTTTCAAGAATGGAAGTAGGATGTCAGATATAGATTTTTTGGCTTCAGAAATTTATTCAAGATTCGGTTCTGTAAAACGCGCGAAAAAATGCTTTTTGTATACTGCAAAAGGTGTACGGCTTACTGATATGTTCCAGGAAAACGGACGCGCGATTCTTGGCTGGGAAGGCGGCTCTGCATTTACAATGTTCAAGAATGTCCTTTGCCGCGGAATTGCCGGAAGTTTTGACACAGATTTTCCGTACAGGACAAAAAGGGCGGTTCAGGAGCTTTTTGCTTCAGAACGAGAGCTTTTTGTCTATTATTCAAAAGAAGAGGCGTTCAGGGCGGCGGTTGCGCTTTCTCCGGCCGGAACAAATTTCTTTCGTCCATGGAATTCTGTGGAAATAAACTGGGCTGAAATAGACTCTATTGTTTTTGAGCCGCCTCTTCCATGGGCTGAGCCAGTTTATTTTGTCGCGGCAAAGCCTGATTGTGTAAAAAACGCTTTTGAGCGCGGTGTTGTTTTTTCAACAGGAAAAAAACTGCCGGCTCCGCTGCATGCGTCGATTGCCCGCTCGGTTTATAATCTTATTTCCGCGCTTCAGGTTCGCTCTGAAAAAGACTGGTTTTTGTACGACAAGGTTCTTTCAAAGTATTGGGAGCGAAAAGGACCGTATCTTTTTCCAAAAATCTTAAAAGAAAATTACAGGGCTTTTGCTCTCCATTGCCTTGACTGCGGTCTTGTCATAAATCCAGATTTTGCAAGTCCTTCGATTGTTCCGTTTGGCGCAGACAAGGGTGTCTTTACAAAACTGAAAAATAATCCGTTCGAGGGCTAGGGATGACTCAGAGCCAGATGATTTTATACGCGATAAAACTTATCTTAGGCGGAATCGCCGCGTTTTGTTCGATTTTGCTGTGGTCAAAAACAAAAGACGCGGTATGGATGAATCTTGTTGTCGGTGTCGTTGCAAAATATGCTGGAGTTGTCTATGAAATTCTTTTGGTTCTGGGAATAATTTTTCCGGAATCAGTTGTTTTTTTTGGAATTCCGCTTTCCACCTTGATTTTTACGGCATTGCCGGACATTTTTTTTATAACAGCGTTTATTTTAATGCTAAGACGCAATAAATAAATAGAGGGAAAATATGGCTTTATCTTCCGCGGATGAATTCTGGCAAAAATTTATAACAGAAACTGGAACGGATTCCGATTCAAAGTGCGCAGGCGATTTGAATTTTGAGTCCGCCGGTTTTACAAATGACGCGCAGATTGCAAATATTCTTTCTGGCCGGCGGACGGCAATTTTTTCAACTTTTGCCTCTTATTCTGTTGACTGCGAGCCGCTTCCTGTTTCCGGAGAACTGTATCTTGTTTTTGACCGCGGAAATAATCCCCGTGCTGTAATAGAGATTGAGTCTGTGAACATTCTGCCTTTTAGCGAAATTACTTGGGGAATGGCCCGGAAGGAAGGCGAGGATGAAAACCTTGAGCAGTGGAAAATCCGCTGGCAGGAAAACCTTGAAGAAGAAGGTGAAATTGTCGGCTTTAAATTTTCCCCGGAAATAAAAATCATTTTCCAGACTTTCAGGGTTTTGTACAAATAATTTTAACGACAAAACGCCGGGTTTTATAAATTCAGCATAAAAATTGAATGAGCTGCCAGAAAAAGCGCGTCAATTCGTTGGATAGCAAAGCTGTCTTAGGCTGAGCGTAAAAGTGGCGGACTGAGCTATAAAAGGAGTTTGTTGACTGATTATGAAAAAAGTTCTTGTATCTATTGTTCTAATGGTTTTGTATGGATTATGCATGGCAAAGCCAAGGATAATTTCTTCTGAGCCGTGCGAATATCGGGATGTAAGTTGTGATCTGTATGGTTATCAAAACTGGTTTAAGGAAGAAATTTCTTATAGCCAGGCTTTGGAAGATTTGGATATGCTGGTTTATTTATTGAAATCCTCGTATTCCGGGTATGAGGATGCCGTAAAACGTGGCCTTAAAATAGAGAGCATAATAGAATCGTTTAAGAAGTCGAATACAGAAAATGAAAATATAAAAGTATCGCAATTGAATGAATTTATATATGACTTTTTAAAACCCTACATACAGGATACCCATTTTTGTATAGAAAGCAAAAATCTTCAAAATCGCTTGATAACTCAGCATAGAGTTCTATATTCAGATATTTATGTAAGGAAAGCAGGCGAAGTTTTTGTTGTAGAAAAATCTGATAATCAGGAATTTAAGGCTGGCGAAAATCTTGAGCCCGAAAGTGAAAACCTTTTTTTATATCCCTCAGAAGGAAATTGTATTTACAGGATTGGAACGTATGCGACAATGGATGAAAATGAAAAATGTATCTCTGTAAACTGTTCTGGAAGTGAAAAACAGATTCTTTGCAATATATCTAATAATTATCTGTATTGGAATGATATAACCACATATAAAGAAATTGAAACCAAGGATTCTGTTTATATTTATATTCCTACTTTGATGGACTTGCACAATAATGATAATAGAAAAAAGAAGTTGGAGGAAAATTTTGAAAAATTTCATTCTGTTTCATCGCGTTATCCTGAAAAGAAAAATATAATCCTTGATTTACGAACAAATGGAGGAGGAAGTTCTCATCATACTTCAAGTTTTCTGGCAAATTTGTATTTCTTGGAAAAGAATTGTAATCAAAAAAAGTCATTTGTTAATATAAAAAAAGAATGGATGTTGATAGGTTCAAACGGTGATAGAATAGATTTGATTTCTCCGCCGGTTCTGCAGGCGGAAATTTGGCTTTCAAAATATGTGTATTCACAGGAAGCTGGTTGGATAAAAGATTTTGCGCGAAGAAAAAAGGTTCTGGACAATAGAAATTTGCGGATTACATATTCTGAGCAAAAAAAAGTAAAGCCAAAATCTGGAACTCCAAGGTTTAAGGGAAGATTGATTATTCTTTCCGGCAAGAATACATGTTCTTCAAGTGAATTGGCGATTTTTGAAGCAAGAACTATTTTTTCCAAGACAAATCAATTTTTTCAAATCGGAGAGAATACCGGAGGATGTTACGCCTACGGGAATGTCTGGTGCTATCAGCTGAACAATTCTGGAATAGCGTTGCATCTGCCGTCTATTATAATTCCTTTTTCTGAAAAATGTCCGGAAGGTCTTGGTCTGATTCCAGATTTTTGGGCGACAAATGATGATATTTTAAAGGCTGTTGTAAATATTACTTGCGATGAAGAATTATCAGAAAAATTAAAGGATATGAATAGTAATTTGTAATCCGGCTGCAATTCCGTGGCGCATTCCTTATGAGAATACGCCACGTGCGCTTGCCTTGGGTGCGCATTGTTTTTTAATGGCGCTATTTCTGGCAGAAGAGTTCTGCGAGGGTCAGGGCGTCCTTTACTATGTTTTCCACAATGCAGTATTCGTTCGGCATGTGCGCAAGTTCGTCCATGGTGCTCCAGACAACGCAGTGCATTCCTTCGCGTCTGAGCTCTGCGCCGACCGTTCCGCCGCCTATTCCTATTGTCCTTGCCTTGATTCCGTGTACTGCTTCCAGCGCATCCTTTAGTTTTGTTACAACCGGAGCTGTTTGCGGTGTGGCAGGGCTTTCTGAGCTTTGAAGAATTTCGTAGGAAATTTTTACTTTGTATAGATTTTCTGTTTCTGCGATTTGTTTTTCAGTTTCTTTTAAGACTTCGGCGATTGTGTAGCATGGCAAAATTCTGCAGTCCATGCAAAAAACGTCTTCCCCTGGAATTATGTTTACTCCTTCAACGTTTGCGGAGCGCATTGTAGGCTGAAATGTTGAATAGTCTGGTGTAAAAAGCGGGTCTTTTCTATTAAATATGTTCTGCATTCCGTTTAGCCGGAGGCTAAGGTCGCAGGCGGCAAGGCAGGCGTTGTTTCCCTGGTCTGGGCGCGAGCCGTGGCTCTGTTTTCCTTTTACTGTAAGTTTTAGCCAAAGAATGTTTTTTTCGGCGATTTCGATTGTCTCGCCGTTTTTATCCCCGCCGTCCGGGATAAGGTAGATGTCGTTTTTCTGAAAGATTTTTGTATTGCGCAGAAGCCAAATCATTCCGTGGGCTGAACCGACTTCCTCATCCGCCATAAAAAGCAGTTTTACCGTATGAGCAGGCTTTACGTTTTTTTTGATGAATGAAAGTCCTGCGAAAACTCCGGAAACCAGACCCTGCTGGTTGTCCTCTACACCTCGGCCATATATTTTTCCGTCTTTTTCCGTAACGCTCCAAGGGTCGGTGTTCCACAGTTTTAAATTTCCGGGCGGAACAACGTCAAGGTGCGCCATTACCCAGATGTTGAAGTCGTCTTTTTCGCCGGGAATTGTTACCACAATGTTCGGGCGGATTCCGCTTTTTACACGCTCGTCCGGCGCGTCAAATTCTTCTATCTGGGATTCGCTTACGCCCTGGGTCTTTAGCCATTCAACAAGCGCTTTCGCCTTTTCCAGTTCTCCCTGTCCGCCGTTTTCCGGGGCAAGAGCCGGGTGCGAAGTCAAAAGCGCTTCCAGCTGAACCATCTGTTCTTTGCTTTCTTTTATATACGAAAATAATTCGTTTTTTATCTGTTCGTTCATGGGTTTATTATAATGGATTTATACATTTTTAGGCAGATAATCTTTTTAAAATATTTTGATAATATTCATCATTTATTTCAAAACCTATATAATCTCTGTTCAAATTTTTTGCGGCGACTAAAGTTGTTCCGCAGCCGCAGAATGGATCAAGAACTGTTTGTCCTTCTTTTGTAACCAGCTTTATAAGAACTTCCATTAGTGCGACAGCTTTTTGTGTCGGATGAAGCCCTCTGTCCGATTTTTCAGTTTTGATTTTTAAAATATTTGAGCAGATTTCAAGACCTGTATTTAATGTTTCAGATTCTTTTAGCGCATGTTCGTTAAATCCGCCAAGTTCATAATTTAAAATATTATCAGTCAGTGTTCCGCCGATGGGGTAAGGCTTCATAAACCATAAAATTGGCTCAAAAAGAGGACGGAGATTTCCTATTTTCCAGCCTTCCCATTTCTTTGCATCTTTTTCATCGTTGCGGCGTTCAAAAACGCAGCTTACTCTTTGTGCTCTATATGCGGAAGCATCTTTTTCCCATGCAATCATATCTTTAAATATAAAACCTGCATCTTCCATTGCGCAAATGCAGCGGTGTGACATTCTTCTGCCGGCAAAAATAAAGCAGCTTGCTCCGGGTTTTAAAACTCTAAGCCAATCGCTTGTCCATTTTGAGCACCATTCGTAGTATTCTTTTGAAATATTTTTATCTGCTTCTGACCAGCCGTTCAAAGGTTTCCCTCTGGTTTTGAAAATAGAGCTTTTTTCCTGCGCAGGACTTTTTCCAAGCAATGCGCTGTTTGTGTTTTTATGAATAACATCCCATTCGTCAAAATTAATTCCATAAGGAATATCAGACAAAATAAGATGAACGGATTCTGTTTCTATGGTTTTTATAAGCTCTATGGAATCTCCAAGTTCAACTCTGCCCATTTTTGTTTTCCTCCAATTCTGTGTCAAGAGATGAAATGAATGAGTTGATGACATTGATTTTTTCTTCAAGCTTTGTTTCTTTTATTAATTCATTTATGGCTTCTTCTTTTGTAAGATTTTTTATTCTTTCTATTTTGTTTTCGCAATATGTTATTTCTGTGCTGCCTCGTGCAATTATTGAAAGTTTGCATTGATTTAGACTTCTTGTGAATTGTTCTTCTGAAAATCCTAATTTCTTTGATACAATTTTATTTACTTTTGGTAAAAAGCAGTTTTTTGCACTGGAAATTTTAGAATCTCTGGCTATCATTTTTGAACTTTCCCAAATTGATTCAAGAGATATATTTTCAGTTTCTCTTATATTGTTTTCAAGCAGCAATGAAATATGTTCCCAGGCGATTAGACAGACATTTTCATTTAGCGCGCTCTTGTAAATTTGGCTTTCTTCTTTTGGATATTGAAAATATGGCGAAACTAAAACCGCATACTCGTTTTCTCCGCCGCGCCAATTGCTTAATGCCGAGACCTTAAAGTCTTTTTGATTTTTTGCAGTTCTGCTCAGTCTGAAGCATTTTGCATCTGCGACAAGACTGTATTTGTGGAAAACGCTTTCGGCCAGAACATCAGCGCTGTCTCCTCTGCCATCCAAAGCTTTTGATTTTAAGCCTAGCATTATAAATGCGCGCGCAAGAATTATATCTGAAGATTTTGAAAATAATTTTTCAGCGGAAGAACTGGCTTTTATGCATTCAGGAATTATGCCGATTTCTTTTACTATGGATTTTATGTTTTCATCATCCAGTAAGCTTACAAATTTTGAGACAAGGTTTGTTTGTTCTTTAAAATTTGAATCTTTTGTGCTGCTGGAAATTTTTAGGATTTCATTCAGAAAGATATTAAACATAAAAAACCTCTTCTATACTAATTTATATTATTTTCTATATTTTTTCTATAACGGAAAAAATATAGACTGGAAAACAAAATCTGAATTCCCTTGCGCCGTGGTGGAGCGGTTTTGCCGGTGGCAAAAGGACTGGCGCGTGCGCCAGGACCGAGCGTGAGCGGGCCGCGGAAGTGCGGTTTTCAAGAGTGATTTGTGTTTTGTGGAGTTTCTGCCTGTGATGAAAGAATTCCGCCCGTAAAGATAAAAGTTAGCCTATGCTAATTCGATCCTTTGTGCTGTAATAAAATAGACACGTTTTTTTGGTTATTGTATAATTTATGATATGAAAAAACTGCATACTTTTAGAGGTGGCATTCACCCGAAGGAAATGAAGGAATTGAGCAATAAATGCCCGGTTACGCCTGCTTTTCCTGCGTCAAAAACGGTAACGATTCCTGTGACGATGGGCGGTGCTCCGAATACTCCTGTTGTAAAGGTTGGCGATGTTGTAAAAAAAGGTCAGGTTATTGCAAATGGCGAAAAATTTATGAATTGCCCGGTTCACGCTTCTGTGGCAGGAACTGTAAAGAAAATTGCAAATAATCTTGTTACCGGAAATGGTCTGGCGCAATGCATTGTTATTCAGGCGGATGATTCTGATGCGACTGATTTTATGGAACCGCTTGATCCTTTTGCATGCGGTCATGACGAGGCTCTTGCCAGGATTAAAAATGCTGGGATTGTCGGAATGGGCGGCGCGTCTTTTCCGGCTCATGTGAAGTTGAATCCGCCGGAGGACAAGGAGATTGAGTATGTTCTTGTTAATGCCGCTGAGTGCGAGCCTTATTTGACCTGCGATGAGCGGACTATGCAGGAAATTCCTGAAAAGGTTATCGATGGCCTTGCGATTGTCTTGAATCTTGTGGGCGCCGCTGGAATTATTGCGCTTGAAGACAATAAATCCTACATAAAGCCGCTTCTTGAGGCGGAAATTGAAAAGAAGGGCTACGGTGATGATATTTCTGTTTGTCTTGTAAAGACGAAGTATCCTCAGGGCTCTGAAAAATTTATTGTTGAATCGTGCCTTGGAATTGAGATTCCTAGCGCAAAGCTTCCGGCCGATGCTGGCTGCATTATCTGCAACGTTGGTACTGTCTGCGCAATAAGCGACGCGTTCCGGCTTGGTATGCCTTTGATTGAGCGAAGCCTTACGATTTCTGGCGGCGCGGTGGAAAATCCTTGCAATATCCGCGTGCCTATTGGAACTTTAATCAGCGATTTGATTCCGGATACTTTTTCTTTGAAAGAAGGGGCTGCTGTAAAGTGTATTTCCGGCGGTCCGATGATGGGCTTTGCGATGAGCTCCACCGGATTCCCGGTTGCAAAAGGAACAAGCGGCGTTGTGTTTCTTACAGAAAAAGAAACCAGCCTTTTTGAGGAAGATCCGTGCATAAGCTGCGCCAGATGCGCGAATACCTGCGCAATGCATTTGAGTCCTGTAATGATGCTTCGTTCATTAAAAGAAGGAAATATTGACAGGGCGAAAAGGTTTGGCCTTATGGACTGCATTGAATGTGGATGCTGCGCGTTTGTGTGCCCAAGCCGCATAAAGATTGTTCAGAGAATCAGGCTTGGCAAGGGAATTGCACGCATGAAGATGGCGCAGGAAAAAAATAAAACTGAAAATAAAACTGAAGGAACGGTAAAAAAATGACAGATATAAAATTCCATATTTCTTCAAGTCCTCATTTTTCGCTTGGAAATTCTACTCAAAAAATAATGGCTTGCGTTCTGCTTGCGCTTCTTCCTGAAGTTATTGCCGGAACTGTGTTTTTTGGATTCAGGGCGCTGGCGGTTGTGCTTTTTAGCGTTGTCGGCTGCGTATTTTTTGAGGCGCTTTTTCAGAAGATTACGGGGCAAAAGGTTGTTGTTGCGAATCTTTCTGCCGCGGTAAGCGGTGTTATGCTTGCTCTTGTGCTGCCTTCTACAGTTCCGTTCTGGATTGTTCTTGTCGGCGATTTTGTTGCGATGGTTATTGCAAAAGGTCTTTTTGGCGGAATAGGAAGCAATGTTTTTAACCCGGCTCTTACAGGCCGCGCGTTTCTTTTTATAAGTTTTCCAGCGGCAATCGGGGCTACCTGGTTTAATCCGGATGCTTCCGCGGTTTCCGGGAATCTTGCTGAATGGGACGGCATTACTTCCGCTACGGTTTTGAGCCAGCTTAAGGCAGGTGTGTCTGAAAATTTTGATTTTCTTAAGTTTTTTGTAGGAAACCGCGCCGGTTGTATCGGCGAAACTTCGATTCTTCTGCTTTTGGTTTCTTTTATGTTCCTTTTGATTGCAAAAATCATAGACTGGCGCGCTCCGCTTGCAATGGTCGGAACTGTTGCGGTGTGTACATTTTTGGCAGGAATTTCTTCCGGTTTTTCTGCGGCGGCCCGCGATGTTGGAATCGCGCTTCTTACCGGCGGTTTGATTTTTGGCGCGACATTTATGATTACCGATTATGCGACTGCTCCTGTTACTAAAGCCGGCCGGCTTGTGTTTGGCGCCGGAGCGGGTCTTATTACATTTTTAATCAGAAAATTCGGCGGCTATCCGGAAGGCGTTATGTTCAGCATTCTGATTATGAATGCGGTCGTTCCGTTCCTTAATAATCTTACGGAAAGAATGTATGGCTACGGAAAAAAAGGAAACCGTCGTCCTGAAACGGCAAAAATCAACATGGAATTTGATTTGAATTCTGCGGAGGAAAGAAAAATTGAAGCCGGAGGCAAGAATGACTGACACAAGAAATGATGATTCGATTTTTAGCATGATAAGACTTGGGATTACTCTTGCTGTTTATGCGGTTGTTTCCTGCACGGTGCTTGCTGTTGTCAATAATTTTACGGCTCCTAAAATCGCGCAGAATCAGGTTAAAAAGGTTAATGCGGCGATGGCTTCGTTTTTTCCGGGCGAAGGTTTTTCTTTTGAGCAGAAAAATGACTACGAGCCAAAAAATATTGGTTCAATCAAAATTGAAAGCCTGATTATTGCGGAAAAAGACGGAAAGGTTGCCGGCGGCGCAGCCCAGGTTTCCGGTCCGACTTATGATACTGCGACGCTGATTGTGGGAATGGCTTCTGACGGAACGATTACCGGTGTCCAGTTTTTGAAAAATACTGATTCTCCGGGGTTCGGGTTAAAAGCCAGCGATTCAACCTTTAAATTGCCAAACGGAAAAACTTTCTACGGACAGTTTGAAGGAAAAAACGCAAAAGATGGTTTTGAAAAAGACAAAAATTTTGATGCGATTTCCGGCGCGACAATCACAAGCCTTGGAGTTGCAGATTTATTGAAAGCCGGTACGGAAACTTTGCTTTCATATATTGGAGGTAAGAATGAATAAACCTCTTCAGATTTTTACGAACGGCTTTATAAAAGAAAATCCGCTTCTTGTGCTGAATATCGGTTTGTGCTCATCTTTGGGTGTAACAACAAGCATTTTTAATGGTCTTGGAATGGGAATGGGAATGCTTTTCGTTCTTGTTATGAGTGAAATTGTAATAAGCGTTTTTAGAAAATTCATTCCTTCCGCGGTAAGGCTTCCTGTGTTTATTATCATCATCGCGGCTTTTACAACGATTGTTCAGCTTGTTCTTAATGCCTACGTCGAGTCGCTTTATGAGGCGCTTGGCGTTTTTCTTCCATTGATTGTAGTAAACTGCATTATCATGGGCCGGGTAGAGGCGTTCGCTTCAAAAAACAATGTTGGAAATTCAATTCTGGACGCGCTTGGAATGGGAATTGGATACACAATTGTTCTTGTTCTGATTGCGTTCTTCCGCGAGTTGCTTGGCGGCGGAACTTTGATGGCAGGAACTCCGCTGATGGTTACAGTGATTCCAGAAGCGTATCGAATCGGCGTTTTTAACAGCGCTCCGGGCGGATTCCTGGTTTTTGGATTTTTAGGCGCGCTTGTTCAGTTTGGAAAATATGTTGCTGCAAAGAAAAACGGCAGAAAGCCTGAGGAGCAGGACGCCGAGGATTGCTCGGACTGTTCATGCTGCCCGTCTGCGTGCGGCGCAAAGCCTGCTGAAACAGAAAAAACCGGAGGAAAATAATGCTTGATTTGATTAAACTTTTTTTGAAATCTGCGATTGTTGATAATGTTGTTTTTATTCAGTATCTTGCAATTTGTCCTTTTATCGGAATGACCAGCGAGACAGATAAGGCCGCCGGAATGGGAATAGCGACTTCTTTTGTTATTGTTCTTGCTACTGCCGTGACCTGGCCGATTTACAAGCTTGTGATGGTTCCGCTCGGACTTCAGTTTCTTCAGACTTTGTTCTTTATTCTTGTGATTGCATCGCTGGTTCAGCTTGTGGAATTCTTCCTGAAAAAATCAATTCCTTCGTTGTATAAGTCAATGGGTGTTTACCTTGCTCTTATTACAACAAACTGCGCTGTTCTTGGTGTGACTATTAACTGCATTGGAAAAGATTACGGCTATGGCCAGAGCTTGATTTATGCTCTTGGAACGGCGGCCGGATTCCTGCTGAGCATGGTGATTATGTCTGGTGTGCGCTCAAGGTTGAAGACAGCGAGTGTTCCGCAGAGTTTTAAGGGCACTCCGATTCTATACGTGGCGGCCGGACTTCTTTCGCTGGCATTCATGGGCTTTAAGGGATTGATTAAGTAGCTGGAAAAATCAGGAAATCAAAGGTAGAAATATGAATTTAATTATATACACAATAATTGTTGCCATTGTAATCGGATTTGCGCTTGGTCTTTTGCTTGGACTTTTTAAGAAAATCTTTGCAGTCCGTGTGGATTCTAAGGTTCAGGAAGTGCGGGATGCTCTGAGCGGCGCGAATTGCGGTGGCTGCGGTTATGCAGGCTGTGACGCATTTGCCGAGGCTGTGGTAAATGGCGAGGCTGAAGTGACTGGCTGTATTGCTGGCGGCGCTTCCGTCGCTGAAAAAGTCGCCGAGGTTATGGGTGTTTCAGCGGGCAGTGCAGAACCAAAAATCGCTTTTTTGGCGTGTGCCGGAACAAACGAATGCGCGCATGAAAAGGCTGAATATGAAGGTGTAAAAACTTGCGCGGCGGCCCAGCTTACAATGAACGGAACAAAAAAATGCGCGTTCGGCTGCATTGGTTTTGGCGACTGCGTGGAAGCGTGTCCGTTTGATGCGATTTCAATGGGGTCGGATGGACTTCCAAAAGTTGATGCGGAAAAATGCGTTGGCTGCGGAAAATGCGCAAAAACTTGCCCGAAGCATTTGTTCACTCTTATTGCAAAAAACACGGCCGGAGCGATTGCGCGATGTTCAAACCATAGCGACAACAAGCCGCAGATTAAAAAGGACTGCTCAGTGGGCTGCTTTAAATGCGGAATGTGCGTAAGGAAATGTCCGGTTGGCTGCATAAACATTGCCACAGGAATTCCGCAGGTTGACTACAGCCAGTGCGTAAGCTGCGGCGAATGTGTAAAAATCTGCCCTGACCATGTTCTTACGCTGATTGGAAAAGTTAAGCTGGCGTAGAAGGCTGGATTCTTGTAAGTTATGTTCAGCCAGAATATAAGTTTTTTATGCTGAATCAAAACTCTGTATTCGGGTAATTTGAAATCTTATTTTTTAGTCCCCTGGAATTTTTCCGGGGGATTTTTTATTGGAATGATAGAAGATAGAAACATATTGGTTTTTTTATTCACTCATCGCATCATCAATTATTGAGCAGATTTTCTGTTTTAGTTCCATGAGCGTTTGTTTTGAGTTTCTATTACTTAATTTTTAGTATATACGAAAAATTAAGTAATAGAAAGTTTTGTATGAAAATTAAAAGAAACTATTATCTTCGGCAGCTTGTTTCAAAAAAACAGTAGGCGTGCTAAACACTTCCTTGCTTAATAAAAGAAGCCATCTTTTCAAAAAAGAATTTGAAAAAATGGCTTTCTTTTTTCATATTTACCCTAACTATTTCTTTTCCGCTTTTAAATATGCTTTCCAGGTTGTTTCTACGAGGGTGTCCACGTCGCTGTATTTTGGTTCCCAGCCTAAAAGTTCTTTGGCTTTTTTGCTGGTTGCGTAAAGGTTGGCCGGGTCTCCCGGGCGGCGGGGTGCTTCTTCCGCAGGAATCGGCTTGCCGGAGATTTTTCGCGCCGCTTCAATGATTTCTTTTACGGTTGTGCCTTTTTCTGTTCCAAGGTTTAGCTTCAGGCTCTTGTTGTTTTTTGCGATGTAATCCAGAGCCATGACGTGCGCGCGCGCAAGGTCTGTTACGTGAACGTAGTCGCGGATGCAAGTTCCGTCGCGAGTGTCGTAGTCTGTTCCAAAGATTTTAAGCGAACGTCTTCCAAGCGCGGCTTCCATTACGCGTGGAAGAAGGTTTTCCGGATTCTGTTCAAGTCCGCAGACAACACCTTCCGGGTCGTATCCGGCTGCGTTGAAATATCTTAACGCGGCGAATTTCATTCCTTTCAGCTGGTCGTACCAGTCCATAAATTCTTCAATTTTGAGTTTTGTGAATCCGTAGTAGTTCATCGGCTTTTGCGGATGGTTTTCGTCCATCGGAAGGTACTGCGGTTCGCCGAAAGTCGCCGCGCTGGAACTAAAAATCATTCTAAGGCAATTGTGTTTTACCGCGGCGTTCATTATGTTCAATGTTCCGTTGATGTTGTTTACTGAATATTTTTCCGGTTTTACCATTGATTCGCCGGCCGCCTTGAATGCGGCAAGATGAATGAAAGCGTCAAAACCTTTTTCAAAAGCGTTGTCCAAATCTTCTGGAAGAAGAATGTTTCCGTAGATAAAATCGTTTTCCGGGAAAAGATTCTGTCGGAGTCCGCTTGAAAGGTTGTCAAAAACGGTAACCTTGTGTCCGTTTTTCATAAGTTCTTTTACAACATGGCTTCCGATATATCCTGCGCCGCCAATAACTAAAACTTTCATAAAATCTCCTGTTTCTATTCTAATTTATCCATTGCGGTTTCCCACGCCTGGGTTAAAGTTTCTATCTTTTTGGTTGTTTCGTCAATCTTTTGCTGGATTTCTTTTGCTTTTGCGCCGTTTGAATACACTTCCGGCAATGCCATTTTTGATTCCAGCGCGGATTTTTCTTCCTCGGCTTTTGCAATTTCCGTTTCAAGCCTTGCGACTTCTTTTTCGTTTTTGCGCCTTTCCGCCTCGATTTTTTTCTGTTCTTCCCAGTTTAATTTTCCGGCCGATTTTGTTGCGTCGGCTTTTGGTTCGCTGGTTTTCGTGGAATTTACGCTGCTTGTGGCGATTCCAGTTCCTCTTTCAAACTGTCCTACGATTCCGGCTTCCTCTGCTTCAATGCGTTCCATGTAATATTTGTAGTTTCCAGGAAATTCGCGGTGGCTTCCGGGTTTCAGCTCAAGGACTTTTGTCGCAAGTCCGTCTATAAATCCCCGGTCGTGGCTTACAAAAATCACTGTTCCGCCAAAATCTTTCAGCGCATTCATCAGAACGTCTTTTGAATGCATATCAAGATGGTTTGTAGGTTCATCAAGGATAAGAAGATTGTTCGCCCGCAGCAAAAGCTGAAGCAGCGCAATCCGGCTTTTTTCACCGCCGGAAAGAACATTCAGCGACTTAAAGACATCGTCGCCGCGGAAAAGAAAACTTCCAAGCATATCGCGGACTTTTGGAACAAGTTCAGTCGGTGCCTGGCTTTCCACATATTCAAGGATTGTCTCATCGCCTTTTATTGTTTCCGCATTGTCCTGGCTGAAATAACCGATTTTTACGCCAGTGCCGGGAATCACTTCTCCGCTTGTTATCGGGTCAACGCCTGCGAGCATTCTGAGCAAGGTTGATTTTCCCGCGCCGTTTCTTCCGGCGACAACAAGCATTTCGCCGTTTTCTACAGTCAGGTCAAGGTTTTCTATCACATTTGTTTTTCCGTCGTAGGATTTTGTAAGTCCTTTTGTCCGCAAAACAAGATGACCTGCGTGCGGAGCTTCCGGAAATTTAAAGTGGATTTTTTTAAGGCTTTCCGGAATTTCTATTTTCTGGGCAAGGATTTTGTCCAGCTGTTTCTGCCGTTCCTGCGCCTGCGCCGCTTTTGTCGCCTGGACACCGAATCTACGGATAAAATCCTGCAGTTTTGCAATTTCATCCTGCTGTTTTTCGTATTCAGCGATTAAAGTTTTCAACTCGACTTCGCGCACTTGCTCGTAGTGTGTAAAATTTCCCTTGTAGCGTTTAAGGTCGCCGCCAAAAAGCTCGTATACTTCGTTTACCGTAACATCCAGGAAATAGCGGTCGTGGCTTACAAGAAGAAACGCGCCCTTGTAGTTTGAAAGGAATTTTTCCAGCCATGTGCGCGCTTCAATATCAAGATAGTTTGTAGGCTCGTCAAGAAGAAGAATGTCCGGGTTTTGCATAAGCGCCTTTGCAAGGGCGATTCTCATCTGCCATCCGCCTGAAAATTCTTCCGTCTGTTTCTGCAAATCTTCCTGCGAAAAACCAAGACCCATCAGGACGCTTTCCGCAGTCGCCTCGCGCCTGTGCCAGCCGGATTCTTCCAGCTTTGCAATAAGTTCTGCCTGGGTTGCAAGCAGGTTATCTGTGTTTCCAGTTCCTTTTTCAAGCTGCTCGCCAATCTGGTCAATCTGTTTCTGAATGTCGTAGCCGAATTCAAAAGCCCTGTCCGCCTCTTCTTTTAATGAGCATCCGTGGTGTGTAAGTCCGCTCTGCGGAAGATATGCGATTCTTGTTTCTTTCTGGCAGATTCTGCTTCCGCTGTCAGGTTTTATCAGCCCTGCCATTACTTTTATCAGCGTTGATTTTCCAGCACCGTTTGCGCCGGTTAATGCGGCTTTTGTGCCGGTCATAAGATTTACGCTTACATTCTTTAAAATATCCCTGTCGCCAAATGCCAGGGAAACTTGTGAAAACTGTACGAATGCCATGAAACTATTCCGCTTGCTTAAAGAATATGATTAACGGTGAAATTCCTCTTTCCCGGAAAATATTGCCGTCTAAAACCGCGCCGGTCGCGTCTTCAAATCTAAGTCCATTTTCTTCCATTTTATAGAAGAAGTTGACTTCTTTGTTCATTCCTTCAAATTTAAATGTAAGGACTCCGTCATAAGCCTGAGCCAGCGAACGGATAAGGAAGTATTTTATCTGGACAGTTCCTGTGTTTTTTGCTGAAGAAGAAATTACTCCAGGCACAAGAAGGTTTTTGTTGTTCCAGCTGAAAGTGTGGTCGTCCTTAAAAGAAAGCTGACCGTAGCTGGAAGAACGGAAATTCGGGCCGAACATATAAATCTGTTCGTATTCTGATTCGCGGCGTTGAATTTCATCCTGTACGAGCTGGCTTATATCCGCATCAATTGTGACAAGGTTGAAATCTTCCGGTTTTCCGCTTTCCCCTGTATAGCGTGCGACGATGTAAGTTGATTTTTTTACGGAAACGATAATCGGAATATCGTTCAGCTTGAAAGCCTTTGCGTTTACAATCGTGCTGTCCTCGCTTGCGCCTGTATAATCCCATTCTTTTTTGATTCCAGGCATGGTGAAAGTGAGTTTATTTGTTTCTTCATCCAGATGAAGGTTGTAGTTAAGATTGATTTTTGCCGGATCGATTCGTCCGGTGTCAATCATTTTTTTGTATGAATCAGGATACCAGATTCCTTTAAGCATTTCTGTAAGTTCTGTGTCGATGCGGTTTTCTTCCTCGATAACTTCGCCACTTATCTGGATTCCGTTTATGTCTGTTTCAAAAGGCCTCAGGTTGTAGCTGAAGCACCAGCCGGTTGTGCCGTCAGATGTAAGGACTCTTAGCCAGTCGCCTTCAAGCGGTTTTTTTCCGGCGTAGACAGCCTGTCCTTTTCCTTTGTAGAGAATTTTTATTGTTTCCGCTTTTTTTAGTCGGTAAACCTGTTTTGCGGTGTTTACCGGTTCTGCGCGCATAGGAAGTCCATCCATCGCCACAGAGGCGTAAGTGTGTCTGTATTCCCCGAACTTTTTCGCCGTTTTTTTTGCTTTGAATTTCATTTCCGGCTCAGTAATCTGCCACAAGGGAATTTCAATTTTTCCCTGAGAAGTTCCGATTACATAAACCTGTGAAATATTTGAGCGAATGTAAACTGGAACCAGATCGCCATCCTGCAACTGGTGCTCCGGAAGATTCCACAAAAGAACACCGTAGCCTTTAATACGGTTTTCGCAAGAAATGAAACAGCCCAAGTAAAGAGCCAGTAAAGAAATCAAACTGAATTTACGCATACCTCAACTTTAACAGAAACACGCAAGAATGAAAACAAGGGAAAAACGTGAAAAAAAACAATCGTGGTAAATCATGGAGCTAAGGCAAATAGGGCGAATTTGTGGTATAATTTTGCTGAAATAAACGAGGAGAAAAATGAGTAAACAGGCGGATGTAGAATTTCTTTTTATATTAGCACTTGAAAATTATGCAAAAACCAACAATTTGACTTACGAAGAAAGTGCAGGTATTTTCCATAAAAATAATATTATGGAAAAAATGCTTGTCCAGCATGAATTTAATCTCATAGATATTTTTGATGTGAAAAATACGCATAATATTCTTTCAAATGAAATTAAAAAGATTCGGGCAGCATTCCGTATCATTGCGCGAGTTCTGTGAACAACGGCGTTAATTCATATATTTCCTACAACGAAGAACTTATTGAGAAAGTCAACTGTATTTTCATCGGCGGAAAAACTTTTTATGGGAGAGCTTATGGCAAAAATAAATGTAGACAACAAAGAGATAAGTGTAATCTCAATTGATGAAAAGGATTATATTTCTTTGACAGACATGGTGAAGAATATAGAAAATGGGCTTGCCCTGATTGAAAAATGGTTGCGCAATAAAAATACAATCGAGTTTCTTGGAATATGGGAAGAGATGTATAATCCTAATTTTAATTCCCCCGAATTCGAGGGAATTAAAAACGAGGCTGGGCTAAACAGATTCATTCTTTCTGCAAAGCAATGGATAGAAAAAACGAATGCTATTGGAATCATTGCAAAAGCCGGGCGTTATGGCGGAACTTACGCACATAAAGATTTGGCTTTTGAATTTGCTTCATGGGTTTCGCCTCAGTTCAAATTATATTTGCTTCGGGAATTCCAGCGACTAAAAGAAGAAGAGCAAAAACAGCTCGGTTGGTCTGCAAAGCGGGAGCTTGCAAAAATCAATTATAGAATCCATACGGACGCAATAAAACAGAACCTGATTCCGCATGAGCTGACGGCCGCTCAAAAATCTTTCGTCTATGCTGATGAGGCCGATATGCTCAATGTTGCGATGTTCGGAATGACTGCAAAGCAATGGCGGGATGCAAATCCTGCCTTAAAGGGAAATATCCGCGACTATGCGACAATAAACCAGCTTATATGCCTTTCAAATATGGAAAACCTGAACGCTGTTTTTATAAATGAAGGCTTGTCGCAAAGCGTCCGCCTTGAAAAACTGAACAAAATCGCAATCCAGCAGATGAAAGTTCTGGAAAATATTGATGACAGAAAATTGCTTGCGGAATAAAAAATCTAAAATGTATCATTGCTATCAGAAGTGTGTTATATTATAAAAAACAAAGACGGATGAAATACTATGAGTTGTGAAACAGTTTTGGAAAAAGTAAAGACTGTGCCGGAATCTTGTCTTGATGAAATTTCGGAATTCATTGATTACAGTATTTTTCGTTACAAGGAAAAATACAATAATCATTCAAATTTGCTCAGATTGATTTGGCTCGCGCTACGATTGAATTAATTCTGGTGCTCCGCACTTTAATTAATTCAATCGCCAAAAATCTTCACAAATTGTAGATCTGCCTGCGCTTTTATTCTTTATACAAAAAACTCGACATCCAGGCTATATATTGTAAGTGGTGATAATGATTTGCTTTCGCTTGAAAGTTGTGCAGATATAAAAAGATGATTAACAATAATCATTTTGCAGATGGAATTTTAAAATTGGAGAAAAACTATGAATATCAAGAATAAAAGAATGCTGGCTTGTTTACTGTGTGGAATATGCGGCTGTCTTTGCTATGGAATCGGCGACTGGCTGATGATGTATGGCGAAACTTCCCATCAGGGAAAATTGTTCTGGCTTACAGAAGGAGTTACAAATATACCGGCATGGCGCAACAACGTGGCAATGATTCTTGCTTTTCCGGGAATTATTTTTTACGGAATTGCATTGTTTTGCCTGGAATCACTTATAAAGCCTGAAAAAACACGGAAAATATACCATTATCTAAATGTGTTCGGGCTTACTCCATGGATGTGCCTGCATATTTTTTATATTATGATTTTGTATTTATACGCCTGGATGACGAACAACGGATACAGCGAGGCAGCTCTTCCGGCGTGCGAGGCATTGTTTCAGCATTTGTCGTGGGTGGTGGCTGCCAGTGAAATTATGATGGTGCCAGTGTTCATATTCTGGTTTTACGCTGTTGTTTCCGGGAAAACTTTTCTGCCGAAAAAAGCGGCGTTCTTCAATGTGCTGGTTTTCTATGTGGTTTTAAAAGCGCTGACAGTTCTTCTGCCAAACACAGCATTCCGCAGTGGCTTTACAAATGGCCTGATGAGCGAAAGCATGGTTCTGTTTTTTGTGGTTATATGGCTGTTTTCAAGAAAAATAGAAAATTTCAAGGAAAGAACTCTTCCGTAAAATATTAGTTACTTGACGCTAACTTTTTGAAATGATATATTTTTCCTGAAAGTTACCAATGATAACTGAACTCTCTTTTGTTTTCGGGAAAATGTATGCCTAAGAACAAATCTGAAACACATGAAATTATTCTAAGAGCCGCCAGGGCGGAGTTTTCAGAATGTGGCTTTGAAAAGGCTTCCATCCGGGAAATTGCTGCAAGGGCGGGAGTTACTTCGGCAGCACTTTATCGGCATTGTGCAAACAAAGAAGATTTGTTCTGCCAGCTGGTTGAGCCTTCCGTAAAGGCTTTCCGTTTATGGCGGAAAAATCATATTTCCTTGAAATATATGCAGATGGAGCAGAATATTCCGGTTTCTGAACTGCTTAAAAACAACGATATCGATATGGTTCGCGAGGTGATTTATCCGCGCCGGGAAGATTTCCGGCTAATTCTTACAAAAGCCAAGGGCACGCGGTACGAAAATTTTTTGCACGATGTTGTGAATGAAGACCAGAAGGAGATGATAAAAGTGCTAGAGTTTTTAAAGACGCGCGGAAAAAACGTTGTTGAATTCAGCGAAAAAGAAATGCACATGATTTTGAGCTCTGCGTACACGGCAATGCTTGAGCCGGTTGTTCACAATTATTCAATGGAGGAAACGGAGCACTGCCTTGCGGTGATGGAAAAGTTCTTTATGCCGGGCTGGCAGAAAATCATGGGTTTTTAGAAAGAGGCTTTTGAGCCTCTTTTTTTTATGCTGTTATCATTTTTGAAAAATGGTAACAAACGGGCAGAAGAAAATGCCCGGATAAACTGAAATTAATTTTATAAAAAGTCTGCAATTGAAGCGCAGGCTTTTTCAGGAGTTTTTATGGAAAAGAAGAAAAATTCGGTCGGCGAGCTTCTGAAGTTTGCCGGAGGACACAAGTTTTTTGTGTACGCTTCATGGATTCTAGCTGGAATAAGCGCAGTTCTTGCGATGACACCTTTTTACTTTATCTGGCGGCTGATTCGCGCCGTGCTGGCTGTGCGCCCTGATTTTTCAAGGACGGCCGGCGAACTTAAGCTTTACGGCTGGCTTGCGGTCGGCTCGGCGGTTCTTGCGATTTTTGTGTACGTCTGCGCTCTGATGTGTTCGCACATGGCGGCCTTCAGAATTCAGACGAACCTAAGAATAAAGCTAATGCGGCACATTATGTCTCTTCCGCTCGGGCTTGTTGAAAAAGAGGGAAGCGGAAAAATCAGGCGGATTGTGAACGATTCTTCCGCGGCGACCGAAACTTTCATTGCCCACATGCTTCCGGACAAGGTTGTTTCTGTTGTTACGCCTGTATGTCTTGTTGCGATGATGCTTGTCTTTGACTGGCGGACCGGGCTTCTGTGCCTTTTGCCTGCGCTTCTTGCATTTCTTGCCATGAGTTCTATGACAGGAAAGAAAATGCGCGACGACATGGCGAAATATCAGGATTCTCTTGAAACTATGTCGAATGAGGCGGTTGAGTACGTACGCGGAATTCCAGTTGTAAAAACGTTCGGGCAGTCGGTGTTCTCGTTCAACCGATTCAAGGCGGCGATTGACGGCTATGAAAAATGGGTTGTTGCCTACACAAAAAGCATGATGCGCCCGATGATTCTTTTTACGCTTGCAACACAGTCTGTTTTTGCGTTCATTATTGCGGCGGCATACATTCTTGGCGGAAAAGGACTTTCAGAAACTTTGGTTTTGAATCTTCTCTTCTATATAATACTTACTCCTGTTCTTTCCACAACGCTGATGAAAATTGCATATTCCGGTGAAGCATCAATGATTTTGTCGGATGCGCTAAAAAGAATAAATACGATTTTATCGTTCGAGCCACTTCCTGAAACTGAGACGCCAAAAATGCCTGCTGATTCTTCAGTTGAATTCAGCGATGTTGTTTTTTCATACGAAGAAAACAAAAAAAATGCAGTTGACGGAATTTCTTTTGAAATCAAGGCAGGACAGCATGTTGCGTTCATTGGTGCAAGCGGCAGCGGAAAAACAACTCTTGCTGCGCTCATTGCGCGCTTCTGGGATGTGTCGCGCGGTTCTGTAAAAATCGGCGGAGTTGATGTGCGCGATATTTCTTCAAAAGAGCTGATGAATGAGGTTTCCTACGTATTTCAGGATTCAAAGCTCTTGAAAATGTCTGTTCTGGAAAATGTGCGGCTCGGAAATCCTTCTGCAAAAAGGGCGGAAGTGCTTGACGCGCTTGAAAAAGCCCAGTGTTCTGACATCATCGCAAAGCTGAAGGACGGAATCGACACGGTAATCGGCGCAAAAGGCGTTTATCTTTCAGGCGGCGAGGCGCAGCGCATTTCAATTGCCCGCGCGTTCCTTAAAAATTCAAAAATACTGATTCTGGACGAGGCGACCGCCTTTGCCGACCCGGACAACGAGGAAAAAGTTCAGGCCGCATTTGAAAACCTTTCCGCGGACAAAACGGTTGTCATGATTGCGCACAGGCTTTCAACCATTGTAAACGCTGACAAAATTTTTGTTCTTGCCGGCGGAAAAATTGCGGAATCTGGAACTCACGGCGAGCTTTTGGCTGGTGGCGGACTTTACGCAAAAATGTGGAATGAATACAACAAGGCCGCGGAATGGAAAATCAGTTCAGACAGAAATCTAACAGAGGTAGAAAAATGACATTGAATGAAAAACTTAAGCATAAATATGCGCTTTCAGATTACGGCGCAAAGGGAATGCTCCGGGCGTTTGTGGCAGTTACGCTCGCAAATCTTGTGCTGATGCTGCCGGTCGGGATTTTGTACCGCCTTGTGCGAAACCTTCTCAGCGGAAGAATCCTTGTGTCCAGCCTGCCGTTCTACGTGTGCGCTGTAGCCGCTGTGTGCGTTCTGATTGTGCTCACAACGCTTTTTCAGTACCGCTCAACTTTTTTAACAACCTACGTTGAAAGCGGAATCCGCCGCCGCTCGCTTGCAGAAAAACTAAGGAAGCTGCCACTTTCATTTTTCGGCAAAAAAGACTTGTCTGACTTAACAAGCACGATTATGGGCGACTGCGCTGTTCTGGAAACCGCAAGTTCCCACTGGATTCCGGAGCTGGTCGGCTCGCTGATTTCCACAACGCTTGTGGTTCTTTCGCTTTTCTTTTTTAACTGGAAAATGACTGTTGCCGCTGTCTGGGTAATGCCGGTTGCGTTTATAATAGTTGTTTCTTCAAGGAAAGTTTCAGACAGAATCACTCGAACGGGAATGAAATACAAGCTCGCCTGTGCAGACGGAATTCAGGAAGGGCTTGAAACAATGCGCGACCTGAAGTCTTACAACGCGGCGGAAACCTATCTTGAAGGCTTTGAAAAAAAAGCCCGCGCGGTGGAAAAACATTCAATTGTCTCAGAATTTGCAACGGCGGCATTTGTTGTTTCCGCCCAGATGATTCTGAAGCTTGGAATCGGAACAGTCGCAGTTGAAGGCGCGGCACTGCTTGCGTCCGGTGAAATCGATATTCTTACATTTTTCGCATATCTTCTTGTAGTTTCCAGAATGTATGATCCGCTCCAGGTTTCGCTCCAGAATCTTGCCGCAATCATAAGCTGCGACGTGCGCTGCTCGCGTATGGACGAAATCTTGAGCTGCAAGGAACAGGACGGTGAGCCTAAGCTTTCCAACAGCGGATACAATATTGATTTTGAAAATGTAGGATTTTCTTATAATGATGGAAAAGAAATATTGAATGACGTAAGTTTCACAGCAAAGCAGGGCGAAGTTACAGCTCTCATCGGACCGAGCGGAAGCGGAAAAACCACAGTAAGCCGCCTTGCCGCCAGATTCTGGGACTTGAACCGCGGAAAAATCACCGTTGGCGGAATGGATATTTCAAAAATCGACCCGGAAACGCTTCTTTCAATGTATTCGATTGTCTTTCAGGATGTAACGCTGTTCAACAACACCGTCATGGAAAACATAAGAATCGGAAGAAAAGACGCCAGCGACGCGGAAGTGAAGGAAGCCGCCCGTCTTGCCTGCTGCGAAGAGTTTGTTGAAAAACTTCCTGAAAAATGGAACACAGTAATCGGCGAAAACGGCTCGGAGCTTTCCGGCGGAGAAAGACAGCGCATTTCAATTGCCCGCGCATTTCTAAAAGACGCTCCGATAATCCTTCTGGACGAAGCGACCGCAAGCCTTGATGTTGACAGCGAAACCCTTGTTCAGGAATCGCTTTCACGCCTTATAAAAAACAAGACCGTGCTCATAATCGCCCACCGAATGCGCACAGTTGAAGGCTCAGACCACATTGTAGTGCTCAAAGACGGAATTGTTGCCGAGCAAGGCTCGCCCGCAGAACTTAGCGCAAAGGCTGGAATCTACAGCAAAATGGTTTCCACCCAGCTAAAAGCAGGCGGCTGGAAATATGAGTAGGGGATAAAAAAATTGCTGAGCACGATTTTCTGAAAATTGAAAAAACGGCTTCGTGCTCAGCAAGATTTCTGCCGTATGCAGAAAGGAATAAGTCAATTAATTTTTAGAAGATTTGAAGTAAAATATTTTCAATTGTTTCTCATCCCTTCCCGAACTCCGGTTCTTCCTCTGCGGCTAAAAGGGCGGCGTTTGCAAGGTCGTCGATGTACTGGGCGTCGGCGGCTTTTTGCCAGGTTGTTCCGGCTGATTTCAGGGAGCGCATCTGCTCTTCTTTGCGTGCGTTGCGTTTTTCCAGGAGGCGTTTTGCGGCAAGGATGATTTCTGTGGCTTCATCCGCGCGCACGTGCAGTGTCTGAGCGACTGTGCTTTCGTCCGCGGCGCACATATTTTCCAGCGTTGTAAAAGTTTTTGTAAGCGTTCGCGCTCGTTTTTCGCCTATTCCCGGAATTTCAAGGAAAACGCTTACTGTGTTTTCTTTTGTTCTGAGCCTCTGGTTTCTGCTGGTTGCAAAGCGGTGGGTTTCATCGCGGACTCTCTGCAGAAGACGCAATGCGTCGCTTCTTTTTGGAAGACACAACGGTTTTTCCGCATAGGGCCGCCAGATTTCTTCGTCGCGCTTTGCAAGTCCGGCGACCGGAATGTCCAGGTTTAGCGATTTTAATACCTGGTCAACTGCGTTTACCTGGCCGATTCCGCCGTCAATAAGAATTAAGTCCGGTAAATCCGACTGTTCGTTCAAAAGACGCGTGTAACGCCGGCTGGTTGCTTCTCTCATCGACTGAAAATCGTCTATGTATCCGTCTGTTGTCTTAAGCCTGAAATATCTGTAGTTTTTTTTGTCCGGATTTCCGTTGAAAAAACTGATTAGCGAGGCCACAGGGAATTTTCCGCCGATGTGGGCAATGTCAAATCCTTCAATTCTTACTGGAAGTTTTGCAAGCCCGAGAATTTCTTTCAGCTCTTCGAGCGCCGGAATGTCGCCGCGTTCGCGCAACCTGCGGATTATGTCTTCTTTTGCGTTTTCCGTCGCCATGTTCATCGCGGCTTTGTGGCGAGGAGCGTTTTCTATATCATCGTTTGCAAGGATTATCTGAGGGTCTGAGTTAAACTGATTTTTTATCCATTCAGAAATTATATTAAGTCCGTCCTCGGTTGGAACGAATATTTTCGGCGGAATTTCTTCCCGGGAGTTGTAGTATGCGCTCATGAACTCGGCAAGAAGCTCTTCATTTTCGTTCATGCTCTGAACGCGGTAATTGTCGCGGCCAAGAAGTTTTCCATTCCGGATTTTAAGGACTGTAAAGCTTACAAGTTCGCCTTCCCTGTACCAGGCCAGATAGTCGCGGTCTTCTGAGTCAAAGCTTTCAACAATATTCTGGTTCTGCATCACCATAAGCGCGCGTAGGCCGTCCCTCAGCCGTGCGGCTTTTTCAAAATTCAGCTGTTCCGCAGCTTCCTTCATTTTTGCCGTAAGTTTTTCGGTTGTTTTACTTCCGTTTTCCTTAAGAAGATCGCAAATTTCTCCGAAAAATTCATTGTAGGACTCTTTTGAAATTTTTCCGCAGCAAGGCGCTTTGCATTGCCCCATGTGATAGTAAAGGCAAGGCGTTTCCCGCATTGTAAATTTTTTGCAGTGTCTTAGCGGATAGATTTGATAAAGTGTGTCTATAAAAGTATCAAGGGCGCTTGCGTCCGGATATGGGCCGAAATATGTCGAGCCGTCGTGAAGTATATTGCGCGTCTTAAAAAGCCGTGGAAAATCTTCGCGGGTAATTCTTAAAACCGGATAGGATTTCCCGTCCTTTAAGTTGATGTTGTATTTCGGCGAATATTTTTTTATAAGATTGTTTTCAAGAAGAAAGGCTTCGTATTCGTTTGCAGTCGTGATGTATTCGATGCTTTTTGCATTTGAAATAAGCAGCCTTGTCTTGATATCCTTTTTGCCGGAAAAATAAGAAGTCAGCCTGTTTTTAAGGTTTTTGGCTTTTCCAACATAAATCACGGTGTCCTGTGGATTTTTCCACATATAGACGCCGCTGGAGGATGGTGCTTTTAATGCAGTTTCATGAAGAATTTCTCTGTACATATCGCAAAAATAATTATATATCAAAAAAAAGTGTAATTCCATTTGTTTTTGCAGTTTGCGCATTCGTTTTCTGCTCTTTTTCTGCCGGCGCTGAAATTTATGAATTCGGCGGAAAAACCGGCTGGAGCGAGGTGAATGTGCGCAACGGAATTACAACCGGAAAGGGCCGCTTTGGCTTTGAATGTCTTGAGCTTGAGACAAATTCCAGTCAGCCGGATGATTTTACGGATTGCCTTCTTGATTTTGAAAACTCAAAGATTTATGACAAAGCCGGAAAGTACAAAATCAAGAGCAGCGGAGTTTACTTTTCAAAAAAAACGGCCTTGGGGAAAACTTCTGTCTTAAGCCGCGGCCGCGGCGGAATCGACATTCAGGGTGATGAAACAAGCCTTTTTGGCTCGGAAGGTCCTGCCGGTTCATTTGTCATTGATTTCTGGATTTGCCCTTCAACTGTAGAAAATGGAGAAGTCCTGCTGAACTGGCGTTCTTCAAAAAACATAGGCGGCCAGGTTTTTTACCAGTTGATTTCAACTTCTTTCTATAAAAATAAAGTTATCACGCTTTTTTCAAATATTTTTGAAGGCTATACTGAAAACAACGGAGACGTTTCCCTTTCTTCCTCCAGGACGATTATTCCGAACCAGTGGAGCCATCATCTTATTTCTTTTGAGGAGCAGACTGGAATTCTTGAGTACAGGATTGACGGCCAGCTGGAAGACATAAAATATCTTACCGATACAGGACACGAAGGCGGAACTGTCTGCAATGCCGTTATGGGTGTCGCCGCAGAATTGCGTATTGTTCCTTCTTATATCGGTCTGCTTGATGATTTTAGAATTTTGCGAAGCTATACGGATTTTAATAGGGAAGACAATTCTGAAAACATCAGGGTTGGACTGCCTGAGCATTACAAAATCTCCGGCGGGCGCTTTGAGTCAATTCCTGTCCTGACAAAAGAAGGAACAGTTATAAACAAGGTTTTTGCGGAGGTTTATGAGCCTTCGCAGACTGAAGTTTGCCTTTATGTCCGTGCAGGAGACAATCATTTCAACTGGACGGAAGATTATCCGGAATGGATTCCTGTGGTTTCCGGGCAGGAGATTGAAAATTTAAGCGGGCTGTATTTTCAGGTTGCGGCGGAGCTTTTTCCGGACGGCGGCGGTCAAAAGACTCCTTCTGTAACGGAAATAAAAGTTGAATATACGACATTGCCTGAACCTTTTCCGCCGTATAAAATTTCTGTTGAAAAAGGCGATGGTCAGGTTACGTTAAGCTGGAGTTATTCGGTTGATGATTCTGCCGGAGGATATTATATTTATTATGGAAACCGTCCGGGGGAATACCTTGGCCGCTCCGCCGTGCAGGGAGCTTCGCCTGTCAACGTAGGCAATGTTACCAGCGCGACTTTAACAGGCTTAAAAAACGGTGTAATATATTACTTCGCGGTGGCAGCCTATTCAAAGCTGGACGAGCGGATTTGCGGCGCGCTTTCAAGAGAAGTTTATGCCCGCCCTGAACGAAAAAGATAGTTTGCAAGGTGAATAATGCGAGGAAGTTATGGAAGATAAAGAAATTGTGTTGAGAAGGGCAAAGAATGCTGTTATTTCAAGGGATTTTAACCTTGCGATAAGGCTGTACAAATCCCTTCTGCAGGAAGATGTGGAGAATATTGAATATTTGTCTGCGCTCGGAAATCTTTACATGAAAAACAACGATGACGAAAAAGCGCTTCCGTATTTTCAGCAGATTCTTACTTTTTATCCGAATAATTTTGAGGCGATGAACAGCATGGGCGGAATATACCGCCGCATGGGAAGGTATCAGGAGTCAATTGAAATTCTTCAAAAGGCTCTGGAAACTAAAATTAATCCGGCCCAGGTGAATTACAATCTTGGCTTTACATATAAACTGATGAAAAATTATTCAGAGGCAATCGATGCGTTTGAAAATGTTATTGCCGTAAACCCGACTGACGTGCTGGCGTACAATCATCTTGGAACAATTTATGCGGCTCAGAACAACCACGAAAAGGCGGTTGCAACTTATAAACGCGGTCTTCAGATAGACCCTAACCATCCTATAATTCAGTTTAACCTTGCAAAAAGCCTTGAGGCTATGCATGACGACACTTCCGCGATTCAGGCTTATGATGCCGCGCTGCGTGCGAAGCCGGGCTGGCAGGAAGCCGTGATTGAATACGCAAAACTCTTGCTAAATCACCGCAAGACCAGGCTTGCCGGCGAGCTTGTGCAGAATGCTATTGGCCTGCATCCGCAGGATTTTGGGCTTTATGCCCAGATGGGGCAGATTCTTATGCGCCAGAGCAATTTTAAAAAAGCCGCAAGTTCCTTTGAGATTGCAAACCGGCTTGTTTCGGGAAATGCGGAAAATCTGAAGAACCTTGCGGAAGCCTTTGAAAAGCTCGGAAAAAAAGAAGAGGCTGTCTTAACCATAAAAAAAGCGGAAAGCGTTGAGCCGGAGGACGAAAAAATTAAAAAATCAGCGGCTTCAATTCTTCTTACGGCTGAAAAATACCGAGAGGCGGCTGAAGTAATCCGTCAGCTTGGTTCTGCGAACAAGAATGACTGCGAGGCGTTGGACCTTGCCGGACAGTACAGCATTTTGATTGGAAGAAATGATTCCGCCCAAAATTTTGCGTCAAAGATTAAAAAAATTGACCCGGATTATGGAATTTATCTGTATTCGTTTGCCTCAAGATTTTTTCAGAAGGGAAATCTGGAGGCCGCAAAAGAAAATGTAAAGGCGTTCATTGATGAAAATATGAAAAATATTCCGGCGTGGCTTCTGCTTGGCCAGATTGATGAAAAACTTGGCAATTCAGAGGAGGCGCTGGACGATTTTTCAACGGCAGTCGCTTTTGACCCGAACAATTTTCTTGCCGAAAAACTTGCGAAAGAACTTGGAAACAAAATTGATTCTGAAAAATCTAGCCGTGATGAAAAAAAGCCTGATGACAGTGCGCTTTCCGGTTCGCAGGAAATTTCTCTTGATGAATTTGGTTTTGGCGATGATGAAAATGCTGCTTCAGAAGAAAAATCTCTGGAAACGCATGAGCCGGCTCCGGATGAACCTGAAAATTCAAACGGTTCTGCCGGTCCGGAAGATTCAACAGAAGATTTGAAAGTTGAAGATAAAACCGACGTTCTTGCCTTGGACGAAAAGTCCGCGCTTTTTGAGGACGGCGAAAAAGATTCGGAAAGCGATGATGAAATCTCTTTGGACGAGATTGATAAGAATACGGATGAATTTAAGGAAGATGAAGAAATCCTGCCAGAGCCGGAAGAGAACGCCGCGTTGAACGAACCGGAAGATTCCGCGGAAAAACACGCGGACAACTTGAATCCGGAAGAATTTAAAACGCAGGAAGAAAATGGTGCTTCAAAAATTGAAATAAAGGCAGAGCCTGCGAAATCTTCAGAAACAACGCCTGCCGCTGAAAAGAACGCCCCGGCCGAGCGGGAAGAACCTTCAGAGTCAGAGCGGGCAGAACCATCTGAATCTGTTGGACAAGCAGAACCAGCTGAACCAACAGAACAAGCAGAACCAGCTGAACAAACTGAGCCAGCTGAACAAACTGAGCCTTCAGAAAAAACAGCCGGTTCTGAACAGGAGACGGAAATTCCGGAAGAAATTCCGCCTTACGGAGATTCGGAACATTCTGAAGATTTGCCGGATGAAAAAGATTCTTTTGCCCCGGATGCCGCCGCGGAAAGAAAGGAGGCGGAAACAGCCTATGAGACCCTGATGAGCCAGGTAAGCGATGTTTTGCCTAAACTTTCATCTTTTATAGACAGCAGCGAAGAAGAGGCAAAATTCCAGAAAGAAATTGAGCTTTTTAAGCGCCTGCGTCAGTTTGGTGAGCAGCTTCCGTTTGAGCAGCGCGCAAAATTCCTTGCCGGCAGGGTACGTCTTTTGCTTGATTACATAATTGCCCGGCTTTCCGGCAGGCCAGGGCTTTTAAGAACGGCTTCTGAAGTCCGCAGGCAGAACAATATTCAGGAAAACGATATGCAGATTGCAATAAACGGAAATAACCGCAGGGATATTATAAACGTCCTTAAGGATATGGAAAATCTTACCTTTTATCTTGGGGATAAGAACCTTTCTAAAGCGCTTATCGTTGTTGCAGAGGAAGTTGTGGATAAGCTTTCCTAAATAGCCCGAATTTCGAGTTTTATAAATTCAGCACAAAAATTGAATGAGCTACCAGAAAAAGCGCGTCAATTCGCCAAGCTGAGCGTACAAAGTATCAGACTGCGCGATTTTTTTCAAAATCGCTTGCTATCGCTCAGAATGGCTCGGTTGCCGCTTTCTTTTTCTTCCCGCTCATTCAATTTACGGATTCAATAAAAAACTCGACCTTCGGGCTAAATAGCCCGAACGTAAAAAAAACGGCATTCAATAATATGACGGTTTACAGCCGGATGATTCTTGAATGTGTGATAACTTCGTTTCCTGTTTCTGTTATGAGCACATCGTTTTCAAGGCGGACTCCGCCAAGTTTTTCATCGTAAAGTCCCGGTTCAAGGGTGATAATCATTCCCGGCTGAAACGTTACGTCTGCCGTCATTTTTGTGCTTACTCGCGGAAATTCATGGATTTCAAGCCCGATTCCGTGTCCCAGCGTGTGGGGCATTTTTCGTTTTTCTTTTGCGAATATTTTTTCAGCAAGCTCGCAGGCATCTTTTACCGGAACATCTTTTTTGTAGAGTCTAAGACATTCGTCCGCGGCATGCTGAACAAGTTCCACCAGTTTTTCCTGCTCAGGGGAAATTTCGCCTTTTACAACAGCCAGGGTTGTGTCAGAAGTATATCCGTTGTAGACTACGCCAAAATCAAGGATTGAAAGTCCGTTTCCAGGCCATTCGCCGTTTGTGTAGCCAGGAAATGCGTGGATTGCCCAGCTTCTTGCCGGACCTGCGGCCAGAGTGTCAAAACCGGTCCGTTCACAGCCATTGAGCCTGAGCTCCTTTTCTATAAGAAGGGAAACGTCCATTTCAGTCTTGATTTCCTCAGAATGTATTTTTTCTTCTATTTTATTGATTATTAAATCGCCGATTCTGGCGGCTTCTTTTGTACATTCAACTTCGTATTCATCTTTGATTGTCCTTAGCTGGACTGCGAATTTGTGGACTCCTTCGTTTTTGCACACAACATCCCAATCTGGATTTGCTTCAATAAATTCAAGGAAGTTTGGATACGGTATGTACGGCGGAATCTCGACTTTGAAATTCTCTATTTTTTTCGCGCCGTCTAAAATTGACTTTACGGCTTCAATGTCTGAATTTTTAAATTTTCCGTATGGAATTATTTTGTCGCAGAACGCGATTTTTTTTGCAAGAATTTCATCCCACGGAACAAGGGTCGAGCTGCCGTTCTGAAGAATTACAAGAACCGCATCGCTTGTATGCCCTGTAAAATAACGTATGGAAGGGTCGCGGTGCGCTTCGCTGTCGATAAAGACTGCCGCCCCGACATTGTTTTCCTTTAAATATTCAACGATTTTAGCCCGTCTTCCTGAATAAATTTCTTTCATTTCCTGTGCGGAGTATTCTTTCATAGTAAAAATCCTTTTTTGTTTCTGCCGAAAGTATTATGGCTGATTTATTAAAAGGCTTAATTTCGAGTTTTTTTTACAAATTACGAAAGAACGCTTTCGGCA
>ERZ1034973.329-NODE-329-length-34281-cov-9.705779_pt1 | contig 34281 bp, 39 predicted proteins | sample MGYA00520686_ERZ1034973 | MGnify/ENA primary metagenome ERZ1034973 (study PRJEB33766, sample SAMN09781775) | gut metagenome | biome: gut microbiome | host: Homo sapiens | place: Madagascar | study: EMG produced TPA metagenomics assembly of the PRJNA485056 data set...
GCTTCACTTGCAGAAATCGTGGGAGGGGAATAATCATGGTTAAATGGTACGTAAGACAAATCACAATGAACCGCATGACACTGGAAGAAGTGCCTAAGAGATGGCACGATGCAGTGGCAGAAGCACTGAAGCAGACAAACAGCTAACACAGACTTGAGGAGCAGACCTCAGGTTTTTATTTTGTCAGATTAAAGGAGGAGACAGTATGACAATGAATGGTATCGATGTATCAAACTGGCAGGCAGGCCTGAATATCTCAGATGTTGCCTGCGATTTCGTGATTGCAAAGGCAACGGAAGGTCTCAACTTCGTGGACAAGTACTGCGACAAGTTCATCCAGCAGGCAATCAAGCTGGGCAAGCCTTTCGGTTTCTATCACTTCGCAAGACCGACAAATGACGCAGTCAGAGAAGCGGAATACTTCTACAACAACTGCCGCGGATACTTTGGAAAGGGCATTCCAATTCTAGACTGGGAGTCCGGAAACACGAGCGACGTCGCATGGGCAAAGAGATGGCTCGACAGAGTGTATCAGGTTTCTGGTGTAAAGCCAGTGATCTACATGTCCGAGTCAGTAGTCAACGCGCACGACTGGTCATCGGTTGCAGCAGCAGACTACGGCCTGTGGGTAGCAAAGTATCGCGACAACAATCCTGACTACAACTACAGCATGGACAGCGCAGGATCGCGACCAAAAGTAAAGTGGTGGAAGTTCTACTGCATGTGGCAATGGACGTCAAGCGGCCGTCTGAACGGCTACAACGGTAACCTGGACTGCAACGTGTTCTATGGAGACGTAACTACATGGAACAAGTACGCAGGGAAGAGCGGAACTGCATCAAAGCCAACGGCCACACCGGCACCAGCAAGAAAGTCAAACGAAGTCATCGCGCAGGAAGTCATCAACGGCGCCTGGGGCAATGGTGAAGATCGTAAAAGACGTTTGACAGCAGCAGGCTACAACTACACAGTGGTGCAGGCAATCGTCAACCAGAAAATGGCCGCAAGAAGCGCCGTCTACTACACGATCAGAAGAGGAGACACACTGTCCGCCATTGCCGCAAGATACGGCACAACGTACCAGAAGCTGGCCGCAATGAACGGCATCGCAGATCCTAACCGCATCTACGCCGGACAGAGAATCCGCGTGAAGTAGTCAGACGGGAGAAGCAAACACACATGAACCGCAGAGTAAACAGACGATATCAGACACCACTGCCTCCAGACTTCGTACATTTCCTGGTAGAAGAACAGGGGCTGAGCGAGAGGCAGAAGGCCGTGGTGTACCAGCTGCGAAACAAGATGCAAGACAGCGAGTGGCATTACCAGGATTCAAAAATGTCAAAGGACGAGTTCGAAGAAACGGTAAAGGATCTTAACGACTATTACTGGAGACTGTTAATATCTCTTGCGCTCTCCGCATTTGAGGCACAAAAGAGGAACAGAGTGGTGGATCCACAGGGTATAAGATGATGTTGTAAAGGAGAAATACACTATGACACCATTTCAAGGATACCCACAGGGCGCCGGAGGATTTGGATTCCAAGCCTTCCAGCAGCCTCAGTCCATCAATCAGGTGCAGTACGTCAACGGCATGGAGAGCGCAAAGGCCTACAGCCTGAGACCGAACGAATCCGCCATCCTGATGGACAGCAACAATCCGATCTTTTACCACGTGCAGGCAGATGCCAGCGGCTACAGAACCATCAAGGCGTACCAGTTCCAGGAGGTACATGAAGACAGGCCCGAAGACATCTATCTGACAAAAAAGGAATTCCAGGAATGGATCTCCTCGATTCAGAACAGAAAACAGAACGGAGGAAACAGCGATGAATCCTCTAAGAAATAACAATCAGAGAAACATGCTCCAGCAGTTTATGGACTTCAAGAGATCAATGCAGGGACAGAATCCGCAGGCGGTTCTGAACCAGCTGATGAACTCAGGAAAGTACACACAGCAGGACCTCGAGAGAGCGAAGGCGATGGCGGAGCAATTCAAGAACCTACTAAAGTAGGCAGTTCTGCAGACTGGAAATAGAGATGAAAGGAGAGCACACATGGACAATATGACATTGTCAGACATTGCGGCAGTCATGCCAAAGACCACGACTGACCACGACGGGTTTCTGGAAGGAAACGGAATCATTATTCTAATTCTTTTCTTCCTGATCTTCGGATTTGGAGGATGGGGAAACAACGGTAACGGCAACCTATCAGCTGATATGCAGAGAGGCTTTGACACACAGTCAATCATCAGCAAGCTGGATGGATTGAGCAGCGGACTGTGCGATACAGCGTATGAGAACGCAAGACTCATCGAACAGAACACAGTCACAAACATGCAGGGATTCAACCAGACACAGATGGGAATGATGCAGGGCTTCAACGGCGTACAGGAAAGCATCAACAACCTGAGCCATCAGATGGAGCAGTGCTGCTGCAATCTGAAGACACAGATGATGCAGGACAAGTACGATACCCTCAACAGAGACTATCAGCAGGCACTGGGCGCAATTACCAATGCGACACAGACACAGAACATCCTGAGCAGCCTTGGAAGATACGTGACAAATCCTCCATGCTATGGAGGCTACGGCTACGGCAACTTCTACGGCTGTCCTGGAGCTACTCTGCAGTAGGTGACAGGCCATGCTAGTAGCTGTTAGTACAACGCAGACAGCGCTGAGCGCAAACCAGAATATACCACTAGGATCTACAGTCATCCAGACGAACCGGGAGGCAAGGCTCAACAACGGTAACCTGGAAATACGAAAAGCCGGAACATTTGAAATCCTTGCGAACTTCGTATTCACAGCCACTGCGGCTGGAGACGTCACTGTACAGATGCAGGCAGGCGGAGTAAATGTGCCAGGCGCAACAGCCACGGCTACCGCAACAGCAGGCGGAACAGTTACCCTGCCAGTGCAGGGCACCGTACAGACACGCCAGGGCACGCAGGGAGCCACAGTACCGATCAGCTGGACAGTCAGTGCAGCAGGAACACTGGTGAGCGCCACAGCAAGCGTAAAGCGCGTCATTTGATGCATATACCCGACAGAAATGCCGGGTTTTTATTTTAAAAGGAGGAACCCTATGAACAATTTATTCAATCTAGAGTGGTGGAAACGAGCAGGAACAAGAGCCGTCAAGACCATGGCACAGACAGCACTATCACTATTCACCGTAGGACAGGTGATCAAAGACGTGGACTGGCTAATGGTTGCCAGCGCTTCAGCGGTTGCCGGTCTGTATTCCTTGCTGACATCTCTTGCTGGACTGCCTGAGATGGATGATGGAAGCGGTAAAGACAGTGTGGAATAGTGTGGAGATAGTCTATGGAAACAGGACAGATCATCGCACTGGGAAGCCTGGTCGTGGCATTGACCGGATTTTTAATCGGGCGACTTACCGCGAGTAAAAAAGATGGCCAGCAGGTGGGGGTCATTCTAACAAAACTGGATGACCTAACCGACAACATCACACGTCTGGAAAAGCAGATAGATAAGATCAGTGACAGACTGGACAATCGGGTAGCAACGCTACAGAAGGACCAGAACGCGCTACGAGACCGGCTGGCCTCCCTAGAGGGCAGAGTGGCAATCCTCGACGGAGGCTCAAACGGGAGGTCTTGACTTAATGAGAGGAGAAGACTAGTATGGGCTCAGGTGGACAAAGAAGCGTCAAAAGAAGAGCCACCGGAGGCACAGTAGCCTCCGCTACGACGCAAACAAGCACAGTCGCCGCTGCGGCGACCTCAGCAGCAAGTACAGGCGGAGGAAGCGGGATACAGACAGCAGGCAGAACACCGTTCGGAACTGATGCCTATGCAAGCATGAGTCCACAAGCGCAGGGGACTCTACTGGATGCTTCAATAGCACAGCCTGTAAAGAAAAGCTACTCCGGATATAACACGCCTTTTCAAAAGTTTGTAAACAACTCTGGGCTGGACGGGAAACCTCAGCTCTTAGACTCTGACGAGTTTGACAAGGCGAGCGGACCGGTACTCTACAGAACTATCAACACGGATCCTTGGGGTTTGAAAGTAAATGATATAGTTGAGAGTACGGCAAATGACGACACCTTCCTGTACAATGCAGGAGGAGGCACGGCTCACGGCTTAGGCCTGTATGCAACGCCAAACTACGACGGATCTAAGGTCTACGGGGACTACTACGATAGTAAGAAGACCTCCATGATACGCTTCAAGATTAGAGATGACGCAAAAATCGGAAGCCGAAAAGACCTCAAGGATCAGTATATAAAGGAATCCAGGGTAAAGGGAACGCTCGCCTACAAGCTCGAAAACGATGGAAGATATGACCAGCCCGGAAGAGTTCCAGGTAATAACAATCAGTCTAGAATGGCAATCTATGCAGCAAGCAAAGGATATTCCGTACTTGTAGAGTCCTCAGGGTTGAAAACACAGAAACAGTTCAGACAGCTGCTCTCTTCGGGCAGTGATGTCTACACGGTTATCCTGAATCGAGGGGCACTGATTATGGACAAGAATGCAAAGCAAATCAAGCGAAATGGTTCTGGAACAAAATGGCAGAACCTAAAGACAAACTCAAAGGTTAAGTAAAGGAGAAACAGCAAATGGGATACCACAGCCAATACGCAAAATTTAACAGACACGGATATGATCCAATGCAACTGGGAGCAACTGTTCAGTTAATCACTAGGAACAACGGAATTCCTAAGGGTGACGATGCAAAGGATCCGGAAGGCTGGGAAGACCTTCTGGAATTTGCAAAGGACGCAGCAGAAGCAAAGGTAGCAATGCCCGAAGACGCACCGGCAAAAATTAAAGAGGCCTACGACAACTACTACGCGCAGAAGAACAAGAAGAAATCTTCTACACGAGACAAGGTTGTAGCCAAGGTCAAGAAATCAAGAAGCAAATAAGCAGAAACCCGGAGAAATCCGGGTTTTTTTGTTTGCAGAAAAACGCAAATCATTCGCTTGACTATATACTGTACTACAGTATACTGTGGGTACTAGAAGAAAGGAAAAACACACATGGAAAGCAAATTTGAATATTACAGCAGGCTCGAAGATGAGATCATCAGAACCTACAGAGAAGCAAAGGATGAGGAAACAAGAAACGCAGCGCGAATGCTGATGAAGGAACACCAGAACAAAATGTTCGAATGGGAAACGCTGGACTTCTATGAAGTTTACCGGGCGTACAGAGAAGCCGCTGAGGATGGAAACGAATTCCTGAATTTCGATTCAGTCTACAATTCTGAAAAAGTAGATTCATACGTTAGAATCATGAAAGAGAACGGAATAAAGCACTTCACATATTCCTCCACTTGGACGGATTCCATACGGTGTGTCTGGGATTTTGAACAGGCTGGAGCACAACTGGAAAAGGTGACTCAAATTCATTGCAGAGATAAAGAGATTCCAGCGATCCAGCTCAAGATAGACTAGCAAACCTCTGTATTATAAAATAAGGATGGAGGAGAACGAGGATGGCTGTATCAGAAGCACAGAAAGACGCTACAAACAAGTGGCTGTCTGAGCACTACACAAACAAGACCGTCAAGCTGAACATGAAGCTGGACAAGGATATCCTGGATCATCTAAAGAAAATAAACGAAGAAGGAACCTCGACCAACGCATACCTGAAGCAGCTGATCAGAAAAGACATAAAGGAACGCCAGGAAAAGTAACCTGGCGCCTTTTCGTGATGCACAAATGATACACAAAATGGTAATATAGAGAAAACTAAGGAAAACAAAGGACAAATAAACAACGAAATAGCACGGTGAACAAAGGAAAAGACGAGAAAAGAACAGGAAAACAGGTAGTCCCGTCAGCTCCACTTTTATTTGAAAAAGCCGCATAAATAAGCGGTTTTTCTTTTTTTGTGATGCATAAATGATGCACAAATTTAAAAAAATATTATTCAAAGTGTATTTTAACTTATGGATGTAGAAAAAATGGGAGGGCATGTATGATTGCAGTTAATATTTATTATACAGGTACAAATGGTTCCGCAAGAAAATTTGCAAAGGAAATGATGGAAAGTGGAACAGTACAGAAAATCAGAGAAGAACAGGGGAATATAAGATATGAATATTTCTATCCTGTTGATGATGAAGAAACAGTTTTATTAATTGACTGCTGGGAAAATCAGGAAGCAATTGATGTTCATCATGCTTCAGAAATGATGAAAGTGATTTTGACATTACGTGAGAAGTATGATTTGCATATGAAGGTTGATAGATTTACTTCTGATGAAATTCCAAAAGAAGACCAAGGGTTTATTCAGAAGTGAAATATTTACAAATGTGATCATTTATTGAAAATATTTTCAGAAAAATATTTGCAAAAACTGTTGACAAAGAAATGGGGTGCCTTTAGAATCTTAGTTACATTCAAAGAACAGAAGAGTAACCTATCTGAAACTTGAAGCGAGTCGATACAGAGTGTGAGGTCGATAAGGGAAGGGTTGGTGAAGCGCATCTGGGAGAAGCCCTTATGAAATCATAGTAAGGAACGTGATATCTGCGTTAATGATAAGAGTGATTGATGAATTAGTTTTTATCAATAACCAGTGTGGTACCGCGATTTATAGTCGTCTCTGGAATATATCCAGTGACGATTTTTTGTTTATAGGGAGAAAGTTATGAAAGTCCGACGCAGAAAGAAAGTGATTCAATTTATCTAAGTAATTTAAAACAGAAAGAGGAGAAAAATTTATGAAAAATATGAATAAGATATTTGCCGGACTTATGGCAGCAGGATTATTACTCACTACAGGTTGTGCATCCACTTCTACAAACAGATCTTCATCAACAAGTGATTGGTATACAGGACCTGGTTATGACAAATTATATGAAGAATTAGGAAAAGCAGATGTTGATCTTTCTAAAGCTGATGGAAAGCTAAAAGATATTCTTGATAAAGGTCAAATTGTATTGGCAACTTCTCCTGATTATCCACCAAGTGAATTTGTGGATGATCAAGGAAATGTTAAAGGATCAGATATTATGCTTGCACAATATCTCGCAAACAGCCTTGGCGTAGATCTGAAGGTTGAAACAATGGATTTCAATGCAGTATTAACAGCTGTTGATACAGGAAAAGTTGACATTGGTATTTCTGGTTTTGGATACAAAGCAGATAGAGCTGAACAGTTTGAACTCTCTCATGGTTACCAGTCATCTTCAGCAGCTGCACATCATACATTACTTGTTCCTGCTGAAAAAGCAGATGAATATAAATCACTTGCTGATTTTTCTGGAAAGAAAATCGACACTCAGGCAAACTCTTTACAGGAAATGTATGTAACAGATCAGATTCCAGATGCAGATTTACAGAAAGTCTCTACATTGGATCAGGCAATTCTTGAACTTCAGACTGGTAAGATTGATGCGATTGCATTAGACAGTACAACTGCTAAGAACTATGCGGAAACAAGTGATGGAATGTTTGTCAGTGTTTATGAAAAGAATGGTGTTGAATTTGATTTAAGTCAATATGCTGATGAATCTGGTAACGTTGCTGCAGTCAAGAAAGGTGAAACTTCTTTGATTGATGCAGTGAACCAGGTGATTGATTCATTAGCAACAAGTGGAAAATACGAATCCAATTTATATACAGATATGTACTATGCCGCATGTGATGCAGCTGGTGTATCTCCAAATGAAGAATAAGAGGGAAAAATGAATAAGGGAATTATTGAAGTCTGGTGTGCTTACTATCCAATATTTTTAAAGGGTGCCATTGGTACTCTGGAATACGCAGCAATTGCGGTTATCTTTGGTTCAATCGTTGGTACTTTGATTGCAATTTTGCATTTATCTAAAAACAAAGTCATTGGTGCAATCGCAAATATCTATGTTACGGTTTTAAGAGGAACACCTTTACTTGTACAGATGTATATTGCGTATTTCTTCTTGCCAATTGCTTTACCAGCATTGAACTTTATCACAAAGGAACAGTGGGTTGTCATCTCATTGATCTTGAACTCTAGTGCATACGTATCTGAAATCATTAGAGGTGGTATCTTATCTGTTGATCCAGGCCAGATGGAAGCAGCCAGATCTTTAGGTATGAGTGTTAAAAACTGTATGATCAAGATTATTCTTCCACAGGCAGTGAAAGCGATTCTTCCATCTTTAGCTGGTGAATATATTTCCATGATCAAGGAAACATCCTTAGCTGGTACATTTATGATGTATGAATTAATGTATACAAGAGTATTACTTTTAAATAAATACTTAACATGGCAGCCATTGTTTATCATTGCAGGTATGTATTTAATTATGACAACTGTATTAACGTGGTTGTCAGGATTATTAGAAAAGAGGTTGGCTGAAAGTGACTGATATGAAAAAACCATTGATCGAGACAGTCGATCTCAAGAAGAACTTTGGTTCTCTACAAGTATTAAAAGGAATTAATCAAACAATCTATCAGGGAGAAGTTGTATCTATTATTGGACCAAGTGGCGGAGGAAAGAGTACATTTCTAAGATGCTTGAATCTGCTGGAAACACCAACAAGTGGAAAGGTTATCTTTGAAGGACAAGAATTAGATCCAAAGAGTACTGACCTAGATACACATAGACAGAAGATTGGCATGGTTTTCCAGCAATTTAATGTATTCCCTCATTTAACTGTATTGAACAATATTACAATTACACCAATGCTTGAAAAGAAAGTATCGAAAGCGGATGCTGAAAAAGAAGCAATGGAGTTATTAAAACAGGTTGGGCTTGAAGAAAAAGCGAACGAATACCCACGTAAATTATCAGGTGGTCAGAAACAGCGTTTAGCAATTGTTAGAGCGATGGCTATGCATCCTGATGTGATGCTGTTTGATGAACCTACAAGTGCATTGGATCCTGAAATGGTTAAAGGTGTTTTGGAAGTTATCAAAAATTTAGCTGAAAGTGGTATGACATGTGTCATTGTTACGCATGAAATGGGTTTCGCAAAAGAAGTAAGTGATAGAGTGCTATTCATTGATGGTGGCGTCATTGCAGAAGAAGGTACACCAGATGAAGTATTCAATCATCCAAAAAATGAACGTACAAAAGAATTTTTATCCCAGGTACTATAGGAGAGCAGGTATATGAAAACAACATTTCAATATGATCATTACTATAAGTATGATGAAGTGAAAAGTAATTTAGAATATTTTGCTAATGAATATCCTGATCTTGTGAAACTGGAAGTAAATCTAGTTACAGAAGAAGGAAGAAATCAATATGCAGTTACACTTACAAACACGAAGAATGGCTCTGCAGACAGTAAACCTGCATTATATATTGATGGTAATATTCATGCAGGGGAAGTAACTTCTACAATGTGTGCAATGCACACAATTGACTATCTTGTTACAAATTATGGAACAGATGATGAAGTTACTAAATTGCTTGATGAGAAAACATTCTATGTCATTCCTCGTGTGACACCAGATGGTGCAGAAAAGTATTTATCAACACCATATTCCCTGCGTTCTGCACCACGTCCATACCTTGAAGAAAAGGGCGGCATCCAGAAAGAGGATATTGATGGTGATGGTGTGATTCGTATGATGCGTATCAAAACGCCATATGGTGCCTGGAAAATTGATCCTGCTACGGAATGCTCTATGACATTAAGAGAACCAAGTGATGTAGATGGTGATTTCTATGATATTTATCCAGAAGGTGTTTTTGAAGCATGTGACGGTGATGAAAATCTTAAGACGAAAAAAGATGTCTGGGGACTGGATTTTAATAGAAACTTCCCATTGGGATGGTTTCCAGATTCTAGACAGCCAGGTGCTGGTAAATATCCATTGAGCAATCCTGAAAACAAGGCACTTGTTGATTTTGCTTTAGCACATAACAATATTGGCGGTGCGGCAATTGGCCATACAAGTGGCGGTATGTTGTTATATCCTCCTGGAACAAGAGCTGAAAAGTCTGCGCCAGAATTAGATATGACATGCATGAAAGCAATTGCGAAAATGGGTGAAGAAGAACTTGGATATGTTGCGATGAATATCTTTGATTCCTTCATGTCAGATCAGGAACATTATGATTCTGGTGCATTTGATGACTGGTTCTATCAGTCACAAGGTGTTCCTGCATATACAATGGAATTCTGGGATGTTGCTTCAAAAGCGGGTGTTCCTCATATCTGGAATGGAAAACCAGAAGATCCAGCAATAATGTTTAAACGTTTCAATGCTGCACTTGCATGGGTGAAAGAACATGCCCCACAGTATTATTCTCCTTGGAAAGTATTTAATCATCCAACATTTGGAAATGTTGAAATTGGAGGATTTGATGCGAAATTTACTGTACAGAATCCTCCTGAAAATATGCTTTGTGAAGAATGTGAGCATGATACAAAGTTCAATATTCGCTTTGCGAAATCTTTGCCGGCATTAAAGATTGAAGAAGTAACAAGTGAAAAGGTGAGTGATGGTGTATATAAGGTTTCTGCAGTTGTTGGAAACCGTGGATATCTGCCAACAAATCTTACGGAAGAGGCAAATCAGCTGCGTGTGAGTAAACCAGTGACTGTCTGTGTTGAGGGATGTGAAGCTGTAAGTGGCAAAAATGAAGAAAACATTGGAAATCTAGATGGTTTCTCTGCAACTTCTACAGGTGCATTCTATGGTGACATCACAACATATGCAAATGCGAAAGCAAAGAAGAAAGTTTCATGGATTGTAAAAGCAGAAGAAGGTTCTACAGTTACTGTGACATGTAAACAAGAAAAAGCTGGAACAGATACAAAGACAATTACGTTATAAGACTAACTGAGATTTCAGTTAGTTTTTTTTGAAATGATATTAAAAGTTGGTGTGTTTAATTGTTTATGGATGAATGAAGCAAGAGTAATGCAGTATCGTAATTTTTTCTTCTGACATATATGGAGTAGATAGTGTTTGCTTTTCTAGGGATATATGTAGATGCTGCTTTATCCATGCCAAATATACCATATCTAGCATTGATATCATTTTCTTTGACTTGAAAATCAATGTGATTCTTTTTCAAAGCAGAAATAATTAGTGAAACCTGGGAATATTGATTTGTTTGAAATAATTTTCTTTTTGTGAATGATAACATAAACTGACCTCATTGTTTGTTGTTTGAAAATACAAATATATTATATTTAACAATCATTTTATGCATAGTAATTTGTGATAGAATATTTTCAACTAAAGGGGTTTAAAAATGAAATATCAAAAGTTAGGAAATTCAAATATTGAAGTATCACAGGTTTCTTTAGGTACTTGGGGGCTTGGTGGAGGAAGTGTTTGGACTGATCACAACTCTTCTTTAAAGGATACAGAATTATTACTGGATGTATGTAAAGAACAGGGCATCAACTATATTGATACAGCACCTGTTTATGGTACGGGCGAAAGTGAAATCCTTCTAGGCAAGGCTTTGAAAACACGTAGAAATGATTTTGTTTTGCAGACAAAATGTTCTTTGAACTGGAGAAATGATGGTGGAAATTTCCACTATAGCAGAGATGGCTATACAGTAAATAATGATACAAGCTATGACGCAATCATCCGTGATGTAGATGATTCTTTATTGAGAATGGATACTGAGTGGATTGATTCAATCATTGTGCATTATGTATGCAAGGATTGGGATGTTTCTGAAACAGTATCAGCTTTAGAACATTTAAAGAAACAAGGGAAGATCCGTACATATGGATTATCTAATTCACAGCCATCTGATTTAGAAGAATATCAAAAGTATGGTGATGTTTCTCTTGTGCAGGAATTCTTCTCTATTCTTTCACCATTTCATGGTAGAGGCTATTTTCCAGTGTGCGAGAAATATAATACTGTATTTCAGGTATATGGAGTATTAGAGGAAGGATTCTTGACAGGACCTGACTTCTTGAGACAGAAATATCAGGCTAGTGATATTCGTTCTCGTATTCCTTGGGTACAACAACAATATAGACAGCCATTATTAAATGCTTTTGATGCATGGAAACCTCTATGTGAAAAATACCATTGTTCCTATGCAAATCTAGTAGAAGCATGGGCGTTGCATGAGTCTGCATCATTGAATTTGCTTGTTGGTATGAGAAAAGAGAATAGTGTAAAAGATACAGTGAATGTATGCAATATTACACTAACAGATGATGAGTGTAAATTCATGGAAGACAGCGTAAAGAACATTCAGGTAGAAGTATTAGATAAGTAAAAGAAATGACGTCAATCAATGACGTCATTTTGAAATCTGCTTAAGTGTTCATATGGAAGAATGAGTCTGCCTTGTACAAGACCACAGCCATCATTGATACGATATGCATCAAATGCGGTAAACATATTTACATCTACTTTAGAATAATCCAGTTCCTGTAAAGATAAGCCTCTTTGATATGCTTCATCAAAATAGATGCATTCGTTTTGCTTGACTGCACTTCTTTCTGAACGTTGCTTGATTTGTCTTTGTTCATACAATGTATGATTTGCATCGCCAATTTCTGAATAATCATCCATTTCTTTTGTACGTAATTGTAATTCTACATAAGAATTGGATAAATCATCAAAGAATGAGATATGTAAAGAACGATATCCATTCTTTTTTGTATCATGAATATAATCTCTGTAGTATGGTTTTACATCATCATTTAATAATGGGGAAGAAACTCGGAATTTTCTTTGCTTTTCACTTGTGAATCCATTCTGTTCCATAAAAGATGGAAGACGATTCGCTATTTCATACAGATAATTTAATTCAATTTCTTCTTTATTATCTGTTGAGTGTAAATGACATTTTGGCATACAGATCACAATACGATATGCAATCAGATCTCGATAGTAAGACACTGCATCTACGATTTGTTCAGCAGTAGGGTATGTATTATTCTTTTGTATATATTCATAAATGTAACGAACGATATATCCATTGAATTTTTCTTCTGCACGAATCAATGATTTGATTCTTCCACGAAATGTAAATGCAAGAAATGGATAATCTGCTGCCATAATTTTATAGAATTCACGAATTCTTTGAGACTGGGACGTTAAGAAATCGTTGTGCTCTAATAAAGAAGTGTATTCCTTTAGAAATGATACATGTGATAGATCAACAATATTATTTGTCTTTTTTGCTTCCATTTCTAAAGCAGCACTATATTTATGAAGGATACGAATGAGCGTATCGCCATTATATAAGTAATCAGTTAACTGGATCATATACATATCATAAAACAAAACAGACAAAAAGAAAAACCTGGATTTCTCCAGGTCATAGAACTACATCTTTGAATATTCGCAGGCAACCTTAGCCATTAACTGTGCATTGTTGAATACGAGATGGATATTTGAATCTAAGGAATCTCCACCTGTTAATGCGGCAACCTTAGCAAGTAAGAATGGTGTGCATGCTTTTCCCTTGATGCCCTTTTCATCCATTTCCTTGATTGCTTCATCAATTGCATTGTTGATGATTGTATCATCCATAGCGAATTCTTCAGGAATTGGGTTTGTTAATAAGATACCAGAATGGAATCCGAGATCTTCACTGGATTTATATACCTTTGCACATTCTTCAGGTGTATTCATCTGGTAGTCAACTTCTAATCCAGAATGTCTTGAATAGAATGCTGGAAGTTCTTTTGTCTGGTAGCCAAGTACTGGAACACCCTGTGTTTCAAGATATTCAAGTGTTAAAGCAAGGTCTAGGATAGCTTTTGCACCGGCACAGCATACCATAACAGGTGTATGTGCTAATTCCTGAAGGTCAGCAGAGATATCGAATGTCTGCTGTGCACCTCTATGAACACCACCGATACCGCCAGTAGCGAAGAACTTGATACCTGCCATATGTGCAATGATCATTGTTGTTGTAACTGTAGTAGCACCATCCTGTCCTTCTGCACAGATAACTGCTAAATCTCTTCTGCTAGCCTTTGTGATAGCCTGTCCTTTTTTACCGAAGTATTCAATTTCTTCCTTTGTTAGACCTGCTTTGAGTCTTCCGCCAATAATAGCGATTGTTGCTGGAACGGCACCGTTATCACGAATGATCTGTTCTACTTTTAAAGCTGTTTCAACGTTCTGTGGGTATGGCATACCGTGAGAAATGATTGTGGATTCTAGTGCAACGACTGGTTTTCCTTCAGCCACTGCTTTTGCAACTTCTGGGTTTACATCTAAAAATTTGTTTAACATGTGTGTTTTCTCCTTTTCTTTTTTTATTCTTGTATCATTTTTTCTTTGAGTGCTTCAACCGACATCATAGGGTTGATTGTTTCTGCGCCTTCTACAGCGATTGCAGCTGCAGCAGAAGCAATGGCACATGTGTCTGAAAGATTTGTGCCTTCCAGATATGCCCATGTAATTGCGGCCATGAATGCATCTCCCGCTCCCGTTGCATTCTTCATGTTTGCCTTGTAACAAGGAAACATGATGGAATTGTTATGGTCTGCGCCAAATACACCATCTGTACCACATGAAATAAAGACTCTATGCAATCCTGTGCTTAGCAGGACATCGGCTGCTTTTTGTAAAGATGTTTGATCTGTAATTTTGACACCACTTAAGTATTCTGCTTCGATTCTATTTGGTTTTAATGTATTGATTTTTGATAAATATGGCTTCAGCTTTCCTGCTTTGGAAACAGATACTGGATCAGCAAAGATTGGTGCTGTGCAGTGTTCTGCAAGCCATTGAATGGAGTTTTCAGGAATGTTTGCATCAATGACAACGACTTGTGCGTTATTGATGATTTGCTGGTTTTCTGCAAGATAGCCAGGCGTGATTTCTTCACAGATACTCATATCACTGACTGCCAGTGCCATATCTCCGCTTGGATCAGATAAGAAGATATATGTACTTGTAGAAGCGTTTTTAACTTTCTTCGCATGAGAGATATCAATACCAAGATTTGCACAGCTTGCTTCAATGCGCTGTGCGTATTCATCATCTCCGAATGCGGTTAAGAAGCGTACATCTGTATCGAGCAATGAAATATTATGTGCGATGTTTCTTCCGACACCACCTAAGGATGTTGTGGACTGGCCAGGATTGGAATCTCCCGAAATGAGTGGCTTATATGATTTTCCGCCAATATCAATATTGACACCACCAATGACAACGACATATGAACCACTTCTTAGAACATATCCTTTTCCAGCGATATATCCTTTCTTCATGAGATTAGAAATATGAACGGCGATAGAAGAACGAGAGATACCTGCTTTTTGTGCAAGTTCTTCTTGAGAAATCATCGGATTTTCTTCAATCCATTGTAAGATTTGTCTTTCTCTTTGAGTCATGTTTCCCTTTCTAAGCTAATATAAATTTGTTAAACAAATGCTTATACATATATTTATATACGAAAGAATCCACAAGTCAAGCGTTTTCTTTTCTTGTGGATATAATAACTCCAAATAAAATGATGATGCCGCCAATGATTTGTGTAATAGTGATATTTTCGTGAAGGATCAGATAGGAAAGAATAATGCCAAAGACAGGCATAAAGTTCATCAGTACAGAAGCATGGGATGCCTTTAATCCTTTTAACGCATGATTATAAAGAAGAATTGCGCCAACGGAGCAGCCAGCAGATAAATAAAGAAGGGAAAAGAGAATCTGTGGCGTAACATTGATTATCATCGGATGTTCTAGTAAAAGAAGTGGAAGAAATCCAATGGCGCCAAAAAACATCTGATAATACGTAATTGTTAAAGAATCGTAGTGCAGTGGAATTTTCTGTACGAGGTAATTGTAGAATCCCCATAGAATTCCCGCAAATATTAATAGTAAGTTTCCTGCCATATTGGAAGAAGCAGAAGAGAAGCCGGTGAGAATAACAACACCTGCAACACTGCATGCGATGCCTGATAACATTCGTTTGCTTGTTTTTTCATGATACACAAGAATTCCTACAAGTATTGTTAAAGCGGGATAACATGCTTCAATCAGTGAAGTCATAGAGGCACTTGTTAAAGAAAGTGCAGTATTTTCTAATGTGTAATAAATAGAAATTCCTCCTATTGCACTGAAAATGACAGTACTTAAATCTTGCTTTGCGATTTTTGTGTGTTGACGCGTTATGCAGCGATAGATCAATAAGAGAATAAAGCTGATTGAAAATCGAAAAAGACATAATAATATTGGTGAAAAAGCTTGATAGGCAAGCTTTGTGGCAATAAAAGAAGAGGACCACATTAACATTGCGAATAGTGCATAAATATAGTATTTCATGGCAGTATTATATGATGAAAATATGGTGAAATGGAATGGTTATTTAAAGTTGAAAAAACTTTTTCAAAAAAGTGTTGACTTCTGTTTTTGAAAATGGTATATTCTTACTCGCTGAAAGGCAATAACTCGTATCACTGCAAGGCATATACGAGAGAAAATATAACAAAAAATTGCTCTTAGGAGCAAGTGATATATAACATCAAATCGATGAGAAAACTCATCGAGTGATATATAAAGGCAATCAGGACTTCAGTCCTGCGAAATATAACAACAACAGGGATTCTTCCCTGAGATATATACAGATTCACAAGGCAAGATGTCTTGTTTTTTTTATATCTTTTTTTTGAACGATGACAATGGATACAAACTGTCATCGTTTTTTTGTTTTTGTAGTGAGATTTAATAGAGTTATACAGTATAATGATGTTAGCGCTTACTTTTTATTTTGAATCATTCGAAGATAATTTGAGGAGGAATCTACAATGAATCAATTTCCACATCTATTTGAGCCTATTCAAATAGGAAAAACAACAGTAAAGAACCGTATTTTTATGCCGCCAATTTCTACAAATATGGCAGATAAGGGCTACGTTACAGATGATTTGGTTGCGCATTATTCTGCACGTGCAAAAGGTGGCGTTGAATTGATTGTTACGGAAGTCGTAACAGTAGAACCAACATATGTGTATTTACCTGGAGATATGTCTATCTATGATGACAGCTTTATTCCAGGCTGGAAGAAGCTTGTTGATGGTGTGCACCAATATGGAACAAAAATTTTAGCGCAGTTGTTCCATCCTGCATACATGGCTTTTCCAATTCCAGGTACACCACAATTGATTGCACCTAGCAATGTTGGACCATATTATGCAAAAAGTGCACCTAGAGCAGCAACGATTGAAGAATTACATACAATTGTTGATCAGTTTGGTCAGGCAGCACATCGTGTACAATTAGCTGGTGGTGATGGTGTTGAAATTCAATGTGCACATGCGCATGGTTTACTGGGTGGCTTTTTAACCCCTTTATATAACAAGCGTACAGATGAATATGGTGGCAGCATTGATGGTCGTTTGCGTTTGTGTCTGGAAGTTATTGCATCAGTTCGTAAATATTGTGGTGATGACTTTATAATTGATGTTCGTATCAGTGGTGATGAATATAGTGAAGGTGGCTTAACGTTAAATGATCAGATCTATGTATCGAAACAATTAGAAAAGGCAGGTGTGGATTTTATCCATGTTTCTGGCGGCAATACGATTAAACGTGGATCAAGTATGCCTGCACCAGGTACTAGTCCTGCACCGCACGCACATGCGAGTGAAGAAATCAGAAAATATGTGAATATTCCTGTTGCCACAGTTGCACGTATCAATGAACCTTGGATTGCGGAAGAATTAATTGCGAATGGCAAGTGTGATATGTGCATGATTGGTCGTCCAAATCTATGTGATAGTGAATTTAGTAATAAAGCATTTGAAGGCAAAGTGGATGATATTCGTCCATGTATTGGCTGTGGTCGCTGCCTGACAGGTATTATGTTTGGAAAACGCATCAGCTGTACTGTAAATCCAAGTGTTGAAGACAATACAATTACTGAAGCAGATGTGAAAAAGAATGTTTTAGTGATTGGTGGTGGACCTGCTGGTATGGAGGCTGCATATGTTGCGAAGAAGCGTGGACATCATGTTGTTTTGTGTGAAAAATCGAACGAGCTTGGAGGTCAATTGAGAATTGCGGCAGTACCTATCGCAAAACAGGAATTATGCAGAGTTGTAAAATTCATGAAGAGAAGGTTGGATAATGAAAGTGTTGAAGTTCGTTTGCATACAGAAGTAACAAAAGAAATGCTGGAAAATGAATTTAAAGGCTATGAAGTGATTTGTTCTAGCGGCGCAACACCAAAAGAAATTCCACCGTTTAAAGCATTCAAGAACTGGATGAGTGCAGATGATGTATTGTCTGGCAAGAAGTACCCTGGAAGAAACATTGTTGTTCTTGGTGGTGGAAGTGTAGGATGTGAAACGGCTGATTATTTAGCACCGCTTATTAACGACCTTTTTCCAATGAATCGTAAGATTACTCTATTAGAAATGACTGATAATTTAATGCCTGGTGAAGGTGGTGCAGCAAAATCTAGATTGACACTTAGACTCATGCAGAAGGGCGTCAAGATTGAATTGAATGCACAGGTTACAAAGGTTGATGAAAATACAATTACATATGTAAAAGATAACGTTGAACATACGATTACAGAGGCTGATACTTTGATTTTTGCGGTTGGTTATGCACCTAAGAAAATTGAAGTGAATGGTGAGAATATTCATTACATTGGTGATTGTGAAAAAGTAGGAACACTCAAGGATGCTATCAGTCAGGGATATGAAGCTGCGAAAAATATTTAGGAACCCAAGCGAGAATCCTCGGCCATTTAATGACCGAGTGGTTCACGAGAGAATCATGACTAGTAAACTATTAGAACCTATTTAGGTTGGAAATTTAACATTTAAAAATAGAATTATGTTTCCGCCGTTAACAACAGGATATGAAGAAAGAGATGGCTCTATTGGTCCTCGTTCACTGGCTTTTTATCAAAGACTTGCGAAAGGTGGATGCTCCTATGTTGTTATTGGAGATGTTGCAAATGCAATTCGTACGGGTTATACAGCTGCAAATAATATTTAAAAATGACAAAGCGTATGCATATGTATGCATGCGTTTTTGTTTTGGCAGCTCTCGTAAAACAAATATAAGTATTATAAAATTGTAATATCGATTGTATGTAATTTCATTTAGAAAATGTGTGATTCCTAGTATATGGAATCTCGTTTATCTGTATCGTAAAAACCGTCACAATGAAATTGCATTTCATCATAATGTGAAATATAATAAAACAAGAAGGATGAGATATGAGTTTAAACAGTAGAATAAAGGATGTCTATGCATCATTAACAACAAGTGAAAAAATAATTGCGGATTATTTTCTTGCACATAGAGAAGAAGTTGAAACAAGTGCAGTGAAAGATCTGGCGGATAAATGTGGTGTTAGCGCAGCAACAATCGTTCGTTTTTCACGATCTCTTGGATATAGTGGATTTCCAGCGTTGAAAATGGACTTGATGGTTTCAGGTAAAAAAACGGTGGATGACTTAACACAAGAGCTATCACAGTCAGAAAGTGTTAGAAATATTGTTGCGGCAACATATTCACATCGATTGAATACGCTGGAAAAAACAAAAGAGCTAATCGATGAGGAGACTGTTGAGAATTTTGTTGAGAAAATTCTTGCGTCTTCTGCGGTATATCTTTGTGGAATTGGCGGCAGTGGACTTGTCTGTGAAGATATTTATCAGAAGTTTACACGTATTGGAATTCGTACGTTTTATTCGCCTGATGAACAAGTAAATATTACCTGTCTTAGCAGTTTGAAAAAGGGAGATGTGCTACTTGCGGTGAGCTATTCTGGAGAAACGAAATCCGTTTTGAAATCTGCTGAAATTGCGAAAGAAAAAGGTGCGTATGTTGCCAGCGTATCTCGACTTGGAAAAACAACGCTTTCGAAGATCTCTGATTGTGTTTTCAGTATTCCTGTACATGAAAATACAGTCAGAGCAGGAGCAATTGCAAGTAGAGACAGTTCTTTATTTGTCAGTGATATGATCTATCTTTCTCTGTTTTCAAAGAAACTGAAAGAAAATAAAAAGAATCTTGCAGAAACGAGAAAGTGGACAGAAAAGTTATAAGAGGGGGATTGCTATGAAATTAGATAAAATGGAAACAGAAACAAGAAATGCCAATACAATGGATATAGACAATTGTTCTTCATTGGAAATTGTAGAAAAAATAAATCGTGAAGATGCAAAAGTAGCAGAAGCTGTTGGAAAAAAGAAAGAACAGATTGCAGAAATCATTGATAAAGTCTCTGAACGAATGAAAAAGGGTGGTCGTTTAATTTATATCGGTGCAGGAACAAGTGGAAGACTTGGCGTATTAGATGCATCGGAATGTCCGCCTACGTATGGCGTTTGTAGTGACCTTGTTGTCGGTTTGATTGCGGGTGGACAAAGTGCCATGTTTAAGGCAAAAGAAGGTGCAGAAGATGATTATGATTTGGGAAGAAATGATCTTGAAAATCTGCATTTAAATGCAAATGATTCCGTCATTGGACTAGCTGCAAGTGGAAGAACACCTTATGTTATTGGCGGGTTGGATTATGCCAAATCGATTGGTGCATATACGGCAAGCGTATCTTGTGTGAGTGATAGTGAAGTTTCTTTACATTGTGAAACGGCAGTGGAAGTGATTACAGGGGCTGAAGTGATTACAGGTTCTACAAGAATGAAGGCGGGTACTGCTGAAAAGATGATCTGTAATATGATTTCTACTGGATGCATGATTCATTATGGAAAAGTATTTGAAAACCTTATGGTTGATGTGCAGCCAACAAATGAGAAGCTAGTCGTACGAGCAAAGAATATTATTGCAGAAGCCGTGCATTGTGATGCAAAAGAAGCTGAAGAACTTTTTGAAGCAAGTGGTAAAAATGTTAAAATCGCCATTTTGATGGGAAAAGGCAAGTGCGATAAGAGTATGGCAGAAAAGAATCTGGCACAATGTAATGGAAATGTACATCATGCGATTGTTCATACAATGGAGAAAGCAAAATGAAATATATAGGGCTGATGTCTGGAACAAGCTTGGATGGTCTGGATATTGCATATTGTTCAATTGATGGCTTTTATACTTCTACAAATGTTCAATTGCTTTCGTATAAAGAAGTAAAGATGCCTAAGCAATTAAAAGAAAAGATTCAGTTTGCGTGTAATAAAGAAGGTGCACATACAGATGATATCTGTTCATTGAATTTTGAACTTGGAACATGGTTTGGAGAATCCACAAAACAGTTTATGGATGAAAATGCAATTCGTTGTGGTGATGTTGATGCAATCTGTTCCCATGGACAGACTGTTTATCATATTCCTGAAAGTGGTAATGGACTTGTTCGCAGTACGTTGCAGCTGGGAGAGGCAGCAGTCATAGCGTGGATCACTGGATGTAGAGTGATTTCTGATTTCCGTTCTATGGATATGGCGGCTGGTGGAGAAGGAGCTCCACTTGTACCTTATGCAGATTATCTTTTATATAGAAGTAATACGAAGCGTAGAGTTCTCGTAAATATTGGCGGTATCAGCAATGTGACGTACCTTGATCAGGGATGCAGGGAAGAAGATGTTGTTGCTTTTGATACTGGTCCTGGAAATATGATGATTGATGAAGCAATGCGTCATTTCTTTCAGAAAGAATATGATAAGGATGGAGAAGTAGCACGAAGTGGAAAGATTGTTGATTCACTTTTTAAAGAACTGCAGAAGGAACCATATATTCATGCTGCTCCGCCAAAAAGTACAGGAAGAGAATTGTTTGGTAAACAAAGAGTTGAAAGAATACTTGCAAAGTATAAAGAAGATGGGAAAGATATCGTTACAACCTTAACACATTTTACTGCCTGGTCGATTGCTGAAAATATTCATCAATTTTTAGAAGAAAATGGAAATGTTGATGAAGTGATTGTATCGGGTGGAGGTGCACATAATCACTTTCTTCTAGAACTGATACAGTTTTATATGCAGCACGCAAAAGTGATGTGCCAGGAAGATCTTGGTTTCAGCAGTGATGCAAAAGAAGCTATTTGTTTTGCTCTTCTGGGCAATGAAACAATGCATTTGCATTATTCCAACATGAAAAGTGCAACAGGAGCAAAAGAAAAAGTAATTCTAGGAAATATTACACCTGCCATCAGGAGGTTTGAGTGAAATGAATCGTTTAGAAAAGAAACAGAAATGGAATGATACTGATTATGATATTCCAAAATTTTCTTATAAAAGTGCTTTTTTGATTACGCTTGTTACATTTTTTGTTACAGCTTTTGCAATTTATATTTCTAATGGAAACAAAATGTGTATACTGCTTGCCTTGAGTTTTTCTTTATCACTGACAACAGCGTATTCGCGTTATTTTATAGATACAAAGCGAGGAATGGGAAAAGATTTCTTAAAAACATTTCTTCTCTTGTTTCTAGCGTGTGCAGTTGTACTGTATTTCGTTCAATTCTAATAAGAAAATCCATGTGAACAATACTGAAATGTAAAATAACAGGATATATGCTATTTGTTCATTAAGAACACTTCTATAGTACATATCCTGTTATTCTTTATCTGGATGGCATTTATTTGACGATTACTTATTTTTGATTTTTAAGTAATATCCACCAGCTTTATTAGAGTCACGATGTTCTACATAAGTAGTCAAATTTCTTTTCAACTCATTTTTTATCATGTCTTTGTTAACGAAGGGCATATTTGCTTGAATTAATTCTGTTAATTTTATCGTGCTGATTCCAGGATTTAGTTTTAGAGCTTTCATTATTTCAAGTCCTAAATCAGTTATTGGGTCAGTTATTGGGTCAGTTGTTGATTCGTTTTTCAGATAGTTTATGTTTGGCAATGTGACGAAAAAGAAATTTTCTGTTGCTTTAAATTCAGGTTTCACGTCGTAATTCTTATAACTTTCAATTGTTCTAGGAATTCCTGTACCAAAATTTTCAATCATGCCTAGTTTATCGAACACATGTACTAATCTTGGATTACGATACGTTTGTACACCGTTCATAATATCTTCCATGGAAGCGTTGAATATTTCACCAGAGCTGAGAAGTAAACTATTTATATACATTCGCAGATAAAATTTGCGAGATAGGTTCAATTAAAAGTCGGTGCACAAATAAAAGATGCATAAAAATGCACCTCAAAATATTTGAACGTCGATATTTCATGATGACCTCTTGAAACATCATGTTATTTTACAATATGTCTAAACCTCATCCAATTTTGGAGCGACAGATCATATGGATCTTTTAGTCATTGTTTTGAAATTGAATGGGCTCTTTATCTTTGTCTTCTGTCCATACCATTTTTCTGATAATATAACCATTTATTTTTATACATTCTATCGTCTGCAGTTTTAGAAATTTCTTCTACATTTTCCCATTTCTTTTCACTGTTGAAAACAACACCATACGAAATACCCATGGATTCGACGAGTTTACCATGCCAATGATCAACGTTTGCTTCAAATGTTTGCAGAAGCGCATCAAAATCTTCGATATGTTTACTTAAAAGAACCACAAATTCATCTCCGCCTACCCTATAAACTTTGCCATACTTGTAAAACACTTCTTTCATACAATCTGCAGCAGCTTTGATCAGTTCATCTCCGGCTGCGTGACCTAATGTATCATTGGCATGTTTTAAACCGTTGAGATCTAAAGATAAATAAATCCATTCTTGATTTAGATCAAGCTGATGCATATCTGTCTCATATGCATGTCTGTTATAGCAGCTTGTGAGTTCATCAGTATTGGAGGTATATAGTAATTTTTCTTTTTCAAATTTCTCTTTCATAAATTTGGAAAGAAGAAAAATCATACAACAAGAAGCGATTGTAAGATAAACACCAACGATAATAATGGCAATGGTATTTTCTTCGTGATAGAAGGTATTTTCCATAGTTACTGCGACAATGAAAGAGCCGTGTTGACGTAACATGCATCTTTCATTTTTTCCGTTGATTGTTACATACATGTCTAAAGGAGTGTCAGTTAATGCAGGTGTATTAATACCTATTTCATGCAAGGTCATACCTAATTTTTCTGAATCTGTTGCACCTTCAATCACATTGGTGGTATGATCTGCAACAATTAGTTCCATGCCATCGTATACTGGCATATTCGCAACTACTTTGGATATTTCGTTTTGTTTTAGTTCTTTTAAAAGACGCTTTGGAGAAATTCCTACCTGGATCATCTTTGATTTAGATTCATTCCATGTGATTGCGTACATCATTTCTTTAGCTTCAGATGTATTTGGGGTAACATCTTGACACATAGAAAGATTCTTGTCTTTCAACATGTCTTTAAAATAGGATATTTGCTCCCCGGAATCAAAAGAGTATCCATAATATTTAGGAATTGAACCACTGTAAACGACACCTTTTTCATTAAAGATATGAATTTCATCTACAGACATCAGTTTTGCGATTTTCTGTAATTCATCTACATCGTATTCTACTTCTGGTTTTGCATCAATAATGTAAGAAACGGCTTTTGCTCTAACGATATAATCATCTTTTAATGAATCAATCAGCTGAGCTTCACTGGTTTCGTTTTTATCAATAATAGAAATTACACGATCAAGCAATACTTGAGAAGTCATAGAGGCATTTTTTTCGTTTACATAGTTCAAAATGCCAGTTTCTAATAACAAAGCTATTGCAGTAACAACGATTGCTAAACCAATCAGATTTTTCTTTTTCATAGTTCCATTGTATAGTAATTCGTCATGTTTCGTTTATGAAATTTGATTACAAATTATATATAAATATATTGAAATGGAATTTCAGTAAGTATATAATGTGATTAAATTCTGAAAGGGCTTTACGAAAGCGCGCAGTGAAGCAAATTTCAGAGATCATTCGAAAGGGGTATAAAATGTTCGAAAAGTTAACTGCTTTATTAAACGATAAACTGTCCGGACCAATGACAAAGCTGGCTAACCAGCGTCATTTAAGAGCGATCCGTGATGGTATTGTCGCAACGCTGCCACTTATTATTGTTGGCTCGTTTTTCCTGATTGTAGCGAATCCACCACTGCCAGAAAGCTGGGGTATTTATAAGTTTTTGACAGGACATGCTGCACAGATTGTCTTACCATATCGTATGACAATGTATATCATGACTCTCTATGCTGTATTTGGAATTGGATCTTCTTTGGCAAAATCTTATGACCTGGATGGATTGTCTGGTGCAATTCTATCTGAAATTGCATATTTATTAACAATTGTTCCAGTCAATGTTACGGCTGAAGATGCTGGTATTGCAGGCTTTGTTCTTCCAATGCCAAAGCTTGGATCTGCAGGATTGTTCGTAGGTATTGTTACTACAATTATTGCAATTGAAATCTATAATTTCATGGATAAAAAAGGATGGAAAATTACAATGCCTGATGCAGTTCCACCTGCAGTTGCAAGAAGTTTTGAACAGTTACTTCCAACAGCTGTTGTGATTCTTCTGATTGGTGGTATTACTTACTTTGCTGGTTTTGACTGGCATGGATTTGTAGGTATGCTTGTAAAACCACTTGTTTCAGCAAGTGATAGTCTTGGAAGTGTTCTTCTGATTGTATTCTTAACATGTTTCTTCTGGGTATTTGGTATTCATGGTGCTTCTATTGTTGGCTCTCTTGCTAGACCAGTCTGGCTGATTCTTCTTGAGCAAAATGCAACTGCATTAGCAGCAGGGGATGCAATGCCAAATATTGCACCAGAACCTTTCTATCAATGGTTTATCTGGATTGGTGGTGCAGGATGTACAATTGGTCTGGCAATTCTTATGGCGTTTAAATCAAAATCTGCATATGCCAAGAATCTTGGCAAGACAGCATTCCTTCCAGCATGTTTCAATATTAATGAACCAATTATCTTTGGTGCTCCAATCGTATTGAATCCAACATTGATGATTCCATTTATTATCAGTCCATTTGTATGTGCTATCGTTGCATACATTTGTACTGCTGCTGGACTTGTGTCAAGAGTATCTGTGAATGCTCCTTGGACACTCCCTGGCCCAATTGGTGCATATCTAGCTACTGGTGGAGACTGGAGAGCTATCGTTCTGAATGTTGTTCTGATTGTTATTTCTGTTTTGATTTATTACCCATTCTTTAAGATGTGGGATGCAGAATTACTTGCAGAAGAAGAGAAAAAGGACGCATAATCATAACGGGTCTTTACAAGATCCGTTTTTCTTTGAAAGAGGTGTTATTATGAGAAGACTTGGAATATCTATTTATCCTGAAAAAGATACAGAAGAACATATTCATACTTATTTAAAGCAGGCTGCTGATTTTGGCGCGAAAAGAATCTTTTCTTGTCTGCTTTCTGTTACAAAAAATCCTGAAGAAATCAAAGCAGAATTCAAGCGAATGAATCGCTATGCGCATGAACTTGGGTTTGAAGTTGTTTTAGATGTTTCTCCAAAAGTATTCAGTAAACTTGGAATCAGTTATTCTGATCTTTCATTCTTTCAGGAGATTGAAGCTGATGGAATTCGTCTGGATCAAGGCTTTACTGGTAATGAAGAAGCTATGATGACATATAATCCACAAGGATTGAGTATTGAAATTAATATGTCTAATGATACGCATACGGTTGATACAATTATGGATTATGAACCAGATACATATCATCTAACTGGTTGCCATAATTTTTATCCACATCGTTATACTGGATTGTCTTTGGATCATTTTATTTCCTGTACGCAGAATTTTAAAAAATATGGTTTGCATACAGCCGCATTTGTCGGATGTGCATCTGAAGACTGTTTTGGGCCTTGGATTGCAAAAGAAGGATTATGTACATTAGAAATGCATAGAAATCTCCCATTAGATGTACAGATCAAACATATGATTGAAATTGGTTTGATTGATGATATTCTGATTTCAAACTGTTATCCATCAGAAGAAGAAATGAGACGTTTGAAGAAACTTGATCTTTCTTTAGTTACTTTTGAAGTAGAGCCTGTAGAATCATTACCGGAATTATTCCATAAAGTTATATTTGATGAATTACAAATGAATCGTGGAGATGTGAATGAAAATATGATCCGTTCAACACAGACACGTGTGAAATATGCTTCTGAAACATTTCCGATTTTCAATGCTCCTGCTATCATAAAAAGAGGAGATGTCATGGTTGAAAGCTCTGAACATGGACATTATGCAGGTGAAGTGCAGATAGCAAAAGCAGATATGGAAAATACTGGTTTAACAAATGTCATTGGACATGTACGTGAAGAAGAATTGTTCCTTCTGGATGATTTACGACCTTGGCAGAAATTTCGTTTTGTGGAGAAATAAATGATGGTCATTGGTATTGACGTTGGTGGTACAAAGACAAAAGCGGTTTTATTTGATGAAGATGGGAATGTTGTGAAGGAAGTTGTATCAGGCAGTGCACATCCATTGAATGCAGATGATGAGACAATCATAAAAACGTTACAGAAATGTTTGATTGATGAGAGTTCACCTGTTGTTTTTGGGTATGCTGGATATGGTAAAAATGCTGCTATGAGACAGCATATTCATGATCTTGTGACAAGTGTATGCAAAGATAGAAAATATGTTCTTTTGAATGATATTGAAATGGCAATGCTATCTACTCTTAAAGATGCAGATGGCATCTGTGTGATTCTTGGAACAGGAAGTATTGCATTGAAAAGAAAAGGCTCTTGCTTAGAAAGAAGAGGAGGCTGGGGATATGTTCTTGGTGATGAAGGCAGTGGATATGCAATTGGCAGGGAAATGCTGCGATTGTTTGTGAAGCAGGCAGACCATAGAGCTATTCCTTCTCACTTGTTTCAGGAAGTTATGCATTTGTATGATTTAAAAGATCCTTCAGAATTGATTGGAAAAATCATGGAAGATGGGAAAGTGAATCGCACGCTTGTAGCGCAATGTGCATCGCTTTGTGATAAAGATGGTGTTTTAGAAGAAGTGCGGATGATACTGGAAGAGCAGGCAAAACAGGTTGCGGAAATGATCAATTCGTTTAGAGAAGACATGCCCGTTGTGATTACTGGCGGTATGCGTCATAACAAAGCATTTATGTCTTGCCTTAAGAAATATCTTAATTCATTTGAAGTTGCACAACATGAACCTGTATATGGTGCTTATGTATATGCAAAGGAAAAGACGTTATGAAGTTACATAGCGTCTTTTAATATCCTTGTGTTTTATCAACAATATTTTCTAATGGTTCTTTGTTGATGAAATGTATCAGGTTTTTATGGAAAATATGAATGACATTGTCATAGTTTGCCTGTGCATTGAATCGACCAGAAATATGTGGTGTGATATATACATTTTCAACATTCCAAAGATCCATATTCTTAGGAAGTGGTTCATATTCCGTAACATCTAAGCAGGCAGCACGTAAATGCTTTTCTTTCATGATACGTACAAGATCCTTTGTGACGATTGCAGAACCTCTTCCAACATTGATGATCATTGCACCTTGTTTGATTTGATGCAGTCTTTCATAGTTGAATAAATGCTTCGTCTGCTCTGTTTCTGGAAGAGAGAGTGCGATGACATCTTTATCTGCTAATACATCATCAATTTTATCGAATGTATAAATGTCTTCTAGATAGTCTGGCAACTCATGTTTTGTACGTGTCAAACCATATACTCTGGCTCCTAGTGTATGCATGAGTTTTGCGTATGCAGAGCCAATATTTCCCATGCCGATGGATAATACTTTGAGCTGCGAAATTGTTGGGACAGAGCCTAGGTTGGTCCATTCGTGTTTTTGGGCAACTTTTTCATATGCGAATAGATTTTTGTATACCGCAAGTGTGCATGCAAGCATGTGTTCACTGATGGCTTCGTTGTATGCTCCTTTTGCGTTTGTTAATACAATGGAATCAGGAATTGAGCAATATGCATTTGCACCGGCGGAATCTAGCTGAATCCACTGCACAGAAGTATCTTTGATCATACTTAAATCTGGATTTCCAAAAACAATGTCAATGTCTTTGAAATCTTCTTTTGTGACGGATTTTTTTTCTTTGAAAATACAGGTAATTCCTGTATCTAAAAATTGTTGTTTCTTGTTTTCTTCGATTGGTGTTAAAAATAAAGCTTTCATAGTATAGTTACCTCTGGTGCATTATAACATCAATCTTTTCTTTAAAAGATGATTTTCTGAAGTTGAAATTGTAATATATTATCAGAAATGGAATATGAAATATTTATGATAAAACTATTAATACGTGCAGATGATATTGGATATTGCGATGGTGTGAATCGTGGAATTCGAGATAGTGTAGAAGCTGGGCTTGTAAAAAGTGCTGGATTGATGCCGAATATGATAGAAGCAGTAAATGGCTTTCAAATGGTGAAGGATCAGGATGTTTGTATTGGACAACATACAAATCTTTGTTTAGGTGTTCCCTGCTGCAATCCAAAAGATATTCCAAGTCTTGTGAATGAAAATGGAGAATTCAAATCAAGTTCGCAATTCAGAATTGCATTCAAAGATGGTGTGGATTTAATTTCATTAGATGATGCTATTCTTGAAATTGAAGCACAGTATCGTAGATTTAAAGAAATGATAGGAAAAGATCCTGATTATTTTGAAGCACATGCAATTGCTTCAAGTCATCTTTCAGAAGCGTTAGAAATCGTGTCTGAAAGAAACCATCTTCCATATTCCAATCTTTCCCCTATGGATGAATATGGTACATTCTGTGGTGTGAAAATCAGACAATGCAGGATGCGTTCTATGGAAAAGGAATATGATCCATTTCTGACACTGCAGGAAGCAGTCAAGAATGCAGACCCTTCTGTTGTAAATGTATTTGTTACACATCCAGGATATGTGGATGCATATCTTGAAATGCATTCTTCTTTAACTGTGAATCGTGAAAAAGAAGTGGCAATGTTAAAAAATGAAGAAGTCAAGAAATGGCTGCAGGAGAATGAAGTAACTCTTGTTTCTTATAAGGATATTGTGAATCTGTGAATTCATCAAACAATTCTTATGATTTGTTCATTTGGTTTGAAAATGATGTGGTGTAGAATATAAGTAATAAAGGAGGACATTTGTATGCTGAAACGTATTAAATGGACGGATGTGTTAATGGCACTTGCATATGTTGTTGCAGGTGTACTATTAGTTATATTCCCAGATATCAGTGCGAAATATATTTCGTATATTGTTGGAATTACATCAATCGTATATGGAATTGTTTCTTTAACCGCGTATTTCCTGGCAGACATTCGTGAGACGCTCTACAACAATCATTTTGTGGTTGGACTGATTACAATCATATTTGGTTTAGCAGTCATTGTGAAAAGAGATCTCATTATGAATCTTGTACCATTTGTTCTTGGACTATTGATTGTGACAAGCGGACTTGTAAAACTGCATCGTGCTGTGATTGCGGCACGCATTAAATACAATGCTTCTTTCACATATGCATTATTAGGTGTTGTATCAATTATTGTTGGTATTGTGGTCATGTTCTTCTTGTCTGGTGAAACAACACAGAACATCATATTTATCATTATTGGATGTGGTTTGATCTATAGTGGTGCATCTGATCTATTTATTCAATTCTTCCTGGCAAGTAAATTCAATGCGTTTATGAAACGCTTTGAAGGAGCTGTCAAGGATGCACAAAGCAATGTAATCAACGTTGAAGCAGTTGAAAAACCACAAGAAGACGAACAGTCAAATGATTCAGATATGGAAGGGTAGCATAGCTATCCTTTTTGTATGCATGAAACGACAAGAATGTATAATGTATAAATTCCTCTCTGCAGGAAATTTATGCTAGAATATTAACTCGGAGGATTTATATGTTTAATGACTGGTTTAGCATAGGTCCACTTACTGTACATGGATATGGTGTGATGATTGCGGTTGGTATCTTAGCAGCATCATGGCTGGCAACAAAACTATGTAAAGAATATAAGCTGGACTACGAAAATATTGATTCATTTATTATATTTGTCATCTTTATTGGATATGCTTTTAGCAAGCTGACATATTGTTTAACTGTATTTGATCAATTCTTGAGTGATCCATTATCTGTTCTTGGATCAGGAGGATGGGTCGTATATGGAGGAATCCTAGGAGGCTTGCTTGCAGCTTTGATCTGGTGCAAATGGAAAAAGTGGAAGTTCATGGATTATTTTCAAGTATTGATGCCATGTGTTTCTTTAGCACAGGGATTTGGAAGAATTGGCTGTTTCTTTGCGGGATGCTGTGGCGGTGCTGTAACAGATGCGTGGTATGGTATACAATTTCCAGCGTCTTCCCTGGCATGGACAACAACACAGAAAATTATTCCAACACAGTTATTATCCAGTGCAGGAGATTTTTTGATTTTTGCATTTTTGATGTATAACCTGAAAAAAGGAAAACATCCAGAAGATACGGGAGCCTGGTATCTGATCTTGTATTCTGTTGGAAGATTCTTGATTGAATTTTTGAGAGGAGATCTGATTCGTGGTGGAATTGGACCATTCTCAACATCACAATTTATTTCATTATTTGTAGTAGTACTTGGTGCATATATGATTTGGAGTAGACAAAGAAAAGAGGAGAAAGAATGAAAATCGGTATCGCAAATGACCATTCAGCAGTCGCAATGAAAAATGAAGTCAAGGAGTATCTGGAAAGCCTTGGCTACGAAGTTGTAAACTTCGGAACAGACACAGATGATTCTGTTGATTATCCTGTGTATGGTGAAAAAGTAGCAGAAGCAGTTGCAAATGGTGAAGTTGATAGAGGTGTTGCAATCTGTGGAACAGGTGTAGGTATTGGACTTGCCTGCAACAAGGTAAAGGGTATTCGTGCTTGTACTTGTTCAGAACCATACAGTGCTGAATATTCTAGACGTCACAACAATGCAAATGTAGTTACATTTGGTGCAAGAGTTATTGGACCAGAAACAGCTAAGCAGATTGTAAAAGTATTCATGGAAACACCATTTGAAGGCGGCAGACATGAAAGACGTGTCAATCAGTTAATTGAAATTGAAAATAAATATTTCAAGTAAGATCACTTCATCTGGAGTGATTTTTTCTTTACAAGAAGTGAAAAAAGAGAATAATTAAAAACAAAGAAAAGAGGTAGCGTATGTACTATATTGATATGCATTGTGATACGATCACAAGATTACTGAAAGATGCGGATCAAGGAAAATCATCCAACTTAAGAGAAAATGATCTTCATATTGATCTGAATCGCATGAAGCAGGCAAATTATTTATTACAGAACTTTGCGGTATTTACTCCATTTGGACATGTAGATGATCCAATGGAATTTGCATTGCGTGCAATTGACAAATACTATGAAGAAATTGATGGGAACAAAGATATCATTCGACCAGTGTATTGTTATGATGACATTGAAAAGAATCGTAAAAATGGATTTATGAATGCAATGCTGACGTTAGAAGAAGGTGCAGTTGTACATAATGATTTACGTATCTTACGAGATTTTTATCGTCTTGGTGTAAGAATGATTACATTAACATGGAACTATGAAAATGGTATTGCATTCCCTAACTTTACGCCTGGAAAAGATGAAGATCGTGGTGACATGTTAAGACATATTAATGAAACGGATGGTTTAACACCATTTGGAAGAGAATATGTCAAAGAATGTAATCGTTTAGGTATTATTGTGGATGTTTCTCATTTAGGAGATAAAGGATTCTGGGATGTGATTGCATTGAGCACAAAGCCAATTGTTGCTTCTCATTCCAATGCGAGAAGTGTTTGTGGTGTTGCTAGAAACATGAGTGATGAAATGATACTGGCATTGCATAAGAATGGTGGTGTCATGGGTATGAATTATTGTGAAGATTTTGTCAGTGATGATAGTGATGGCAGTGTTATGAATATTGTAAAGCACATTAATCATATTAGAGATCTTGGATGTATTGATAATATTGGACTTGGTTCTGACTTTGATGGTATTTCTACAAGAAAAGAAATGGAAGAGTGTTCTAAGATGTATTTGCTATGTGATGCATTAGAAAAAGAAGGCTATACAGAAGAAGAAATTGAAAAAATCTGTTATAGAAACGTATTGCGTGTTTATGAAGCAGTACTCAAATGAAAATTAATTTGATAAAATAAGCTTATCTTATGGAAAAAACAAATGACATTACAAAATTAAAAGTAGCATATGCAATGCGTGAATGCATGGAAAAAGCAACAGTGGAAGATATTACTGTTCGAAAGATCTGTGAACAGGGAAACTTTTCAAGGCAGACGTTTTATCGTTGCTTCAGTGATAAATATGATTTAATCAACTGGTATTTTGATCGTATCTTGAATGAATCATTCAAGCAGATGGGAAAAGGTACAACAATTCGTGAGAGTCTTGTTTTGAAATTCCGTTACATTCAACAGGAACAGTTATTTTTCCGTGCAGCGTTTTCTTATGATGATCAGAATAATCTGACAGATCATGATTTTGAAATGATTTTTGATTTCTATAAAAATCTGATTCATGAAAAAAGTGGTGCATATCCAAATCAGGAAATGCAGGATATACTGGAAATGTATTGTCATTCTTCTGTTTATATGACAGTGAAATGGATCATGAAAGAACATGCGAGATCTGTAGAAGAACTGGCAGATCTGATGGTGGAAGCAATGCCTTATCCATTATCACAATTGTTTAAAAAGCTGAATATTTTAGGAACCTAAGCGAGAATCCTCGGCCATTCAATGACCGAGATGAAAGCGCCATTTTTCTTCCACTTATTTCAAAATGAGAAGATCAATATTTCTGCATAAATAAGCTATATTTCATCATTCTGTCATGGTATAATATATGTAGAAAGTGAGCCATATTTTATGCCAAAAGCACGCAAGAAAAAGAGTTCTGAGTTTGAATCTTCACCTGTCAAAAGCGTGTTTTTGTTTGGAAAACCAAACAAAGGAAAACTAGACTTGATTTGGCAGATGGAACACAAATATGTTGAAATGATCAACTTCAATATCGATGCTTTGATGGCTGTTCCAGATATTCATGTACAGCTTGTCAAGAACGACAAGAAGAATTCTTATGTTCGCCAGCTTCAGAAACAGTTACGGCCAAAAGACATCAATTCTGCGTTTTGTCAGAATGCCTTTGATAGTGCTTTTACAAAGCTGTCAAACAGGCTGGATGCAATCCGTCTGGAAATGTTCAAGACAATTGATTCCCTCTTCTGCCAGTCCAAAGTGCTGTTTGGCTTGTACCTTGATGGAGCATGCAAGAATGAAATGCTTATTTGCCTGAATGAAGTTATCAAGGCTGCACGTGTCAAGAAAGATATCACTTTCTATCTGGACTGCATTGCACAGCTGCAGAACATGTCTGATGACGAGTTTGATGCACAAATGATGGAATTTCATGACCTCTATGATATGGTTTCCGTTCAGTTTAAAATACCTCATGTAA
>ERZ1034973.333-NODE-333-length-34215-cov-7.172160_pt1 | contig 34215 bp, 35 predicted proteins | sample MGYA00520686_ERZ1034973 | MGnify/ENA primary metagenome ERZ1034973 (study PRJEB33766, sample SAMN09781775) | gut metagenome | biome: gut microbiome | host: Homo sapiens | place: Madagascar | study: EMG produced TPA metagenomics assembly of the PRJNA485056 data set...
GCAGCCGCCGGAGCGGTGCTTAAGCCGTCAGGCGGGAATTGTGCGGTGTTGCCTTTACTTCAAAATCGTAAACTGGCAGGCCTGCATGGCATCCAGCGCCGTCTGGTGGGATTGCGGCGTGACCCCGGCACAGCAATCAGCTTGAATTTCGATTTCCGTTTCTGGGAAGGCAGCGCGCAGCACCATGGCGTTGCTGATTACGCAGATATCGGTGCAGTAGCCGTAGATGACAAATTTCTCAATGTCCTCAACGCTGCGGTTGTGTGCCATCAGCTCGTCCAAAATGTCACCGGACAGCATATAGCTGCCGAAGGTCGGCTTGTCGATGATGCGGCAAACGGCAGGTTCGGTGTCGGACATAGCCGTTTCCAACTCGGCGGCAAGGTTCCAGCCGTCCTCGCCCTGAATGCAATGCGCCACAGGCAGGTGGCGTCCCTCGCGGGTCTGCAGATAGTTGTCGGGGTGGGTGTCCCGGGTAAAGAACATCCAGTGTCCTGCGCGGGCATGGCTTTGGGCGGTCTGTGCCAGATGCGCCACGTTGGCTTGCGCCTGCTCGTTGGCAAGCGCCCCCGTGATAAAATCCTTCTGGACATCGACCACAATATCGATGATGATTTTGCCTTCACTCATAATTTCCGGCTCCTTTATATAAAGTAGGCTGTTATCAGTATAGCGCAATATGGCGACGGTGTAAATGGCAGGGTTGGAAATTTGCCGCGCAAAGAAGCTGCCTTACGGGGCATCCTCGACATAAAACAGGATCTTTGTGATATACTCGGCTTCGTCCCCGGTAGAAAGATAGTCGATCAGAGCAAACTCATAGGAGTCCGAGATAATTTGCAGCCGATGCGCGCGGCAATACTGCAAAAGGCGTTCATACGCTATGCCGATGGAGAGATAATCCCCCGTGTGATAGGTCACGGCGCACTGCCCTGCGGGCAACTCGGCAACACCGTTGGCAGAGCATTTTTCAATCGGTAAAAAAGCGTGGGATGCCAGCGTATACTCTCCCCGCAGGATGCGCGCAAGCGGAACGATAGCGCCGCTTTGAAAGAAAACCGGAAGCCGCTCCTTAAACGAACGCACAAAGCACTGCTTGGTCGCCATGCTGACCCGATCCAAGGTGTACGGGGCGGCGACCTCCTGCCATACAATATACTGGCTTTGGACGGTTTGCACCGAAACCTCGGCGTATTGGCTGCGAATCGCCGCCGATTGCTCCAGCTGCAGGCAGCGATGTTCAACGCGGCTTTTGATAAGCTGCAATTCCTCGATTTGGCGGTCAATGATGGTCAGTTGCTTGCGCATGGCTACCATGGAGGTGTCAAGGGTGTATTCCTTTAAATAGGATTTGATTTCATCCAAGGAAAAGCCGATCCTCTTCATAATGCAGATAGTATCCAAAAAATCCAGCTGCGCGGCGCTGTAATAGCGGTAGCCGTTTTCCGGGTCCACATACGCCGGGCAGAACAAACCGATTTTATCATAAAAAATCAGGGTCTGGCGGGAAATATTTTGCAGCTTGGATAATTCACCGATGGAAAACAGATTTTTCATAAAGCCCCCTTGACTTTATAGTTACTATACAGTTTATAATTATAGCATACAAGAGGCAATTCAACAAGGAGGCAATTTAAAATTGAGATCCCGCATTTCCGAGCTTTGGGGTAAGTTGACAGAGGGGCTTACCTTACAAAAGGTTTTACTGATTCTGCTGGGCGCGATGATCTGCACCTTCGGCATTCACAATATCCACCAGCGCACCCATATCACCGAGGGCGGCGTCATCGGCTTGATGCTTTTTGTTGAGCATTGGTGTGCGTTTTCGCCCGCCTACATTACGCCGGTGCTGGATATTGCCTGCTACCTTTTGGCATTCAAGTATCTGGGCGCCGAGTTTATCAAGACATCCATCGTATCTACGATGTTTGTTTCCGGCTTCTACAAACTGTGGGAGCAGTTTCCCCCGATGCTGCCGGATCTGTCCGACCACCCGCTGGCAGCAGCGGTGCTGGGCGGGCTGTTTGTCGGTATCGGCGTGGGGCTGATCATCCGGCAGGGCGGCTCCAGCGGCGGTGACGATGCGCTGGCACTGTCAATTTCCCACATTTTCAAGTGGCGGCTGTCGCGTTCGTATCTGTTTACTGACGCGGTCGTTTTATTGCTGTCGCTGAGCTATATCCCCGTGATGCGCATCGCGTATTCACTGATTACCGTCACAATTTCTTCGTACCTGATTGACTGGGTAAAGGAATTTGAGTTTCCCGCAGCCAAAAAATCCAAGGTGGCGCAGCAGCAGTCCGAGTGCTGACGCCGCCAAACCGCCGGCAGGACTTTGCGCCTTGCCGGTTTTCTTTTTGCGCGCTATCGCACAACCGGGAAATCTGTGATATAATACTGCTAATGCGCAAGGAAGCCTTGCCGTTTATGGTTCCTCACATTTTTGTTTTAGTTAAGGGAGAATATACAAAATGCTGCATCTGCTTTTGGCAGTGATTTATCTGTCTTTTATCAGTCTTGGGCTGCCGGATGCCGTGCTGGGCGCGGCGTGGCCGACCATCTATCAGGGGTTCGGTGTGCCGCTTTCGTATTCGGGGGTGGTTGCCTGCATCATCTCTGTCGGCACGGTGATTTCCAGCCTGCAAAGTGACCGTTTGACCCGCCGCTTTGGTGCGGGTGCCGTAACGGCAGCCAGCGTGGCAATGACCGCGCTGGCATTGCTCGGATTTTCTGTTAGCCATTCGTTTGGGGCGCTTTGCGTGTGGGCTGTGCCGTATGGTCTGGGTGCAGGAAGCGTGGACGCTGCGCTGAACAACTATGTGGCGCTGCATTTTGCCAGCCGCCATATGAGCTGGCTGCACTGTATGTGGGGCGTGGGCGCTTCCCTTGGCCCGTACATTATGGGGGCGGTGCTGACCCGCGGTTTGGGCTGGCACACAGGGTACCGCCTCATCGGCGGCATTCAGTTGTTGCTGACGGTTATAATCTTCCTCAGCCTGCCGCTGTGGAAAAAGCAGGTCAAGGGCAGTGATGCGGCGCCGGAGGTCTGCGCCCGCCCGCTGAGCCTGCAGCAGATCCTGCAAATTCCCGGGGTAAAGCAGGTTCTGGTGATGTTTTTCTGCTATTGCGCCTTGGAGCAAACCGCCGGCTTGTGGGCAAGCAGCTATCTGGTTTTGTACAGAGGCATTGCACCGGAAACAGCCGCCGGATTTGCCAGCTTGTTTTATATCGGCATTACGGCAGGGCGCGCGCTGTGCGGCTTTTTGACCCTGAAGTTCAACGATGCCCAGATGATCCGTATGGGACTTTGCGGCATTGCAGTTGGCATCGCCGCGCTTTTGCTGCCGTTGGGACAGGCGGCGACCTTGGTCGGGCTGATTGTGGTCGGGCTGGGCTGTGCGCCGGTTTACCCCAGCGTGATCCACGCAACACCGGAATATTTCGGTGCGGACAGATCACAGGCGATCATCGGTGTGCAGATGGCAAGCGCCTACGTTGGCAACTGTGTGATGCCGCCATTGTTCGGTTTTCTTGCCAACCATACGACGGTTGCGATTTACCCGTTTTACCTGCTGACGCTGCTGCTTTTGATGGCTGCTATGCACAAAAAGCTGCTGCAGACAAAAACGGTCTGAGCCTGAACCAACGGGCAAAAATGCCGCCCCGAAGGACGGCGTGCTGTTTTGCATTTTTGAAACTCTGCTATAAGGAAATCCAACCAACACAGGAGGTATTGGTTATGAACACGCTGGAAGCCCTTCTTACCCGGCGCAGCTGCCGGAAATTTACCGATAAACCGATAGAAAAGGAAAAGCTGCACCAGCTGCTGCAGGCTGCTATGAGCGGACCGAGCTGTGTCAATGCAAGGGATTGGTCGTTCGTTGTGGTAACCGACCCAGAAAAGCTGGCACAGATGGCAGACGCCAACGGACGCCCGGCAGAGCCGCTGCGCAAAGCGGCAGCAGCCATTCTGGTCTGCGGGGATTTGCAGCGCGCCTTTCCTCCGGCGCAGGCATATTGGGTGATCGACGGTGCCATTGCGGCGCAAAACATCTGCCTTGCCGCGCAGGAGTTGGGGCTGGGTGCGGTCTGGCTGGGAACATGGCCCCAGCAGGACAGGGTGCAGGCACAGAAACAGCTGTTTGCCCTGCCGGAGTCTATCGTGCCGCATTCCATTATAGCGCTCGGCTACCCGGACATAAATCTGACCGCTCCGCGTGAGGAACGCTATGAGGCTGACCGCGTTCATTTTGAACGGTGGTGAAGCCGTACCATAATTTATACTATAAAAAGCTTGCCTACAGAAGCATCCCCGCCGTTTTAACAAACAGCGGGGATGTGTTTATACTTTCGGTTGGTAGCGCATATCCGATACCGTGTAAACGGTGATAAATGCCTGCGGGTCCTCGCGGTTCATAAAGTTCATCAGCTTCTGGTACTCGGACTTGTCCACAATGGTAATGATCTCACGGCGTTTTTCCAGATTGTACGCTCCGTAGGACTCATACACGGTGGCGCCGCTGTGCAGGTCATGGATAATGAAGTGCCGCAGCGCCTCCTCTTTTTTGGTGATGATGCAGACACGCCGCTTGATGTTGTGGTCAAAGATAAAATGATCCAGCACCAGACCGTTGAAATAGGTTCCCAGTACGCTGAGAACAACGGTCTTTTTGTCGTAGACCAGCGCCGCCGACAGCGCCACGCACATACCGGAAAGCGACATCGCCCGCCCCAAATCCATATGCAGGTACTTGTTCATAATTTTGGCAACGATATCCAACCCGCCGGACGAGGCATTGCGGTTAAACAAGATGCTCAGCCCTACGCTGACCACCAAAACGTAGCACAGCACATCCAACTCCTGGCTGTCGGTCAGGGAACCGATGTCGGGGAAAACACGCTCCAGCACACCGATGAAAAACGGCAGCAAAATGCTGGTGTACACGGTTTTGGCACCAAACTCACGCCCACAGGTCAAAAAGCCGATCAGTAACAGCACAACGTTTAAAATCATTGTAATGGCGGACAACGGCAGCGGCACAAAGTTCGACAGCACGATCCCCAAGCCGGAAATACTGCTGACCGATGTATGGCTTGGCACCAGGAAAAAATAGACCGCCGCCGCAATGACCGCCACGCCTGCCGTCAGGATGCAGACCTCCTGCACGGCGGCGAGGGCGCGATTTTGTTTGTGATTTGGCATAGATTCTTCTCCTTGACTTTTGCAAAATTCTTTTCCTATTATAGTCGCTTTATGCAGAAAAGTAAATGAAGCAGCCTCATCCAAGCAAAAAATTAACGGTATTTATCCGAATTCTAGAAAATATTTAAAATTCGATAACATTTGTGATATGTTATAATGTTATAATTATAAGGAAATATTTGGATTGGGATTTGCAGGGGAGAAGTCAGCAAACGCCCTTTTGATCTGTAAACACCGTGCAAAAGAAACACTCTGTTGAAAGGTGGGCGTAGAATTGAATGTAAAACTGAAAGAAAAAATCAGCGAGTCGCTGGCGGCGGTATTGCCGATCACCGGAATTGTGCTGATGCTCAGCATATTTTTGATCCCGATGGAGCTGGGCAGTGTGGTTATGTTCCTGACCGGGGCATTTATGCTGATTATCGGGATGGGCTTTTTCCAGCTTGGCGCAGAAATGGCAATGACCCCCATCGGCGAGGGTGTCGGCGTGCAGATCTCCAAAATGCAAAAGCTGCTCACCGTGCTGCTGACAGGCTTTTTGATGGGCGTTATTATCACCGTGTCGGAGCCGGATCTGCAAGTGTTGGCGGGGCAGGTACCCTCGGTACCCAATGCGGTGCTGATTTTTACGGTGGCTATCGGCGTGGGGCTGTTTCTGGCGCTGGCTATTGTGCGTATCCGGTACAAAATCAGCCTTTCGATGCTGCTGATCGTTTGCTATCTGGCGCTTATTTTGGTGTCTTTGTTTGTACCCAAGGAATTTCTGGCAGTGGCATTTGACTCCGGCGGTGTCACCACCGGACCTATGACGGTGCCGTTTATTATGGCGATGGGCGTTGGTCTTGCGTCCGTGCGCAGCGATAAAAATGCAGCGAACGACAGCTTTGGTCTGGTGGCACTTTCCAGCGTGGGTCCGATTCTGGCGGTGCTGATTCTCGGTTGCTTCTTTAAGCCGACCGAGGCAGCTTACAGCCTTACCGATGTGGCAACAGTTGTCACCACGCAGGACGTCGCCCGCGTGTTTGCGCAGGGGCTGCCGCTGTACGCCAAGGAGGTGCTGCTCTCTCTTGTGCCGATCCTTTGGGTGTTTTTGATTTTCCAATGGTTTACCAAACGCTATCACGGGCTGCAAGTCAAGCGCATCATCGTTGGTTTTGGGTATACCTATGTTGGGCTGGTACTGTTTTTATGCGGTGCCAATGTCGGGTTTGCGCCTGTCGGTGCTTACCTTGGCAAGGAACTGGCAGGCGTACCCTTCCGTTGGATTCTGGTTCCGATTGGCGCGCTGATCGGCTACTATATTGTCAAAGCGGAGCCTGCCATTCAGGTGCTGAACCATCAGGTGGAAGCGGTCACCAACGGTGCCATATCGGTTAAAATGATGAACCGCTGTATGCAGATCGGTGTTGCTGCCAGCGTGGGGCTGGCGATGCTTCGCGTGCTGACCGGCATTTCGATCCAGTGGTTCGTCATTCTGGGGTACCTTATTGCCTTGGTACTGTCCCGTTTTGTGCCGGATATCTTTATCGGCATCGCCTTTGACTCCGGCGGTGTTGCCAGCGGTCCGATGACCTCGACCTTTTTGCTGCCACTCAGCATCGGCGTATGCGAGGCACTGGGCGGCAACCTAATGACTGATGCCTTTGGTGTGGTGGCGCTGGTTGCGCTGACACCGCTGATTGCCATCCAGCTGATGGGGCTGGTCTACAAGCTGAAAACCGCAGGCAGGGTACAGCCGGTACCGGCAGCCGTTGCCGACGATTGCGATATGATCGTAGATCTTGAGGAGGGTGAGTAATATGGAGCAAGAGAAAAAAGTGTCTTTTCAGTTGTTGGTGCTGATCACCACCCCCAAGCTTGCCGAGCGCGCGGCAGAAATGTTCCGAAAAGGTTCCCTGCCGCTGCAATACCGTTTTAATGCCGAGGGTACGGCATCCAGCGAAATTATGGATATGCTCGGTCTTGGCAGCATTGACAAAAGTGTTTTGGTCAGTATGGTACCCAAGCATCTGTCCCCGATTTTGATGGAAAAGCTGTACACGGAACTGCAGATGCACAAAGTCAACAGCGGCATTGCCTTTACGATACCGCTGAACGGTGCAAACAATATGATTTTACGCATTCTTGCCCACGATGCAGGGAAAGACGTTGTGAATACCAGCGGAAAGGATGAAAACAGTATGTCTGAATCGAAACACTCTCTGGTGGCAGCCATTGTGAACAGCGGTTTCAGCGATGATGTGATGAAAGCCGTTCGCGCGGCAGGTGCCAAGGGCGGCACAGTCATCCGCAGCCGACGCATCGGCAATCAGGAGGCAACGGGCTTCTGGGGCTTGAGCGTTCAGGACGAAAAGGAAATCGTTCTGATTTTGACGGAATCCGCCAACAAGGTGGCGCTGATGCAGTGTATGGGCGAAAGCTGCGGTATGCACAGCGATGCGCAGGGTATTTTTATCTCCATGCCAATCGACTCCGTCACAGGAATGTAACGATAAAACAAGGGGGGCGAGCCAAAACTCGCCCCCCTGTTTTTTGGCAAAAATTCCAATCAAAAAACGACTTCAAAGGTGGTACCGCCATCGGGGTTATCCTTTACGGAAATGCTGCCGCCGTGTACGTTGACGATCTCGCGCACAAGGGCAAGCCCCAGCCCGACACCGCCCAGCGCGCGGCTGCGGGATTTGTCAAGGCGGAAGAACGGCTCAAACACACGTTCCTTCAGCTCCTCCGGAATGCCGGTGCCGGTATCCGCAACCGTCAAACGGATGTGCTTGTCCTGCTGGGCAACACCTACGGTGACGGTGCCGCCCGGCGTGTTGTATTTTATGGCGTTCTCCACAAGGTTGTAGACAAGGCGATACAGCAAAATATCGCTGCCTGTCATCGTCACGGCATCGCATTGTGCGGTAAGATGGATCGTTTTCTCCTGCGCAAGCGGTTCAAGATCCGCCAAGACCTCCTCAACAAGGGCATCCAAGGCAATCTCGTCATCCCGTGCCACGGTCTGCAATTCGCTCATATCCAGCAGGGTCTTGACCATCCTGCTTAGGCGCTCGTTCTGCTCGGTCATCATACGGATGGTTTGCTGCGCACAGGCATCGTTGGTTGGATGCTCGGTCGAGTTGTACAGATCCAACTGCAGCTGCATCACGGCCAGTGGGGTGCGGAATTCATGCGCTGCATTCGCCGTGAACTGCCGCTGTGTTTTAAACGCCTCGGACAGACGTGCCAGCATCCGGTTGTAGGAAACACTCAACCGATTCAGCTCGCCAACGCTGCTTTCCTCAATGCGGGAGTCCGACAGGTTCTGCGCCTGCACCTCCTCGATTTTGTCAGAAAATTCGCAGAGCGGCTTCAAGGCGCGTCCGCTTATAAAATAGGTGGCAACGCCGCCGGCAAGCGCCATCAGCGCCGAAAACAGCAGACTGTTCTTTTTATAATTCGCCTTGTTGTTGTAGACCTGCACCGAAAAATCACTGACAAAATCATCCCACGCATCATCGGGGATGCCGATGTAAATTTCGGCAGAGGTGGCATTGCTGCCGTCGCCCAATTGCGTATCCACCGTGTGCTGCAGCGAGTCAATATAGTAAACGCCGTTGCCGTAGACAAACAGCGTTAGGCAGCCGCAAATCACCGCAATGCACAGGGTGGTAATCAGGGTCAGCCGCCATTGCAGCGATAATTTTGTTTTCATACGCCCTCCACCAGCTTGTATCCCTCGCCGACCTTATTGAGGATCGGGTCATAGCCCAGCACCGCCTTCAATTTTTTGCGCAGGGACGACATATGCACCCGGACAGAGCCGCTGAAGCTGTCCACCGAGGCATCCCAGACGTGTTCGATCAGCTCCTCTTGGCTGACGGGGCGCCCCTGATTCAGCAAGAGATATTCCAAAATGCCGCTTTCCTTGCGGGTCAAGGCCAAAAGCGTTTCCTTGGCGTAGGCTTCGCGCTCCTTGGTGTCAAAGCGTATCGCACCGCAATGCAGGCATACATCCTTCTGCACAAATTTTCGGCGTGTCAGGCTGCGGATGCGCGCCTCCAGCTCCTGCAGATGGAACGGCTTTTCCATATAGTCGTTGGCACCTGCGTCCAGCCCCTCGACCTTATCGGCGATCTGGCTGCGTGCCGACAGGATTATGACCTTGGTTTCATCGTTGGTCTGGCGCAGCTCACGCAGGATATCCATACCGTCACGCCCGGGCAGGTTCAGATCCAGCACGATCAGGTCGTAGTCCTCCACCAGGACATAATCCAACGCATCATCGCCGTTATAGCAGGTGTCAACCTCATAGCCTGCGGCATACAGGCTTTTGGCGATGGTATCGCACAATTCCTTTTCATCTTCCACAATCAGCAGTCTCAAAATGTTTCTCCTAATCTTAACAAGGATTTTACACCTCCTATTGTATAATAACGAAGTCATCAGGTCAATACGATAAAAACGAAAGGGGCAGCAAATATCGTGAAGGCAAAAAACATCGCACAGCTTACCTTGCTGGTCTTGGGGGCGGGTATGGTCGCCTATGGTGCCGGCAGAGGAGAGGCTGCGGTCGTGCTTGGCAAAGCCATTAAACTGTGTCTGGAGTGTGTGGGAATTGGATAAAATCAAACAGTCGGCATCAAAAAAAGCGGCACAGCTCCGCGGGTGGATACAGGCAGCCGCCACACTGCTTACGAACATCCACATTCCGAATTTGTTCAAGGGCAAAATTTATCAAGGCAACGTTAAAACCGTCTGCGTACCGGGGCTGAACTGCTACTCCTGCCCGGCAGCGACCGGTGCCTGCCCCATCGGCGCCTTTCAGGCGGTGGTCGGCTCGTCCAAATTCAAGTTTACCTATTATATTACCGGCATTATGATCTTGCTGGGTGTTACGCTGGGGCGTTTTATCTGCGGCTTTTTATGCCCGTTCGGTTGGCTGCAGGATCTGCTGCACAAAATCCCCGGCAAGAAGTTCTCGACAAAAAAACTCAAGCCGCTGCGCTATCTCAAATACGTTATCTTGGTTGTGTTTGTGATTTTGCTGCCGATGCTTGCCACCAACTCCATCGGTATGGGCGACCCGTTCTTCTGCAAATATATCTGCCCGCAGGGCGTTCTGGAGGGGGCAATTCCGCTGTCGCTCAGCAATGCGGACATTCGCTCGGCACTGGGCAAGCTGTTCACCTTCAAGAGTGTGATTCTTGCCTCTGTTGTGGTGCTCAGCATTCTGTTTTACCGCCCGTTCTGCAAATGGATCTGCCCGCTGGGAGCAATCTACTCTCTTTTTAACAAGGTATCCCTTCTCGGCATCAAGGTCGAGAGTGATAAATGCGTCGGATGCCAACGCTGTGTTTCGGCGTGTAAGATGGATGTCAATGTCCTGAAAACGCCGAACCATCCGGAATGTATCCGCTGCGGCGCCTGTATGAAGGCGTGTCCGAAGGATGCGATCCACTACCAGTTTCTGGATAAGGATTGCAGCAAAACTTCCCAAAGAACAAATATGTAAGGAGCGATTCCCCTATGAAAAAGAAATTGAATGTTGTTACCGCACTGGCCGTCTGTGCCGCTTTGTCCTTTACCGCCTGTGGCGGCAGCGCTTCCGCAAGCAGTTCCTCTGCTGCAAGCAGCACGCCCGCTGTGTCCGAGGCTGCTTCCGGGGATGCAAGCGCAACCATCGACGATTTGTACCAGCAAGAGAACCAGCTGTTTGCCGACCACGCCGATGCCTGGAATAAACTGTTCGGTATGATGGGCAAGAGCGAATCCGACTCCAACGGCGACTATGCGGACTTCCTGGCAGGCACCTTGGAGGCAAACAAGGGCTCCTTCACCGAGGAGGAGATTGCTACCCTGACCGCCGACATCGAAACCATTCGCGGAATCGAAGCTCAGATTGCCGCGCTGCAGGGTCAGGTTGACGCATCCTCCGCTGCCGACAGCACCGATGCCGCGCAGGACGCTTCCCCCTTCAAGAACTTCTCCGCCACCGACTTTGACGGAAACAAGGTCGATGATACGCTGTTTTCCAACAACACTGTGACCGTTATGAACTTCTGGTTCACCGGCTGCAAGCCCTGCGTCGGCGAGCTGTCCAAGCTGAACGAGCTGAACGAAACCCTGAAGGCTATGGGCGGCGAGGTCGTTGGCGTCAACACCGAAACCTTTGACGGCAACGAATCTGCCATTGCCGACGCCAAGAAGGTGCTGGAAAGCCAGAACGCAGCCTACCGCAACCTGTCCCTGAATTCAGATTCCGAGGCAGGCAAGTACGCCTCCGGCATTATGGCATTCCCCACCACCATCTTGGTGGACCGCAACGGCAACATTGTGGGCGAACCCCTGCTGGGCGGCATCGACATTCAGGAAAACTACGATGCCCTGATGCAGCAGATCCAGAGCGTGGTGGACGCTGACAGCGCCAACCAGTAATTTTAACTTCAAATCATAAAAACAGCCCCCGGACGCTTGGGAGAAACAAGCGTCCGGGGGCTGTTGCTTTTATTTCTTTGCCTTGTCAGGCAGGGGATAGCGGGTGAACAAATCGGGGTTGACGTCATACCACGCGCGGGTCTGCGCATCAGTAAATTCCGGGCAGATGCCCAGCGCGCGGATTTTTTAAAAAGGAATATGCGACTTCTCCCATTGATTACCTGATGAAACGCCGCATTACCGAGGCGAAGGCGCTGCTGACCAGCACGGATTTCAGCCTGACCCAGATTGCAGAGCAAATCGGTTTTGGCTCGTTGGCGTATTTTTCCAAGTACTTTCACAAGATTGAAAGCATCAGCCCGAACGAATATCGCAAGACCGCAAGAAAAAATCCACCTGACCAGCCCTGCGTTACGCTGACACGGATCGGCACAGCAGCACAACAGCAGCACGGCTATCCTAACGATACAACGCTCCTTCTCCTGCGTTTCGCTAAATTTATCTTTAGCGAAGTTTTGTACCTAGCCTCTTGTGTCGGAAAAGCGCCACCTGTCCGCTGTTCCGTCTGCCTGCAAACGCGATGTAACCCAAAAGAAGCATCCCCCCTGCCATAATACAAAAAGGTATCCGCCGTACAGAGATTTTCCTGTACGGCGGATACCTTTATAATAGGAACTTATGCTTATCCTTCTATGGTGATTCTTGTAATAACCGGCATATCGATCGGTTTATTCCAAGTTTCGGCACCATAGGTGGGTTGACTCGCGATGGCATCCAGCACATCAAAGCCGCTTTCCATCTCGCCAAACGCCGCATAACGACCGTCCAGCTTGTGGGCGTCTTTATGCACCACAAAAAACTGGGTGCCTGCTGTGTCAGGGGCATCGTCGCGCGCCATAGAAAGCGCACCGCGGATATGCTGCAAGGGGTTAGGTACACCGTTTTCGGCGAACTCCCCTTTTATATGCCAGTCGCTGTCGGTCATAATGTCATTGTCCGGCGAACCGCCCTGAATGACATAGTCCTTGACGATACGGCACCAGCACAGCCCGTCATAGAAGCCGCTTTTTGCGACCTTGACAAAGTTTGCCACCGTGATGGGGGCATATTCGGGATACAGCGTAAACACCATATCCCCGAAATCCTTCGTTTCAATCGTGCAGCGCATCAGGAAACCTTCACATCCTTGAAGAACAGACCGCCGGAGGCGTTCATAAAGTAACCGCTGATGTTGTCATGCATCAGGTAGCTGTTGGACTTGTAGTACAGCGGCAGGCAGGCGTAATCCTCGGAAGCAATTGCATCCGCCTGCATGGTCAGCTCGGCTGCCTTGGCGGGGTCGCTTTCTGTCATAACCTGCTCCACCAGAGCGTCATAGTCAGCGTTGGAGTAGAAGGCGTTATTGGTAGAGTCGCCGGTCTTGAACAGAGGCAGGAAGCTCATGGGGTTGACATAGTCGGCGCTCCAACCCATGGCGCAGACCTCGTAATCGCCCTTGACAACACTGTCGTAGAAGATGCCCCAATCGGCAGAGGAAACCTCAACATTGATGTTCAGGTTGTTCTTGAACATTTCTGCCATAGCTTCGACGATTTTCTTGACGGTATCGTTGTCATAGTAGCTCAGATGCAGCGTGGGGAAGCCTTCGCCGTTGGGGTAGCCTGCCTCGGCAAGCGCTGCCTGCGCAGCCTCAACGTCCGCAGTGGCGGACAGACCATAGTCGCTGCGTCCTTCGGTGATATCCTTGCCGTCTACAACGTAGCCGGGGGCAAGGAAGCTGTAAGCGGGCTGGGCATCGACCTGCACAACGTTGTCGATGATGGACTGGCGGTCAATGGCAAGGCAGAGCGCCTTACGCACCAGAGGATCGTCAAACGGAGCGACAGAGCAGTTGATGTTGTAGTAGACAGTGCCATAGCTGGGGCTGGTCTGCACACCGGCCTTGTCTGCCTTCAGGCGGGCGTAGTCGGAGGACGGGATGGAGATCACACCGTCAACCTCACCGGACTCATAGGCGGTCAGCGCGGTAGCCTGATCGAGAACATAGCGGAAGGTCAGCTTGTCCAGCGTGACGCTGTCGGCGTTCCAGTAGTTCTCGTTCTTTTCGAGGATGACGTTCTCGTTCATGCTCATCCCGGTGACCTTGAAGGGACCGTTGCCGACATAGGTTTCTGCCTTGGTAGACCAAGCATCGCCGTTGGCTTCTACGGTTGCCTTCTGAATGGGGTCATACACCCACATACTCAGCACATCGATGAAGTAGGAGGTCGGCTGCTTCAGGGTGATTTCCAGCGTCTTGGCGTCGATTGCCTTTACACCCAAATCCTCTGCCGTGCCGGTGCCGTCATAGAATTCCTGCGCACCCTTGATGTAATCCGTGACCATGCTGACGTACTGTGCGCCAGTGGCGGGGGTCAGAACGTGCTGGATGGAGTAGACAAAGTCCTCGGCGGTCAAGTCGGTGCCGTCGCTCCATTTCAGACCGTCACGCAGGTGGAAGGTGTAGGTCAAGCCGTCGTCGCTGATATCCCACGTTTCGGCACAGCCTGCCACAACGGCACCGGTGCTGTCATAGGTGACCAGACCCTCGAAGCAGTTCAGAATCACATACTGCGCAAAGGAGTTGTTGGTCACGGTGGGGTCCAGACCGTCCGGAATGTTGTTCAGCACAAACGTCATTTCCTGGGCGGCAGGCTCTGCCGAGGTCGCTGCGGAGGCAGGCTCACTGGCAGCGCTGGAAACATCGGCGATGTTCTGGGGCTGGCTGTTGCCGCCGCACGCACTGAGCAGCGAAACCGCCATTGCGCCGGCAAGTACGGCGCTGAAAGCTTTCTTTTTCATGGTATTCCCTCTCTCTGCAAATTTATGTTTAACGCAAAACGCGGTAAACCTTAATATAAATGGCACGCCACAAAATGTCCGGGGGCAGCCTCCTTCATCGCGGGGGTCTGCTCGGCACAGATGGGCTTGGCATAGGGGCAGCGGCTGCAGAAGCGGCAGCCGGGCTTCGGGTTGACCGGGCTGGGCAGGTCGCCCTCGATGCCGGCGTTTTCCTGTGCGCGGGCAAGCTTGGGGTCAGCCACAGGAATGCAGCTTAAAAGTCCTTGGGTATAGGGATGCAGCGGGTGGTCGTAAATTTCCTTTGCCTCGCAGGTTTCCACCAGCTGTCCCAGATACATAACGCCCACATCGTCCGACACATAACGTACCATCGACAAATCATGTGCAATAAACAGGTAGGATGTACCCTCTGCCTGCTGGTAATCGCGCAGCAGGTTGACGATTTGCGCCTGAATGGAAACATCCAGTGCAGAAATGGGCTCATCGCAGATAACCAGCTCCGGATTCAGCACAAGGGCGCGGGCAATGCCGACGCGCTGGCGCTGACCGCCGGAAAATTCATGCGCATAGCGTCCTGCGTGTTCGGCGGTAAGTCCCACGCGCTCCAGCATAGCAAAAATCTTGTCGTCCATATCATTGCGGGACTGGCAGATATGGTGCGCCTTCAGCGGCTCGGCAATGATATCCCGCACCGTCATACGGGCGTTCAGCGAGGCGTAAGGGTCTTGAAAGATCATCTGCATTTTGCGGCGGATCGGCTGCAGCTGGCGCTGGCTCATATGGGCAATGTCCTGTCCGTCCAGCAAAATCTTGCCGGCGCTCGGCTCATAAATGCGGATGACCGTGCGCGCGCAGCTGCTTTTGCCGCAGCCGGACTCCCCTACCAGCCCCAAGGTGCGCCCGCGGCGCAGGGTAAAGCTGACATCGTCCACGGCGTGGACCTCTGCCTTGCCGCCTGCCGGGAAAAACTTTGTCAAATGCTCGACCTGCAAAATCGGCTGTTTCATTTACCCAGCACCTCCTTTCGCCTTGGCTAGTTTTTCATGCAGGGGGTTGCCCTCTGCGGGGGCATCGGGCTGCAAAAGCCAGCAGCGGGCGCTGCGGCTGCCCACCTCCACAAAGGGCGGACACTCCTGTGCGCAGATGCTGCGGGCATAGGCACAGCGGGAAGCAAAGGGGCAGCCCTTGGGCGGGCGGGTCATATCCGGCGGGCTGCCGGGTATGGATTGCAGCCGCTCGTTTTTATCCTTGTTCAGCCCCGGCACCGATGCCAGCAGCCCCATGGTATAGGGGTGCAGCGGGTTTTCAAACAGGTCATAAATATTCGCCTGCTCCATAACAAGCCCGCCGTACATCACGACCACGCGGTCACAAAGCTCAGCAACCACGCCCAAATCGTGGGTGATAAAGATAATGCTGGTGCCGTATTCCTGCTGCAAGGCACGCATTTGCTTTAAAATTTGATGCTGTATCGTTACATCCAGCGCCGTGGTGGGTTCGTCCGCAATCAGCAGGTCGGGGTGGTTGGCAAGCGCCATCGCAATCATAACGCGCTGACGCATACCGCCCGAAAACTCGTGCGGGTAGGCTTTCAGCCGTTTTTCTGCTTCGGGAATGCGCACATCCTTAAACAGCTGCAGGGTTTTTTCCTTCAGTTCGTCAGGCTTGATATCGGGGTGATGCACCCGAATCATCTCTGCCACCTGCTTGCCCACCGGAATCAGCGGGTTCAGGCTGGACATCGGGTCTTGGAACACCATCGCAATTTTCTGCCCGCGGATTTCCCGCATCTGACGGTCGCTGACCTTGGTCAGGTCGGTGCCCTCAAATTCCACCTTGCCGCTTTTGATGCGCGCGGTGTCCGCCAGCAAACGCAGCACGGACATAGAGGTCACGCTTTTGCCGCTGCCGCTCTCGCCCACGATGCCCAAAATTTCACCCTTATGCACCGTAAAGCTGACGCCGCGCACGGCTTGTACTTCTCCGGCCGAGGTCATAAATGAGGTTTGCAGGTCCTCGACCCGTAAAATCGGTTCGCTCATTGGGATTCCCCTTACTTTTTCAATTTCGGATCCAGCGCATCGCGCAGACCATCGCCCACAAAGTTGAAGGCGAACATAATGGCGCAAATCATCAGCGCCGGGAACAGCAGCTCATGCGGGCTGGTGCGCAGATTGGCCGAGGCATCGTTGCACATCGTGCCAAGGCTTGCCAGCGGCGGCTGCAGGCCGATGCCCAGATACCCCAGAAACGCCTCCATAAAAATGGCAGAGGGGATCAGCATCGTCATAGTGACCAGAATGGAACCCAGTGCGTTGGGGATCAGATGCTCCAGCAGGATCGTCTTGGGCGAGGAGCCGATGGTCTTGGCCGCCAGCACAAATTCCTGCTGCTTCAGGCTTAAAATCTGCCCGCGCACCACGCGCGCCATATCGACCCAGTAAACGCTGCCCAGCGCTACAACAATGCTTTGCAAGCCGGAGCCAAGCACCTGCATAATCAAAATCACATACAAGGTCAGCGGAATGGTGGAGATAATATCCACAATACGCATCATTACGGTGTCTACTGCGCCGCCCGCGTACCCGGCAATGCCGCCGTACAAAATGCCGATCAGCATATTGACCAGTGTTGCCATTAAGGCAACCATCAGCGAAATACGGGTGCCGTACATCAGGCGGGTCAGCACATCACGCCCCAAGGAGTCCGTACCCAATAAGTACGAGCCATTGCGGATAAGCCGCGAAGGGTAAATATTTCCGGTGACTTCGTCCGCCACAACATAGGTGCTGCCGCCGTAGTACAGCGCCACCTCGGTGCCTCCGGCATCGTAGATGGTCATACTCTTGGCGTCCTCCTCACGCACGCGCTTAAGCTGCCCCTGCAGCTTGCCGTGTTCATCCACGCGGACAAGCTTGAGCGCCGTGGTGATATAAAGGTACCCGCCGTCCGGCGCCTGATAGACCTTCATAATCGGCGGAATGTTGACGACCTCCAGATTTTGCTGGGCGTAGTCAAAGGCAGTGAAAAACGGTCCGACCAGCGCAAACAGCGCCAGAACTAAAATCAGAATAAACCCGGCGATCGCCGTGGGCTTGTGTCGAAAGCGGAACCAGACATCCCCGGCAAAGGTGCGGCTTTTCGACCAGATTTTTTCCCGGTCGGCGGTCTGCGCTGCCAGCGGTTCCCACTTGTTTTGTGCGGTGATTTCTGCCATATTCCCTCTCCCCCATTATGCGTCGAACTGAATGCGCGGGTCGATTAGGCAGTAAAAGACATCGACCAGCAGTACCATCGCCATCAGGAACGCCGCAAAAAAAACGGTAACGCCCATAATGGTCGTGTAGTCGCGCTGTGTAACGCTGTTGACAAAATAGTACCCAATGCCGGGTATTGCAAAAATCTTTTCAATAACAAAGCTGCCGGTCAAAAGCCCTGCCACCGTGGGTCCCAGCACCGTAATGACCGGGATCATGGCATTGCGCAGCGCGTGCTTGGTGACTACAGCAAATTCCGTCAGCCCCTTGGCGCGGGCGGTGCGGATGTAATCCTGCCCCATAACCTCCAGCAGACTGGAGCGCATCAGACGCGCCAGATAACTGACCGAGTACCCGCCCATTGCCACCACGGGCAAAATGTAGCTTTTCCAGCTGTCCAGACCGAAGGTCGGCAGTACATTGAGCTTGAAGGCAAACACATAAATCAGCACCGAGGCGATGACAAAGGACGGTATCGTAACACCGATGGTCGCCACCGCCATAAGCAGCATATCCTGCCAGCGGTTGTTTTTCAGCGCCGCCAGAATGCCCATGGGGATGCTGGTCAGCAGCACGAAAATCAGGGTAACCAAGCCCAGCTTGGCAGACACCGGCGCGCCGGTGGTGATAAAATCGTTGACCGTCTTGCCTGTATATTTATACGAAGGTCCCAAATCGCCGTGCAGCAGGTTGCCCAGATAATTGACAAACTGCACCGGCATGGGCTGATCCAACCCATACTTGGCCTCCATCGCCGCCAAGACCTCTTCAGACATACCCTTGGGGTTGGTAAACGGTCCACCGGGTATCGCGTGCATCAGGGCAAAGGTCAGCAGAATGATCATAAACATAGCCACCAACATAGTTCCGATGCGTTTTACAATGAATTTCAGCATTTGGTTTCCCTCTTTTTCGCCAAACGAATTACATCCGTGTTCGGCGCAGCAGGAAAATGTTTGCCCACAGCGCACATTTGTTTTTAGCATAAAGGCGCCGCACGGATCACGACGGCGCCTCTTGTTTGGAATATGTCGGTATTATACACCGAATGGTAACGATTGTCACCCTTTTTTGCAACAAAATACAGGATTCTGTACAGTTGCACAAAGAATTTCGAACATCACGTTTCACTTTTGTTCTTTAATGCCTTAAAGTGGTTTGTGTGTCAATTTTGTTTATATATCCTTGCGTTTTGCGCAACAAGTATAGTGTGCTGCAGCTTCCGGAATGGCGCGTTGCCGCCTTATAGCCATTCATAGGCAAGACGCGGTGTGCCGTCATCCGTAAGAATGACCCCGCAATAGCGGAATCCATTTTTGGCAATAGCACGCTGCATAATTTGGTTATCCTTATGGGTGTCAATGCGCAGATGACTGCACTGCGTTTTGGCAAACTCCACCGCTTGGTTCAGCACGCCGTGCCGTGTGCCATCACTTGCCACCCGGTGCAGGGTGGCATACGGCGCATCCGACAGCCACGCACCGTCAATTTTTGCGTAAGTCGGGTCAGCGCCGAGGATCAGTGCAAACACTGCATGAACCCCGTCATCCTCCTGCACATACAACTGCCCTGCTGCCATATCACGGCGCAGCGTACCTTCGGCAGGTGTACCCTCCTTCCATTGGGTCGGGTTGCCGGTATTGCGCATAAATTCCCGCGCGTAGGCATAAATTTCCAAAATACGCGGCAAGTCGTGCAAATTTGCCTTTCGTATCAACGCAAATCCCCCTTAGTCCTCGGTACAGCCCCGCTTTATTTAAGGCAATACCGCATAATTCTAAGTGCCGATACGGCGAGCGAGGTGCAGCAGTTGCTAAGCCAAAAGCGCAGGCAATACTTTGTGTATTGGCGAGCATTTTGGCAACGCAGATGCCGTGCCGCAGCCGCCGGAGCGGTGCTTAAGCCGTCAGGCGGGAATTGTGCGGTGTTGCCTTAACGATATTTTTGACCCAGATGCCCTTTTTCAGCAGCACAAAGCCGATAACGCATTTGATCAAATCGAGGGCGTTCGCCAACAGGAACACCGTAACGATCGGCATGGCGGTAAAGTGCGCCAGCACATAGGCGACCGGTACCGTGACACCGCAGGTAAAGCAGCTGTCAAACAGAAAGGTAATAAAGGTTTTTCCGCCGCTGCGCAGCGTAAAATAAGCGCAGTTGGCAAAGCCGAACAGCGGCATACACAGCGCCACTGCACAGATCAATTCGGTGGACAACAGACGGATGGATTCCTCGGTGTTGTAAATTTGCGGAATCAGCGGCGCACACAGGCTCAAAAGCGAACCCATAACCACGCAGCTCATTACGCTCAGGCTCAGCATATGCCAAGCGGTGCGGCGCGCCCCCTGCATATGGTCTGCTCCCAGTTCCTGCCCCACCACGATGGCCGTAGCGTTGCCCAGCGAGAGAAACACCTCGTTGAAAATCTGCGAGATGGTGTTGCAGATGTTCAGCGCCGCAACCACCTGTATGCCGCGCACCGAGTAGCATTGCAGTAAAATTGCCTGTCCCATGCCCCACATCAGCTCATTGAGCAGCAGCGGCATGGAGCGCAGCAGGATGTTTTTGGCAAGCTCTGCCGGAATGTGCATACTGGCATAGACGCCTGCAAAGAACGGATAGCGCTCCATGCTTCTGTGAGCGCCCACCACCACAACGGCAAGCTCCACGAAGCGGGAGAGAACCGTGGCAACTGCAGCGCCCGCCACGCCCATACGGGGAAAGCCGAGCAAGCCGAAAATCAGCAGGGCGTTAAACACAAAGTTGACGACCATGGCAATCATACTTGCCTTCATCGGCAGCACGGTCTGACCGCTCTCACGCAGGGTTCCTGCATAGCACTGTGTCAGGGCAAAGGGCACCAAGCCCACCAGCATAATGCACAGATACTGCCACGCATAGCCTAAGGTCGCTGCTGCGTCGGCAGGCGCTGTGTCCGCTGCAATATAGGCGCCAATCAGGCTCTTGCCTGCAAATCCGAACAGCAGCATCCCGCCCACAGTAATGATCGACGCCACCAGCAGCTTAAACCGGAAGGTATGCCGCACACCCTCCATATCACCGCTGCCAAAATACTGCGCGCCAAACAGCCCGGCGCCGGAGGTACTGCCCCAGATAGCAAGGTTGTACACAAAAATCAATTGTCCCACAATGGCAACACCGCTCATGGGCAGGGTTCCCACCTGCCCTACCATAACATTGTCCAGCAGGCTGACAACGTTGGTCAGGGTATTTTGCACAATGATGGGCAAAACCACCGCCAGCACATGGCGGTAGAAGTTTTTATCGCCGAAAATACACTCTCGCAGTGTGAGCTTTTCGGTTTTTTCCATGTCAGATTTTCTCCTTACTTTTCTTGCGTGCGATTACTGCTCCATCGTAGAGATATCAGTGCCGAAATACTTCTCGCTCAGCTCCTTCAGCTCGCCGGATTCGCGCATTTCCTCAATCGCCTTGTTCACAGCCTCGCGCAGGCTGGCAGAATCCTCGCCCTTGCGCAGGGGAATTGCCACCTTGTTGGCATCATCGGTCAGCACGGCAATCTTTGCCTTGGCATCGGGGTGTTCCTTCATGTAGTCGTAGTAGGTCATTTCTGCATTCAAGGTCGCGTCAATGCGCCCGCTGAGCAGCAGCTCAAAGGTCTGGTTCAGGTCATCCACGCCGGTAACCTCTGCGCCGTATTGCTCTGCCAGCTGGGCATAGGTGCTGCTGATGGTGTTGGCGGTGTGCTTGCCCTTAAGATCCTCCAGCGAATGGATGGTATCGTTGTCGCTGCCCACAATGACCGCCGTGCGGTTATAGGCATAGGGGGTGGAAAAGTCGTATTTTTCGCTGCGTTCCTCGGTAATGTCCACGCCGTTGACCATAATGTCATAGCGCCCGGCATCCAGACCCGCCAGCAGACCGTCCCATTCGCCCTCCACAAAGGTGGGGGTAACGCCCAGCTTTTCGGCAATTTTGGTGCCGACCTCCACATCGTAGCCGACCAGCTTGTCGTTTTCGTCGTGGTAGGTCCACGGCGCCCAAGTACCCTCCATGGCGATAACAATGGTGCCGCTCTCTTGGATGCGGGCAAGCTGATCCTTGCCGGTGGTTTCGGTCTTGCTGCCGCAGCCTGTCAAAACGGCAGTCATGCCGGCGACGAGCAACAGCGCGGACAATTTCTTAGCAAATACTTTCACAATAAGCTCCTCTGTTTGTAGTTTTGTAAAAACTCCTGCGTCCGGGGTTGAGCAGGATTCGTAAAGAACGTTTCTGCGTCATTTTGTTCCACAATAACGCCCCCGTCCATAAAGATAACACGGTTTGCTGCGTGGCGGGCAAAGTCCATTTCGTGGGTGACAACCAGCATCGTGCGCCCCTCCTGCGCCAGCTTGCGCATAACTGCCAGTACCTCACCGGTCAGCTCCGGGTCAAGCGCCGAGGTCGGCTCATCAAAATAGATGATCTCCGGGTCTGCGGCAATCGCACGGGCAATCGCCACACGCTGCTGCTGCCCGCCTGAAAGCTGGCTGGGGTAGGAATCGGCACGATCCTCCATGCCGACCTCCACAAGGGCTGCGCGTCCGATTTCCTCCGCTTGGGCGCGGGGCATTTTGCGGGCGATGATCAGCCCTTCCGTCACATTTTGCAGCGCCGTTTTGTTGGCAAACAGGTTATAGTTCTGGAACACAAACCCCGTGCGGCGGCGCAGGGCATTTATATCCGCCCGGCTTGCGCTGTGCAGTTCCAGCTGCTTTTCGTCAAACAGCATTGTGCCGGCGTCCGCGCGCTCCAAAAAGTTCAAGCAGCGCAGCATCGTCGTTTTTCCGCTGCCGCTGGAGCCGAGAATCGCCACCACATCGCCCTTGTTCACATCAAGGTCAACGCCCTTCAGAACCTCCAGCGTACCAAAGGATTTTTTCAAATTGCGAACCTGCAGCATGGTATCAACTCCTTTGTGCGCCGTGTTGGTTCAGCTTTTTTTCGCCCCAAGCCTGCAGACGGGTCAGCACCGTGCAGAACAAAAGGTAAACAAGACCGACCTCTATATACAGTGCCAGCGGCTCATAGGTTCTTGCCACAATGCGCTGGGTGGTCATAAACATTTCCGTCACCGTGATGTTGGCTGCCAATGAGGTATCCTTGACCATGGCAATCAGCGAGCTGGCCAGCGTAGGAAACGCCGTGCGCAGCGCCTGCGGCAAGATGATGCGCCGGATGATCTGCAGATAGCTCATACCCACGCACTGCCCTGCCTCCAACTGCCCGCGCGGTACTGATTCCAGCGCGGCGCGGATCGTTTCGGCACAATAGGCACCCTCGTTGATGGAAAATACCAGCACCGCCGCCGGAAACGGCTCAATCAAAATCCCGACGCCGGGCAGCCCGTAAAACACCACAAACAGCTGCACCAAGACCGGTGTGCCGCGAATGATCCAGATATACAGCCGTGCCAGTTTCTCCAGCACCGGCACATGGGCAAACTGCACCAATGCCACCGTGACGGCAATAATCAACGCAAACCCGAAGGACAAAATCGTCAGCGGAATAGTGACCGTAAGCCCCGGCAGCAAAATTGTGCCGAAGGAATTTATCAAAATGCGCGCCAAACGCTCTGTCATAGCTTTCCCCTTTCCCGTTTCATTTTGACCCAAAAACGCACGGCTCGCCCAATGTCAAGCCATGCGTTTTCAGGCAGCATTTTATTCGGCGCCGCGCCTTGCAAAGACAACGCCGACTGTCTTAAACAGAATTTTGATATCACCCCAAAAAGTCCAGTTATCAATGTAGGTCGTATCCAGCTTTACGACCTCCTCGAAATCCTCGATGCTGCTGCGACCGCTGACCTGCCACAGCCCGGTAATGCCGGGCTTCATGCTCAGACGGCGTTTATGGTGGCTCTCGTACTGTTTGTACTCATCCAGCGTCGGCGGGCGGGTGCCCACCAAGCTCATAGGTCCGCGCAGAACATCAAAAAACTGCGGCAATTCATCGATACTTGTCTTGCGGATGAACTTGCCCACCTTGGTAATGCGGGGATCATCCTGCATTTTGAACATAAGCCCCGTCATCTCGTTTTGGGCCATCAGTTCCTTCTTGCGTTCCTCGGCATCTATGTACATACTGCGCAGCTTATGGATATAGAATTCGCGGCCGTTGAGTCCCACACGCTTCTGCCTAAAGACCAAGGGACCCGGGCTTTCCAGCTTGAGCGGGATCGCCACGATGGCGATGATAGGGATGCTGATAATGCAGCCCACAATACTGCCCACGATATCCAACGCGCGCTTCATAATCTGGTCGGTTATGCTAAGCTCCACCGTACCGATGGTTACCATATTATGCCCCGCACAGCGTCCCAGTGTGCGGCTCATACACGCGGCACTGGTTTCGCTGCAGCAGTCCCGCTCCAGACGGTTCAGCGTGGGCAGGCTGAAATGCACCGTAAGCCCCATGCTCTCCATCTCCTCAAGGAACGGCACGAAGGAGCTTCCGCTGTCCATCGGGATATCCACATAGACTTCATCCAATGCCGTGCGGCGCAGCCAATCCATAAAACCGGCATAGTTGGCAGCGATGGGAACCCCCGCGATTTCCTGCCCGATCTCGTCGTCGGTCGACTCGGGAATCGCCAAGCCCACAATACGGTTAGACCAGTCCTGATATAAATCCAGGATCATATTCTCTGCATGGTCGGCGGTTGTAATGACCCCCACCAGACTTTGCAGCCCCCGCATTTTGTAGGTGTTTTTCAGTATCTCCTTGAGTGCGGCATGGGTAACGGTCATTGTAAAAACGTTGATGACCGGCACAAACAGCAAAAAATAGCGGGAATCCAGCATAGCCGCCTTTGTTAGAGCAAGCCCCGCGGAATTGATGATACCCATCAAAAGGTTGAATTTTACCGCCTTGACAAAATCGCGCCGCATGGGGCGTGCGACAATATCCCCTTTCTGGTCAGTCAAAAAGAACGAGCAGATATACGCCAGCGTCAGCAGCAACACCGCCCACAAAAAATCGTTGGATGCATATTCCCGCATTTTCCCTAATATGCCGTCGATAATCCCCCATGCCAGCCCGATGCTGATAATCAGTCCGATCAGGTCGGCTAAGAAAATCCCAATATATTGGATTTTTTCTCTCCTATTGTTCATGCTTTCCACCTTGTTTGCAGATACTGCACACAGTTTCCCAATTTATTCATGGTTCTTATGATTTTATCATAGATCTTCCGCTTTTTCAAGTGAATATTTCATTACAGCACGGTTAGAATATACACAAACTTTCTGTACATTCTACAATTATTTTAGCGGCACTTGCCAAAAATTCTTACTACCTTTATAATAGAAATAGTTTGGTAGCACCGCTATTCTCTTTGGCACATCGGCTTTCGTGATTTCATCGTCTTTGTGTCAAAAACACGGTCGGCTCCTAAGTACTCGGGAGGTTTTGATGATGTATCTTTATGCCAACATTTTACTGCTTGCGCTGTTTGCGGGCAGTGCGTTCAGCCTGCTACCGGTTTTGCGTAAGCGCCAGACGCTGCGCAACTGGTGGCAGCAGGAATCGTTTTTATTCGGAGCATGGCAAGCTGCACCGCGCTTGAAAACCGGTCACATTGCCTTTTTTCTGGGGTTGGGCTGTTACGAATACATCGTTGCCTTCTGTTACAGCAATGCACACCTTACATGGCCGGTGTTTATTTCCGTTGTTCCGGATGTGCTGTACAACATAATTGCTGTGTGCTTTGCCGTCAAGATTCTGCTAGGTACAAAATATAACGGAAAAAGCCTGCTCTTTGCCGGTGCGCTGTACTTTATTGCGCGGTGGGTGTTTTTAAACGGTCAGAACATCTGGTGGATTTGGCTTTGCTGGGCGCTGCTTGCCGCCAAGGATGTGGATATCCGCCAGAGCATGAAACCTTTTTTGCTGGTGGGCATTCCTTGCGTGCTTACCGCCGCCGCTTTGTCCTGCGTCAAAATCATCCCCATCACTTTTGATTACAGCTATCGCGGCTGCCATCCCTTTTTCTACGGTCAGCACAACACCTTCGGCGGCATCCTGCTCGGCTTAGCCTTTGCTTGGGTCATTCTGCGCAGCAAGCATCTGCGCCGCTACGATGCACTGGGACTCGGCATTCTCGGGGCTTTTGTTTTGTTTTATGTGCGTTCCCGATCTGCCGGCGTCTCCATTTGTATGTTAACTGGTTTTGTTCTGCTTTCGGTATGGCTGTCCTCACGCAATTGCCTGCACGGCAGCAAGCTCTTTTCTGCATTGGCAGCTGCCACCTTGCCGCTCACTGTGCTGATCAGTTTCGGACTTCCGGCGCTCTATTTCTTTCGGGATGATCCCAACTTTCCGCAAGCGCTGCTTGCCGCGCTCTATAAATTGAACGATTTATTCACTACCCGCCTGGAGCTAGCCTTTTATGCGATGCAGACTTACCCGGTAAAGATTGCCGGATATCTTTTGACCGGTGAGTTCCCTTATATTGACAACCTCTATGTCTATCTTTTCTATTCGGTTGGTCCGGTTATGTTCCTGCTGGTCTGTGCTATAGCAACCTATGCGCTGTACCGCTATGCACGCATGGGCAATTGGGCTGCCCTAAGCTGCCTGCTGGTTTTGGTTGCCTATGGTTTTATGGAAAACCAGGTGCTGCACTTAACCTCAGCACCCGCTGATTTGTTGCTGACCGGTATCATTTTTGCCTTACCCTACAGCCGATGGAATTGTGAGCCTGCGCATTCAGAATCTGCTTGATTTTTACAAAGTGAAACGCCAAACCGGCAGCCCTGAACAGGCTGCCGGTTTGGCGTTGTATAGAAATATTGGAGAGAATGGTAAACTTACTGCTGCGCGTCCTTTTTCAGCAAACTCAGAATCACGGCACCTGCAACGCTGCCCACTGCCAGGGCTGCCACATACAGCAGGGGGTGATCCACCACAGGGAACACAAAGATACCGCCATGCGGCGCGCGCAGTGCGCAGCCAAACAGCATGGACAGCGCGCCGGAAACCGCAGAGCCCACAATGCAGCTCGGCAGTACGCGCAGCGGGTCGGCAGCAGCATAAGGGATCGCGCCCTCGGACACAAAGCAGAGCCCCATCACATAGTTGACAATGCCGTTGCGGCGCTCGTCGGGCGTCCACTTTTTGGGGCAGAAGGTGGTCGAAAGGGCGATGGCAATCGGCGGAACCATACCGCCGACCATAACGGCAGCCATAACCTCATAGTTGCCGGACGCCAGTGCCGCCGTGCCGAAGACATATGCTGCTTTGTTTACGGGGCCGCCCATATCGACGCTCATCATACCTGCCACAATGGCGCCCAGCAGCACACGGGAGCTGCCGCCCAAGGCGTTCAGCCAATCGGCTACCGCGTTGTTGATGATGCCCATGGCAGGGTTGATGCCGCACATCACGGCACCCACAATCAGGATGCCGCCCAAGGGGTAGATCAGCATGGGGCGGATGCCGTTCAGGCTGGCGGGCAGCTTATCGGTGATTTTTTTCAGGAACTGCACGATATAACCGGCGGCAAAGCCTGCCAGCAGCGCCGCCAGAAAACCGCCGGAAACGCCGGTGGTCTGCCCCGCGGCAAGCCCTGCAAAGTTGGTGCCGTTCATTGCCAGCACGCCGCCCGCAAAGCCTACCGCCAAGCCGGGACGGTCAGCAATGGACATAGCGATAAAGCCCGCCAGAATCGGCAGCATATAGCCGAAGGCTGCGCCGCCCACCGTCTTGAAGAAGGCCGCCACAGGGGTGTTCATACCAAAGTTGGCGGGGTCGATCGTGTAATCATCCAGCAGGAACGCCAAGGCGATCATAATGCCGCCGCCCACTACAAAGGGCAGCATATGCGAAACACCGTTCATCAGGTGCTTGTACAGGCTGTGTCCGACGGTATCCCCTGCGCCGCTTGTCTGGGCTGCTTTGGCATCAGCATCGGCGTGGAACGCTGCCACCTCGCCGTAGGCAACTTTTTTGATCAGCTCCTCCGGCTTGTGGATGCCATCATCCACGCGAGCAAACAGCACCGGCTTACCGTCAAAGCGGGCGGTCTGCACGTTTTTATCCGCCGCAATAATGATTCCATCGCAAGCGGCGATTTCCTCAGCCGTCAGTATATTTTTGGCACCGTCCGAGCCATTGGTTTCCACCTTGGTAGCAAGTCCCAGCCTCTCGCCGGTCTTGGTCAGTGCCTCGGCTGCCATATAGGTATGGGCAATGCCGTTGGGACACGCCGTCACCGCCAAAATGCGGTAGCCGGTCTGGGGAATTTCCTGCTGGGTAAAGCTTTCCTCCCCGAACTGGGCATCCTCGCGGTCGTCGATCGCCTGCAGGAAATCGGCTGGGGTCTTGGCGTCGCGCAGGGTCTGCACAAATTCCTCGTTCATCAGCATCTGCATCAGACGCGCCAGCATATCCATGTGCAGGCTGCCGTTTTCGGGTGCGGCAATCGCAAACAGCAGGTCGGTTTTTCCGTCGTCCTCGGGGTTGTACTGCACAGGCTCCGCCAAGCGCAGCGCCGCCAAGCTGGGGCGGGTCACGCAGGATGTGCGGGCATGGGGTACCGTGATGCCGTTGTCCACATAGGTCGATGCCTCGTCCTCGCGCGCCAGCAGCGCTTTTTTGTAGGCAGCGGTGTCGGTGATGTTGCCATGGGTCGCCTGCAGCGCTACCAGCTTGTCCAGAATTTGATCACGGGTAGAGAGTTCTGCATCCAGCGCAATGGATTGCGCCGTAAACAGTTCCGTGATACGCATAGCTTTTCTCCTTTTTATATCGTTTACATCGCTTGACAAGGGCACACAGCCCTTTGTCGTGTGCGATGGATAAGTAAAAGTCAAATTTTCCACTCAATCGAAACATGTTCGTCGGTTGCGCGGATCTGTGAAATCAGGCCGTCGGCAACCTGTCGCCTGTCCTCGAAGTCAATTTCTTCCCATTGGTTGAGGTAGACCGACAACCGCTCGATCTGCTCCGGGGACATGGCTTCCACCGACAGCGCCGCAATCTCTTTTGTCAGGGTTTGGCGGCGTGTGTCCAACTCCTCAATTTTGCTGTTGGCATAGGACAGCAGCACCGCATTAGCCCCGGTCAGAGTATTCAGCAGCTTTTCAATCTCGTCCTCCACGCGGGCAAGCTCCATGTTCAGCGCGGTCAATTTTGGATTGACCGTTTCCCGCTTTGCCGTCAGCGTCTGGAACTCGGACAGCTTCTTGACCATCTCGCCGTACAGGAACCTTTCAAATTCCCGTGTACGGAGCGTCCCGCAGCCGTCACAGCTTTTACTGTCGGCCCGCTTGGAGCAGCGGAGATACTGAACGCCTGTGGGATTGCCGACGCTCATAAGCGCGTACCCACAGCGGCCACACTTGACCTTTCCGGCAAGCCATGTGTTCTTTGCCTTGCGCCCGCCTTGGAACGTCTTGTTCGCCATGAGCTTCTTCCGGCAGCGCAGCCATGTATCAGACGATACCAGCCCCTCGCTGGGAGCAAGAACAAGTATCTGATCTTTCAGGTGCTTGTTTTTTCTTTCCTGCACATCCCGGCCCTGATAGAGATAGCAGCCGTTTGTCCCGGCAAAATCTGTCGCTTCATTGACTACCACCGTACCCTGGCTTTTGAAGAACTCGTACATATCGAGGTCGGCCTGCGCGTAAATGGGATTTCTCAAAAGCTGGGAGATAAAGCCCCGTGTCATTTCCTTGCCGTAGATTAGGATGCCCTCGTCGGCAAAGTAACGGGCGATGTCCCCGAAAGAGGTTGCGGGCTGAGAGTACATTTCAAACATCAGCTTTGCAATATCTGCCGTTTCCGGGTCAGGCTTCATCATTTTTGTGCGGATGCCCTCAATGGTGGTCGGCTCCAGTTGGAAGCCGTAGGGGGCCGCGCCGCTCATGTGAAAACCGTGCTGGCAGCGGGAATAGTAGGCATCGGTCACGCGCTTCTGGATGGTTTCACGTTCAAGCTGGGCGAACACAATGCAGATATTCAGCATGGCCCGCCCCATCGGGGTGGACGTGTCAAACTTCTCCGTGGAAGATACGAACTCAACATTATATTCCTGAAAAGTTTCCATCATGGTTGCGAAGTCCAGAATGGAACGGCTGATACGATCCAGCTTGTAGACCACCACGCGCTTGATCAAGCCCCGGCGAATATCGGCCATCATTTCTTGGAACTTGGGCCTGTCGGTATTCTTGCCGGAATAACCCTTGTCGGTGTATTTGCGGAAATTGCCTCCTCTCAACTCATACTTGCAGAACTCGATCTGGCTTTCAATGCTGATACTGTCCTTGCGGTCAACGGACTGTCTGCCATAAATGGCATCTTCACGAATAATCATTTGGTGCTCCTTTCCGTGTAGGAGCTACCAAACCTTACACCTATATTATACCTCTGGCAGCCCCGCACCTCAAGGATGTCCCGCATTAGTGCATCTGCGCCCGTCCCGGCGCATACTTCACAAAGACCTCATACAGACAGCTTTCAATCTCGCGCTTGCGCTTATCCCGTGCTCGGGGAGAGAGCATCGGGGTCAGATTTTCCACGGTGATGGATTTGCCCTGAAAAGACGCGGTTTTGACTTCCTTGTGATAGCCGACTCTTGCCTCCGTCATCTGAAAACCTCCTATAAAAATCAGCGGTGTGAATAAATTTGATGGTTTCCCGTTGTCCGTGGGGAAACGTGAAAGGACGGCACAAAAGCGCCGTCCTTTGACCTTGCCCCACCTCTGGCCACGATGACCAGAAGCAGCGGGACAGTTGTTTTCCGTTTCAATCCACAAAAGAGGGAGCCGCCGCGCCGGAATGGTTTGGGCTGTCATAAGACAGAAAGACCCGGTCAGGCGGCTCCCTGTATAATTGTTGTGTGCCGTATTTGCCACGCATCCCCGGCACGGGGAGTATTCCAGACCGCCGATGGCTTCGGCTGCATAGCCCCACAGTACCGCTGCCCGTGGAGGGCTGGCGCATACCGCAGGGACTCCCCCTCAAGTCTGTGGGAGGGCGTGAGCAAGTTTCATTATCCTCCGCGCTGTCCTCGCGCCCGGTTTGCCAGCACCGGGTCAAAGGCTGCGTTGATCGCTCGGCCAGCTTGTCCATCACCTCCTGAACTGGCTGTCGTGGCGGCGCACCTTACGTCGCTATCACGCGGATTTCGTATCGGGAATACTGTCTATTCAGTTTTCAAGGCGAGGAAGAAAACTCCTCTCACCTATCAGGAGGTTTCGGGGGCAAATGTACTCCCTCTTACAGAGATTTTTTCAAAATATTTTTCATAGCGGCCAGCCCGCGCTCAATGGAGCAGCAGATGCGGCTCCGGCCAACGCCCTCGGCTGCCGCGATCTCGGCCTTGCTCATGCCGAGAAGATAGTGCTGGTACACACGCCGGGCCTGCGTGGGCGGGAGCTGGGCCAGCGCGTCATAGAGGGCAAAGGTGGTTTCCCGTGCCTCAATGTACTCGTCCGGGGTCATGGGCTGGCGGAGCACGTCGGCCTCAAAGCCGGGATCGGTGTCCAGCGAGCACTCGCCATTTCTGCGCTTCTGTCGCTTGTAGCTGTCGCACAGGCGGCCTCCCATAGAGAGGGTGGCGGCGATCTCGTCCGAAACTTCCAGCATCACATTTTCGGTCATATAGGGGTAATACCGTTTCAGATTGATAGTCGTCATAATTGTCCTCCATTTCAAAAGGTGGTTGGTGAGTGCGGATTGAAATGGAGAACAGGCGGCCCCCGGCACCTTGGAGCCTCTGGCCACCGTGACCAGAAGCAGGGGCATATAAAAGTGCCCGCACAGCATGACACTATGCGGACACACGAAACAACATTTTCACTTACATACTGACAGATTTCGCATCCACAGTCGTATAGCCCCGACGGTAGAAGTGCGCTTTTTTTAGCCAGTATAAATCAAAGGCGCTATCAATAAAGAAAAAGGACATGGCGATACCTCCTTGGACACCGCCATATCCTTAAAAAAGGGCGACTTTACCACACCCCCCGTTGATCCAATTTTTCAAAAGGAAAACGGCGGCTTGAAATATGATATTTCAAAACCGCCGTTCTGCACTGCAAGGCCGAACAAACCGGTCTTGTTGTGAATGCCAGCGCAGCTATTATCAAATGAAAAGAGCCGATAATCCGCACCTAATGGCTAACGGGTTATCGGCTCTGCGTCTGTGCGTCTGGCTCTTTGATAACTTTCGTATTGAATTGTTTTACATATATCAGAATTTCTTGTTTACACTTGGGGCAATAAAGCGGGAAATATTCCAGTACCGTATCAGCGCGCAGCTTAATTCTGGTTTTATTTTTGCAAATTGGACAGAGCAACCATTCCATTTTGCACATGCTCATGCAATTTAGTTTTGTACGCACTGGCTAACGATTTCACGGGCCTCACTCTGATCCATATTTCCCAATTTGACCTGATCATTACAGAAAGACTCTACCGCCGCAAGCAATTCGTCGGGCGTTTCATAAGGCCCAAATAACTTCTCTTCACCGTTCTCCAGCTTCACAAAATAATCATAGCTTGAACTGGTCACGATGTCCTCCGGATTATAACTCACCATGATATCCTGTCCACCGTCAACGGTCTTGGAGTACATCATGCCGTCTTTGATTTCCTGGAGTACCTTTTCATATTCGGCAATCGCTTCATCGACCATTTCCTGTGTCCACACAAACTCACCCCGACTCGCAGTCCAGCACTTTTCGCCGACTATCCCCTGGAGCGCTTCTTTCTCGTTATCCAGCCAGTTTTTGTATTCGTCGTAAGTCCACCACTCGATGACCGGGGAGGGGTACTGCTGCTCAAATTCTTCTTCACTCAGCGTTCTTGTTGTGTTTCCGTCATCAAGAACATAGTAAGTCTCTCCGTTGTCATCGGTATAGGAAGTCAAAATACCTTCGGAGGTTTCCGTCTCATAATAGTTCGTGTCCATAGGCCCTTTACTCTCGGCGAGGGCAGAGGTTGCAAAGACCGTTGTCGTTCCCGCAACAATCAACGCCGCAAGAACCAGAGATACAACTGTTGTTTTCCGTGTTTTCATAATTGCTGTTATCCTTTCTTCAATCGCATTTCTGCTGAAATTATTACAAAGAGGGGTGAAACCGCTCCTTGTTTCCTCCATGCTGATTAGAACTTTGGCATAAACTGCTCTAGTATTTTCTCCGAACTGGCGAATTACCGTCTCGTCACAGGAAAGCTCAATATCTCTATTTGCCAGAACATACATGACCCATACCAGAGGATTAAACCAATGGATACTGAGAGCAACCGCCAGCACAACTTTTGTTATAATGTCAAATCGCTTGATATGCACAAGTTCATGTGCCAAAACATAATGCAGCGTCTCTTCATTATTCCAGACTGTGGTTTTCGGTAGTAAAATGACGGGGTGAATCACGCCGTAGGTCAATGGAGAAGATACCAAACTGGATTGGCGCACGGTAATGGTTCGTTTTGTTGGATGAGTTTCCAACCACTTCTCAATCCCATCATTTCTGACAGGCAGGGACATTTGAAACTCCTTATAGGATCTCCAGTAGGCTGCTGCAAAGAAGAACGCACAGAGAACACATCCAAGAATCCAGATGATTTCCGGCGCTGAGACATTCGCCACAGGGCCGACAGTATTGTGCGGTATGGTGGCCTGATCTCCCGCTGGTATCACAGGTATCAGCATACCCGCCGCCGTATTCATTCCCTCTGTGGGCATTTCTCGGTTCCAGAGAGAATAGATGCTAAACCAAGAGGGCAAAGAGAACGGTATCATCAGTCGCACCAGTGCGATCCCCCAAAGCACCAGGAATGTCTTTTTCGGGACTTTGTTAATTGCAAGAGCACGAATGACCGTAACGGCCAAAATCATTACAGCACCCGTAAAACTCATTTGGAGCAGGTTCATTATCACCACCTCATTCCAGATCGCCAACAATTTGTTTCAGCTTTTGGATCTGTTCCTCAGATAGTTTTTTTCTCCCGAGCAACGCAGCGAACAACTTGTCAGCAGAACCATCGTAAATTTTGTTAATCAATTCATCAGTTTCGGCTTCTTGAACAGCGGACTTGGAAACTAATGCATGGCACATAAAGCCCGGCTCGGAACGCGCAATCGCCCCCTTTTTTATGCAACGCTTGATAAGCGTATATGTCGTATTGACATTCCATCCTAATTCATCTGTCAGTACCCGTGCTATTTCTCTGGCGGGTGTATCCCCCTCCTTCCAAAGAACATCCATTACTTTTAATTCAGAATCAAACAGTTTAATATCCATGAGCAATGGCCCCTCTCATAAGACTGGTGTAGTTTGTATTTTCATAATACCACAGTCTTATAACTCTGTCAACACTGTATTGGACTGCTTTTGCGAAAATAAATACTACTTATCATAAAATTGTATTTCGTTCTCATATACAAACCTGAAATGTAGAATAATATAGGGTGATATGAGAATGTACCAAGATGAAAGACGGCTCGACTTCCACGCATTAGGC
>ERZ1034973.338-NODE-338-length-33779-cov-25.329824_pt1 | contig 33779 bp, 24 predicted proteins | sample MGYA00520686_ERZ1034973 | MGnify/ENA primary metagenome ERZ1034973 (study PRJEB33766, sample SAMN09781775) | gut metagenome | biome: gut microbiome | host: Homo sapiens | place: Madagascar | study: EMG produced TPA metagenomics assembly of the PRJNA485056 data...
CCACAGAACGCACGGAAAGCACAGAACCTTCTGGCTGAGAAGTACCTCCCACAGAACGCACGGAAAGCACAGAACCTTCTGGCTGAGAAGTACCTCCCACAGATTGGCACGGATGCGCACAGAACCTTCTGGTTGAGAAGTGGCTCCCACAGATAGCACGGATTTACACAGATGTAGGAGGGTATGGCATCCTGCCGTACCCACGCAGCCAACAGCACCCCCAAACTTCTGTGAATTCTGTGAATTCCGTGGGAGAACAGACGCAACCAACCATCTGTGTTGATCTGTGAAATCCGTGGGAGATTATATTCACACAGAACCCACGGAAAGCACAGAAGTTTCTTGCAGAGAAGAGTCTCCAACAGATAGCACGGATTTACACAGATGTAGGAGGGTATGGCATCCTGCCATACCCACGCAGCCAACAGCACCCCCAAACTTCTGTGAATTCCGTGGGCGAATTAACGCAACAAAACTTCTGTGAATTCTGTGAATTCCGTGGGAGAACAGACGCAACCAAGCCATCTGTGCAAATCTGTGAAATCCGTGGGAGAACTTATGCAACCTAACTTCTGTGAATTCTGTGAATTCTGTGGGAGGACTTATGCAACCTAACTTCCGTGAAATCTGTGGGAAGATGGCGATACTATCTCGGTTGGTGCAGCGGAGACCGCTGCACCCCCTTTAGAATGTTCAGAGGGCGGAGTGGGTATGGCAAGATGCCATACCCTCCTAAAGAATTATGACAGGATGCCATACCCTCCTAAAGAGTATAACAATAAAAACAAATGCGAATGAGAAGAATAATCACTATACTGTTTGCATCGCTACTGCTGCTGACCACAGCGTGCGTTGACGAAACGGAGTATGCCGACAATCCGCGCGGCAACTTCGAGGCCCTGTGGCGTGCCATCGACGAACACTACTGCTTCTTCGACTACAAGCACGAGCAGTACGGACTCGACTGGGACGAGGTGCACGAGCGATACAGCCGACAGATAGCCGACGACATGACGACGGGACAGCTGTTCGAGGTGTTAGGCAATATGCTCGGCGAGCTGCGCGACGGACACGTGAACATGTACTCGGCGTGGGACGTGGCACGCAACTGGTCGTGGCACGAGGACTACCCGTCGAACGTGAGCGACACGCTGCTCTCGAAGTATCTCGGCACCGACTACCGCATCGCTGCCGGACTGCGCTACCGCGTGCTCGACGACAACACGGGATACATACGCTGCGCCACCTTCGCATACAACTTCGGTGAGGGCAACCTCGACAATATAATGCTCTACCTCGCACCGTGCAACGGACTGATCGTCGACCTGCGCGACAACGGCGGCGGACAGCTCACGGCTGCAGAACAGTTGGCGGCACGCTTCACCAACGAGCGACTGCTGGTGGGCTACATGCAGCACAAAACGGGAAAAGCGCACACGGCGTTCTCGGAGATGAAGAGCCAATACCTGAAGCCGTCGAAAGGAATCAGATGGCAGAAACGGGTGGTGGTGCTGACCAACCGCGCGGTGTACAGCGCAGCCAACGAGTTCGTGAAGTACATGCGCTGCTGCCCGAACGTGACCGTCGTGGGCGACCGCACAGGCGGTGGAGCGGGTATGCCCTACTCTACCGAACTGCCTAACGGCTGGAGCGTGCGCTTCTCTGCCTGCCCTATGTACGACAAGGATAAGAACTCAACGGAGTTCGGCATAGAGCCCGACCATAATGTTGCGTTGAAAGAAGCCGACTGGCTGCGCGGTGAGGATACTATCATCGAGTTCGCACGCGAATTGCTCAGAAAGTAAAGAGGCAAAAGTGCCTTTTTACTCTTTTACTTTTAAATCTGGCTGCGTGGTATGGGCAAGATGCCCATACCTCCTACTTTTTTACTCTTTTACTTTTTTACTCTTACCAGTACTTGTTGCGGTAGTACTCCAGTACTCGCAGAGAGATTACTCCAGTTTAGCAGCGAGATTACTCCAGTACTGTAGTGAGATTACTCCAGTACTGCTGCGGTAGTACTCAAAAATGGTACGCTTAGGGGTATGCAACAACGCTTTTTATAGCTGCATCGTGACCACTTCGGCGTTCGCCATACGTGGCGTTTCGTTCATCGGCGTGCCGCTATGCACGCTTCTTATTGCCTTGTTCATTATGCCGTGTCCCACGGCAAGCACGGTTTTTCCCTCATAATTATCCCTCACAAACTGCAGGAACGCAGCGGCACGCGCCCTCAGAGCGTCGAGCGACTCGATGTCGTCGGTCCACCAAGCATCCTTTAGGTCGGGGATGTATCTGCCTGTGAAGCTGCCCCAGTCGCGCTCGCGTAGCAGCTTTGTCTGCACGATGGCGTCGGGCGACACGCCGTGCGCAGCCGCCAGTATCACACACGTGTCGAAAGCGCGCTTTAGGTCGCTCGACACGAACACGTCGATGGGCGTGTCTTTCAGCTCGGCAGCGAGGGCGCGTGCCTGCTCGATGCCGTTCGGGGTCAGCTCGCCTTGAGTCTGCCCCTGCATAATCTGGCGCACATTGTCGACGGTCTCGCCGTGGCGCACAAGGAGAAGGGTTGTCATATCGTTGTTATTTTTAGGAGCAAAGACATGGGAAGGCTGCGTGGTATGGGCAAGATGCCCATACCTCCTACTTTTTTACTTTTTTACCTTTTTACTCTTTTACTTTTAAAAGCACTTTCACCGCTTCGCTCACTGTCGGCACACCGCTCACCACCATTGAGCGTTTGCCGTTCACCTCCTTGAGGTTGCAGCGGCGTGCGTTGGCAGCGATGAAGTCGAGTGCCTTGCCGAAGGTGGCACTGCGGTAGTAGGCAGAGTTGGGGTTGCTGACGAACTGCATCTGCATACGTCCCTGTTTGAGTATTATCTTCTCGCAACCGAGGCTCTTGCCGTAGCGGCGCAGTGCCACCACCTGCAGCAGTTCCTCGCCCTCGTGCGGTATGGCACCGAAGCGGTCGATGAGTCGCTGGCGGTAAGCGTCGAGCTCGTCGTCGTTGTCGATGTTGTCGAGCTCGCGGTAGAGCAGCATACGCTCTGCGCTGCCCGGCACATAGGTATCGGGGAAGTACATCTCGAGGTCGCTCTCCACGGCGCAGTCCTCCACGAAGGCATCGCCCGTGAGGTTGTTGCCCTGCGCTATCTCCTCGGCGTACATGTCGGCAAACTCATCGTTCTTCAGTTCGGTGACCGCCTGGTTGAGTATCTTCTGATACGTCTCGTAGCCAAGGTCCTCCATAAATCCGCTCTGCTCGGCACCGAGCAGATTGCCCGCACCGCGGATGTCGAGGTCCTGCATGGCGAGGTTGAAGCCGCTGCCCAGCTCGGAGAAGTTCTCCAAAGCCTCCAGTCGGCGGCGTGCCTCGGAGGAGAGCACCGACTTAGGCGGTGCAAGCAGATAGCAGAACGCCTTGCGGTTGGAGCGACCCACGCGACCGCGCATCTGGTGGAGGTCGGAGAGTCCGAAGCGGTGGGCATCGTTGATGATGATGGTGTTGGCGTTGCTGATGTCGATGCCGTTCTCGACGATGGTCGTTGAGAGCAGCACGTCGTAGTCGTAGTTCATAAAGCCGATGAGAATTTTCTCCAGCTCCTCGGGCGACATCTGTCCGTGTCCGATAGCCACACGCGCGTCGGGCACGTACTTCGTTATGAGCGCAGCAATCTCGGGCAGGTTGCTGATGCGGTCGTTGACGAAGAACACCTGTCCGTTGCGCGACATCTCGAAGTTGATGGCATCGGCTATTATCTCATGCCCGTACACGCCCAGCTCGGTCTGTACGGGGTAGCGGTTGGGTGGCGGCGTGCGCATGATGCTCATGTCGCGTGCGCCCATCAGCGAGAACTGGAGCGTGCGCGGTATCGGCGTAGCCGACATGGTGAGCGTGTCGACGTTGGTCTTCAGCGTGCGCAGCTTCTCCTTTGTAGAGACGCCGAACTTCTGTTCCTCGTCGATGATGAGCAGTCCGAGGTCGTGCCACTCCACAGCCTTTCCTATCAGCTTATGCGTGCCGACGAGTATGTCTATCTTGCCCGCCTTGAGGTCGGCAAGCACCTCGCGCGTCTGCTTCGCCGTGCGGGCACGCGAGAGGTAGTCGACACGCACCGGCATACCCTTCAGACGATCTGAGAACGTCTTGTAGTGTTGGAAGGCGAGCACCGTTGTAGGCACGAGCACTGCCACCTGCTTCGAGTCGCACGCCGCCTTGAACGCTGCACGTATAGCCACCTCGGTCTTGCCGAAGCCCACGTCACCACACACCAGGCGGTCCATCGGTCGGGCTGACTCCATGTCGGTCTTCACGTCGTGCGTGGCGCGCTGCTGGTCGGGCGTGTCCTCGTAGAGGAACGATGCCTCAAGTTCGTGCTGCAGGTAGGAGTCGGCAGAATAGGCGAAGCCCTTCTCGTGGCGTCGCTTGGCGTAGAGCTTGATGAGGTCGCGCGCAATGTCCTTGATGCGCTTCTTCGTGCGCTCCTTCAGCTTCTCCCATGCGCCGGTGCCGAGCGTGCTGAGTCGGGGCGGTTCGCCCGTGTCGCTGCGGCGGTACTTCGATATCTTGTAGAGCGAGTGGATAGACACGTCGACGATGTCGCCACGCTGATAGTAGAGGCGTATCATCTCCTGGTAGGAGTCGCCCACGGGCACGCGCACCAAGCCGCCGAACTTGCCGATGCCGAAGTCGACGTGCACAATGAAGTCGCCGGGTTCCATCTCCTGCAGCTCCTTCATCGTGAGTGCCATCTTGCCCGTTCGGGCTGCGTCCGACTTCAGGTTGTACTTGTGGAAACGGTCGAATATCTGATGGTCGGTGAAGAAGCACAGACGCAGGTCGTTGTCGGCGAAGCCCTCATGCAGAGTGCGGTTGACGGGAGTGAAGGGGAGGGTTGAATGTTGAATGTTGAGGTGTTGAGGTGTTGAGGTGTTGAGGTGTTGAGAATTCCTGCGCATCTGTTGCAACTCCTCACTGTCGAAAATATCGCGCAGGCGTTGCGTCTGCTTCTCCGAGTCGGCGAGAATATAGAGCTGGTAACCCTGCAAGAGATAGTCATCGAGGGTCTGGGTGAGCAGACTGAAGTTCTTGTGGAAGAGCGGTTGCGGCGAGATGTGGAACTCGATGGACACCTGCGGTGTGTCCGAAGGCTTTGCGCCGAACTCCACGAGGCGGAAGCGGCATATCTCCTCGCGGAAGCGCGTGGGCGACACGAGGTTGTTCTCCTTACGCATATCGCGCATTATCTGCTGCTGCTCCACCTCCGTAGCACCCTCCAAACGTTCGGTCATGGCTTGCTGCGAAAAGCCGTCGTTGTATATCTGCTCGATGGTAGAACAGAGATAGAGGCGGTCTTTCATCACGAGCAGCGCGTCGTCGGGCAGTAGCGACGTGAACGGCTGCTTCTCCTCGGTGAGCTGCGCCAGTTCGGGCACGATGCGCACCTGCTGCTTCGCGTCCTTCGAGAGCTGATCGGCTACCTCGAACGTGCGTATGGTGTCCACCTCGTCGCCGAAGAAGTCGATGCGGAACGGCAGCTCCGACGAGTAGGAATAGACATCGATGATGCTGCCACGCATTGCGAACTGACCCGGCTCGTAGACGTAGTCGACCTCCTTGAAACCGAACTCGCGCATCTGGCGTCCGAGGTCGGCAAAGTCGATGATGTCGCCAACGGCGATGTTGATGGTGCGCTCGTCGAGGCGACGCTTCGACACGACAAGCTCGCTGAGCGCCTCGGGGCAGGTCACAACGTAGAGAGCTTCAGCAGCACTGTCTGCATTCTTGCCTGCGCCCTTGCTCGTTGATGCCTTCTGCGTGTCGACAGAGGTAAGAGCCGCGAGACGGCTCAACGTCTCGGTGCGCAATATCTCATTGGCTGCGTCGCGCTGTCCGTACTTCACCGCACGACGGTAGGACGACGGGAAGAAGAGCACGTTGTCGGTGCCGAGTATCTGCGTCAGGTCGTGATAGAAGTAGCCTGCCTCGTCGTTGTCTTGAAGGATGAAAACGGCAGTGAGAGTTCTGAGTTTTGCGCTCGGCTCGAAGAGACGCTTGCCAGAGCAAGAATTTTGAGTTTTGAGTTTTGAATTTAAGCGTTCGGCTACGGCGGAGAAAAACACAGGAGCCGATGAGGCAAGTAGTCCACCGAGGAATACGTGTCTCACCGACTCATCGCTGATAGCTTTCAAAAAAGCCCCGCACTGTGGCAGGGCTGTATAAATGTTGCTGATGTTTCTTATTTCCATAGAATCGGGTGGGTAGTTTAATGCTTCGCCTCAGGATACTTTCTGAACCAGCCGTCCCATCTGAGTCGCATCACGCCGAAGAACGCCTCGCCGAAGATGCCACCGCTCATCTTGCTGACACCCTCGCGACGGTTGACGAAGATGACCGGCACCTCCTTTATCTTGTAGCCCATCTTGTAAGCCGTGAACTTCATCTCTATCTGGAAGCCGTAGCCCTTGAAGCGCACCTTGTCGAGGTCGATAGAAGAGAGCACACAACGGCGGTAGCACTTGAAGCCGGCTGTGGTGTCGTGCACCTTGAAGCCCGTAACCATACGCACGTACTTCGACGCGAAGTAGCTCATCAGCACGCGACCGATAGGCCAGTTGACAACGTTCACGCCACTCACGTAGCGCGAGCCGATAGCCACGTCGTAGCCCTCGTCGTGACAAGCACTGTAGAGGCGTGGCAGGTCGTTGGGGTCGTGAGAGAAGTCGGCATCCATCTCGAAGATGTAGTCGTAGCCGTGCTCAAGCGCCCACTTGAAGCCTGTGATGTACGCCGTGCCAAGACCCAACTTGCCACTGCGCTCGAGGATGAAGAGGCGGTCGCCGAACTCATCACTGATGAGGTGCTTCACGATGGCTGCAGTGCCGTCGGGACTACCGTCGTCGATGACGAGGATGTGGAAACACTTCTCAAGTGAGAACACCGCGCGTATGATCTTCTCGATGTTCTCCTTCTCGTTATATGTCGGTATGATTACTATACTATCGCTTTTGTTCATTGTTTTGCTATTGAATGGTTTTACATTGTCAACTCGTCAACTCGTAACTTGTAACTCGTCAACTAATATGCAAATATACTAAATGTATTCGATACGAGTGCCGCCGTAGCGTTAAAAAACGTGTTTTCGGGAGTTTTACTGGTCGGGGTTCTCCACAAAGCCCTGATATTGCTCCTCCAGTCCGCTCATCACCACCTTGTAGCTCTCTTCCTCAAGATACTTGATGTTGTCCGTACCCTTGCCAACAGGCAGTATCGGCTTGTGTATGGTGAGACGGAGCGGATGCCAAACGACCCACTTCATATCGCGAGTGCGTGGCATGATGTCGAACGAGCCATTGATGGTGAGTGGCACAACGGGCAGCTCGATGTCGTCGGCGAGCATGAAGGCTCCGCGCTTGAATACGCCCATGTGTCCTGTGAACGAGCGTGCCCCCTCGGGGAACACCACGAGCGACATACCACCCTGCAGCGTCTGTCGGGCGCGGTCGTAGGTCTCGCGTATCTTGCTTGCGCCACGCTTGTCGACGAAGATGTGGTGAGCCGACTCGCACGCCTTGCCAACGAACGGCATCTGGCGTAGCTGGCGCTTCATCATCCACTTGAAGTTGCGCGAGAGGAAGCCGTAGATGAGGAAGATGTCGAACGCTCCCTGGTGGTTGGCTACGAACACATACGACTGGCCCTTCACAAGGTTCTCGCGTCCCTCCACCTTCACCGGCAGCAGGAGTATGCGTATTATGAACTGCGCCCACCACTTGCCAGGGTAGTAGCCCCAGAAGTGACCGTTGCCTAAGGTGCAACCGATTATAACCATCAAGCTGGTGATGAGGGTGTAGATAGCTATCAAGGGGAGAGCTATCAAGAGCTGATATATACGATACAGATATTTCATTGCTTTTTTACTTTTTTACTTTTAACGTGATTTCCACAATCTCCGGTTTCATGTGGAAGCGGAACGGCAGGAAACCTCCCACGCCCGTAGACACAAAGAGGAAGCGTTTACCCTCGCTATACAGTCCGGCATCCTCGCTGTTGACAAGACTTGTGGGTCGCCAACCGAAGAGCGACAACTGTCCGCCGTGGGTGTGTCCGCTCAGCGTTAGCTGCGCTGTGCATTGTGGCAGTATGTGGCGGCGCCATGCCGACGGGTCGTGCTGCATCATAATGACGAACGATTCGGGCGATATGCCGTGCAGTGCCTTGCGATAGTCGGCTTTGCAGGGGAACGGCGGACGTCCGTCGTTCTCCGTTCCGGCTATCACAATCGAGTCGGCTCCGCGACGCAAGATGCGACGCTCGTTGAGCAGCAAGTCCCAGTTGAGCGAAGCCTCGAACGAACGTGTCATACGCTCCATATTGCGCTTCTGCTCCACCGTGGCAGTCTTCACATAGTCGGCGTAATCGTGATTGCCAAGCACGGAGAATATGCCGTCGACCGGATGCAGATGAACCAACGTGGGCGCATGACGCACCAACTCCTGTGGGCGCATATTCTGTAAGTCGCCTGTGAAGAGAATGGCATCGGGATGTAGGTCGTTCACCTGTGCCACCATGCGCTGAGCAAACTCCTGCTTCATCGAGCCGAGGTGCATATCCGAGAGCTGCACGATGCGATAGCCGTCGAAGGCTTTCGGCAGACTGTCGAACTCGAGCGTAACGCGCTTCACGTGCAGCTGGTCGGGACCCACCATCGTACCCATGAACAGCACATAGAACCATCCGAGCACAAGCACCAGTCCGGTGTGGTTGCCCCAGTTGGTGCGCAACTTCAGCAGTCGCTTAACAGCCAGTCCGGCGAGCGACGACAAGGTGAAGACCACCTTCGGCACGATGAGCAACCCGAGCATGAACAGATACACGTTGAAGAGCGTGAGGTTATCGGGCGCAAAGTTGCGCATCATCGAATAGGCTGCGGTACAGGCTATCATGGCGGCTCCCGGCACCCACCACAACAGACGCATCCATAGCGTCATGTCGAAGCGCCAGCGCAGATAGCGTCGGTATATGTACAGGTCGGGCAGCAGCGTGAGCAGCAGTATGAGTATTGATATCCTTGCAATCATTATGTTCCATTTTATGGCACGTTTTCTCGCCATGGCATAACTCGAGCAAGCTCGGTTCTGCTCATTTGGCTTAACGAAAACGTTTCTTATAAACTTGCGATAGTGTTGTTACAGAGTCTTCATCTATTTCAAAAACCTGCGTATGAGCTCCACGGGCAGTCCGCGACGGTGCGCATAGTCGCGCAACTGGTCTTCGCCGATGCGCCCCAACTCGAAGTAATGCGCCTTCGGGTGGGCGAACATCAGTCCGGACACCGATGCGTGGGGCTTCATGGCACCACTCTCGGTGAGTCGGATGCCAATCTGCTTGAGGTTGATGAGCCGATCGATGATGAAGTTGACACTCGTGTCGGGCATCGACGGATAGCCCACAGCCGGACGTATGCCTTGAAAGTCCTCGCGCAGCAGTTCGGCAACAGTGAGACTCTCGTTGGGAGCATATCCCCACAGCGAGCGTCGCACATCGCGGTGCAGCACCTCCGCCGTAGCCTCAGCGAGTCGGTCGGCAAGTGTCTGTGCCAGCATACGCTGATAGTCGTCGGTAAGGAAGTCGTGCTCCAACGCCAGGTCGACCGTAGTGGCGAACACTCCTATGCGGTCTGTCACGCCCGAAGCCTGCGGACGGATGAAGTCGGCAAGCGATAGGTTCGGCTCGCCCTCACGTGTGGGATGTTGCTGACGCAGCATAGGCAACCGCACATCGCCAATGAGTATATCGTCGCCGTCGCTGTTAGCATCGAACAGACCGACGGCAGCGTGTGTCTGGTAGCGCGTCTCCAAGCTGTCGAGCATCTGTTCTGCCTCCGCCCGCATTCGGTCCTTAGCCTCCTGCGGCTTGCCCGAGAGTCCCCAAGCATAGTAGAAGTAGAGCCAGTTGATGTACGGACGCAGGGTGGAGATGTTATAATCGGTGTATTGCAGCATCGTCGGTCTACTCTCTGAAGCGCACCGCCTCGCCACGGCTCGACGCATCGAACGCCCAATTGTTGTATATAATCTGTCCGTTGCACATCGTGGTGCGCACCTGCCACTGATAGGTATGACCCTCCATAGGGCTCCAGCCGCACTTGCTCTGTATCGTCTCCGGCGTTACGGTCCACGGAGCGTCGGGCTTCACGATGACGAGGTCTGCCTTGTAGCCCTTGCGCACAAAGCCACGCTTCGACACCTCGAAGAGCGTAGCTGGGTTGTGCGCCATCAGTGTGACGAGGCGCTCCATGCTGAGCACACCTTCGTCCACAAGTTCGAGCATCGTGACAAGCGAGAACTGCACCATAGGCATACCCGAAGCAGCGCGTGCACATCCGCCCTCCTTGTCCTTCAGCAGGTGAGGTGCGTGGTCGGTGCCGACGGTTGTGATGCGTCCGTCGGTGAGAGCGTGGCGCAGTGCGTCGCGGTCGGCAGCGGTCTTGATGGCAGGGTTGCACTTTATGCGTGTGCCGAGGCGAGCGTAGTCGTCCTTTGTGAATACGAGGTGAGCTACGACTGCCTCTGCCGTGATGCGTGGCGAAGAGCCGAACAGCTCAAGCTCGCGTGCTGTGGTCATGTGTGCCACATGCAGACGTGCACCTGTCTGCTCAGCGAGGTCTACGGCGCGCTTTGTCGACTCGTAGCACGCTGCCTCGGAGCGTATCTCAGGGTGGTGCTCAACGGCGGGGTCGTCGCCGTACTGCTCCTGTGCGTGCTTCATATTGCGGTTGATGATGTCGGTATCCTCGCAGTGAGCCATCAGTGGCAGTGTCGCCTTGCTGAACAGTTCGTGTAGCACGTCCTGTCTGTCGACGAGCATGTTGCCCGTAGACGAACCCATGAAGAGTTTGATGCCAGGCACGCGGTGTGGGTCGATACCGGTGACGCAGTCGATGTTGTCGTTTGTAGCTCCGATGAAGAAGCTGTAGTTGACGTGCGACTTTGTGGCTGCGTCCTCAAACTTAGCGTTGAGTGCTTCCTCGGTTGTGGTCTGCGGCTTGGTGTTCGGCATGTCGAAGTAGGTGGTGACACCGCCGTAAGCCGCAGCACGACTCTCGGTCTCCATGTCCGCCTTCTCGGTGAGTCCGGGGTCGCGGAAGTGTACATGACAGTCGATCACTCCGGGCATAACAAAACACCCCGTGGCATCTACGATACTGTCGTAGTCGCCACGAGGTGTTTCTGTACCTTCTATAATGTCTGTAATGGTGTCGCCGTCGACAACGAGGGAGGCTACGCGCGTAGCTCCCTCGTTGACAAGCTTACCACCAAATACTAATGTTTTCATATTTCTTAGATATAGTTACTGATCGTTGTTAGCGTATGCTATTCGCTGGCAGCGGGCTGTGCCAGCTCGTTCGGTGTCGGTCCGTCGGGCAGCGAAGGAACGGTAGCAGCGCCTGCCGGCGCATTGTTCACTTCTTTCATGCCGTTCATAATGGCTTGGTTCTCCAGAGCCTTCTGATAGTAGTCCTTCACGTATGGGTCGTTCTTGAACTTGTCGGTGGCTTTGCTCATGATATCCTCTATCCAGGGTGTGAGTTCGGGATAGCGATAGCCGATGGTCATCATGAAGAATACGCCCGGACCGAGCACATTGTCGAAGTTCTCGGTGACGAATGTTGTGACGAGCTTGTCCTCTTCTGCCATGAGTCGCACTGCCTCGGCGTTGATGTGGCGTGTCACTGCCTCCATATCGCTACCGTCCATGATGGCGCGGTCGTGAGTGTGCAGCAGTTCGGCTTCCTGATTTTTCAGCTGGTTGTACTTGTTGAAGAACTTAAAGAGCTCGTCGTTGAGCGGTGTGCCACTCACATTCTGCTGTGTGTTGTCGAGTTTTATAGTGATGTCGCCACTTTCGATTACGAGTGGCAGTATGCTCTCGTCGTCCATGAAGATATTGGCGAGGCGCACGGTGTCGAACGTTCCGCTGAACTGAAACTGTCCGTGTACGACATCGCAGGAGTCAATCTTCTTGAAGTCGTTATTGCTTAGCACCTTCAGGTAGAGCATACGACCATCGAGTGTGGACACGTTCGAAGAGCCTTGTATGTTGTACGAGCTGGAGCATGATGCCAATGCTATTATACAGAGTAAAGCGTAAAGTAGCTTCTTCATTATCATGAGTTTTTATTGGGTTCTTATTGTTTTCTTATTGTCTGTCTGTGGCTGGAGCATCGTCCTGCTCTTCACTGTCGGCTTCGTCCTCCACTGCGTCTTTCTTCAACTCCGATGCTATGCGGTGCATAGAGTACATCTCGAGTATGGCTGCAGCGAGCAACAGCAACACCCATTTGTTGTAAACTACGTTGAAGTAAGTGATGGTGTCGGCGAAGTAGTCCTTGAGCCACATGTTAGCACTATCTACCATGAGCAGACCTGCCAATACGAAGAAGATGTCGGCGAAGGTCATTATCTTCTTGAGTCGCTTGATGGTGGGGTTATGTCCTTCGTATGCCTGGTTCACCTGCATCGCTGCAAACAGTAATGCTCCGACAAGGAATATCCAGCATACAATCTGCTGTGCGAACATAAAGACGAAGCAGCCAGCTCCTATCACCATTAATACGCCTCCGATGAGGAATAGCGCGCTTTGTATAGTATTAAGTTGTTTCATTGTAGTTTACTCTTTTGCTTTTTCAGGTTGGGGGTCGTCGCTAAGCACATAGATATCCTCGTCGTCAGCCTTCATAAAGTAGCGTTCGCGTGCTATCTTCTGAAACGCTTGCGGACCCTGTCGCATCTCCTTCAGCTTCTTCAGGTCGCTTTCGTTCTGCGCATTATACTTCGCTATTTCCTCCTCCAGGTCGCTGATTTGCATCTCGAGTTGGAAACGATGCAGGAAGCTATTCTCATCAACAAAGCCCACGGTGAGCACGCCGATGATTATGGTTATGGCATATTTATAATGGCTTATCAAAGCCAAAACGAGTTTCAAACGCCCCATTTTCGTTCTATATTATATATAATGTGTGAATATCGAAAGGCGCATCAACCCTTTATTGGCTCGCCTTTTTCAGTGTTGCAAACTTACTACAAATTTTTCATATTCCGCCCGCTACGCACATTTTTTAGGGTTTATTATACAAACAAATTGTTTGAATATGCAAAATTTAGTTAACTTTGCACCCAGTTTATATAGTGTAGACTAAGGGGTGGCGGAATATTTACCGTCTGAGAACATACCCTCAGAGCTGATCCGGATAATACCGGCGTAGCGATAAGGTACAGATACGAACGGTTTTCTTTATTTCAAAAGCCCTTATAGTCTTATTATTGGATAACAACATCAACTTAAAAAAGATGAAGAAATTCATTGGAGTAGCCTTGGCTGCTGCGTGCACTTGCCCTTCGCAAGCTGCTGGCGAGCAGAACAAGCTCGACACTACCCGTGTGAACAACCTCAACGAGGTTGTAGTAAAGGCTGTAAGAGCCCCGAAGAGTTCACCATTTGCAGTAGAAAACATCAATAAGCCTGAGCTTGAGCGCTTCGCTACCTCTGGTAGAGAGCTGCCTATGCTCTTCGCCCGCACACCGGGCGTGCTTGCATGGAGCGAGAACGGCGTGGGTACTGGTACTGTTTATATGCGTATGCGTGGTGCTGCCGGTAGCCGCATTAACGTAACGGTAGACGGTGTGCCTCTCAACTCGCCTGAGGACCAGTGCGTGTTCTGGGCAAACATGAACAGCTATGCAGCCCTCATGGGTAGCGCACAAATTCAGCGTGGCATCGGTTCATCAACCAACGGCGACGGAGCCTTCGGTGGTGCGGTGTCGCTTGCTACAGCTGCACCGTCGCTGAAGCCAACCGTAGAGGTTACGGGCTCTTACGGTTCGTTCAGCACATACCGCTTTGGCGGCAAGTTCTCAACGGGTCTGCTCTGGGATCACCTCGTACTCGACGGTGCTTACCACGAGACCAATACCGACGGATACATCCACGGCACGGGCGGACGCTCGGGTTCGTACTACGGCGGACTGACATGGTTCGGCGACCGCTTCAAGATTTCGTATAAGAACATCGGCAACTTCGAGCACACTGGTCAGGCATGGAACGGCGTACCAGCATGTAACTACGACGGCGACACCGACCTCAAAGCGTGGGGCATCAAGAGCTATAAGGATATGTGGAAGCATGGATTGGGCAAGTTCAACCCGCTCTACGAGTCGCTCAACATCCCGATGGATGACAACTGGGCACCCGATCCAAGTCAGCCGCTCACAACAGAGCGCTACAAGATGCGCGACGGCTCATACTGGGATAAGACTACTGACAACTTCGAGCAGAGCCACAACATCCTCAACTTCACATGGCAGCCTACCGACCGTTGGAGCCACTCCATAACGGCTCACTACACATACGGCTATGGCTACTACACCGAGTTCAAGCAGAACACAAAGTTGGCTTCTAAGTTTGGCATCAACGAGATGTACGTAAAGGACGGCGAACTGAAGCTCGTGAAGTCAGACGCTATCCGCAAGAAAGGACTCACACAGAACAACTATGGCGCTCTCTACAACGTGAACTATAAGGATGCTCTGTGGGATGTTACGGGCGGTCTTAGTATGCAGCTCTTCCGTTGCAACCACTGGGGCAAGGTGACATACATAGCTGACAAGACTCTCGAGGAAAAGTACTTCACTAATGGTCGCTACAAGTACTACGACTCTGACGCAGATAAGAACGACTGGAGCTGGTTCTTCAAGGCTAACCGCAAGTTCGGCAAGGGTTGGAACTGGTTCCTCGGTATGCAGATGCGCTATGTCAACTATCAGACCGACGGCATCAACGACCACTTCGAGCAGGGTGCCGACGGCAACTACAAGAACCAGAGCATCAACATCAACGAGAACTACTTCTTCGTCAATCCGAAGGCTGGCATCAGCTACGATGCTAACGGACATAAGGTTTACGCTTCTATCGCCTACGCCAACCGCGAGCCGGAGCGCAACAACTTCACCGACAACATCGGCTACGGCAATCCGTCGCCTGAGCGTCTGCTCGACATCGAGTGGGGTTATCAGTATCAGGGCGAGAACTGGTTCGCAGGTGTCAACTTCTACTACATGAAGTACGTCAACCAGTTCGTGATGACTGGTGAGAAGAGCGACATCGGCGAGGCACTGACACGCAACATCAAGGACTCTTATCGTCTCGGTGCTGAGCTGTCAGCAGGCTGGAGCCCACTCTCATGGCTCTCTGTTGAGGGTAACGCCGCACTGAGCCGCAACCGTCTGCATAACTTCAAGGAGTGTGTCGAGAGCTGGGATGGTGCTGCCGTATGGAACACATACAGGAGCTCTACCATTGCTTTCTCGCCGTCGGCTATCCTCAACGGCTTCGTAGATGTTCACTTCGCTGGTTTCCGCGCCACATGGCACACCAACTTCGTCAGCAAGCAGTATCTCGACAACACCGAGAGTTCTGATCGCTCACTGCCCTGCTACTCGCAGACTAACGTGAACGCTTCGTACACATTCAACTTCGCGAAGCGTATGCTTGGCTTGAAGCAGATTGTGCTCGGTGCCGACTTCAACAATATCTTCAACCGTCACTATGCAGCTTCTGGCTACGTCTACTACGACTGGTACAACCAGGGTAAGCGCAACTCTACCGTGGCTTACATCCCAATGGCTGGCTTCAACTGCATGGGAACCGTAACACTGAAGTTCTAAAAAAGTCCTCCCCATCCCTCCCCGTCGGGGAGGGTGCGCAGGGCAGAGTGATTCATGCTTTGCTTTTCAAAATATCACGGGGCAAAGTAATACATTCTTATAATTAATAATTCAATCCTCTCTCTCCTCCCCGATGGGGAGGTTGGGAGGGGCTGTTTTTTTGATAAAATGACAGATTTTCTCTCCATTCATTGGCTCGACATCGTCACAACAATCCTCGGGCTCATCTATCTCGTTCTCGAATACCGTGCGAGCATCGCGCTGTGGGTTGTAGGCATCGTGATGCCAGCCATGGACATTTACCTCTACTGGAGCCACGGTCTCTATGGTGATGCCGGCATGGCTGTCTACTACACGCTTGCCGCAATATACGGCTATGCCGTATGGAAGTTCGGAGCGAAATGGAAAGCAATGATTAAACGCAAAGGCTCTGATAAGATAGAAGGCGCAAGCGCGGTTAGCAGTTCTTCCGAAGATCTTCCTATAACGTTTTTTCCTCGCCGCCTCATCTTGCGCACGCTCGGTTTTTTCTTCCTTGCCTGGGCTGCCACATATTATGTCTTGGTGGCTTACACCAACAGTACGGTTCCCTTGCTCGATGCTTTCACCAACGCTCTGAGCTTCGTCGGCTTATGGGCATTGGCACGCAAGTATGTTGAGCAGTGGCTCTTCTGGATAGCCGTCGACGTAGTCTGCTGCTATCTGTACGTGGTCAAGGGCATACCGTTCAAGGCTGGGCTCTACGGGCTGTATGTGGTGATAGCGGTCATGGGATATTGGAAGTGGAAGGGGCTTGCGAAAAAGGCGCAGGTATAGAGAATCTAGAACATCTAGAATATCTAGAAAATCTAGAATATCTAGAAAATCTAGAATATCTAGAACGTCTATAGTTTCTCCTCCCCCAGCAATTCCTTCAGCCTCTTTATCTCCGCTTCCTTCTCATAATACATCTTTAGCGCTCTTTGCTTTAGATTCTCAAAAGCAGCCTTCCACTTCGCAGCCTCCGCCTGTGCCTCAGCGAGGGCTTGCTTCAGACGCGGCAGCTCTGCCTCCAGCTGCTTCAAACGCTCGTCTTGCTGCTGGCGATAACCTGTGCGAGCGCGGTGCATACGCTCCTTTATGCCGCCCTCGGTGATAAACTCCTGCTCCAGTTTCTTCAAGAACGACATCATCATCCGGTCGATGAAGTGGCAGAGCGTGATGGCATAGTTGCACATCTGCTCGTCAGTCCACTGCGCGAAGAACGGCTCATAATCGGACAGGCGATTATGATAGCGACAATAGTTGAGCATATCAGCGTAGCGCGGTTCACCGCTAACGAAGAACTGTAGGTGACGCGACTTTATATAGTCCTCAAAGTCCTCGCGCAACTCCTTCAGCGAAGCGCGAGCCACGTTGAGTAGCTTCAGTTGCATCTCCGTAGAGGCGACACCGTCCGCCAAGCCTTCCACAATGTTCTGCTTACACGAACGTGCTGCCTGTATCACTTGGTCGCGCGTGCGGTCTTTGTATAGGTGTATGAAGCGCTCACAGAAGGCGAACGCAAGCTGATATATCACATCCGACTTCTGATAGAAATAAAGCGCATCCCAATTGGCTTGCGATTTCAGCACGTGCTGAGCATTCGAGGTTTCTGCCATAGTAGAATAATAGATGAATAGTTTGATTTGCTGCTGCAAATATAAAGAAAAAAGCAATAGAAAGTGCTTTTTATTGCGTACTTTTGTCTGCTCAAAACAAAGTGTACAGTTGACGAACAACCACTGCCAACTAAAACATAATAAACATGTGCAACCAACCACACACTCCCAAAAGCTTTGCATCGCTACAGCCGGACGGCTTCGATGCGGTCGTCGTAGCCGGTGGCGACTTCCCCACTCATGCCATGCCGCTCACGCTCGTTGAACAGGCACGGATGCTTGTGGCGTGCGACTCGGCTGGCGAAGAACTGATACGACGCGGATACATGCCGACGGCGATTATAGGCGACTGCGACTCGATGTCGCAGGAGTTCTTGACAGCGCACCGCGACATTATATATAAGGTGGAGGAGCAGGACTATAACGACCTTACGAAGGCAACGCGCTTCTGCGTGGAGCGTGGATGTCGCCGCATTGCTTACGTCGGAGCGACGGGCAAGCGCGAGGACCACACATTAGGCAACATATCGCTGCCCGACTTCTACCGTCGCGAGATGCACATCGCGGCGTTGATGGCAACCGACCACGGCGTGTTCCTTTCGGCTTCCGGCACAACGGAACTTGCCACCTTTGCCGGACAGCAAGTGAGCATCTTCAACCTCACGTGCTCGCACCTTGAGGGCGACGGTCTGCGCTGGCAGCCGTATGCGTTCGCAGCGATGTGGCAAGGCACGCTCAACGAGGCGACGGGCGAGAGCATCACGCTGCGTGGCGACGGCAGCTACATGGTGTACGGCGTGTACGAGTAGGTGAAAAACGTGCCTGCTTATTTTGTAATTTGCCGAGTTTATACTAACTTTGCACGCTCAAAACACTCCTTTCATCATTAACAATTTATATTTTTTATGTTCAAAAACAATTTCAACGCACGCCCCGTGGCATTGCATTTCAAGCACTTCACGCGCCGCAGCTATGCTCTTTTCAGCTGCTTGGGTCGCGAGGTGCTCATCTGCACGCTCAGTGTGGCTACGCTCACCAACGCTAAGGCAGATGGCATCAGCACGAAGCCTGTAGCGTCGGCTCTGGCTCTCGACTCATTGAGCCGCGAGGAGGTGAAGCTCGACGAGGTGCTCGTAACGGGTTCGCGTGCTCCGCTCACTGCATTGCAGTCGGCAAAGATTGTGGCTGTCATTTCGCGCGACGACATTCAGCGTGCGGAAGCAGCGAGTGTCAACGACATTTTAAAGTTAGTCCCGGGCGTGGATGTCCGTCAGCGCGGGGGCTTTGGTGTACAGACGGACATCTCCATCAACGGCGGCACGTTCGACCAGATCACCATTCTATTGAATGGCATGAACCTTTCGAGTGCACAGACGGGTCACAACGCTGCCGATTTTCCAGTTTCGCTTTCCGACATTGAGCGCATCGAGGTTCTCGAGGGTGCTTCGGCACGTGTGTTCGGTTCGTCGGCGTTCAGCGGCGCCATCAACATCGTGACGCGTGCCGATGCCGAGAACAACGTAACGGTGGCTGCCGAGGGCGGTTCGTTCGGCACGTTCGGTGGCGACGCGAGCGTGAACCTTGCTACGGGTGCGGTGCGCCAGAAGCTGAGCGGTGGCTACACGCAGAGCGACGGAGGTACGGAGAACAGCGACTTCCGTCGTCGTCGCGCCTACTACACGGGTAGCTGGAAGTCGCGCTACGTAGACATGCAGTGGCAGGGCGGCTTCTCGTCGCAGGACTTCGGTGCGTCTACGTTCTACAGTGCGAAGTTCAAGAATCAGTTTGAGGCTACACGCCGTTTCCTTGCGTCGGCACAGGCGGAGATAAAGCCGTGGGCTGACGAGCGTTTCGTGCTTACGCCGATGGTCTACTGGCATAAGGATGTAGACCACTACCAGCTTATAAAGGGCAAGGAGGGCGCTGCTGCCGGCGAGAACTATCACCGTCTCGACACCTACGGCGGTTCGCTCAACGCTCATGCTTCGTGGCTGCTCGGCAAGACGGCGGCTGGCGTGGACGTGCGCCGCGAGCATATCCTCAGCACGGCGTACGGCGATGTGCAGCCGGAGGACAAATGGGTGTCTATCAGCGGTACCGACCGCAAGTACAACCGACTCGGCGAGCGCACCAACACGAGTCTCTTCCTCGAGCATAACGTCATCGTGGGCGGCTTCACGCTGTCGGCAGGTTTGCTCGCCAACCGCAACACGGCACTCGACGGCAAGTTCCGCCTGTACCCTGGTGTGGACGTGAGCTACCGCCCGAACGACGAGTGGAAGGTGTATGCTTCGTGGAACCGCGCGTTACGCGTACCTACGTACACTGACCTTTATACCAGCAACTCGGTGCAGCAGGGCGACATTGCGCTGCGACCGGAGAAGAACGAGGCGTTCAAGGTGGGCACGCGCTACCGCACGCACGGCTTCGAGGCGCTGCTGAGCGGCTTCTACTCGAAGGGTACGGACATCATCGACTGGGTGTACCCTACGGCTGAGAGCAAGAAGTATCAGGCTATGAACATCGGTAAGCTCGACAACATGGGTTACTCCGTTGATGCTGCGCTGCACCTGCAGGAGTTGCTGCCGAAGTTCTTCATCACGCGCATAAAGGCTGGCTATGCGTTCATCCATCAGAAGCACTCTACGGACGGCGACGTCTTCGGTTCGCTATACGCCTTAGAGTATCTGCGCCACAAGGCAACGCTGCAGGTTGACCACCGCATCTGGCGACAGCTCACGGCATCGTGGGCGCTGCGTTGGCAGGAGCGCATGAACGGTTATCATCCGTACACAAAGGTGGATGTGCGCTTGCAGTGGTCTGCGCCGACATACAATATATATGTAAAGGCTGACAATATCACCAACCACCACTACTACGATCTGGGCAACGTGAAGCAGCCGGGCATCTGGGTAATGGCTGGTGCAAGCGTGAAACTCAAGTTCTAACGCTCCCACAGAATAGAGGAAACTGAAAACTCCCACAGAATTCACGGAATCCACGGAAGTACTTATAGAGAAAAACTCCCACAGATTTCACAGAATTCACGGAAGTAGTTATAGAGAAAACTCCCACAGATTTCACGGATTTACACAGATGTATAGGATGGTATGGCATTCCTGCCATACTCACACTGCAATAAATGCACCTAAACTTCTGTGAATTCTGTGAAATCTGTGGGAGTTCTTTGTATAAGTCACATCTGTGAAAATCCGTGGAATCTGTGGGAGGATTATGCAGAAGGCGTGGGTATGGCAAGGATGCCATACCCTCCTAAGAAGCTTCTGTGAATTCCGTGAATTCTGTGGGAGTTCTTTGTATAAGTCACATCTGTGAAAATCCGTGGAATCTGTGGGAGGATATCTCAGCAGAATAATTCTGTGGGAGGATATCTCAGCAGAATAAATCTGTGGGAGAACCGCTTACTTCAGGTCGCCCACCTTATACAGGTACTCAGCAATCTGCACCGCGTTGAGCGCAGCACCCTTGCGAATCTGGTCGCCCGAGAGCCAGAACGTGAGTCCGCAGTCGTCGGCGAGATCCTTGCGCACGCGTCCTACAAACACGTCGTCCTTGCCGGCTGTCTCCAGCGGCATCGGGTAGACGAGGTTCTGCGGGTCGTCCTTCAGTGTGCATCCCGGAGCCGCAGCGATTGCCTTCTGAGCCTCTTTGACGCTGATGGGGCGTTCGGTCTCAATCCATACCGACTCAGAGTGAGAGCGGAGCGAGCTGACGCGCACGCACATCGCAGAGCAGCGCACGTCGCTGTGCATGATCTTGCGTGTTTCGTTGAACATCTTCATCTCCTCCTTGGTGTATCCGTTGTCGGTGAAGACATCAATCTGCGGGATGACGTTATACGCCAACTGGTGCGGGAACTTCTCCACCTTCACCGGCTCGTTGTTCACCAGCTCGCGATACTGCTCCTGCAGCTCTGCCATGGCAGCTGCGCCTGCGCCCGATGCGCTTTGGTAGCTGGCGATGTGTATGCGCTTGATGTGGCTGAGCTGCTCCAGCGGCTTCAGCACTACCACCATCATAATAGTGGTGCAGTTAGGGTTGGCGATGATACCACGCGGACGCTTCAGAGCATCCTCGGCATTGCACTCCGGCACTACCAATGGCACATCGTCGCACATGCGGAACGCCGACGAGTTGTCGATCATCACTGCGCCGTACTTAGTGATAGTCTCGGCATACTCCTTTGAGGTGCCACCACCAGCCGATGTGAACGCAACGTCGATGTCCTTGAAATCGTCGTTGTGCTGCAAGAGCTTCACCTCATACTCCTTACCTTTGAACGTGTATTTCTTTCCAGCCGAACGCTCAGAACCAAACAACACTAAATTGTCAATGGGGAACTCTCTCTCGGCGAGGATGCGCAGAAACTCCTGTCCTACGGCGCCACTCGCACCAACAATAGCTACATTCATTTTCTCTTATTTTTGTTTTTATTTATATGTATTTGCTTACTAATTGCCTAATGTTCGTGCAAAGTTACAACTTTTCTGTAATCTAATGACCGGTTTACATCTTTTTCTACTAATAAGTAGTTAAGAAGTTAAGGAGTTTTCGCGCCCTTCGGTCGCTAAGGAGCGAAGCCATTAGTGTTTTTTGCTTGATTTAAAGCATTAAAAGCATTTGGCTTAACTACTTAACTCCTTAACTACTTAACTACTTAACTCCTTAACTACTGAATTCTCTGAACTTGCGAAAGTTCAGTAATTTTATAAAATCTGACTTAAAGAATACAAAATCGGCAAAACGGAATAATATCGGTATGGAAATAATGACTACCTTTGCGGATGACAAAATAACTTTGCATACGAATCTTAATTACGAAACATAATGGCTAACGAAATGACAGAACTGAAGATTGACATGGGACTCATCGCTCATTACGGCAATGCCGACTACATAGATGGCGACATGGTTGTGCTCGACGGCATCGACAAGGTGCTGCAGGTAGACGGCACATTCAAGTTTGATATGATTATGATGGTCTACTGCACTAAGGGACGTATACAATTTGAAACCAACTCCAACGCATATACCGCAAAGGCGGGCGACGTGATTATCTGTCTGCCCAGCAGCACATGGGAAAACGTGATGGTATCGCCTGACTACGACTCGAAAAGTGTCGGCGTGTCGAGCAAGGCAGCCCAAGCCAGTGTGCAGGTGAACCGCGACTATCTTAATCTGCTCGGTTACGTATCGCACAACCCCGTGATCCACCTCAACGAGGAACGCCAACAGATGTTCTTGAAGTACTACGCCATCATTGCACACAAGATAAAGAATCCGCATGGTTTCTATCATAAGGAGATTATGCACTGCTTGCTGCAAAGTTCCATCTACGAGCTGTTCGCCATCATCACGCCCTACGTGGAGTATAGCATCGAAGGGGGCAATCTCAAACAGGCCAACTTGCTCTTCCAGCGCTTCATCGAGATGCTGTCGGCGAACAACGGCAGGATGCAGCCCGTGAAGAAATATGCGCAGGAGCTGTGCATCACGCCGAAGTATCTCTCGAACATCACGAAACAGGTGACGGGGCGCACGGCGCTCGACTGGATACATAGCTACACGGTGAAGGCGATAGAGAAGTATCTGCGCCGTTCTAACCTCTCCATCAAAGAGATATCGGAGCTGTTGGGCTTCCCCAACCTCTCGTTCTTCGGCAAGTTCACGAAGAGCCACCTCGGCATGTCGCCAACGCAATACCGCAAGGAGCAGAGCATGAGGAAGTAGCTAAGGGGGTGCAGTTGTCTCAACTGCACCAACCAAGCAGAAGGTGCACCAACTTATCTAACTTTATAATTTGGCAAATAACCATTCCGCTTTGTTGGTGCACTTGAGACAAGTGCACCCCCTATAAATTATCTGCGCGAACCAAAACCGCCGCTTCTTGACGAGCCCGACGGCTTGAACGTTGAGCGTGGGGCTGACGAGCCCGACGAGTTGTCGCGGCGCGAGCCGAAGCTGCTGCTTGAAAAGCCTCTATTACTCTCGGGCTGACGCACCGTTGTGCGCGTGCTACTCTCACGACTGCCAAAGCCAGAGCCACGGCTTGAACCGAAGCCCGACGAACTGCGGCTTGAGCCGAATCCCGACGAACTGCGGCTTGAACCGAATCCCGATGAACTGCGCGAGCCGAAACCGCTTCCGCTGTTGTCGCGGCGCGAGCCGAACCCACTGTTACCTCTGCTCTCCACCCTACGGCTGCCACGCGAGCCGAACGACTGGCGGTTGCCACGTCCGTAGTCGCCGCGCTTGAAGCCGTCGCGCATACCGAAGTGGGCATCGCCACCACGGCGCGAACCGAATGTTCTGCCGCTGTACCACGAGCTGCCGTTGTTCTGACGCCACGAGTGGCCGCCACGATAGCTCACGTACACCGTCGGACGATGGAAGTAGAAGTAGTCGCGGTGCGGATAACGAGCGTATATAGCGAAGTGCCAAACGCCTGCACTGAAGTAGAGCGGACGATAGAAGTAGGCTGCCTCGCAGAACATACGGTACTGCCAGTCGAGGAGCACATAGCTGAAGTCGATGTTACGCCAACGCCAGTAGTCGCCGTAGAGTTCATCGTCGGAGTTGACGCTGAGCAGATAGTCGAGGTTTATCTCGTAAGCCGCCTCATACTGGTCGTCGGTGAGGTTCAGCTCATAAGCCATCTTATCGGTGAGGAACAACGCCTGTTCGCGTGCCTGACTGTAACTCATTGCGCTGGCTGCTACCGCGAAGCCAAGCACCATTACTATTGTTGCGAATAACCGTTTCATAATATCTCTGTTTTTAAAAGTTATACTTATCTTAAAGGGAATGCCTCCCAGGGGGTGCACTTGTCTCAAGTGCACCAACCAAGCAAGATATGCACCAACAAAGCAAGATGTGCACAAACAGAGCTTTCTATTCTGTTGGTGCAGTTGAGACAACTGCACCCCCTTGACTGCCCCTTGAGGTTTCCTTTCGCTTGCAAAGTTATACTTTTGTTACTGCAAGCCAAAAGGATTTTCCCTAATCGGCAATGGGAAATTCCCTAATTAGCACTACTTTTACCATCGTGCTCCGTCCGCCGTCCGATCAGATTCCGTCCGCCACCCGATCAGATTCCGTACGCCGCCCGATCAGATTTCGTACGCCGCCCGATCAGATTCCGTACGCTGTCCGATGACTTAACCATCACCGCAACACCACACAACTACCACCGCAAAACAACCGTTTCATAACATTTAACTCCTTAAACGCTACGTAATTAATCAAAAAAGCGTAACTTTGCAACTAAAATTATAATAAAACACATATAAAAATGGCACAAGAAGACGTTTTCAAGAAAATCGTGAGTCACTGTAAGGAGTACGGTTTCGTATTCCCAAGTAGCGAGATTTATGACGGACTGGCTGCAGTGTACGACTACGGACAGAACGGTGTAGAACTGAAGAACAACATCAAACAATACTGGTGGAAGAGCATGGTGCTGCTCCACGACAACATCGTGGGCATCGACTCTGCCATCTTCATGCACCCTACTATCTGGAAGGCAAGCGGACACGTAGACGCATTCAACGACCCGCTCATCGACAACCGCGACTCAAAGAAGCGCTATCGTGCCGACGTTCTCATCGAGGACCAGATTGCGAAGTACGACGAGAAGATCGAGAAGGAGATTGCCAAGGCACGCAAGCGCTTCGGCGAGAGCTTCGACGAGGCACAGTTCCGCGCCACAAACGCTCGCGTAATCGAACACCAGCAGAAGCGCGACGCTCTCCACGCACGCTATACAGAGGCTATGCAGGGACCTGACCTCGCCGAGCTGAAGCAGATCATCATAGACGAGGAGATCGTAGACCCGATCAGCGGCACAAAGAACTGGACCGACGTGCGCCAGTTCAACCTCATGTTCTCTACAGAGATGGGCTCCGTAGCCGATGGTTCTAACAAGGTGTACCTCCGTCCGGAGACAGCACAGGGCATCTTCGTCAACTACCTCAACGTGCAGAAGACGGGCCGCATGAAGATTCCGTTCGGCATCGCACAGATCGGTAAGGCGTTCCGCAACGAGATCGTGGCACGCCAGTTCATCTTCCGTATGCGCGAGTTCGAGCAGATGGAGATGCAGTTCTTCGTGCAGCCGGGCACCGAGCTCGAGTATTTCCAGAAGTGGAAGGAGCTGCGCATGAAGTGGCACCAGGCTCTTGGCTTCGGCGCCGAGAACTACCGCTTCCACGACCACGAGAAGCTGGCTCACTACGCCAACGCCGCTACCGACATCGAGTTCCACATGCCGTTCGGCTTCAAGGAGGTAGAGGGCATACACAGCCGCACCAACTTCGACCTCACACAGCACGAGAAGTTCTCGGGCCGCTCAATCAAGTACTTCGACCCGCAGACCAAGGAGTCGTACACTCCGTACGTCATCGAGACATCTATCGGCGTAGACCGCATGTTCCTCAGCGTGATGTGCCACTCTTATAAAGAGGAGCAGCTCGAAAACGGCGAGACACGCGTCGTACTCATGCTCCCGCCCGCACTCGCGCCGACAAAGCTCGCCGTGCTACCGCTCGTTAAGAAGGACGGACTGCCCGAGAAGGCTCGCGAGATTGTGAACAACCTGAAGTTCCACTTCAACACAAGCTACGACGAGAAGGACACCATCGGCAAGCGCTACCGCCGTCAGGACGCAGTGGGCACACCGTTCTGCGTGACCGTCGACTACGACACGCTGCAGGACAACACCGTGACACTCCGCTTCCGCGACACAATGGAGCAGGAGCGCGTGAGCATCGACCAGCTCCTCAGCATCATCGAGGACAAGGTGAGCATCACAAGCCTGCTCAAGAAATTGCAGTAAAAACATACTAAATGAAGAAATACTATTTATTCATACTCCTCGCCATGACGACCGTCTTCGCAGCAAGCCTGTCGTCGTGCAGCGAGACCGACAACGAGAAGGAGGAGTACCCCAACTGGCGAAAGATCAACGAGGCATACTACGACAAGAAGTATGCCGAGGTGAAGCAGCTGGTGGCGGGTGGTGCTGCCGACTGGAAGGTGCTGCGCTCATGGAGCCTCAACGACCAGGTGGCTACGCATAGCTACGACTTCGTGCTTGCCAACGTGCTCAACGCTGGCAAGGGCTCGGGCTGCCCGTTCTTCACCGACTCGGTGAAGGTGCACTACAGCGGCCGTCTGCTGCCCTCCACAAGCTACGCCGAGGGCTATGTCTTCGACAAGTCGTGGCAGGGCGAGTACAACCTCAGCACGATGAAGCCACGCACCTTCGCCGTGAGCGGAGTGGTGAAAGGCTTCGCCACAGCACTGCAGAACATGCACATCGGCGACAGATGGCTCGTGTACATGCCCCATCAGCTGGCATACGGCTCGTCAGCCACGCCGGGCGCAGCCTACTCCACACTCATCTTCGACGTAACACTCGTAGGCTACTTCCGCAAAACATCCGCTGCAGCTGCTCCGGCTAAGGACGGCACAGCACAACAGCAGACCACCGGCTACTGGGTTTATGAGTAATAATAGGAGGGTATGGCATCCTTGCCATACCCACGCAACCACAAACCAATAGGAGGGTATGGCATCCTTGCCATACCCACGCAACCACAGACCAATAGGAGGGTATGGCATCCTTGCCATACCCTTTTTATATTATTTAAACATTATTTTAATACAAATACAAAACATTAGATGTAATTTTGCATTCAAAGAAACAACATCCCTTATCTCAACTACAACGCTCGTAATTTTAACGACATAACGACAAGCTTATAACATTAAAAATTACATATTATGACTAAACATTTACGATTTTTTATGCTCACACTGCTCACGATTGTGTGCACGGTGGGGGGGTATGCTCAAGAAACGGCAACCTTAACATTCACAAAAGAATGTAATGGAAAAGGCATTGATAACAAAAAAGGTGAATGGACTATAACATCGGATGCTAAAGAATCCCAATTTGGAAAAGACCAAGAAAAAAAAGACCTAGGAATACACTATGGAACCAGTAGCGCTGCTGTTTCATATATAAAAGCGACATCATCTTCGTATTCAGACAAGAAGATTACAAAAATAGTTGTCAACTCCTCTGCAAACACCTCCGGGTCTCCCAAAATAAACTGTACAGTTGGAGGTAAGGCTTTCGGTAAAACTTACAATTTGACTGCAACCAATACACCTTATACATTTAGCGGAGAAGCTACTGGAGAAATCGTTGTTAACATCAGTAAGAATAAAACTAAAAAAGCTCTATACCTATTAAGTATAGCTGTCACTTTTGAGGATGCAGCTACCACCCCCACCACCACTACCACCTTTGGTGCCTACTCCGGCAAGACATTCACATTCACCAATGGCACGCTTGAGGGTTTTACCACGCCTACTGCTACCGCAACAAAGAGCGACGACAACACCGACTTATCTAAACTTATTGAATATACAAGCTCTGACGCAGACATCGTAACCGTTGACTCTAAAACCGGCGAACTGACATTCACCAACACCAAGTTTGGCAAGGCTACCATCACAGCCACTCTGCCTAAAACTGACACCTACCAAACATCTACCGACTCATACGTTGTCGAAAACATAGACAACCACATCACTACTTCTCTGTCCTTTAATGGCACCGATGTCACTCTTACCGAAGGCAAGACCGATGCCGGCGCAGACTTCACGGGCTACACCGCTACCGAAGCTAACAACATTGCCGGCACTATCACATACGCAGCATCGGGCGACGCTGTGGCTACTGTCGCCCCCACAACTGGCGCAGTAACCATCAACGCAGCTGTATATGGCACAACAACCATCATAGCCACATTCACACCTGCAGACCCAACACAATACTCTGGCTCCACTGCGAAGTATCAGATCACAAATCAGCAAAAAATAGATGAAAGTACTATCGTATTCGATTGTTCAAAATACAATCAATCACTTATCGGTGGTGCGTATGATGACAATAATAACACACCACGCCAATTAAAGAGTGTTGCTGGCAAGGATTACACTTTCACTCTAAAACAATGTATGTTCCGCGAAGCTTCCATTCAGATGAAAGCGACGAACGGAAAAATTGTTTCTCCAACGTTCTCATCGTTCCCATCTGGATATAAAGTGGTTGTTACGTATGCTACAAATAACACTCCGCGACTTTATAGTGCGGAACTCACTGATGCAAAAGCGGAAGTAAACAAGTCACTACAAACCGTCAGCATCGAACTTCCGTCACCAACAGCAACTTTCACGATACAATCAGATGCCAACTATACTCAAATCAAAAAGATTGAGCTGAGTGCTCTTGTCATAAAAGACAATCCTGCACTCTCATTCGCTGAGGCAACTGTAACAAAGGAATTAGTAGCGGGCACTATTGACCTTCAGACCATCACCAAGCCTGAAGACCTTGACGCATCTGCTATCACATACGCAAGCTCTGACGACGCAACCGCAAAGGTTGAGGGCACTACAATCCGCTTGTACAAGACTGGCGAGGCGACCATCACCGCTACATCGGCTGCAACAGACAAGTATGCAGCAGGCACTGCGTCTTACAAGCTCATCATTTCCGACTCACGCAAGGACGCAGCCTTGGCAGTAAAGGAGAACCCCGTAAAGGTGAAACTTGGGGAAGGTATATACAACCTGGCAAACAACATCACATGCGACAACGGTCTGAACAGCGAGACGTTCAAATACACAAGCAGCAATGATAGCTATACGATTGTAGACAACCTTATACAATTTGACAAGGTTGGCACGACCACCATCACTGCCAAATTTGACGGTAACGACTCATACAAGCCTGCGGAAGTATCCTACACCTTCGAAGTGGAAGACCCACGCACAACTGATGCCGCCTTCAAGTTCGCAGCAGAGAGCTATAGCGCAGATTTAGCAGAAGCAACAGAAGGTATTGTAACATTCAATGCAGCAGATGTGCTGCAGAACCCGAACAGCCTCAACGTAACTTACACCATATCGCCAGAAAGTGCTAACGCAACGATTGGAGGAACAGACGGAGAAGCACTTATTGCAGTTAGTGGTACATACACCATCACCGCTACCGGTGCTGCTAACGATACCTATAAGGAGACAACGGCGACATGCACGCTGAAGGTAATCAACAGCGCAGTAGAAGAAACAAGCATCGAGTTCGTAGCTGGCGTAGATAAGGGGAAAAATAGTACATCAACAACTGGTGATACAGTGGAAAAGGGATGTGTTATGATTTCTTCAAATAAGGCTGCATTAGGACGCGATGCTGATTATCGTTTCTATAATTCAACCCACACCATCTCAACCAAAATCGGTGAAATCACAAAGATTGAGTTTATAGGCAACGATATAGATTATCCGTTGACGAACTTGATTTCTGCAGACAACAACTACACTTATACTGGTCAACTCTATGGTGTTTGGGTGGGTTCTGCTAAAGAAGTTGTATTTACAAATGGTAAGCAGGTTCGCGCCACAAACATCATCGTCACAGTAGAAGTACCGAAAGCAAAGAACTACACTCTCGACGAGACAAAGAAAGACAACGTCATCGAGACATACGAGAATGCTAACGTGACGCTGCAGCGCACACTCAGCAAAGACTACTGGAACACATTCTGCGTGCCGTTCGCACTTGATGCGGAGCAGGTTACACAGTATTTCGGCGAGGGCACACAGCTACGCACATACGAAGGCAACTGCAACAACAACATTGTGTACTTCGCAACTGTAGACAACATAGAGGCTGGCAAGCCGTACATTATGAAACCAGGCAACGCCGTTGTGACAAACCCAAGATTCGAGGGAGTAAGCATGGTGGCTACAGGACTCGACGAGAACGGTAACCCGCAGGCTGTAGGCGATGCAAGCACAGTACAGATGAAGGGTATCTACAACCACGTAACACTGGTACAGGACAAGACGAACATATACATCGGTGCCGGCAACAAGTTCTACTACCCGGCTGATGCGGAAGCTTGCCAGATGAACGGCTTGCGTGCATACTTCATCGTGCCGGAGGGCACAGACATCAAGAAGCTGCGTGCCAACATCGACGGAGCGACAACATCGCTCGGCGAAATATTCGACACTGAGGAAAGCAACACGCCGGTGTATAACCTGCAGGGACAGTGCGTAGGCAACTCACTCAGCACACTGAAGAGCGGCATCTATGTCCAGAACGGCAAGAAGGTCGTAGTAAAGTAAATATAACATCTTAAACATTAAGATATAAAAAACATGAAAAGAAAACTTTATATAAAGCCATCTATTACAACAGTGGAAATAGAGGCAATGAGCATAATGGCAGGATCTATTGGTGACGGTGGCGGAACTGGCAATATTGGAGACCTGGAACCGGGCTACGGCGGCGGTCACTTCGCTCCATCGCGCAACTACTTCGACTCGTGGGAGTATGATGACTGCAACGAAGAGGATGAGTATTAACAATACACTGCAACGAAGAGAATGAGTATTAATAATACAAAGACAACAAAGGTCGAGCGAAATCGCTCGACCTTTGTTGTCTTAAGGGGGTGCACTTGTCTCAAGTGCACCAACCGAACAGAATGTGCACCAACTGAACAAGAACTGCACTAACTGAACAAGAACTGCACCAACTGAGCAAAATGTGCACCAACTAATTGGTATTTTACTTGGTTGGTGCACTTGAGACAAGTGCACCCCCTATAAGCTTGTTCTCGCAGAACACGACCTTATAGCTTCCGCCTCGCTTTGTCTTGAACTTCAGCACCGACTCGCCGTAGCGCACCTCGCACGGTTCGCCAGAGCCGGAGAGTATTGTCGCCTCAGCGAGCTTGCCGTTCTTCCAGCTGATAGACACGGTGAAGTTGCCCTTGGCACGCAGTCCGCTCACTGCGCCCTCTGCCCAAGCGTCGGGCAGTGCAGGCAGCAGGTGGACGAATCCCATGTGGCTCTGCATAAGCATCTCGGTTACGCCGGCTGTTCCGCCGAAGTTACCATCAATCTGGAACGGAGCGTGCGTGTCCCAGAGGTTGTCGAGCGTGCCGTTCTTCAGCAGATTGCCGTAGAGCGTGTAGGCATGATTGCCGTCGTGCAGGCGTGCCCACTGGTTGAGCTTCCAACCCATCGACCATCCCGTTGCGCCGTCGCCACGATGCTCGAGCACCACGCGCGACGCCTTAGCCAGTTCGGGCGTTGTGACGGGCGACACGGTGCGACCAGGGTGCAGACCGAAGAGGTGGTTCACATGGCGATGCTCGTCCTTCGGGTCGTCGATGTCCGTCGACCACTCCATGAGCTGTCCGTAGCGACCTATCTTATACGGCGCGAGATGCTTCAACGCGTCCTCCCACTGGCGGCGCTCCTTAGCACTCTTGCCTAACACGCGGTTAGCCTCCACAGCGTCCAGGAGCACTTCGCGTATCACGGCGTGGGCGAACGTAGCGCCTTCGTCAACCGGTCCGTGCTCGGGCGATGTGGACGGAGCGGCGGTGTACACGCCGTCGGCGCGATGCCAGAGATAGTCGGACGCGAAGTCGGCAGACTCCTTCAGTATTTCGTAGTTGTCAGCAAGAAACTTGCGATCGCGCGTAAAATCGTAGTAGTTCCAGAGGTGTGTGGCGAGCCACGGACCGGCGAACGGCGAGAAGTTCCACGACATATCCTCGCTCGAGAGCGGTGATGTGAAGCCGAAGATGTTGCCCGATACGGATGTTGTCCAGCCACGTGTGCCGAAGTACGACTTCGCTGTTACACGACCCGGCTTCACGAGCGTGCGGATGAAGTTGAAGAGCGGCAACTCGCACTCCGAGAGTCCCGTCGGGCAAGCCAGCCAGTAGTTCATCTGCAGATTGATGTTGTTATGATAGTCGATACGCCACGGTCCGTCGACGTTGTTGTGCCACAAGCCCTGCAGGTTAGCCGGCAGATTGTCGGCACGCGACGACGAGATGAGCAGGTAGCGGCCGAACTGATAGTAGAGCTGCTCCAAGTAGTAGTCGGGCTTGCCCTGGCGGTAAGCCTCAAGACGGCGGTTCACGGGCAGGTCGTCGGCATCAACCGAAGCGTTGTTGATGTTCAGACGCACGCGGTTGAAAAGCTCCGAATAGTCGGCATAGTGCTCATTGAGCAGCGAGGCATAGCCCTTTGTGGCAGCCTTGGCGAGCCAGTCGGCAGTAGTCTGCTTAGGATCTACACCCACGTAAGCCTTCGGGTCGCTGAAGTCGGGGTCGTAGTTGGGTCGGTAGTCGGTGTCGGCAGTGATGAGGAACACAACCTCGTCGGCATTCTTCACCGTGAGCTTGCCACCCTCGTTGCTCACCGCGCCGCCCTTAGCCACAGCCTTTATGCGCACGGCGTACTCCATACTGTTGTTGTCGAGACGTGCCAGCCAGCAGAGCGCATCGGTGCCGTCCGCCTTCATCTCGCCCGTCGACACGGGGTTGGGAGCGTAGGAGAACACAAGGTTCTGCTTGCCGCGGTGCGAGGCAGCGAAGCGCACCGCCATCACGTTGGCAGGATGCGACACGAAATACTCGCGCTCGTACTGCACGCCGTCCTTGCAGAAGCTCACCTTCGCAAGAGCAGAGTCGAGCGAAAGCTCACGGCGATAGCCGGTCATGCCCACTGAGCTGAGTCCTGTCTCAATGTAGAACTCGCCGGCGGTAGTGAAGCTGCCGAAGCGGAACGGTTCCTCGGCATCAGCCTCGTAGGGCACCACGCTGTTGAAGTTCTTGCGTGTGAGCAGTTCCGCCTTCTGCCAGTCGCCTTTGGTGAACGCCTCGCGTATCTCGCCCACCACGTGAGCCGACTGCTTGTTCACGTCCCAGTAGTAGGCAGCGCCACGCGAGGTGTTCGGACCGCCGCGCCAGAGTGTCTTCTCGTTGAACGTGATGCGCTCAGCCTCAACCGAACCGAGCACGTTGCCGCCGATATTGCCGTTGCCGATGGGCAGCGACTGCGACTCCCATTCGGGGTCGGGGTTGTTCACCAAGTCGCCGGCACGCACCAGCTGACGCTCGGTAGGCATACGGTCGGGACTCGAAGCGAGCCACACAGCCTGTCCGCGCATCGTCGTCGGACGGTCGAACCAATATTTCAAAGGGGTGTTCCGCTCGGCGAAAGCGTTGGCAGACCCCAAGGCACAAAGCGCAAGAAGCGCAAGGAGTTGTTTTTTTGATTGCATTATGATTAGTTTTTTATTTGTCTATCACCACAAAGTTACTGCAAAAAAGCGAAATAAACCGCCATAACCCCACCTATTATAATAAAAATCAGTAAATTTGCAAAATAGGGGGTGCAGTTGTCTCAACTGCACCAACCAAGTAGAATACAAGTTGGTGTACATCTTACTTTGTTGGTGCAGTTGAGACAACTGCACCCCCTACTGACCTTTAAATACAAATCAAA